>Ga0114947_10000287_pt1 | contig 16534 bp, 15 predicted proteins | sample CR02metaG_FD_99656 | JGI IMG/M metagenome (GOLD analysis project Ga0114947, IMG submission 99656) | Deep subsurface microbial communities from Mariana Trench to uncover new lineages of life (NeLLi) - CR02 metaG | ecosystem: Environmental > Aquatic > Marine > Ocean trench > Sediment ...
CAAATCCCCCTCTCCCCCTTCCGTCCGCATCGAACGGGATACGATGGGGGAGGTGGAAGTTCCGGCTTCCGCTTTTTATGGGGTTCAGACCGCTCGGGCTATTCAGAATTTTCCCATTAGTGATCTTCGGTTTCCACGGTCTTTCATTCGTGCCATTGGACTTATCAAGTGGGGGGCCGCTCAAGTCAATGGGTCCTTAGGGCTGTTGGGACAGAGACAAGCCCATGCCATTCAACGAGCTGCACGCGAGGTGGTGGAGGGTCGCTGGGATGGTGAATTCCCGGTTGATATTTTTCAGACAGGGTCTGGAACGTCGACCAATATGAATGCCAACGAGGTTATTGCTAATCGGGCCTCGGAACTCTTGGGAAGCAAGCGTGGCAGCCAGCTTGTTCACCCCAATGACCATGTCAACTTGGGGCAGTCAAGTAACGATGTCATTCCCACTGCCATCCATGTGGCGGCCATTGAAATGTTTGACCGCCAACTCATTCCTGCCTTGTCTCGCCTCCAGAAGGCGCTCCGGGTGAAAGCTCGAAGATTTGACAAAATAGTCAAGATTGGCCGCACCCATCTTCAGGATGCCACCCCCATTCGCTTGGGTCAGGAATTTGGAGGGTACGCTCGCCAGATTGAATTGGGGCTCCATCGCGCGCGGCGTGCTCAAGATGCGTTGAGGGAACTGGCGTTGGGCGGAACCGCGGTCGGAACTGGCCTCAATGCCCACCCTCGTTTTGCTTCTCAGGTGATTCGGCTTGTATCTCGCGAGATTGGGTTCCCGCTAAAAGAAGCCGTTAATCACTTTGAAGCCCAAGCGGCTCAAGATTCTCTCGTTGAAGCCAGTGGACACTTGAGGGTGGTGGCAACGAGTCTCATGAAGCTTGCCAATGACATTAGGTGGATGGGGTCGGGTCCGAGGTGTGGGCTTGGGGAACTTGTGCTTCCGGAGACCCAGCCGGGCTCCTCGATCATGCCGGGCAAGGTGAATCCGGTGATTGCCGAATCCCTGATGATGGTTGTTGCTCAGGTGTTGGGAAATGATGTGGCTGTTTCGGTCGCTGCCCAGTTCGGGAATTTTGAGTTGCTTGTCATGTTGCCGGTTATGGCCCATAACCTGCTTCAGTCGATTGAGTTGCTGGCACGCAGCTCCCAGAATTTTGCCGTGCGGTGTGTTGAAGGGCTGGCTGTGAATGAGCAAGTCTGCCGAAACTCTATTGAACTGAGCCTGGCCATGTGCACGTCCCTCGCTCCGGAAATTGGGTATGAGGCGGCGGCACGAATCGCCAAAGAATCGTATCGGACAGGAATGACCGTTCGCCAAATTGCTCGTCGGCAGGAAATACTCCCGGAAGACCAGCTTAATGAGCTGTTGGATCCCTGGAAAATGACTGGACCACATAAAAAAAGTCGAGGGGGAAAATACAAGGTGCGGCAATCAGGAAAACAAAGAGAGACTCGCTAAAACGAAACAATATTCAAGATGTTCTAGGAAATCCACCTGTGAAAAAAACCTTTTAGCCATCTCCCCATTTGAGCTTGGTTCTTAACACATCAAAGTAAGTTCGATCGGGGAATCGAATGAGGCTGGTTCGGTGGTTTGACGCGGTGACGACAATTGTATCTCCCCAGTTCATGTCAATGCCGACCTCTCCATCAAGTGTGGCGACGGCCCCTTCTGTGCTTGTAAGTTTGGCCTCAAGACATACATGGCTTGGGACGAGAAGAGGACGATGGGTCAGCGTGTGCGGATTGATAGGGGTCACCATTAAGGATTCGAGTGAGGGATCCAGAATGGGGCCCCCCGTTGACAGCGAGTAGGCAGTCGACCCGGTGGGGGTGGCAAAAATGACGCCGTCTCCTCGAAGGTTGGTCAGGAATTTTTTGTCTACCTGAATATGAATTTTGATCATTCGTCCCAAGGTGCCTTTACTAACAACGGCGTCGTTTAATGCGGTTACTTGGATAACCTGACCATCTTGGCGGCAGATGCGGGCCTGAAGTCTCAACCGGTTATCTAAATAATAGTTTTGTTCGAAGACCTTTTCGAGTGATTCATAGAGATTTTCTACGGTAGTTTCAGTGAGAAACCCGAGTCCACCCATATTGACTCCAAGAATTGGCACGGATCGTTCTTCGACCAGACGGGCGGCGCGTAACATGGTTCCGTCGCCTCCTAACACCAAGATTAACTCTGATTGGGAGGCGAGGTGTTCATCTTGATGGGTAATGGATTCCCCAATCAGCGTAGCTGTTGAGGGGCCTAAGATGACGTCTTTTTGACGACCGCGAAGCCAGGTGACCAGCTTCTGAAGGATGGGTTTGATTTCAGGGAACTGAGGCTTTGTCAGGATGCCGATGGTGGTCAAGGGCAATTCGTCCCTTACGTAACTGGGATTGGCAGGTAATGTTTCATGAAATGGAATTTATCTATAGGGAAATTGTTAAGGGAAGAAACCAAGAAATTCTATCGGGTGGGTCCTTTGCTGTCAATCATAGGAATGAGGGCGGTTACGTAGTTGGTCGGCTCGGAGAGGCTGGGAAGAAGATGGGGTGAGAAAATCGGAAATCCTCAAGAGTGGTTAGATCTTGACAGGTTAAATATAGGGTAGATAGACTGAGCATCAGGTGACTCCTGGTTTCGCTTTGTTTAAGTTGGCCAAACCCTGGATGATGTGAGGAGGAAGTTATGTTTGAACGGTTCACCGACAGGGGCCGAAAAATCATAATTTTGGCTCGGGAAGAAGCTGAGCGGCACCAGAATGACTACCTGGGCACCGAACATTTGGCTCTCGCGATACTCCGTGAATCAGATGGGATTGCCCTTATGATCATTAAAAAGATGGGGCTTTCCCCGGAACAGATACGGTTGGAAATTGAAAGGAATTTGCCCAGTGGCGGGACCACAGTGACCTTTGGGGAGATTCCCTTTAGTCCAAGAGTCAAAAAGGTCATTGAATATGGCGTGGAAGAAGCTCGACTTCTGGGCCATAACCATATCGGGAGTGAGCATCTTCTTTTAGGGCTTTTGCGTGAAGAAGAAGGGATTGGAGGAAAAGTTTTGCGGAGCCTTGGGGGAAATCTCCTCACCGCTCGTCAGTTGACAGTCACCTTTTTGCGCAAGTCCGGGACACGGGAGCGAGATAAGAAAAGCAGTACGCCGGCCTTGGATGAATTTGGGAGGGATCTTACCCAACTCGCCCAGGAATCGTTATTGGACCCAGTGATTGGGCGGGCGGATGAGATTGAGAGGGTGTTGCAAATACTGAGTCGTCGGACCAAGAACAACCCGGCGTTAATTGGAGAATCCGGTGTCGGGAAGACCGCCATCGTGGAAGGGCTTGCCCAACGGATTGTCTCCATGGATGTGCCGGATAACCTGCTTAACCGGAGGGTTATTAGCCTCGACCTTGGGTCTCTTGTCGCTGGGACAAAATACCGTGGCCAGTTCGAGGAACGCCTCAAGATTGTGATGAAAGAGATTGCTCAGGCCGGCAATATCATCATGTTCATCGATGAGTTGCATACGCTGGTAGGGGCTGGTGCCGCAGAGGGCTCGATTGATGCAGCGAATATGCTGAAGCCGGCTTTGTCCCGTGGGGAAATCCAGTGCATTGGAGCGACGACGTTAGATGAGTACCGCAAACATATTGAGAAGGATGGAGCGCTGAAACGACGATTCCAACCCATCTATGTTAATCCTCCCTCAATGGAAGAGACCATCAAAATTCTTCAGGGGCTTCGTGACCGGTATGAAGAGCATCATGGAGTGGAAATTACCGACGAAGCTGTCATTGAGGCCGTGAAACTCTCGGATCGCTATATTACCGACCGATTCCATCCCGACAAAGCTATTGACCTGATTGATGAAACCGGCTCGCGGGCCAAGCTCCAGTCCTATGCCCTGCCACCTGAGTTGAAATCCCTTGAACAGGAACTCAAACGGGTGGCCAGAGAGAAAGAGGTGGCGATTGGTCTCCAGAGTTTTGAAGAGGCTGTAGCATCGGGAGGATGAGGAACGGTTGCGGAAGCTCTTGGAAGAGGCCAAGCAGGACTGGAAGAAGAAAAAGGAGCAGCATAAGCCAGTCATTAGGGCGGAGCAAATAAGCTATGTGGTATCTAAAATGACTGGGATTCCCCTGTTTAAGTTAGAGGAAGAAGAATCGGAAAAACTTCTTCATATGGAGGAGTTTCTCCATAAGCGCATCGTGGGGCAGGAGGAGGCTATTTCGGCAGTTTGTCGAGCGATTAGACGGTCACGGGCCGGTCTCAAGGAGGCTCGGAAACCCATTGGGTCATTTATATTCTTGGGCCCGACGGGGGTGGGAAAAACTGAACTGGCTCGTGCTCTGGCTGAATTTCTCTTCAACACCGAGGATTCCCTTATTCGTATTGATATGTCTGAATATCAGGAAAAATTCACCAGCTCTCGACTTTTCGGTGCCCCTCCAGGGTATGTAGGGTACGAGGAGGGGGGGCAATTAACGGAAAAGGTGCGGCGGCGACCCTATTCCGTTGTGTTGTTTGATGAAATCGAAAAAGCCCACCCGGACATCTTCAATGTTCTGCTTCAGGTCTTGGATGACGGAGTTCTTACGGACAGCCTGGGCCGAAAAGTTGATTTCAAAAACACGATTTTGGTTATGACCTCGAACGTGGGAACCAAGCTCATTCAGAAGGGTGTTTCGCTCGGATTCCAAAAAGAGGAGGTCACTGAAATCCAAAAGCGGATGCGGGATGAGGTTTTAGCTGAGCTAAAGCGCAGCTTCAGTCCGGAGTTTCTTAATCGGGTTGACGAGTTTGTGGTATTCCATCCACTCGATAAGGAGCATCTCCTCAAGATTATTGACATTCTCATTCGTGAGCTCAATACCCGACTGGTCGACCGTGGATTTCAACTGGAGGTTGGCGATGAGGTGAAGCAATGGCTCATCAAGGAAGGATACCAACCCCAATATGGAGCCCGTCCACTAAGGCGAACGCTTCAGAAATGCCTTGGGGATCCTCTCTCTGAAGAACTCATCAGGGGTCGGTTTAAAGACTCAAAAATAATCAAAGTCCTCCTTCGAGAGGATGCGCCCATTTTTGTTGAGGAAGAGGCCATGGCGGAGGTGTAACCTCAACCCTGAGGTTGGAGCGTTTTTGAATTTAGGAAAATTGTCCCTCATACAGTAACGGAAAACTTGACGACCCTCTCAGTCGAAAAGGCTGTGAGGGTTGTTGTCGTTTTGAGACCTTATTTTTGCGCTGGGTGAATGGCCCTTAACGTCAATACTCCCCGTTCAGAACCAACACCTTTGGTTTCAGCAAACATTTTAGGAATTGAAACCTCCTGCGACGAAACGGCTGCAGCCGTCCTCACTCATGAGGGAAAGCTGTTGTCCAGTGTGGTAGCCTCCCAACATGAGGTCCACAGTCCATTTGGAGGCGTGGTCCCGGAGCTTGCCTCCAGGCGTCATTTGGAAAACATTGAAGGGATTGTCTGTGAGGCCATGAAACGTGCACACATGGGTTGGCATGACCTCGGGGCGGTAGCCGTGACCCGAGGCCCGGGTTTAGCCGGAGCCCTCGTGGTTGGGGTGAGTTTCGGAAAAGCGCTAGCTTTTGCCCTCAACATTCCCTGGGTCGCCGTTCATCATCTTGCGGGTCACTTGGCCTCCATTTGGCTGGACCAGCCGGATTTCCCCCCTCCCTTTGTTGTGTTGGTAGTCTCAGGAGGTCATACCCATTTGTATTTCGTTCCTCATGAAGAGGATTATCAGCTGATTGGGCGTACGCTCGATGATGCGGCGGGAGAGGCATTCGATAAGGGAGCCAAAATGCTAGGTCTCAGTTACCCGGGAGGACCGGCCCTTGAGAGATTGGCAAGAGCAGGGAATCCAGATGCCATTCACTTTCCTCGGCCCCATTTGAATCGTGGGGGGTTGAACTTCAGCTTTAGTGGATTAAAAACCGCACTCCTCTATTACCTTCGGGACTTGGAGCGGAAGGGACAATCGTGTCCCAAGCCAGATCTGGCTGCAAGCTATCAGGAAGCGATTGTCGAGGTGTTGGTTGAAAAATCGTTTCGAGCGGTTCGCCAATATAAAGTCCAGGGATTAGCCGTTGTGGGTGGGGTATCGGCGAATTCTCGTTTGCGAGCCTGTTTGTCTACCCGTGCTAGGGATTTAGGGGTGGGATTGGCCTTGCCGCGAATGGAATTTTGCACGGATAATGCGGCGATGATTGCGGTAGCAGGGTGGCGAGCTTACCGTCTTGGTCAGTATGGTTCTTGGGATATGGATGTGGCTCCGAACCTGCCCGCCTCCCAATTGGGGGCGTTGGCTTCGGTTGGGTAAAGTGGGGCCTCGACAAGGGAGGTAGTTGTATTCCGGCGCCCATTGGAAACCTGAGTGGTCTCAAGGCCAATCAATTGGCCCGATTGGAACGATTGTTCCGTCGACGGGTTCCCGTCGAAAGGGTCATTACCCCGGAATTGGCCAGGATCTGTACGGAACTGTCACATGAAATTCGGCGACAAATTGGTCTCCTCATTAACCGCCGTGGGACTGTGGAGGCGGTCATCGTTGGAACCGATCGCCAACTGGTTTTGCCCACCCTTTCACGCAGTCGGTCAGGGCCGCGACTGTTGCGCGGAGTAAGGTTGGTCCATACCCACCTGAAAAACCAGCCTCTCACGAAGGATGACCTCACAGACTTGGCCCTCCTCCGATTAGATTTAATGGTGGCGATTGGTGTTGGTGTCGATGGAGGGCCGGCCGATGTCTTCGTGGCCCATTTGCTTCCCCAGAATCCACAGGGTAAGGCCTATGAAGAATTAAAGCCTTGTGGCTTTCATGCTTTTCAAATGGATTGCGGACAATTTGTGCAGTCACTGGAAAGCGAAATCTCCAAAGTGACCCCCACCCTTCGCGTGACAGAAGACCGTCCGACCGCCATCTTGGTCAGTGTGTCAACGGGGAACCGGGCTGTTCAGGAAGAGAGGTTAGAAGAATTGAGAGACCTCGCCTGTTCACTTGGCATTCATGTGTTGGGGTCTACGGTTCAACGTCCCCATGAGATCAATCCCAGATATATGTTGGGGTCTGGGAAGATCAGAGAGGTCATTATTCATGCTCTACAGTGTGGCGCGGAGATGCTTATGTTTGACCAGGATCTAACGCCCACCCAAATTCGTACCATCTCTGAACTGACGGAGATGAAAGTCCTGGACCGAACTCAGTTGATTTTGGATATTTTTTCTCGTCGGACGCATACTCGAGGGGGAAAAATCCAAGTTGAACTGGCCCAACTCCAATACCTCTTGCCTCGGCTTTCCCAATCAAGCACGGCCTTCTCCCGATTAGGCGGGGGAATTGGCGGAAGGGGTCCGGGGGAAACCAAATTGGAGACGGATTTACGGCGGGTTCGTGATCGGGTTGCTCATCTTGAACGAGAGCTCCACATGCTCGCCAGGCATCGTGATCAGCAGCGCCTCATGAGAGTTCGCCGTGGTGTTCCAGTGGTTTCCATTGTGGGGTACACCAACGCGGGAAAGTCCACCTTGTTGAATGTGTTGACAGGGAGCACCGTATCCGTCAGGAATCGGCCCTTTGAAACCCTCGATACGGTCAATCGGCGATTCCGTCTTCCGAATGGCCGTGAAGTGATTCTGACCGATACGGTTGGGTTTTTGCGTGACCTCCCCGAAGGCTTGGTCCGGGCTTTCCGTACCACACTTGAGGAGCTTCACGAGGCAGACCTTCTGGTCCATGTCGTGGATGCCAGCGCTCCAGATTCCGATGGGCAGATCAAGGCTGTTGAAACCATTCTTTCTGGGTTGGAAGTGGACGGCATCCCTCAAATTCTCGTGTTCAATAAATGCGACCGGGTGTCCAGAGAAGAAGCTCATACCCTCTGCCGTCGTCGTCACGGCATTGGCATTTCAGCGATCCAACCGGAAACGCTGGGCCCTCTCCGGTTGGCCTTGGAGGAAGCGCTGGCTCGGGTGAAGCCAGATGAGCAATGGCCTTGCTCTGCTGTGGCCGGAAGAGACACCAAGGTGTCACCGGTGCCGGAAGTGATCGCGTCCTAACACGGTTGCCTCCTCTAGGGGTTGGCTGTTCAAATAATGCCCTGGCGGACTCGTGGAGCCGAGACTCAGAGATCGGGCACGTCGAATTTTATCTCAACTAAAAAAAGATCAGCCCACCGCTTCGGTCGAGCTGACCCACTCCACCCCGTTTGAACTTCTGGTTGCCACCATTTTATCGGCCCAATGTACGGATAAGAGGGTGAACAGCGTTACTCCGAGGTTAATGGCTCGGTTTCCCCAGGCCCTGGATTTTGCTCGGGCGGACCCGGGGGAGTTGGAATCCATGATTCGCCCAACGGGGTTTTATCGGAGAAAGGCTCAAAGTCTCATCAAGAGTGGACGTCTGTTGGTTGATCGGTTTCAGGGCCAAGTGCCCCAGACGATGGAAGCCCTAACCGCCTTGCCCGGAATTGGGCGAAAAACGGCCAACGTGATTTTGGGCACATCCTTTGGGAAACCCGCCGTGGTGGTGGACACCCATGTGAAGCGAGTGAGCAACCGGCTGAAATTCACCACGAATTCGGAGCCCACAAAGATTGAGTATGACCTGCAAGGGGTTTTCCCTCGAAGTGAATGGATTAGGGGATCCCACCGGCTCCTCCTGCACGGGCGTTATGTGTGTCTGGCCCGAAAGCCGAAATGTGAGCGATGTGTCATCTATGATGACTGTCCCTGGGAAGGGAAACGGCCTGCAAAATGCTGAAAAGCATGACCGGCTTTGGAAAGCGGCAAGCCGTATGGGGTGGGTCCACCATCGTCGCCGAAGTGCGATCGGTGAATCATCGCTATCGAGAGGTGGTGACCCGGTTGCCCAAGGGGCTGATGGGGCTTGAAGAAGAGCTCAAGGGTCTCGTCTATCAGCGGTGTCACCGTGGGAGGATCGATCTGAGTGTGGTCATGACGGGAGATCGTGAGACCCCGAAATTATTGAAGGTGGACCTCCCTGTTGCCAAACATTACTACCGAGTGCTTCGAGAGCTTCGCCAGGATTTGAAACTCAATGGGTCTATTGATGTCGCCTTCCTGGCAAGTTTTCGAGAGATTTTTAGTGTGGGGGAGAGCCCCATTGGGGAGGGCCAGGCGGGCAAGGTCATCAAGCGTTTGGTGGCCGGTGCGGTGAGGGATATGGAAAAGATGCGGCACCGAGAGGGCAGGACCTTGCTGAGGGATATCAGATATCGATTGGGAGAAGTTCAAAGAGTTCATGGGTTGATTCAACGTCGACTTCCACAAGTGGTTCGTGGGTATTTTCAGCGAATGAAGGCGAGGGTTGAGCAACTGGTGGGAAAGGAACCGTTTGATGAAAGCCGGCTTAATCAAGAGCTAGCCATGTTTGCCGATCGCTGTGATATCACCGAGGAATTGACGAGGTTAGAGAGTCATGTGAGCCAGTTTGAGATGATGGCTAAGGGCTCCGAGCCGGTTGGGCGGAAGCTCGATTTCCTGTTGCAGGAAATGGGGAGAGAAGTGAATACCATAGGCTCCAAAGCCAATGATGCCGAAATTTCCAACTATGTCGTGGAGGTGAAAAGCGAGCTGGAGAGGATCCGTGAACAGGTGCAGAATGTTGAATGAACGGTTTTGCTCCGGAAGGAGGCCGAGGGCCGGGAGGGCATGACGCGAAAAGGCATCTTAGTGGTCGTGTCGGGGCCATCAGGTGTGGGAAAGAGCACGCTTTGCAAAACCATGACCTCAATGGTTGCAGAGACGACGCTCTCCCTTTCGTATACGACTCGAAGGCCGCGGCCCGGGGAGCGTGATGGAATAGATTATTGCTTTGTTCAAGAGGACCGGTTTCGCGAGATGATCCAAAACCGAGAATTTGCTGAATGGGCTGAAATTTATGGGCAACTGTACGGGACCCCGCACAGCTCCTTGCGGCAATCGATGGACAGCGGAGTCGATGTCTTATTGGATATCGATGCGCAGGGGGCTAGGGAAATAATGAAACGGTTTTCAGAGGCGGTGTATGTTTTTGTTGTTCCTCCGTCACTGGAGGCCTTACGAGCTCGCCTTGTCCATCGAGCAGGAGACTCACCAGGCGAAATTCAGCGCCGGCTTCAGAAGGCCAGCGAGGAGATCCAGAATTATAAGTCCTATCATTATCTCATTCGAAACGATGATCTTGCACGGGCCACCAAGGAGCTTGAGTCGATCATTATTGCGGAACGGGTCAAAACGGACCGCATTGGTGTGGGGTGGCTGGTGGAAAAAAAGTTGCTTGGAGAAGGTGAAAGGAACACAGACTCACACGAAATGCTTGTCACCAAACAGGGGGGTCAGGAACATGATTGACACATTGCCGCTTCTTCCAGATGAAGGACCCGGTCAGTTTGATTCTCGGTATCGCATAGTTCTCGTTGCAGTCCAACGAGCGAAACAGCTGATGCAAGGGGCCAAACGGTCCCAACCCAGTAAGTATTCAAAGGACACGTCGATCGCACTCGAAGAAGCCCTGCAGGGAAGAATCGACTTTTTGGTTGGAGAGGAGGCCCGTCAGGCTATCAGGGAAGGAAAGCGAATGGTTGCACGGGAATTTGATCAGTCACTTTTGGCCGAAACCGATGAAGATGCCCGTGAGATCAAAAAACAATTAAGCGTCTATGTTGATGATTCGCCAAAGGAAGAGGTGAAGGAAGAAGTGAAGGAAGAGGTGAAGGAAACTGAAGGGTAGAGATCCGAGGGCGATGATGCCAGAGGGAAAGTTTCATGGGAAGCGCATAGTCCTGGGCGTCACGGGGAGTATTGCCGCCTATAAGGCCGTGTCCCTTGTACGGACCTTGGTCCGGGAGGGGGGTGATGTGTCGGTGGTGATGACGGATTCAGCCACTCGGTTCGTCGCTCCTTTAACCTTTGAGGTGCTCTCTCAGCACCCCGTCGCTCGAGACCTCTTTTCCAACCATGAAGTGATGCCGCACCTCACGCTGTCCGAGTCAGCCGATCTTTTCCTCATCGCGCCGGCTACCGCGAACACGTTGACCAAATGCGCGCTGGGGTTGGCTGATGACCTCCTGAGCACCATGGTCCTGACGGCTCGGTGCCCGCTCATTGTGGCACCGGCAATGGATGGGGGCATGTGGGACCACCCTACAGTCGTTGAACACACCCGAGTCCTTCGAAACCGGGGAGTCATTGTTCTTGATCCGGAAGAAGGGCCACTGGCCTCCGGGCACCATGGGGTAGGAAGATTCCCAGAGGAAGAGAAGATCCTCGGGGCCATGATCTCTGTTCTTCTACGACGGTATGATTGGGCAGGCCACCGGGTGTTAGTGTCCGCCGGCCCGACGCGAGAGCCCATTGATGCGGTGCGGTTCATTTCCAACCCGTCGTCGGGGAAGATGGGCTATGCCCTGGCCCGGGCTGCTGCCGACAGGGGAGCCGAGGTAGTCTTGGTGAGCGGGCCAACGGGGTTGCCGAAGCCGGCGGGTGTCGATTTCGTGTCAGTGGTCACCGCTGAGGACATGCACCAAGCCCTGGCTGCCAAGTTTTCATGGGCGACTATGCTGGTTATGGCTGCAGCCGTTGGAGATTTTCGACCACGGTATCCCAGTCGGGATAAGATCAAAAAGAAGACATGGACCGGAGAGCCGGTGGAAGTAGAGGAAACGATTGATATCCTCAAAGCCCTCTCCCCCCAACGGACCCATCAACTCATGGTTGGGTTTGCGGCAGAGACGAGCGACCTGGTTGAGAATGGAAAGGAAAAGTTGGAACAAAAGGATTTGGATTTAGTCGTCATCAATTCAGTGGCCGGCCCCCAGTCCGCCTTTGACGATGACACGAACGAAGTTATCCTTCTCACCCGAAGCGGGGAAATCACTCGCCTTGACCGTATGCCCAAGCGTGTGTTGGCCGACCGGATCTTGGATAAGGTCCAAACGCTTACGGCTCGAGTCCGTCAGGATATCGGACGACCTCCCGTACAAGCTCGCTCGGTCTGATGGGGCTTGGCGGTGGAGAATGGTTCTTTACTCCGAGCGGAAGCGTAACCCCAGATAATATGCCTGGAACCCCCTCCGACTAGATTTTCGAGAAAGTGTACACGTTTAATTGGGATCTCCCAGAAAGGGTGTGGGTCAAAGTCTGGCGTATTGGAGGCTCACAGGCTCCTGTTGGAGGGCTTAGCGCCTTCACCACCCCCATTCGAATCCCACCCTCTTATTGGGCAATTGGGGGAGTCCTAGGCTCCACTCGGAGTTGCACTCCTGTTGGCGTTGTGGCGGAGAGGGTGGGATTCGAACCCACGGTCCCTTGCGGGACAACGGTTTTCGAGACCGCCCGAATCGGCCACTCTCGCACCTCTCCGATTGGTTTCCAGCCTTTTATTGGGCCAGGGTCGATTCTTGTAGGCGAAGTTCTTGAAAAAACGACTGGAGGATGGCACCGCAGGCCTCTTCAAGAACTCCACTGAGGACGGTGACTTGGTGATTCAGTCGTGGTTCTTCGTGGACCTGAAACATCGAGCCACAGGCCCCGCCTTTGGGGTCCATGGCACCAAAGACCAACCGTGGGATTCTGGCCTGGATGATCGCTCCCACGCACATCAGGCACGGTTCCAGGGTGACATAGAGGATGGTTTCGCTGAGTCGCCAGGTGCCAAGCTGGGACGCTCCCTGCTCAATGACGGAGATTTCCGCGTGAGCCGTGGGATTTTGCCGCTCTTCTCGATTATTGTGCCCCACCGCAAGGACATGTTCCTCACGCACCAGCACCGCCCCGACGGGTACTTCCCCTCGTGATACCCCAACTCTGGCCTGTTCCAAGGCCAGTTGCATAAATTCTTCGTCTCTGGCATTCGAGGAGGGTTTCAAATCTTTACTTGTTATCAAATCTGGGGCCTCAACAAGTTTTGAAGCTACCAATACGTGGGGTTTGGAAAAAGGGAAGGGCATGGTACCATAGCCTCCGTGGCATGTATAGAAGACAACACATGTCCCTCGCGTAATTTCTCCGGTTACCTTTTCCCGAATTTTTCTTGCCTCTATTTTTCCTGGCGAGATGCCGTTTACTGTGAGAGTCGGGGTGACTTTTAATTCCCGTTTGATTCACGTTTATCTAGGGTGAAGACTTGGGTGTTGAGTCGGCTTTTCCTGAATGATGCCCCTTTGCACCCCGTGGGGGGTTAAGTTGTTGCTTGAGAATCAAAAGCTGTTCCTGGTCTTCTTTCAACTCGGGGAGTCGGTAACGGAGATCAATCTGAATGGTTCGCTCCAAGCATCGGGCGGCGGATATGGGGTCGCCCGTTCTTTGGTACAGTTTGGCCAAGAGTCGAAGGGCGGCTGATTCTCCTGGTTGGCTCCCTAGCTTAATGAAATGTTCGCTTGCATTGTTGAGGCACTTTTCTGCTTGCCGGAACTCCCCAGCCAAAAAGAAGGTTTTCCCAAGCTGGCTATAGGTATTCGCCAGGCCTTGTTCGTCACCGACTGCTCGATGGAGATCAAGGGCTTGGTTGAAATGGTGAATAGCTGCCTCAAGCTGGCTGGTTGAAGCTTCTTGGAGAGCCAGGTTACTGTAGACAATCCCCAAGGCGCGTTGGTTGTTGAGTGGTTCCAAAAGGTCGATGGCTTCCAAGTAGTAGGCCCGGGCTTTTTCAAATTCCCCGGCATCCGATTTGACGTTTCCCAAATTGACGAGGGTTTCCCCGATCGTATTGGGATCCTGGTGAATCCTCTGGATATCGAGCACTTCTCGATAGCACCCTTCGGCTTCGGCGTGCTCACCTGAAAGGGCACACACGTTCCCTAAATTCCCAAGCGCGGAGGCAAGGGTTTCTTGGGTGTCTGTTGCTCGGGCTTCCTGGACAGCCTGAGCAAACCAAAACCGGGCTTGAGGGAGATTGCCACGGTGTAGATAAATCTGTCCTTGATGCGCGGCTTTACTGGGCATGATGGTTTCGCTTATAGGGCAATGAAGGGCAGCTTGCCTGTTTTTGGTCTTTGTGGTGCCACCAAAGGAATCGTAGAGTGAGAGGAAGTGAGCAAGAATTGTGGGCGAGGCCGGTGCTTGAGGGGTTCGACTTTAACGTCGAAATGAATCCTTGTCTTTGACGATCTCTTCCAGGAGTCGATCGGCAAGTTTGGCGGCTTGACGGTTACGCCACCAGCGTTGTCCCATGAGGTACAAGGGAATGACGATCACGCAAAGTATGAGAGCCCCCGTCCAGTCATTCATGCTGATAGTCTAGTCTATCTGCCCGGTAGCGGCAAGAATCAGGTGAGATCCTTGGGTGCCTGTTCATAGGCGGGAAGCGGTGCTCATGGGTTGGTTGCTAGTCCTACATCAATGGAATTCTGGATTTTACTTCTCTCGTTAGTCGTTATTTTATTGGGGGCGCAAGCCTTCACCAATGCGCTCGAGCATTTGGGAGAGCGACTAGGGATTTCCGAGGGGGTCACCGGGTCCATCTTTGCGGCCGTCGGGACGGCCTTGCCGGAAACCATGGTTCCCATTGTGGCTGTGTTGGGGAGTTCGGGAGCCTTGGAAGTCCGCCATGATGTGGGTGTGGGCGCCATTTTAGGCGCCCCTCTTATGTTGTCTACCCTGTCTCTTTTTCTCATGGGAGCCTTTGCGGCTCAGGTCAGAGGGTGGGCTGGTCCGTTTTCCCCAGAGCCGACAGGGCTCAATCGGGACTTAAACTGGTTTTTGTTGGCCTTTGGGATCGGGATAGCTGCCGTCTTTATTCCCTTTGAGTGGAAGGTTGCCAGGGTATCCGTAGCCTTGGTGTTAACCATGATCTATGTCCTTTATCTGTTCATCACTATTCAGGCTTCGCGCGCTCTCGTAAAACAAGGACATGGAACCGAGGCCGATAATCCACTTTACCTGAGCCGGATTGGCCTTCCGAAAAACTCCGGGACGATTCTCGTCCAACTCGTGGTCGGGCTTGGGCTCATTATTGTGGGGGCCAAAGGCTTTGTCTTTGGTGTTGAGCATCTGGCCTCTTGGCTAGGGATTTCGGCTCTTGCCTTATCACTCCTGATTGTCCCGGTGGCGACGGAGTTGCCAGAAAAGGTGAATAGTATTATTTGGGTTCGTCGAGGCCGGGATACCTTGGCTTTTGGCAATATTACGGGAGCCATGGTGTTTCAGGGTAGCCTTCTGCCAGCCCTAGGGATTCTGTTGACTCCGTGGGCTCCGCGGAAGGAAGTCCTCTTGGGTATGGGGGTGACGGTGTTGGCTACCACCTATCTTCTCCTCCTCGTGCGACGGGGATCCTTAAAGCCCTATCATTTGGTTTGGAATGGCTTGTGCTATGCCGTGTTTGTCCTGATGGTGGTGATGATCGATTGACTGGGGAGAGTGTAACCTTCAACCAGGCTTCCGAGTGAAATGATGGCCAAGCCAAAGGTCTTGATGACCAGAAAAATCCCTGTTGAAGGCTTTGAGATCGTTCGGGGTTGCTCGGACCTGGAGGTGTGGGAGGGTGACGGGTCTGTTCCTCGAAGGATTATTATTGAAAAAATTCCCGATAAGGAAGGCCTTTTTTGCCTCCTAACGGATGAAATCGATGCGGAATTGCTGGATCGCGCCCCGCGGCTTCGTGTGATTAGCACGATGGCGGTGGGGTGTGACCATATTGATGTGCAGGAGTGCACCCGACGCGGGATCCCTGTGGGGAATACCCCGGATGTGCTCACGGAGAGTACGGCGGATTTTGCCTTCGCACTTCTGATGACCGCTGCCCGTCGGGTGGTGGAAGCCGTGGACTACGTGAAAGCGGGTCGGTGGGAGACGTGGAGCCCGACCTTGTTCCTGGGTCGGGACATTCATCGGGCGACCTTAGGCATTGTGGGGTTTGGCCGGATTGGGAGAGCCATGGCCAGACGGGCGACGGGGTTTGGCATGCGGGTGTTGGTTTTCCATCATGAACCTATCAAGAGTGATGCCGAGTTTGGGGTGCGAGTGCAGCCGGGGGATTTTGATTTTGTTCTCAAGGAATCGGATTTTCTTACTCTGCATGTTCCTCTTACACCGGAGACCTACCACTTGATTGGGGAAAAGGAGCTCCAGCGTATGAAAAAGACCGCTGTGTTGATCAACACCGCCCGAGGATCAGTGGTGGATTCCAAGGCGCTATACCAGGCTTTACGGGATGGGGGAATTGCGTATGCCGCGTTGGATGTCATGGAACCTGAGCCTATTCATATGGACGAGCCACTTCTCTCCCTCCCCAATTGCCTCATCGCTCCACACATTGCCAGCGCCTCCGTGGCCACGCGTGCCCAAATGGCGGTGATGGCAGCCGAAAACCTGAAGGCTGGGCTCCAAGGTGAACGACTCCCTCATTGCGCCAACCCTGAGGTCTATAGGACCAGATAAAGGCCATTATAGGCTTTTCACCAGGCTAGGAGGCTGTCCGAGATTAGATTGATCTACTACGGTTGCGCCGGATTTGGCCAGATTTTCCGATCCTTTTCGTTCAATAGGCCCCACTATTCGCCTCAAACGATCGAAAAATCTGTC
>Ga0114947_10000292_pt1 | contig 16380 bp, 17 predicted proteins | sample CR02metaG_FD_99656 | JGI IMG/M metagenome (GOLD analysis project Ga0114947, IMG submission 99656) | Deep subsurface microbial communities from Mariana Trench to uncover new lineages of life (NeLLi) - CR02 metaG | ecosystem: Environmental > Aquatic > Marine > Ocean trench > Sediment ...
CGAGGATTTCAACGAAGCCATTTCCCTGGACCGGAAGGATTCCACGGCATTTTACAACCGCGGCCTCGCCCACTCCAAGAAGGGCAAATTCAACCAGGCGATCGAGGATTTCGACGACTCCCTCCGCCTCAAGCCCAACGTCGCCGCGGTCTTTTACGGTCGCGCTCATGCCCTTTATCGATGGGGACGGTCCGACCTGGCGATCAAGGATTTCAGCGCCGCCGTCCGGCTCAAGCCGGGGACGGCGGTCTTCATTTATGGCCGGGGCCTCGCCCACTCCAAGATTGGGAAGCATGACCTGGCCCTCGCCGATTTTGACGCGGCGATTCGTCTCAGGCCGGATTTCGTGCCGGCCTATCTTAATCGCGGCCGATCGAAATTTTTCCTGGCGCGTTTCCGGGCCGCGGTGCCAGACCTGGAACGGGCGGCGCGGGCGCGTCCGAAAGACCTTTTCCGCCTGGTGTGGCTCCATCTTGCCCGTTCACGCGCCGGCGCCGATGGCCGCGCGTCGCTGCGCGATGCGGTCGAAAAGCTCGATCTCCGGAGATGGCCGGGGCCGCTGGTGTCGATGTACCTCGGCCGGATGAGCGGCGCCGAAGTGATAAAACAGGCCGGCCAGGGCAGCAAGGGGAAGCGGCGCGGGAAACTCACGGAAGCCTATTATTTCGTGGCCCAGGACCATCTCATGCGCGGTGATCCCGACAAGGCCAAGGAGCTTTTGCGGGCGGTGCTCAAGCTGCGGGTCAAAACTTTCGTCGTCTATACCGGGGCACAGGCGGAACTGGCGCGGATGGCCAAGGGGCAGCCGCGAAAATGAACCGGCGATGACAGCACCCCGGCCTCGGCGCCGGTTGCCGCTGCGGGGGCGAGGCCCCATAATGGGGATGGCCATAATGGGGTGGAAGGACGTATCCCATGCAGACCCGAAATCCCATACTCGATGACCTCGCGCGGGTTGCCGCGGGCGCCCTTGGCGTCGCCGCCGGCATGCGGAAGGAGGCCGAGGAGCTCCTAAAGCAGCGCTTCGCCTCGGTCATGGGCAGAGAGGGATTCGTGACCCGGGAAGAGTTCGAGGCCGTCAAGGCGATGGCCGCCAAGGCGCGGACGGAAAACGAAGACCTCCAAGCGCGCATTGCCAAGCTGGAGGCGGCGGGGCGGCGAAAACCCCGGGCCAAACGCAGCGCGGCCAAATCGTCGGCCAAGCCTGCGCGCGCCGCCGCCGGCAAGAAGGCAACGCCCGCCGGAGGCCGGGGCCGCAAAAGCTGAACCCGGCGCGGGCGTTTATCCACAACTAATTTCGAGGCAGGCCCAATCGCCCCTTGCAGTCGCGAAGTGATTTTGGCACCCTACATTCTGTAGTGGTTTGGAGGGGTTGGAACACAATATGTCGTGGGATGCGGAAAGATTCCCAATCCGTAAGGGGGGTTTTCGCGGTCCGTGTCCGCCGTCTCCAAGGAAAGCGATCCTACTTTCGAGGCAGCCTGGCGATGACCGAATCTCTGTATCAGATGGAAGCCGACGATGCCCACCCCATCGATTTGGTGGAGCGCGTCATCGGCGCCAACCAGTGGAGCCACCAGCGGGTCAGCGATGACGAGCTTGCCGTGGAGATCGCCGGGTGTTGGTGCGATTACCGGCTGTTCTTCGCCTGGCACCGGGAAGCGGCGGCCATTCACTTCTCCCTGGCGCTGGACATGCGGGTGCCGAAGGCAAAGCATGGACAGGTCGGCGTCCTGCTGGCGACGATCAACGAAAAGCTCTGGCTCGGCCATTTCGACCTGTGGTCCGAGGATGGCCTGCCGATGTTCCGCTATGCGGTGCTGTTGCGCGGCACCTCGGGCCCGAGCCACGCGCAAATCGAGGAACTGGTGAACATCGCCATATCGGAATCCGACCGTTTCTACCCCGCCTTCCAATTCGTTATCTGGGGTGGCAAGTCGGTCGCCGATGCGGTCGCCTGCGCCCTGATCGACCCCGTCGGCGAGGCCTGACCGGGTCATGACCGAGGCTGGCCCCAGGCTCCTCCTTGTGGGCGGAGGGCGCATGGGAGCAGCGCTTCTCAGGGGCTGGCTGGATAAGGCCATCGCCCGGCCCGACGCGATCACCGTGGTCGAACCGGCCAGTGATGCGCGGGCGGCATTGGCGGTGCTTGGGGTGCGGGTGCTGGCCGATGCCGAGGCCGCCCTCGATGACGGCCGGGCGCCCGATCTCGTGCTGCTCGCGGTCAAGCCCCAGGTGATGGACGAGGCCGCGGCCTATGGCGCGCTGGCCGGCGGCGGCACGGTGTTTCTCTCCATCGCCGCGGGCAAGACCACGGCCTATTTCCAAGGGCTGTTCGGTGCCGAGGCGGCGATTGTCCGGGCCATGCCCAACACGCCGGCCCAGGTCGGGCGCGGCATTACCGCCCTATTCGCGACCGAGCGCGTCGACGGGGCCGGCAAGGCATTGTGCGCGAATCTGATGGGCGCCGTCGGCGAGGTGGTCTGGCTCGACGATGAATCCTTGATGGACGCGGTGACCGCGGTATCGGGCTCCGGACCGGCCTACCTGTTCTATCTGATCGAATGCCTTGCCGCGGCCGGCCGCGAGGCGGGCCTCGATGAGGACATGGCGGGGCGCTTGGCCCGGGCCACCGTCGTCGGGGCGGCGGAACTCGCCCGGCTCTCGCCGGAGCCGGCGGGGCGCCTACGCGAGCAGGTCACCTCTCCGGGCGGCACCACCGCCGCGGCGCTCGAGGTGCTGATGGCCCCCGGCGGGCTCGAGGCGCTCATGGTGCGCGCGGTGCAAGCGGCGGCGCGGCGCTCCCGGGAACTGGCGGGGTGAAGGGGCTTTCGCTGCCCTGCCGCCAGGGGCGGCGAAGCGGGGTCACACCGGCAACCGGATGCGCGCGCGCAGGCCGCCCAGCGGCGAGTCGCTCAAGGCGATCTCGCCGCCATGGGCATGGACCATGTCGCGGGCGATGGTAAGCCCCAATCCGACGCCCCCGGTCTCGACGTTGCGCGACTGATCGAGCCGGCTGAACGGCCGGAAAACGGTTTCATGCATCTTCTCGGGGATGCCGGGTCCGTCGTCGTCCACGGTCAGTTCGATGAAGTCGGGCTTGCGGATGGCGCTGACCACGGCGCGGGTGCCGTACTGGGTGGCGTTGGAGACCAGGTTGGCGATGCACCGCCTGAGGCCTTCCTTGCGGACCGATAGGGTCAATGCGCCCTCGGCCGTGAAATCGACCATGTTGCCGGCACGCCGCGCGGCGGCCACGACGTCCTCCACCAGGTCGCGCAGATTGGTCTGGGCCACCGGTTCTGTGCCTTCGCCCCGGGCGAAGGCGAGATAGCCCTCGACCATGCGTTCCATCTCGGCGACGTCGGCCTTGAGCTCCTGGGCGCTGGGCGTCCCTCCCAGCATCGCCAGCTGCAGTTTCATGCGGGTCAGCGGCGTGCGCAGGTCGTGGGAAACGCCGGCCAGCATCTCGGTGCGCTGACTCACCTGCCTCTGGAGCCGGTCCCGCATGCGGTTGAACGCGGTCGCCGCCTGGCGGACCTCGGTCGCGCCCTGGATCCGGAACACTTCAACGTCGTGGCCCTTGCCCAGCGCGTCGGCGGCCATCGCCAGGCGCCGAATCGGACGGATCTGATTGCGCATGAAGATCATGGCGACGGCGAACAGGATCATCGAGCTTCCCGCCATCAAGCCGATGAACAGATAGGTGGTGGACGTGAACAGGCGTTTGCGCGGGGCGATCAGGTGGAGCACGCCGTCGGGGAGTTGAATGTCGATGATCACGTCGCGGTCGAACGATTCGGCGTCGATCGCCAAAGGAAGCTTGGTGCGGTCGGACAGCGCCTTGCGGAGCACCCGCTCCAGGCGCCCGGGATTGGCCCGCGGCGTCGCGTTCTTCAGGATCGCCTTTTCCCTGAACGAGCCGCGGACCTGGAAATGGGTATGGGCGAAGGTGAAGGCGGCCTTTCGTCCCTTGGGTCCGGGATTCTCTCGCAGCAGCACCATGGTGGCGGCAATGTCGCCGGCGAGCCCGCGCGCCAACCGTGTTGCCACCGTGTCCCAGTGACGCTCGAAGAATACCCAGGCCGAAAAGATCTGCAGCAGGATCAAGGGGGAAACGATGATCAGCAGCGAGCGGCCCAACAAGGTCCGGGGCAATACCCGTCTTATGATGCCGCCGATGGAAAACATTCGGGCCGCCTCAATCCGGTCTCAGCACATAGCCCTTGCCGCGCACCGTACAGAGATAGCGGGGCATCTTCGGGTCGGGCTCGATCTTGCGGCGCAGGCGGGTCACCTGGACGTCGATGGAACGGCTGCTGCCGGTCTCGCCACTGGCCCGGCGCAGCACCTCGCGATCGAGGGGCTCACCGGCGCGCCGCGCCAGGGACTTGAGGAGATTGGCTTCGGCGGTGGTCAGGCGCACCAACTGGCCGCCACGGGTCAGTTCATCGCGTCCCAGGTCGAAACGGCAGTCGCCGAAAGTAATCGCCCCGACGGCCGCCGCGTGCGGCTCGGCGCGTGCTAAGATGCGCAGGATGCGGAGAACCAATTCGCGCGGCTCGAAGGGCTTGGGCAGGTAGTCGTCGGCCCCGCGCTCGAGGCCCTTGATTCGGTCTTCGGTCTCGCCCATTGCGGTGAGCATCAGGATGGGGACCGCACTTTCACCGCGCAGGGACTGGGCGAAGTCGAGACCGCTTTCCCCCGGCATCATCAGATCCAGCACCAGGAGATCGAAATCCAGCCCCAGCATCCTGGCCCGCGCCTGGGCGGCGTCGGACGCGGTGGTCACCCGGAATCCGTTTTCCACGAGATAGCGGCCCAGGAGCTGGCGCAAGCGACGGTCGTCATCCACAACCAGGATATGAGGATCGGTCGTGAGGTCGATCTGGGTTTGGGGGTTGGGGGGCGGCATGGTGGGTCCCGTCGGCCTCAGAGTCCGGCACGTCCGACCCGCGCGCGCGCCGGTACGGGTTGCTCGGACTCCGCCGCCTGGTCCCGGCGCGCCATCAGTGCCCTGCGGTCCCCTTCGGTGATCAGGCCCAACAATACCTTGCGGAAGCCGTCCACGGCTTCGGCCCCGGTCTGGCGATAGGCACGGGCCAGCAGCGCGCGTTGCTGGGCGGTCAGGTCCCGCTCCACCTCGATCCCCTTGGCGGTGAGGGCGAGATGGCGCTGGCGCCGGTCGCGAAGGCCCGGCGTCTGTTCGATCATGCCGAGCGTCACCAGGTCGGCGAGCACCCGCGACAGGCTCTGCTTGGTAATCCTGAGCAGCTTGAGCAGCCCCGAGACGGTGATGGCGGGGTGTTGGCCGATGAAATACAGCGCCCGGTGATGGGCGCGGCCCAGTTTGTGGCGGGCCAGCACCTGGTCGGCTTCCTCGAGGAAGTCCCGGTAGGCGAAGAACAACAGCTCCATGCCGTCGCGGAGGTCTTCCTCGCGCAGGAACAAGGGATTGAAACTTGATTTTAAGTCAGCCACGTTGACATATATGATCGCAAATGTTAGTCAACGCAACGTTCTTTCTAAACCCTCGTAAGCCTTTGAAAGCATTGGCTCATGGCGCTCCTACCCTTCGACGACCGCGATGGGGTCATCTGGTATAACGGCGAATTGGTGCCGTGGCGGGAATCACGCCTGCATGTATTGAGCCACGGGCTGCATTACGCGTCCTGCGTGTTCGAAGGCGAACGGGTCTATGGCGGCGCCATTTTCAAGCTGCGCGAGCATACCGAGCGCCTGGTCAATTCGGCGCGAGTTCTGGGGTTCGAAATTCCCTACAGCGTCGAGGCCATCGATGAGGCGTGCAACCTGGTGGTCGCCACCCAGGGTCTCGAGGATGCCTATGTTCGCCCGGTGGCCTGGCGCGGCAGCGAGATGATGGCGGTGTCCGCCCAGCACTCCCTGATCCATGTCGCCATCGCCGCCTGGGAATGGCCGTCTTATTTCAATCCCGAGGATCGGCTCAAGGGGATTCGCCTCAAGACCGCGACCTGGCGGCGGCCGGGGCCCGACACCGCGCCCACCAATTCCAAGGCTGCCGGGCTCTACATGATCTGTACCCTGTCCAAGCATGAGGCCGAGGCGGCGGGCTATCATGACGCCTTGATGCTGGATTACCGGGGATACGTTTCTGAGGCGACGGGCGCCAATATCTTCTTAGTGCAGGACGGGGTGATCCATACGCCGCTGCCCGATTGTTTCCTCGACGGCATCACCCGGCGCACGGTCATGGAACTGGCCCGCGCCCGCCGGTTCGAGGTGGTGGAACGCCATATCGAGCCCGCGGAACTGGCCCGCACCCAGGAGGTTTTCCTGACCGGAACCGCCGCCGAAGTGACTCCGGTGGGCGAGATCGACGACCAAACCTTCACCGTCGGCGACATCACCCGGGCGCTGATCGAGGATTACGACAAGTTGGTGCGTGAAGCCGGCAACGATAAAGCCTCGTCCGCCGCCTGAGCGGACCTTAGAGCACTAAGTCTTTTCCCAACGGGCGGCGAGGACATCGTCGCTTTGCTTGGCCTTGACCCATTTTTCGCCCGCCGCGGTGCGCTCGCTTTTCCAGAACGGGGCCTGGGTCTTGAGCCAGTCGATCAGGAAGGAGCACGCCTGCAAGGCGTCTTCGCGATGGGCCGCGGCACAGACCACCAGGACGATGTTGTCACCGGGCGCGAGCGCGCCGACCCGGTGGATGATCAGGGTGGCGTCCAGGGGCCAGCGCCGGTTGGCTTCGTCTTCGATGCGCGACAACATCTTTTCGGTCATCCCGGGATAGTGTTCCAGGGTCATGCCGCGGATGGCGGTTGACTCTTGGCCTGCGCCGGGGTCGACGAAATCCCGGACCAGGCCTATGAAGCTGGCGACGCCGCCGATCTCGGTTCGGCCCAGGGTCAGCGCCTTGATCTCGGCGCCGATGTCGAAATCCTCTTCCTGGACGCGGATCGCCACCACATCCTCCTTGATCAGCCGCCGGTTACCGGGGGAAACAGCGCGACTTCGTCGTCGCTGGCGACCGGTGCGTCGCGGGCGGCAAATTCCTGGTTGACGGCGACCCGCACCAGATCGGGCCGTGCCAGCGCTTCGGCATAACCCGCCCCCCGTCCCTGGAGCCAGCGCAGAAGGTCTTCCACCGTCGCCACGTCGGCGGGCGGGTCGACCTCTTCCTCGGCGCGGCCGATGCGGGTCCTGAGCCAGGCGAAATAGAGCAATTTCACTTGCTGCCCCCCTGGCCCAGTTGCCTTTGGTCCGATCCACCGGCATCGACTTCCTCGGCTTCCCCCGTGGTGGCACCGCGGCCCCCATTCCGGACCGGTTCGGCGGGCTCCGTCATATGCACGATGCCGATCCGCAGGTAATCGTAGCCGGTGAACAGGGTGAGCCCGGCCGCGATCCACAGACCCCAGGTGGCGATATCTTGCACCATCAAGGCAGGCGGGCCCGCATCCTCCAAAAGAAGCAGGGCCACGGCGATCATCTGAAGGGCGGTCTTCCATTTGGCGAGCCGGCTCACCGGCACGCCGATATTGATCTCGGCGAGAAACTCCCGGAGCCCGGAAACCAGGATCTCCCTGATCAGGATGACCAGCGCGGCCAGAACCAGCCAGCCGGTGATCCAGTTCAGCGCCACCATCATGAACAACACGGACGCCACCATGATCTTGTCGGCCACGGGGTCGAGAAAGCGGCCGAAACGGGTCACCTGGTCCCAGGACCGGGCCAGATAACCGTCGAAAAAGTCGGTGAGCCCCGCAGCCGTGAACAGGGTGAAGGCGACCCAATTGGCGAGCGGTTTATCGAGCAAGAATGTGCCCACCAAAAGGGGAATCACGACGATGCGCGACAGGGTGAGAAGATTGGGGAGGGTGGTCAGCATGGCTTCGAACCGCTTGCGAGGCAAAACTCAGGGGGGCACGCTTTCGCCCTAGCTTAACGTTCTATCGGCTATCGTGGAAGTGGTCATAGATGCGTTGGGCGACCGTTCCGGAGATTCCGTCCACCTTGGCAAGGTCTTCGACGGCAGCATCCTCGACCGCCCGGGCGGCGCCGAAATGATTGAGCAGCGCCCGCTTGCGGGCGCTGCCGATGCCCGGGATCCTGTCGAGCTCGGACCGGGAAACGGCGCGCGACCGTTTGGCCCTGTGGCCGCCGATGGCGAAACGGTGGGCCTCGTCGCGCAGCCGTTGCAGGAAGTAGAGCACCGGATGGCGGGGGTCCAGGCTGAAGGGTGGGCGTCCCGGCAGGAAAAAGCGCTCCCTGCCAGCGTTCCGGTCCGGCCCCTTGGCGATGGCCGCCAGCGCCACGCCGTCGATGCCGAGGTCGGCGAAAACCTCCTCGGCGACGGTGAGTTGCCCCTGACCGCCGTCGATCAGCAACAGGTCGGGCCATTGGCCGGGGAGGTTGCGCGCCTCGTCCTTCAACGCCCGGGAGAATCGCCGCGTCAACACCTCGCGCAACATGCCGTAATCGTCGCCCGGCGCCAGGGTGCCCTTCTCGTCGCGGATATTGTATTTGCGGTAGGCGTTTTTGATGAAGCCGTCGGGTCCGGCCACCACCATGGCGCCGATGGCGCCGGTGCCGCCGATATGGCTGTTGTCATAGGCCTCGATCCGTTGCGGCGTTTCCGCCAGGCCGAAGACCTTGGCCACCCCGTCCAGCAGCCGCCGTTGGGAGGCGTTCTCCGCGAGCCTGCGGGACAGCGCCTGCTCGGCATTGGCCGCGGCCTGGGCGACCGCCGCCTTGCGGGAACCGCGCCGTGGCACCGACAGGGTCACTTTGCGTTTGGCCCTGAGCCCGAGGGCCTCGGCCACCAGGCCGGGGTTGGGGATCGGCGCGTTCAAGAGCACCAGGGATGGCGGCATATGGTGGGCGTAGAACTGGCCGATGAAGCTCTCCAGAATATCGTCATCGTCGGTTTGCCGGGGAAAGGCCGGGAAATAGGCGCGGTTGCCGAAATTCTGGCCGGCGCGGAAAAAGAACACCTGGACGCAGCACGCGTCGCCGGAGCGGTAGAGCGCGATGACGTCGGCATCTCCGAGGTTAGCTAAATTGATGTCCTGGCGGCCCTGGATGCGGGTCAAGGCCTGAATGCGGTCGCGGTAGACGGCGGCGGCCTCGAAATCCAGCGCATGGCTCGCCGCGCGCATCTTGTCGGCGAGCCGGTCCTGGATGGCGCGGCTCTTGCCGCGCAGGAATTCGCGCACCTCTTCGACCATGGAGAGATAGTCCTCACGTGGGATTCGGCCGACGCAGGGCGCGGTGCAGCGCTTGATCTGGTATTGAAGGCAAGGCCGAGTCCGGCTCTCGAAGATGGCGTCGGAACACGAGCGCAGGGGAAAGGCGCGGGCTAGCTGGGCCAGGGTGGCATTAACCGCGCCGGCCGAGGCGAAGGGGCCGAAATATTCCCGGCCCGGTTGCCGGGCGCCTCGGTGCTTGGTGATCTGCGGCCATTCCTGGTCGCGGGTGATCATGATGAATGGGAAAGACTTGTCGTCCCGGAGCAGCACGTTGTAACGGGGCTTGAGCCGCTTGATCAGATTGCTTTCCAGCAACAGCGCCTCGGCTTCGGTGCGCGTGGTGACGATTTCCAACGCCCGGGTCGCTGCCACCACGCGGGCCATGCGGGCACCGAGCCGTTCCGGCCGCCGGTAGGCGGCCACCCGTTTGCGCAGGTTCTTGGCCTTGCCCACGTAAAGCACATTGCCCTTGGCGTCGATCATGCGGTAGACGCCCGGGCGATGAGGCAGGGTGGCGAGCTCCGCCCGGATCAGTTCCGCCCCTTGGCGCTGGGTGGGCGTCGTCGTCGCGTTGCGATCGGTGGGTTGCTCGGCCATGGGCGGTATTTTGAAGCCTCAGGGTTCGGCGTCAATGGGTCACGGTCTGCCGCCCACGGCGGCCGGTCGAAATCCCTAGGGGACTATCCACCGAACCTGTGGAAAAGCTTGTGCACAACGATACGGATCGCGCGTCGGACCTTAGAGACCCTTACACCGTGACCGGTTTGCCGAAAAAATAGGCAATTTTTATAACATATTGAATTTAAATAAAAAATCTTTTGTCAAGTTATATCAGGGTGTTAATAGGTATTTTTGCCAAAAGCGCGGTCACTTTTTAACTGTTCCAGGCGGACCTGTGTACAACTTGGCCTTGATTCGCCGCACCAATGGCGCACCAATAGAGACTGTCTGGGCGTTCCCGGGGCTGGTTGTTGCCGGGCTTTATGGGAGAATTCAGCGACTTGAGCGAATTCTTGAAATTTCTATCCCGACGCTTTCGGCATCATCGAAGACGTCGAGTTTGTCCACCCGGACGCGCACGGCCGTCACGCGTTGGTCCTTGAAGCACAGCACCGCGATGTTCTCGGCCAGGGTCTCGACCAAGTTGATATGGGGCCCGTCCAAAAGGCGGCGGATGTCGTCCGCGACATCCTCGTAACAGACGACCTGGTGAATGTGATCGTCCGGCGGCGGTCCGATGTCGATGACCGAAAGTTCGAGATTGATCCGGACCCGCTGGCGGGTCTCTTTTTCGTGCCGGTGGATGCCGAGCGCGCAAGCGCCGACCAAGTCCTTGATGAACACCTTGCGGACGCCGTCGGTTGCGGGCGTGATACTGGGCGGGGGACGAAGCGGTTGAACCTTGGAATTTCTAGGCATTGGAACTTGCCAAACAAAGCGTCGGTGAATGGGCCGCGCCTTTATACACCATAAGACCGGAGCCGGTTGTCATTCTTCGATCCCCGGGCCGCCGGGCGCGGCCCACTGCAGGTGCTGTCCCGAATCGAGGGCGATCAGTTGCCCGGTGAGGGCGTGGGCCTCCAGCACGAAAAGAACGCCCTTGGCGACCTCTTCGGGCTCGACCGCGCGGCCCAATGGCGTGGCCTCCGCCTGGCGCCGGAAGGTATCGTCGCTTTGGCGCGGGCTGGGCAGCACCGGCCCCGGGGCGACGGCGTTGACGCGCACCCCCGGCGCCAGGGCCAGGGCAAGGGTGCGGGTGAGGGTCCAAAGGCCCGCTTTCGACAGGGTGTAGCTGAGGAAGTGGGGGGTCAAGTTCACCACCCGTTGGTCGACGATGTTCACCACGTTGCCCCCGACACCGCGGGCGAGCGCGCCGGCGAACGCCTGGGTCAGGACAAAGGGCGCGCGTAGGTTCACTTCCATGTGGCGGTCCCAGCTCTCCCGCGTCGCGGTGTCGATCTCGTCGCGCTCGAACTGCGCGGCGTTGTTGACCAACACGTCCAGCGGGCCGATGGCGTCGCCGGCGCGGGCGATCAACCGGGCGGTCTCGGCTTCCTTGGAGAGGTCGGCCGCGATCGCCTCGGCACGGCCCCCAAGGGCGACGATTTCCCGGGCCAGGGACTGGGCGGCGGCGGCCGAGGCGTAGTGGTGGATGCAAACGCCATAGCCCGCGCCCGCCAGGCCTAAGCTTATGGCCCGGCCGATGCGCTGCGCCCCGCCGGTGACAAGGGCGTTTTTCGGTTGCTCGGTCATGGCGGGAGAATGGCCAAATGCGGCTCCCTATTCAAGGGCGCGGCCCCTGCGGCCTCTAGAATCCGATCGCCCTGAGTCCGTAATACTGCAGCATCACGTAGACGGCGTAGGCGCCGAGGAACACGCCGCCGACGGCGCGGGTGACGCCCTTCAAGGCCACCACCGCCACCAGCAGGGCGAGTGTCACCGCCAGCATGAACCAGATGTCGAAGCGCACGATCTGCGCCGGGATTTCGAGCGGCGTGATGATGGAGACCACCCCCATGATGGCGAGCACGTTGTAGATATTGGCGCCGATGACGTTGCCGATGGCGACGTCGGTATGGCGCCGCCAGGCGGCCACCATGGCGGTGGCCAGTTCCGGCAGCGAGGTCCCGACCGCCACCAGTGTCAGGCCGATCACCTCTTCGCCGACGCCCAAGAACCGCGCCGCCGTCAGCGCCCCGGAAATCAGGATGCGCGCCCCCACCACCACCGAGACGATGCCGCCGATGACCGCCAACAGCGCCAGCCAGACCGATTGCGGCCCTTCGCTGAACTCCTCGGCCTCTTTTTCAAGGATACTCGAAGTCTGGCTGCGCCGCCGCTCGGCCCAGTAGGTGTAAAGCGAATAGCAGACGATGGCACCGATCATCGCGATGCCCTGGGTGCGGTCGATGGTGCCGGTCAACGCCAGGCCGACGAACACAAATGCGGCGCCCAGCATCACCGAAGAATCGCGGGCGATGAGCCTTGGCGTGCAGAGGATGGGATGGACCATGGAGGCGGCCCCCAGGATCAACAGGATGTTGGCGATATTGGAGCCCACCACGTTGCCGACGGAAATGCCGGGCGCGCCGCCGAGCGCCGCCTCGACGCTGACCACCAGCTCCGGCGCGGTGGTGCCGTAGGCGACGATGGTCAGGCCGATGACCATGGGCGAGACGTTGAGGCGCCGGGCCAGCGCCACGGCGCCGCGCACCAGGAATTCCGCCCCGAACAGGAGAAGGACGAAACCGCCGAGAATTTCCAGTGTCGAGACCACCCTTGGCGCCGCCGTCAGAATGAACCAAGCCCCGCGGCCGGGCCGCCGGGGCGCGGCGCATGAGTATCACGCGGCGGTTGGGAGGGCAATCGGGCTTGGGCGCCGGGCCTTGGGCTACCCGCCGGCGCCGCGGATGCGCTCGATCACCTCGGTGGGGTCCTCGGGCGCGGCATCCCCGCGCCAGGCCACGTGACCGTCGGGGCGCACCAGGATAAGCGCCGCGCCATAGAGATCGGCCAACGCCGGATCGGCTATGGAGGTCTCGCTCACGGGCACGCCGGCCCGCGCCGCGGCATGGCGCAAACCCTCGGTGTCGGGCGGCGCGGCGCCGAGCCGGAGCAAGGCGAAGCCGGTGCCGAACAGGTCGAGGGTGGATCTGCCGTCCTTGAGCCAGGCATGGGGCGCGCGCGACCCGGGCCGGGCCGAGGGGGTGAAGGAGAGGCCGCCCTGGGGCGGCGGCGTGCCGTCGGCGATGCAGATGGGGGAATCCTCGTAGGCATATTGGAACTTGTGGTAGTCGCTCCTAGAAATACCGGAAATGGCGGCGCGCAGAATTTTGACGGCGGGGGCGGCTTTGCCCGCCGCCGCAATGGCCGCGGCGGCGTCGTCGATGGCGGGGATGGCGCTGATGGTCCTGAACGCCTCGGTGGCGAGGGCGACGTTGCGCTGGGCGATGGGCCGGCGTTCACTATCATAGGAGCCAAGGAGCTCAGGCCCGCCCCAACGCTCGATCACGGCGGCGAGCTTCCAGGCGATGTTCATCGCCTCTTCGATGCCTGTATGCATGCCATAGCCGCCGGTCGGCGAACATTGGTGGGCACTATCGCCGGCGAGGAAGACACGGCCCGATTGATAGCGCCGCGCGACGTGGTCGCGCCGTTCCCAATGCGTGACATCGATGATCTCATAGGGGAACTCACCGCCGAACAGGCGCTGCAGATAGGCTTCGGCGTCGGCGTCCGGCGAGGCGTCGTCGAACACCGTCAATCGCCAGAGCTCCTGGCCGTCGATGGCGATCATCTCGGACCAGCACCCGGCCTCGTCGATGGAACGGTAGAATCGCGCCCAGCCCTTGTCATGGAGCGTCACCAGTTGCGGCGCGCGGAAGAAGATATTGATGGAGTGGGCGACGACGCCGAGGCCGCCGAGACCGATGCCCAGCGCCTCCCTGACCACCCCTCCCGGGCCGTCGCAGCCGACCAGGTAGCGCGCCGTCACGGTTTGCGTTTCCCCCGTCAGGCTGTCGCGCAGGGTGGCGCGGACGGCGCCCTCGTCCTGGGTGAAGCTTTCGAGGCCAAGGTGATAGCGCAGGCGCACCGGCGCACGGGTCTTCGCATGGTCGGCCAGGATTGGGTCGAAGAAGATCTGCGGGCAGTGGCAAGGGCTTTCGGGGGTGAAGTCGAGCCGGTCCCGCACCGCGTAGGACGGGATGGGAAGGCGCCCCAGTTCCGGCCCCGTGAGGCTGCGCTGGTAGACCACATCGCCGGGATGGTTTTCCGGCCAGCCCGCGGCCCGCACCGCGTCGGCGATCCCCCAGCGGCGGCAGAATTCCATGGCGCGCGCGCTGACCTGGCTCATTTTCGGCACCGAGACCGCTCCGTCGCGCTTTTCCACCACCATGCAGCCGATGCCGAGCCGGCCGAGCTCGATGGCGAGCGCCAGGCCCACCGGCCCCGCACCCGCCACCAGGACGGGGGTATCGGCGGGATCGTCCGGGCCGAGGTCGCGTGCGCGCGCTATCACCGCACCACGAACAGGTCTTCGATGGGGATCGGCTTAGCGATCATGTCTTGTTCCACAAGGTAGGCGATGAAGGCCTCCAGGGTCGGCCGGTTGGGCTCGATCCCATAAGGCCAAGGATCGGGACCGAATTCACGGACCAGCTCTTCGACGTCGGCCTTCATCCAGGGCAGCATGTAGGGCAGGGTGCCGCTGCGGCTCCGCAAGCGGGCGACGGCCTTGTCCTTGGCCGCGGTGAACGCCCGATACAGGCTTTCGGCGACGAACGGGTGGGCGTCATAGAGGTCGCGCCGGATTACCACCAGATGCATGATGGGAAAGATTTTCGTGCGCCGGTAATAATCGATCTCGACGGCGCGAAAATCGGGAAACAGGCGTTGGATATCGGGATCAACGCCAAAGGATTCCGGCAGCCTGGGCGTAACCAGGGCGTCGAGTTCGCCTTCCTTTAGCAATTGGGCGAGCGACCTATCGGTTTCGTTGAATTCAATGCGCGCCGGTTTCAGGAGCGGCATGATCTCCACATCGGTGTGGCGCCCGGGTTTGTCCAGGTCTCCCTGGACCCATTGGATGGTGGAAAGATCGACCCCGTAATCGTGGGCCAGCATACCACGCACCCAGATCGAGGCCGTCTGGGTGTAAATCACCGTGCCGATGCGCTTGCCCTCGAGGTCCTTGGGCGTCTCGATGCCCGACTTGCGGTTGACGGTTACGAAGCCGTGGCGGAACACGCGCGAGGGAAACACCGGGATGGCGACGAAGGGGCATTTGCCGGCAGCATAACGGGCGACGAATTCGGAAGCCGACATTTCGGCCACGTCATAGGCGTCGGGGCCCGACATGTGGTCGAACAGCGCGCGCGGCGATTCGCTGATAACGAAGTCGAGCTCGATGCCGTCGGGCCGAACCTCGCCAGTATAAATCGGCAACATGCGGTCATAGAGGCCGCAGGCGAATTTCATCGCCAGCGTCGCGGTTTCAGATGCCATATTTGATGCCTTCCCGGGCTTCAAACTTTTTTCAAGACGATGGCACGGGCGCCCCGTGAGATCAATGCGGAGCTGTGCCGACGTCCCTAGAAGGTTCGGAAAATTGCTTCCGATTCTGGTAGATTGATCGAGACGCTCCAACCATGACGCAGCGGAGGAGACCATGAGCACAACCGAATCCGGCAAAGACCAGGACCAGGCTTCCGAGGCCTACCACGCCAAGGCCGAAGCGGTCATGCGGACCTTTTCCTATTCCAAGCCCGATGTCACCGACGTTCCGCGATCGGCGCGCGTAAATCTCGGGCGCACCGATATTATCCGTGGCGTCGTGCAAATCTGGAAGAAGGGCGGCGAGAACAATCTCCACTACCACGCCGGCACCGACAGCCTGTGGATCGTGCTGGACGGGAAGGCGCGGTTCTACGGGCCCGGCGACGAACTGATCGGTGAGTTCGGCCCTCACGACGGCGTCATCATGCCGCGCGGGGCGCGCTACTGGTTCGAAAACGCCGAAGACGAGGACCTGGAGATCCTGCAAGTGGTGGCCTACGAGGAAAAAGACGCAAAAGACACCGGGCGCACCGATGTCTCACCCCTGAAGCATCCCCTGGGCGCGGGCCTAAAGGTCGACGCCAAAACGAAATAGCCCCCCGTTTCGGCGCCGATCAGCGCCAACCAGGCAGAGCATTTGCGCCAAAAAAGAGCCCCGCGCGAAGCGGGGCTGTCAGGTCCTTGTTCAATAGGCCAGTGTGGCCGGTGGCCGGTCGGGGCCGTCCCTTACATGCAGGCGATTTTCTTGGCCTCTTCCTTGTTGCCGGGATAGGTGATGTCGCAAGTCATGCCGGGTTTCACCCCCTTGCGGTCCGATTCCGCGCCCTTCACGGTGATCTTCGTGCGGCTGCCGCTCACCTTCACGGTATGGGTCTTGCCGCCCACCTTGAAGCTCACCCGCCGCCCGCCGCGTTTGATCTTGGTGATCTTCGCGCGCACCGTCGTGAGGGTCAGCCCGCGTCCGCCGAACCACATCGGATCCCAGAACTTCATCAGCTTGGGAAGATCCCGTTCCATCAATTCCGGATGCCGGAAGGCGGTTTCCTTGCCGACGATTTGATCGGGAAAGGACAGGAAGTTGTTGGTC
>Ga0114947_10000293_pt1 | contig 16373 bp, 13 predicted proteins | sample CR02metaG_FD_99656 | JGI IMG/M metagenome (GOLD analysis project Ga0114947, IMG submission 99656) | Deep subsurface microbial communities from Mariana Trench to uncover new lineages of life (NeLLi) - CR02 metaG | ecosystem: Environmental > Aquatic > Marine > Ocean trench > Sediment ...
CCTCGATCCCCTTTTCTGCCCTCTCGCCGGCTTTGTAATAGCGTTCGGGCATTTCCCCGCGCGGGACCATTTCGTCCCCGTCCTTTCTTCCCTTTCCCTGTGCCTCCGCCTTGGACACAGCTCCCTTATCCCCCCCTATTCCGTCCGCACTCCTGAGCTGATCCTTCCCACCCCGATCTCTATCCCGTCGATCCTTTCTACTCTTTTCCATCCTCGCCTGCACCGAGTTCTCGCCTCCCTGTTTTGTTTTCCCTCCCATCATGGAATCTTCACTACCGCCGCCATCCCCTCGCTCTATCAACTCTTTCCCCGCGCCCTCCTTGCCTCTAGGCTGCCTGGCAGTTAAGCCACCTCCCATCCCTTGGCCCTTTTCCATACTTTCCGCCAAACCCTGGAGAGTACCGGTCGCTTGCCTCAAGAGATCGCTACGTCCCTCTCCACTGCGACCGCCTGCTGCCAATTGCTGCCGAATTTGTCTCAGCAATTTCTGCACCAGGTCTTCGTTACCAGCGCCCAAGAGCCCTTGTTCTCGAATCCGAGATTCAAGATCATTAAGACTACGCCCCAGTTCGGCAAAACGGGGACTCTGTGAAAGCTCTCGAGCCAATACCGAAAGCTCCTTGATTGAAGTGGCCTGGGGCGAGGAATAAAGATTCGTCTCCAGGAAAATATGGGACAACAAAACAAAGACGAGAGAACCAATCAACGAGACGAAAAAGGATCGCCTGAATCGATAGGGGAAGTCTCTCTTGATATTGATGCGGTCCAGAAACCCGGTGGCCTCCCGGCGTAGGCGATGGATCAAAAAAGATGGGTAAAGGGTCGGATCAATGGTGGTCAGTGTGACAAACCGGTCTTTTCCATCCACCCTGTCATCAATGAATCGGGCCACGGATGCCGCCGATAGGTTGGTCCACCCGAAATGCAGAAAAAGACCCAAGATTATTCCAAGACTCGCTGCCAGCGTGAAAACCGTCACCTCCCCACCAATCCAACTGGCCATAAAGAAAGTAAACACAAGATAGGAAAATGCGAGAAGCGGAGGAGAAAACTTTAAGAGGCCGTCCCACCACCCATGTCTCCGGAGACGACGGTGTAGGTCATTCACCACACGTTCAGGGAGCGCCCCCTTGCTAAATGAGCCGCCCAACATGCTCCCATATATAACATGCCTGGCCCTGTAAGGGGATCCGTTAGCCCCTACTAAGTTACCGTCCGGTGAAGCGGCGGCGGGACCTCTGATATTGGTTTACCGCCCGGTTGTGTTCCCGGATCGTCTTGGAAAAGAAATGGGTGCCATCGTTCTTGGAAACAAAATACAGGTATGCCACCTCGGCTGGAAGAAGGGCGGCCTGAAGTGAGGACAGTCCCGGATTACAGATGGGCCCGGGTGGCAGCCCTTGGATTAGATAGGTGTTGTACGGACTCGGCCGCCGCAGGTCCTTTCGCGTCAAGTTCCCCGTGAACGTCTTCAAACCATAAATGACCGTAGGGTCACTTTGGAGGGGAATACGGCCCCTCAAACGATTGTGAAAGACCGCCGAGACGAGAGGACGCTCGGCTGCTACCCCGGTCTCCTTTTCGACGAGAGATGCCAGTGTTACGACCTCGTGTCTCTCCAGTCCCAACTTTCTGGCTTGCTCTTCCATCATGGGAGTAAAGCTCGCTTCAAAATGCTCTACCATGGCAATAAGAATGTCCTCTACATTGGCCGAAGCAGGGAAATAATAGGTATCCGGAAAGAGGTAACCTTCCACCCGCTGAGCTTCTATGCCGAGCATGGAAAGAATCGCTGGGTTGTTTGCCGCATTGAGAAATTGCTCACTATTGGCCAATCCCTCCTTCTCCAAAAGGTGGGCGATCTCCCTTTGCGTGAGTCCTTCGGGGACCGTAACTCGGTGAAACACGCCCTTTCCCAGGACCATCTGATCCAAAACCCTTCGCGGTGCCATGGGGAGCTCAAAGCGGTAAAGCCCCCAGTGAATTCGCTTGTCCAAAGACCATACCCGAGCCCAAAGTGTAAAGAGCCTTTCGTTGGTAATGACGCCTTCTTCTTTCAGCCTACTTACGACAGAGAAGAAGGGTTCCCCTCGACTGACTTTAAGCTCCACCACGCCCTGTCCGTTTTGCGGGGGATTGGAGAGAAAGACGAACAAGGATCCAACGAACAGGACCGTCGAGAGCGAAATGAAAAGAGCCCCGAAGAGAATTTTTTTCACGGCTTGATTCCGAAATTTCTATTCCTTGGTGACAGCAAACCCCGATTGGACATTAGACAGTCCAAAAATTTATCCCTCATGGAGATCGGATCATGCCAAAGAGCCGTTTGTACCATGAACCGGTTCGACCGATTCGACAGGCTCAGGGTCATGGTGAGGTACTCGAACCATGAGGTTCTCGAAGGGTCAGCATCTCACCTATAGTATGGTTAAAAACCTACGAACAATTTGCCGGCAACAACTGCAAAAAGCGCTCCGAGATTTCATATTGTTTGATCATTTTTTTCGATCGGGACAAACAACCCTAAAAAAGGATGATACGGATATGGGATGGCTTTGAGGGTGGGGGCGGGGACCCTTTAATTTTCGGTTATGTTAACTTTCATCCAGCCCTCAATCTGTTTTAGAAAGCCCGCAAAGGGATCCTTGCCTGGCTCGGGAACAAAATAGGCCTTGCGCATATAGTCGAGGGCGCCCGAATAATACTCAAATTTTTTGGCGAGCTCCTGATAAAGATGGAACCCCGTCCGGTATAGCGAAAGGTCCAATTCCGAAACTGTCCAATAGGACCGACTCCCCTCCCGGAGATAGTAGTCAAGAAATCCATGACTTTCTACGTAAGATCGAAAAATGCCGCTCATGAACAAGGCGTAGTCCCCAAGGTGTTTGCGAACAGCCCTTTCTTGTAGCAGTGTGAGACTCTCCCGCAAAGTCTCCTCTTTGCTTTCCGCCAGTACTTCCACCACACTCTCCAATTTCTTTTCCGGCCGGGATCGTATCTTGGTGAGATTTTCAGCGCGCGCAAAATCTGTCAGCACATCTGCCACGTACTCCGCCACGGAAGCGTCATTGATGCCAAGCTCCCAGAAGCTCCGACGAGTCAGCTTGAGAAAAAATGGATGCAATGGTTCGCCGATGATATTCTTTTGCATATCCTTGGATGATACCAAATTTAGGCATCATGGGAAAGATCCTTCTCAGGCCCCGAACCTTCGTTATCCCCCCTTGACAACCCCTAAAGACCCCATCATTTTCCCTAGCCACTTTGTTCCCATAGCGATATAATCAGAGCGTCTCAAGGACAATAGGAGGCGCCTATGCACAAGAATTTCAAAGAGGATTTTTTTCGCTTGGATGGGGCTTGGGCTTCTTTCGAGCTCATGTCGATTCGCAAGCGGGAGGATTACCTCAAACCCTTTCGGGTGATCCGATGCAAAATCGAGGACCTAGTGGACTTTCAGAATACGGAGGAGACCGTGAGCCGCACCGATGCCTCTGTCTGGGTTGACATCTTTGGAACAGAGGAGCAAGAAGTGGGCGTGGGGCGCGGTCCGGTCCATGCCGTGGATAACGCCATGCGCAAAGTTCTGGAGAGGCATTACCCGCAGCTCTCAGAGGTCCAGTTGATAGAGTTTGATGTCCGATTATTGCACCACGGTGAGGTTCCTGACGACGCGGAAGAATTGGGGATCGGAGGACCGGTACGAGTGCTGGGAATCTTTACCGACGGTCAAGAGAGCTGGGGAACCGTCGGCGTTGCTGAGGACATCCTCCAAGCCAGCGTGGAGTGCATCATCGACGGGCTGGAGTGGAAACTCAGAGGTGAACATAAGCACTAGTCAACCTATAGAATGGCACCTCCGTCGCAACAAACGACGGACCCAGCGCCCCTCACCCAGACCCCCATTTAAAAACCAAACCATGGCCGGAGCTCGAGAAGCGTGCGGGAGATCTATCCTGGATCAGGATACGGTATGCCTCGATCTTGGAGGGTCCTGAAACTCGGCCTCTTCATCCCTATCCTCCTATTTCTCTGGAGCTGCCAGATGGAAAACTCTTTGATTTTTTATCCAACCTCCGAGATGGACGGGACCCCTAAAGAATTGGGACTGTCCTACGAGGATATCTATTTCACCACCGAAGACGGGGTCAAGCTAAATGGGTGGTTCATTCCGTCATCGGAAGGGGAGTTCACCCTGCTATGGTTTCACGGTAATGCCGGCAATATCAGCCACCGGTTACAAAACATAAGGCTTCTCCACGAGAAGGTTAAAACCCATATCTTCATCATCGATTACCGCGGTTACGGGCGCAGTGAGGGGCGTGTATCGGAGGCGGGAACCTACCAGGACGCCGAGGCAGCGCTCCACTACCTTCGAACTCAAAGGGACATTGGCTTGAAACGAATTGTTTTGTTTGGCCGTTCACTGGGGGCAGCTGTAGCCGTCCACCTGGCCGTTCGGGAGGATGCCCTTGCCCTGATCCTTGAGTCACCCTTCGGTTCCATTCGTGAGATGGCGAAGGTGGTCTTCCCCTTCCTGCCCATTGGCCCATTCCTGAGAACCCAATACGACGTCCTGGAAAAGATCAAACAGGCCAGGCAACCCGTCCTTGTTTTGCATGGCGACCAGGATGACATTGTCCCCTTCGCCCAGGGGAAAAAGGTGTTCGAGGCAGCGCCGGAGCCCAAGGAATTCTACACCATCCGGGGTGCTAATCACAATAACACCTTCGTCGTGGGCGGGGATCCCTACTTTTCAGTTCTGAGAAGTTTTATTGAGCGCGCCGCAGCCCGAACGCCCAGAGACCCCTCCTAGAAAGCACGAAGCGAAACCAGCTGCCAGCAGAGCGCAAAGCCCATAGCGTCCTTGCGGATTCGGGACCACTGACTACCGACTACTGACCTCTGACCCAGGGATTGATGACCGGGAGTCTGTTGTCCGTAGTCTGTTGTCTCTTTGCGCTTCTCGGGCAGTCCTCGTTACTCGTAACTCTGGAAGGGCCCTCGATCTTTTTAGCGATCCGGGCTAGGATGGGAATTTATGCGGGCTGTATATAAGGTCATGACCATTGCTGGGTCGGACTCGGGCGCAGGAGCGGGAGTTCAGGCCGATCTCAAGACCTTCGCCGCCTTTGGTGTCTATGGCACCTCTGTCATCACCGCCATCACTGCGCAGAATACTCAGCGGGTTACTCAAATCATGGAATTGCCTCCGGGACTGATCGCTGCTCAGATCGATGCTGTGGTCCAAGACATAGGTGCCTCTGCCCTCAAAACCGGTATGCTGGCCAACGCAGAGATCATTGCCCTTGTAGCGGAGAAGATTCAGGAACATCGCCTGCCAAATCTCGTGGTGGATCCGGTCATGGTTGCCAAGGGAGGAGATCTCCTATTACGAAAGGATGCCATTGAGACCCTGCGCTCTCGGCTGATCCCCCTGGCCACCATTGTCACCCCCAATCTTCCCGAAGCAGAAGAGCTTACCGGAATTCACGGGACCCGAATGCAAGAGATAAAGGACGCCGCGAGGTGCCTCATCGACATGGGGGCAAGAAACGTGGTTATCAAAGGTGGTCATAGGAAAGGCCCGGCTAAAGATATTTTCTATGATGGAAAAAAGTTTCGCGAGCTGACGGCCCCCAGGATTTCCACCCCCAACACCCATGGGACTGGCTGTACCTATTCTGCTGCCATTGCCGCGAGCCTGGCCAAGGGTGAAAAATTAGCAGAGGCCATTGTGGCAGCGAAAAAATTTATCACCCAAGCCATTCGCAATGGCTTCCCCATTGGCTCAGGCCATAGCCCCGTTCACCACTTCTACCGTTTCTGGAAAAAGCTCTAACCAATCAAATTTGTAATTTTCCCCTGAATTTGCGTTTAGAGAATCGGAAAAACCACTACTCGCGCAAAGGCGCAAAGCGACTGATTAGTAACGAGTAACGAGGACTGCGCGAGAAGCGCAAAGAGACAACAGACTACGGACAACAGACTCCCGGTCATCAATCCCTGGGTCAGAGGTCAGTAGTCGGTAGTCAGTGGTCCCGAATCCGCAAGGACGCTATGCGCTCTGCGCTATGCCATCGGAGCTGATGGCTGACTGCTGATAACTGATAGCTGGTTTCCTGAAGTTGTTCCGTTGAACATTCTATCGCCTAGAATGTAGCGCCGACCCGCTCAGACACCTTTGCGTCTCACGAAAACTACTTGTGAAACAGGTTCAACGCCGAACCGGCCTTGAACCATTCGATCTGAGGTTGGCTATACGAATGGTTCAGGTTTAAGGTCTCGGTTGTACCATTGGAATGGCGAACAATGCACTGAACGGCCCTGCCAGGCGCAAGATCCCTCAAACCTACGAGGCTGATGCGGTCATTCTCACGGATTTTGTCATAGTGAGCCGGATCACTGAAGGTGAGGGCCAATAGTCCCTGTTTCTTAAGGTTGGTCTCATGTATGCGGGCAAAGGTACGGGCGATCACTGCGCCGCCGCCTAACAGTCTTGGTGAAAGGGCTGCGTGCTCCCGGCTGCTGCCCTCGCCATAGTTATGGTCACCAATGACAACCCACTTTAATCCCTTAGCCTGGTAATCCCTGGCAATCTTGGAAATACCCTGGCCTGTTTCACCAGTGACCACGTTTTTACCTTTGCCTGCCTCGCCAGTGTACGCATTGGTAGCCCCTAGGAACATATTGTCGCTGAACTTGTCCAGGTGCCCACGATAACGCAGCCACGGCCCCGCAGGAGAGATATGGTCGGTTGTGGTTTTACCCTGCGTCTTCATTAGGACTGGCATGTCCAGAAAGTCGCTGCCATCCCAGGCTGGCCAGGGGTCCATAAATTGGAGCCTTTCACTTTTAGGGTCAACACTAAGTTTTATGTTGCTCCCGTCTTCAGGAGGAGCGACATAGGACGAAGGGGCTTTGTGAAAACCTTTTTCGGGAACTTCAGGGGCTGGCTTTGGCGGCTGCAGCTTGAATTTGTTGCCATCGGATCCTGTCAGTGTGTCCGTGACCGGATTGAACGAGAGCTTACCTGCGAGAGCAAAGGCAGTGACGATCTCTGGGCTGGCGATGAAGTTCATGGTTGTAGGCTGTCCGTCATTGCGCCTAGGAAAGTTGCGGTTATAGGAGGTGACAATCGTATTGGGTTGGCCCACCGCCTCCTGGGAACGACGCCACTGACCAATACAGGGGCCGCACGCGTTAGCCAATACCGTGGCATTTATGTTTACCAGTGATGCTATTTGACCATCGCGCTCGATGGTGGCCCGTACCTGTTCCGAACCAGGCGTCACCATGAACGGGACCGAGGCCTTAATGCCATGCGCCTTCGCCTGATCGGCTATATCCGCTGCACGGCTCATGTCCTCATAGGAAGAGTTGGTGCAGCTGCCAATCAACGCGCCTGATATTGCGTCCACAAACTCATTGTTCTTCTGGACAATCTCGGCGGAAAGCTTGGAGATTACGCGGGCACGGTCAGGGGAATGAGGTCCAACCACGTGCGGTTCCAGTTTTGACAGGTCTATTTCAACGGTCTTATCGAAGTACTTCTCAGGGTTTGCTTCCACTTCCTGGTCGAGAGTAAAGAGGTGGCAATGTTGATTAGCCAAAGGCACCAAGTTGCCTCGCCCTGTGGCCTTGAGATACTTCGCCATCCGCTCGTCGTAAGGGAACATGGACGTGGTCGCGCCAAGCTCGGCCCCCATGTTCGTGATGGTCGCCTTGCCCGTGGCGCTGATGGAACCAGCGCCGGGGCCAAAGTATTCAATGATTGCGTTGGTGCCACCGGATACAGTGAGCTCGCCTGCAACATAAAGGATAACGTCTTTAGGTGCTGTCCATCCACTCATCTCACCGGTGAGATAAACGCCGATGTGCCTGGGATAGAGCAGTTCCCACGGGAGTCCTGCCATAACTTCCACAGCGTCCGCGCCGCCAACCCCGACAGCGCAGGCCCCCAGCCCTCCGGCATTGGGGGTATGTGAGTCAGTCCCAATAATTACAGAGCCGGGATAGGAGTAGTTCTCTATCACCACCTGGTGGATGATACCTGCACCCGGACCCCAAAATCCCACCCCGTACTTGGCTGCCGCGGAGCGCAGAAAATCATACACCTCTTTGTTTTCCTCCAACGACTCCTTTAAGTCAGACTTGCCCTCCACTCTCGCTTGGATGAGGTGGTCACAATGGACCGTTGTGGGTACGACGACATGACCTCGCCTTGTCTGCATGAATTGGAGCATCACCGTCTGCCCTAAAACATCTTGTAGAATCACCCGATCAGGGCGCAGAAGAAGATAGCTTTGTCCTGGGATCATCTCCTGGCTGGCTGGATCGTCCAGGTGGGACAGGAGCACTTTGTCTGCAAGTGTTAATGGCCTGTCAAGCTTTGCCCTGACAACCTTCAGGTTGCGTTCCATGATTTCGTAAACACCAGAGACGAACTCGGGGGTTGATTCAATCGTGACCATGTCTACACCTCTAAGTCAGGGATAAGGGTCTCGCTGACACCTTGAACCTGAGATTGTTGCAAACTTTATAAATTGCCCTTGGCTAGCAACGATGACCTTTATTCTATACGGGTAAAATACAAACAAAAGCTCCGAGATGCAATTGTTGGTTATGGCAGCACTAAAGCTTGACTTTGGGAGGAGGAAAAGTATATAGGAGTTCCCCTTCTTAAAGGGCCGCGCCAAACGTCACAGGATTCAGCAAGGAGCCGGGACTGATTCGCAAGGGTGTAAAAAAGGAATAAAAAAACCTTCACTACGAAGGCCCCTGCGCCGAATTTTCGCCTGGTATAATTTCTACCACCGGGTTTATTGGCATATGCATGGATACTTCCGGACAGTTTAGCACTACTCCTTTCCGACGAAGCTGGGGAAATGATCAAAAACAGCTACTCAAAATCTAAAAAACCACGCAGACAAGGGAAGATGAAGTATGTGTAAGTCGAAGATAACACTAAGTGTGACCCTATTGGGTTTTGCGCTGATACTGGCGTTGCCTCTTAAAGCCCACGGGGACGTGAATTTTTCTGGGAAGTCTGTGACGCTGAGCATTGCCTTCAGCGTAGGAGGAGGGAGCGACCGCTGGGCGCGGGTCTACGCCCCCTATCTCTCGAAGTACCTTCCGGGAAATCCGACAGTAATCGTCAGGAACATGCCGGGCGGGGGCGGCATAACAGGAGTCAACAGATTTGTCGCCCGCGCGAAGCCAAACGGACGTGATATCTTAGGCACATCTGGCTCCAACCAAATTCCCTACCTATTAGGAGACCCAAGAGTCAAATATGATTACAAAGATTTACATATCATACTTGGCTCACCAGTGGGAGGATTTGCGTACATCAGCCCAGATACTGGGGTGAACAAGTTATCTGACCTGAAAAATTTTTCCGGCGAACTCTTCTACGCCTCTCAAGGGGCAACGTCCCTCGACCTAGTCCCGCTCCTGGCCTTTGAGGTACTGGGCCTAAATGTCAAGGCCATCTTCGGCTACAGGGGACGTGGTCCCGGTCGTGTCGCCTTTGAGCAGGGAGAGGTCAACATCGACTATCAAACCACTCCCGCATATGTGAAAGCCGTCAGGCCGCTGGTCAAGGAGGGAAAGGCCTTCCTGCTCTTTTCCTGGGGAGCGCTAGACAGCAAGGGCAATCTCGTCAGGGATCCCGTGGAACCCAATCTGCCCCATTTCACCGAGGCCTACGAGATGATCCATGGAAGGAAGCCGTCGGGTCCGGCCTATGATGCCTGGAAGGCATTCTTCGTCGCCGGTTTTGCGGTGCAAAAACCGATGTGGCTCCCTAAAGGCACCCCGCCTGATATTGTAAAGACCTACCGCGACGCTGCCAGGAAAATCATGCAGGACCCAAATTTTCAAAGAGACCTGCAGAAAAAGCTCGGAGGTTATCCACAATACGTGGGAAAGGAGGCCCAGCAGGCCTTCGACCAGGCCCTCAAAGTTCCACCCAAGTCCATGAGCTGGCTAAAGAGATGGCTTAAAGAGAAGTTCAAAGTCCAACTCTAACGAATTAAACCTGATCAAAAAGGGAGGAGTGGTAGATGGGATGCCGCTCCTCTGATCTGTCACCACAAGCGACACGATCCCAAAGGCCCCGGACCGCCGGCGCCACCCCCCCCCACGAGCATTGCTGCGCTCACCCATAAAACGAACATGCTCGACGCTGCCTTAAGTGCCCTGGGAACTCTGCTAACTCCGTACCACATGGGAATGCTCATCTTTGGGGTTATGGTAGGGCTCCTCATAGGCATCTTACCTGGACTGGGAGGCATTGTGGGGATGTCGATTTTGCTGCCGGTTGTACCCCATCTGGATGCCCATGCCGCCTTTGCCATGCTCATCGGGATGGTAGCGGTAATCCCGACGTCCGATACCTTTCCTTCCGTGCTTATGGGGATACCGGGTTCCTCCGGCTCGCAGGCTACCATTCTTGACGGCTTTCCGTTGGCTAGGCGAGGGGAAGCGGCACGGGCCTTAGGTGCTGCCTTCTCGGCATCGCTGATGGGTGGCCTGTTCGGCGCGGTCGTGCTGACGTTAATCCTTCCGATCGCCCGTCCCATCGTCCTCGCATTCGCTTCGCCCGAGCTATTCATGCTGGCCCTTCTAGGCCTAAGCATGGTGGGGGTCCTTTCCGGACGAAACGTCCTGAAGGGGCTCATTGCCGCCGGTCTTGGCCTGATGATGGGGACAATCGGAGCGGCTCCTGCCGTTACGGTCTATCGGTATACCTTCGACTTCCCCTACCTGATTGACGGCATACCACTTGTCGTCGTGGGCCTGGGGCTGTTCGCCTTACCCGAGATCATCGATTTGTTGATCAAGGGGACCACCATTTCGGATGTCCCTGGACTGGGCAGGGGATGGTGGGATGGGGTAAAGGCTACCATCGAGCACAAGTGGCTGGTCCTGCGGTGCAGCGCCATCGGCGTCATCGTGGGATTCCTTCCCGGACTCGGGGGGACCGTTGTGGACTGGATCAGCTACGGCCACGTGCTCCAGACCACGCCCGAAGCAGACCGCGACAATTTCGGCAAAGGGGACATTCGGGGAGTTATCGCACCGGAAAGCTCCAACAACGCCAAGGAGAGCGGAGGCCTGATCCCTACCCTCCTGTTCGGCATCCCGGGAAGCGGCTCCATGGCCATTTTTCTGGGCGGCATTTTTATGTTGGGCATTGAGCCGGGTCCGGGAATGCTGAACGAAAATCTCGACCTGGTTTACACGGCCGTCTGGAGCCTCGCCTTCGCCAATATCTTCGGCACCGGGTTTTGCCTGCTGCTCAGCCAACCCATCACCCGATTGACCCGTGTGCCCTTTAAGACTCTGGCGCCGTTCATCATCATGATCATCGTCCTCGCGGCATATCAGGGAACCAGAGACTGGGGCGACTTTGTGGCCTTGCTCCTTACCGGTATCATGGGATGGCTGATGAAACGGTTCGGCTGGCCCCGACCCGCGGCCCTGATCGGATACGTCCTCAGCGACAAAGCGGAAAGCTATCTCTTTATTTCCGTTCAGCGTTACGCCTTCTCCTGGCTGCTACGACCAGGAGTCTGGATTCTGGGCTTGATCATCGCTCTCTCGGTCGGCGCGGGGGTATTCTGGCAAACCCACCGACGGCGGTCGGGAGAGGGAGAAGGGAAGGGAACTTAACAGCCATGATCCTAGGTGTCATCTTCGCCGCCCTGCTGGTTGTCGTCTTCGCTTACGGGGTCTATGAATCCCTGGACTACCCGCTCCTTGCTCAGGTTTTCCCCTTTTGGATCAGTCTCGTCACGCTGGTCATGGCCGTCGCCCAGTGCGTGACCGAAGCGCGAAATTTTCATTTGCGCATCGAAGACGTCCAGGCGGATTTTGTCGACCTGGCGCCGGACCGAAGCCTACCTCCCGACGTGGTCTACCGTCGCGCCCTAGGCTACCTCCTCTGGATCCTCGGGCTCTACGCCGGCATCTGGATTACCGGCTTTGTGATTGCGATCACCGCGTTTCTTTTCTCATTCCTGCGGTGGGAGGCGAAATTAAACTGGCCTAACGCGTTATATCTAGCAGGCGGGGGATTCATCTTCGTTTTGGGGATCTCGTGGATTATGACGCTCCATTGGCCTGAGGGACTTATCCAGGAGTGGAGTGAGCTTCCTTGGCCACTGGGATGACAAAAAACAGGGCTAGGGTGTGTCGGCAAACAGTCAACAAGGAGGTGTAAGATGTTCACGAGTTGGCGCGGGGTCGTTGGAGACATCAAACCCACTTACCGACCGGGGTCCCTGGAAGAGTTCATCCGCCTGTTGCCGGAGGGTATCGGGGTCATCCCCTTAACCGTCGGAATAAGCAGCGGCACCACAGATGAGTTCCGCCAGGTCCTTGAGGTCTATAAGGAGAAAGTGGCCCAGCTGGCCGGTCTACAGGTGGATTTGATTCACGTGGGCGGCGCCCCACCCATGATGGTCCATGGGTTCAAGGGTGAGGCGGAGATTATCGAAGCACTGGAGACCAAACATAAGATTCCCATCACGACCTCAGGAAGAACTCAGATCGATGCCTTCAAGGCCTGTGGCATCAAGAGTATTGTCGGTGTCACCTATTTCAAAGAGTCACAGAATCAGATGTTCGCCCGCTACTTTACGGAGGCTGGATTTGAGGTGGCAGCCATCGAGGGGATTGATGTTCCCTTCCAAGACGTTGGTAGGCTGCCGTCGGAAGCGATCTACGCCCATACAAAAAAGGCCTTTTTGCAACACAGGGACGTCGATGGCATCTACCTGCTTGGCTCGGGTTGGCGTCTACTCCGTATCGTCAGTATCCTCGAACAGGATCTGGAGGTCCCGGTGTTCTACTCCCTGGCGGCAAAACTCTGGGATGTACAGAGGCGACTCCATGTGCGCCAGCCCATCAGGGGCTATGGGCGCTTGCTGGAGCATCTGCCATAGATACCTGCGGCCAATAGATTCCGTTCTTAAGACCACAGACGGAGGCCCCCGGATGGAGAAAGATACTCCCTCCTTATCTTACCGGGGCGGCAACGCTCCGGGACCCGCCAGCTTTTTAATCACGCTGAGAACCTCTGGATCACGCGGGAAACCCCTGATCGCCTTTGTCTGTTCCTCCGGCAAGAGGGGCGTGGGAACCGCACCTGTCAGCTTTTCGTACCTCTGGAAAAACTCCGGATCTTTAAGGGTCTTTCTCATGGCAGCCTGCAGTATCTCAGCACGCTCCTTGGGAACGCCAGGGGGGGCGATCCAGGGGGTGCCAGCATAACGAAAGGAACGTGCCAAACTGAGCACCTCCCGTTCTTTCTCCGTTCTCACGAATGTCTCGAGGGCGGGTACAGAGTCAAAGGCGGGATGCTTGAAACGAAACCCTTTGGGACTCTCAAGGGCGGCATGGATGTCGATGAGGTCTTTCTCGACCCACTGGGGTTGGCGCCTGAGAATGGTTTCTCCGGCGTTGGATCTGCCATCGATCTCTCCGCGCTGAAGGGCGAGGTCCATCTCCGCCCCGCCATAGCCGGTGACGAAGACAGGATCTTTCAGATCGAGAAAATAGGCAAAGACACGCCCCTCAATGTAAGTGATGAAACCTACGGATTGTCCTCCGATCCTAACACCCGAGGCGGCCTGCAGCTTCTTCAAGCTGTTAAAACCGGCCTCCTTCCAGGTTATCAACATAGAGAAGTTGGTGCTATAGGGAGACCCAAGGTAAATAAATTTCTTGAGATCATACCTCACCCCTGCCGCCCCCACGACGCCCTTCACCGTCATGCCGACACTCGTATTGGCAATGATTAATCCGTTCGGTCGCGCAGCTCGGTAAAGGTGATTGGCGGCCTTCGCCCCGCCGGCCCCAGGCATATACCGCATTACAATATTGGGATGGCCGGGGATATGTTTTTTGAGGAGTGGTACGATGGCCCTAACGCGCATGTCACCGGTGCCGCCGGGCCTTCGGGACTGTATGATGGTGAGGGTCTTCCCCTGATAAAATGGGTCTTGAGAAAAGGCCTCGTCAGGTGAGAGCAACAGGCAGGTGATGACTGCCAACCCGACCGAGAGAGCCAATTGAATTTTTTGTAACATCGCTTCGCCCTCCTTAGATGATTTTAGGGAGCCTTCTAGCACTTTCCTCGACCGGGGTCTACCTTGACAGCACAACAGGTAACGTGCCGTGTTGACGCGGATCCGAAGCCCTACCTATGCCAATCGGCAAAAAGAACTTCGCGTCATCTTTTCCTAGGGCCAATAATGTACCCGGTCATGAGATCGCCTAGGATCTCACACCGGCGCTCACGCCAATACCAAAAATAGCACGTCATGTAGGCACACATTAAAGCATCAATCCTGTCCTCTAGTCCTTTCAATCCCCTGCCCCGCAGGCCTCGCGGACTTTCGTCCAGCAGTTGTGCGAGGGACCGAGAAGGGAGCAGTGGTGGGGTTTGTCCTGCCAGGTTCTTGCCGACGGCAAGTTGCAGAATCCTGAGGCCTTTTCTCTTTTGATCCCTGTTCCCCTTTTTATATTTAATGATCCTCTTCCGGCCGAAGAGCCCCACCTGAACCAGATGGGGGAATATCTCTAGTTGTCTCCTCCCCCATGGGGAGGGGAGATACGGATCTGGGGAAAATCCCTTCGCCGCCAATTTTTTGGCTAATCGAATGGGCCGCGCACACCGCTCCCGATTCCCCGGATAAACCCCGGCGTGGAAGCGACCAAAGCGTGAGCTCACCATGCGGTCCACAGGCCTAGTGGTCTTAGGTGGATTCGGCGCAATAATCGGGGCATCGATGCCAACCCAGCACGTTTTCCCGGAACGCTCTTCCATCCAGGTCACGATCTCCTCATCCGAGCCGAGATGATCCGTCTCTAACAGGACGCATCCCTTGCCGTGCAAAACAAGGTGGGCTACCCCGCTCGGGTTCCTATCAGACCAGGCAAGGTCTAGACCCATAAAGCTGGCATGTCTGGGGCGTCGCATGGCATGCACCTTCGCACGTATGCTATATGGAAATTGGTGTTTTATAAAACCCTGATCCGTCCGCTCCTTTTTCTAAGAGACGCGGAGAAGACCCACGAACAGACCCTTGCACTGCTGTCCCATTTGACCCTGCTCGAAGGTGCCCTGGAGCCTCTATGTCGAGTGGAGGACGAGCGTCTCACCGTCCAGCTGGGTTCCTTGACCTTTGCCAATCCAGTGGGGCTGGCGCCGGGCTTCGACAAAAACGCTGTCGCTTTAAAAATCCTGCCCGGATTCGGTTTTGGCTTCATAGAGATAGGGGCCGTGACCGCCCACGCTCAACCCGGCAACCCGAAGCCACGACTGTTCCGTCTACCAAAAGATCGGGCGTTGATTAACCGTCTCGGGTTCAATAACGAGGGGGCCGTGGCCATCAGTGAGAGGTTGGATCGATGGCAAAAGAAGGGAGAGCTCCCAAGGATACCTGTTGGAATCAACATCGGGAGGAGCAAGCTCGTTCGGAACAGAGATGCTGTCGCAGACTATCTCTTTACCTTCGAAAGGCTTCATCCCTACGGAGACTATTTCACCCTAAACGTCAGCTCCCCCAATACACCCAACCTGCGCGACCTGCAGGAAAAGGGTCACCTTCAAGAGCTGCTAGCAGCAGTGCGGAAAAAAAACCAAGAGATCGCCACCCAACGAAAGGTTCAGTCCAAACCGATCCTGGTAAAAATAGCGCCGGATATGGAGTTCGGCCAACTGGACGAAATAATCAAAGTGCTTCAGTCCCAGCAGGTAAGCGCCATTGTTGCAACCAACGCAACGGCTTTTCTGAGAGAGGGGCTCCTCACTCGGACAAACGAGCCTGGAGGCCTGAGCGGCAAACCGTTAAAGGCAAGGGCGACTGAATTCATTCGCCATATTTACAAAGTCACCCAGGGGAATCTACCTATTATTGGTTCAGGAGGCATCTTCACCCCCGAAGATGCCTATGAAAAGATCACCGCGGGCGCGACAGCCGTGCAGGTTTACACGGGATTTGTTTACGAAGGCCCCACTGTGGTGAGAAAGATTAACCGAGGATTACTGAAGCTCCTCGATCGCGACGGGTTTAAAGACATCCCGGCAGCGGTCGGAACCCAAGTCCGCTAAGGCCGTCTGGAAAGTTCCAGTCCTCCCATCCAAACTCTTTGTCCCCTCAGTAAGGCCTGGACGATTCCTTTTGACGGCTAAAGTAAATTCTGATATATTGCCTTCTATGTTAAGAGAGTATAGGAGAATTTGGATCCTAGCTCTTGTCTTTTCCCTGGCCTTGTTTGTCCCGAAGCCGGGTGTCACACAACAATCAGTTCAAGAAGAGCCCATCCCCGCCCAAGAAGAACCCGCTGCCAGTCCCAAG
>Ga0114947_10000294_pt1 | contig 16359 bp, 12 predicted proteins | sample CR02metaG_FD_99656 | JGI IMG/M metagenome (GOLD analysis project Ga0114947, IMG submission 99656) | Deep subsurface microbial communities from Mariana Trench to uncover new lineages of life (NeLLi) - CR02 metaG | ecosystem: Environmental > Aquatic > Marine > Ocean trench > Sediment ...
CTCCGCTTGGAGCGGGAATGATTCCCGCAGCGATCGAGCGCAACTATCCTAAACGCCTGCTTAAGGCAGGCTGGTGGCATATGAGTCTTTTTCAGCAGCCTGCTAGAGAACCTGGGTTATCGACTGAACTCACCTGGCATCAAAGGACTTGTATGAGTACTCCGTAAAGCACCCAGAGGGGAATACCCGTCCAAATCAGCATGGACAACCAGGCCTTCCCCACACCTTCGGTCAATATCTCGTGCCCCACCTTCAGTATCACTTGCGAATAAGGTGCCAAACTCACTCCCATCAACAGCGAGGTGAACAACATCACGGCACCCACTTGCACGATGGTCATGCTTGAGAAGATAAAGTATCCAACCACCGCAGCCAACACCAAATAAACTAACAGTGCCACCACAGAGTTCCGTAATATGGGCTGGGCAAAGTTCATCCAGGCTTTCGGGTTAGTTCGAATAAAGGCCAGCTTGACAAGAACCAAAACGGCAAAGATCGTTGCCAACACTTCAATGGATGTCATCCTTTCCTCCTCCTCTTCAAGCAGCCCTATTTATGCATGCCCAAAAAGTCCAACCAAAGACATTTGAAAGTTTCAATTGGCAGTGGGCACTAGGCAGCAAGAAAGCAAATACAAGAGAGCACATGGCAAAAATCAGACACCAGCAAGCAATCAGAAATCAACCCCTCCGCCTGGGTTTTTTAAATTCGGACTTGCCTGCTGCATACTGCTTACTGCGTACTGCCACCTGCCAAGCTTGGTCCTATGAAACGACAAACTCAAGCCCCGTAAACCCCGTACCGGGGAGCTTATATGAAGGCCGTGGAGTAGGTTCTCACTCGGAGGCTCTCGTCTCGACCGTGGGGAGTACTCCACGGGGCGAGTCGAGCATCGGCCTTCGCCAACCGTAGTCGGCTATGGCCGACGAAGGTCGGAGGGTCCGCCACGCGCATTCATTCACAGGTTTACGCCCGTGGTCTTCTGCGCAGGCGAATAAAGTATTGGCTCTCTTTGAATTCTAAGATAAAAAGTGGGATGACTAGTCATTTGCCAAAGAAACAAAATTCAAACAGCTCAAAATAAAGGAGAACATCCATGGCTAAAGTGAAATCAGTGATTGGTGCCCCTATCGGCCGAGTCGAGGGTCCGGAGAAGGTGAGCGGCCGTGCTACCTACGCCGCAGACGTACATCTCCCCGGCACACTATGGGGAAAGGTGCTACGCAGTCCCCATACTCATGCTCGGATCACCCATATCGACGCCTCTCGTGCTCGTGAGGCGGAGGGAGTCAGGGCGGTCATCACGGGCAAGGACATTGTGGGAACCTTTATGGGCAAATTCATCCGGGACATCCCGGCGCTCTGCTGGGATAAGGTACGCTTCGTGGGAGACCGTGTGGCAGCGGTGGCTGCCGAGACGCCGGACGCAGCCGAAGCGGCGCTGGAACATATCGAGGTACAATACGAAGAGTTACCAGCCGTATTCGATCCATTGGAGGCCATGCAACCCAACGCTCCCAGGTTACATGACGATGTGGCCGGTTATGATGGCGCTCCCAAGGACCTTCTCGTTGCAGATGTGCCAAACGGCCTGACGCGTCTTACGTGGGGCAAGGGGAATATAGAGGAAGGCTTTCGGGAAGCAGACCTGATTCTGGAGCACACTTTCCGTATCCCCATTCGGCATCAAGGGTATATTGAACCTCAGACTGGAATGGTGGCCATCGACGACGACGGGCGTATTCAGGTTTGGATATCCACTAAGAGCCCATACGCTACGCGCCGCCAGTTAGCCAAGGCCCTTGACGTCCCTGAGTCACGCATCTGTATCAACGCAGTGGACGTAGGCGGTGACTTCGGAGGCAAGGGAGGCGCCATGGACCTGCCCATTTGTTATTTTTTGGCCCAGCAGGCAGGGCGGCCGGTAAAAATTTGCAACACCTATACCGAGGAGCTGATGGCCGGTAACCCGAGCCATCTTTCGGTCATCACCGTTCGAACGGGAGTAAAGCGGGACGGGCGCATGGTAGCCCGCCAGCTAAAGGCCGTGCATGCGAGCGGTGCTTACGGTGGCCAAAAGCCGGTCCGGGCCAGTATTGGCGGGGCGGGAACCGCAGGTCCCTATCGTATCGACCATACCTCCATGGAGGCCATCCAGGTATACACCAACACCCTACCCTGTGGCTTTTGGAGGGCTCCCGGAGCCCTGCAGACCATGTTCGCCGTTGAGTCACACATGGACCTGATCGCCCAGGAGCTAAAGATGGACCCGGCGCAGTTTCGCCTGAAAAACATCATCGGAGAAGGGGAAGAAAACGCAATAGGAACTCGACTGAAAGGTGTGAAGGCGCGTGAGACACTCCAGGCGGCCCTGGATGCGGCCGGGTGGGAGAAGCGCAAGCCCAAACCCAACTATGGCCGTGGCGTCGCCATGTACGAGCGCTTCACGGGAGCTGGCCCGAGTTGGATCGTCCTGACCGCCGAGACCGATGGTACCTTTACGCTATTAACCGTCAGTGGTGATCAGGGGACAGGCCTTCGAACGGTGCTATGCCAGACGTTGGCAGCAGAGATGCGTGTGCCGATTCAACAGGTGCGGGTTGTAATGGGCAATACCGACGCGGTTCCTTTCAGTATCGACATTGGTTTCGGCGGCAGCCGCTCTACCAACATTGGCGGCCATGCAGTGATTAGCGCCTGCGGTGAACTTCGGGCCCAACTGACAAAGCAGGCTGCCCAGATGCTGGGGTGCACACAAGAAGACGTCAATTATGGTAGTGGTCGGTTCTGGCCGCGTCAAAGACCCAAGCAAGCCATCAATCTAAGCGCTGTGGTTAAAGAGGCGGGAGGCGGCAAACCAATCACAGTCACTAGTAAAATAGAGGTGCCTAGACAGGCCTCATCCACCTCTTTTGTCGCACAAGTGGCCGAGGTAGAGGTGGATCCCGAAACGGGCCAGGCAAGGTTGCACCAGTTTATTACCGCCCACGACGTAGCCACTATCATTAATCCCATTTCCCATCAGGGCCAGATCGACGGCGGATCGATCATGGCGATTGGGACGGCGCTGATGGAAGAGCTGGTCATGGAAGAGGGGAAAGTCACCACAACCAATCTAGGTGAATACAAGCTTCCTAACATCGCCGACATACCCAAACTAAAAACGGTACTGGTCCGCTCCGAAAGTGGTCCGGGACCTTACGAGGCCAAAGGCATCGGTGAGATGGCCAACGTCAGTCCCCCAGCTGCCATCGCCAACGCCGTCGCCGACGCAACAGGTGTACGGCTATTCGATCTACCCATTACGTCCGAAAAGATTTATCGGGCACTACAAGGAAAAACCCCATGAAAATCGGACTGTTTGCACCCTGCTTCACTTGACGCAGAGGTTAAAAGATATAAGATCGGGCGCATCGAGGGCACAAAGAGACTCAATTCCCCAGTCAGGAATGGTGGATACATGATGTCCAAGACAAAATGGCTGACCGTGATGGGAATGATCATAAGTCTTATAGTCTGTATGATCACCCGTGACCCGGCAGTGGCTGCACCGTTCTATCAGGGTAAGACCTTGACCGTGGTAATTGGCACGTCACCCGGTGGCACAGGGGATTTTCGGGCAAGGGCGGTAAGTCAGTACCTGCAAAAACACCTTCCTGGAAAACCATCCGTCGTCTACAAATACATTCGTAACCCCATCCACGCGGCCAACCACGTTGCCAATGTGGCAAAGCGCAATGGGCTTACGATCATCTTTGTGTCGCCAGGACTTTTCTCTAATGCCATATTGCGCACTCGCGCAGTGCGCTATCAGGTGGAAGACTTCATCCCACTGGGGTCGCCCTATCCAGGGGGGCCCTATATACTCGTTACCCGACCCGATCTACACCTAGACAACGTAGAAAAACTTAGGGGATACAAAGGGCTGCGTTTTGCCCAGCGCTCAGTGGGTCACTCGATGTATATCCTTGATCGAATTATGGCCTTTGTCCTTGATTTGCCGGACCCCAAATGGATACTCGGTTACAGTAGTCTAGAGGTCCCTGCCGCGCTTGAGCGCAAGGAGGCAGATGCCCAGTCAACCACTCTAGCTGGATTTGTCAAAGCCAGGAAATACTGGTTGCAAGAGGGATTCGCGGTGCCTGTCGTGATGAAGAACACCAAAGGAAGGGGAGCGGAGGTGGAACCAACGTTTCCACAGGATCGAGCGGCAATCGATCAATTCGCTGACACAAAGTTAAAGCGAGATATCCTCAAGTTTCATAACGCCATACGGCCCAGCGGGATGCTCATGCTCGCCCCCAGTGGCATTCCTGCCCCTGCGTTAAAGGACTTAAGAACCGCTCTCCAGAGGACATGGGACGATCCCGAGTTCGCCAAGGAATACAAACGGCTCACGGGAGAGACCGCCGATCCTATGATTGGAGAAGAAATCGAGGCTAACCTGCGCAAGATTCCTAAAGATCCCAAGGTCATGGCGACCTATAAGCAGATCATCGGCGGAGGCCCCCTACCTCCCAGCAAGTAAGGAGAATCTATAATGTCGGCTGCGACCGAACTGTTCCCCAACCAACGAGTGACTAGACTTCCTGGTGGTTACATGGGAAAAATCCTGCGGGTTAATTTGACTTCAGGTTCCATGAAAGATGAAAACCTCCCCGAGGAGCCTTTATTGAGAAGAATGATTGGCGGCCAGGCACTGGCGTCATACATCCTGCTCAGAGAATTGCCCCGAGACGCTACGCCCTTCGGGCCCGAAAACAAGGTAGTGCTGATGACCGGACCCATCACGGGGAACGGATTGACACCGGGCGGCACCAAGTTTACGGCCGTCTACCTTAGTCCCCTCACAGGCAACACATTGGGGCGTGGAGCCTCCAGCGGATTCTGGGGAATCTATCTCAAGGCCGCCGGCTACGATGGGCTCATCATTGAAGGGGTAGCATCAAAGCCCACCTATCTGTTTATCCATGATGGGAAGGCGGAGCTACGCGATGCTACCAAGTTTTGGGGACAAGGGACGAGGGCAACGGAGGATAACCTACGCGAGGAGGTCGGGTTCAAAGACGCCAGGGTCCTCTGCATGGGCCCTGCAGGTGAGAATCTCAACCATTCTGCCATGTTGTGCAATGACTACAACCATTTTGCTGCCCATAGCGGCGGAGCGGTCTTCGGGTCGAAAAAGCTCAAGGCGATCGTAGTTCACGGCTCCTTGCGGCCAAAAATCTCTGACAAGGCAGCCCTGTTGGACGCCGGAATGCGCTGGCGCAAGCTGCTAAATCCCTCTACCGTCGAAGCAAAAAAGACCAAGATGGGGCACGGCGAGTCCTGGGGTGCGCTCAATAACCTCAACTGGCGTAGCACCGAGATTAGTGACCACAACCGGGGCTTCAATCAGAATCGCGTCGTGCTTCGGCCTTGTTTTCAATGTGCAAGGCTTTGCCCATGGGACGTGGAGATCCAAGAGGGACCGCATAAGGGAACCCTGGCCCACTTCAATGCAGGGGGCGAATGGCTCGATGCATTCTTTAATCTGGGCATTAAAGGCAATTCGGTCCTCTATCTGTCGGAACGCATCAATGATCTCGGCATTGAGTGCAGCCACTTTTCCTGCGGCGCAGGGGTTGCCTTCGAGGCCTGGGAGAAGGGTCTGCTCAAATCCGATCAGACCAATGGTCTGAAGCTGGAGTGGGGAAACGTAGAGGCTGTTGACCGGCTCCTAGAAATGGCCGCACGCCGTGAGGGATGGCTGGGAAACCTGCTGGCGGACGGTCCCAAACAGCTTGCAGAGGCAATCGGCGGGGATGCACCGAAGTGGGCTGTGCATACCAAAGGCGGAACTCCCGCAATGCACGAATGGCGACCGCTATTGGGCCAGATGCTCAGGGAGCTGGTTGCCAGCGGAGGCATGAAACCCCAAGGGGGAGGTTCCGTAAATCCCCCTCCGGACCTTCGCTATCGGGAAAAGTGGGGGCCGCTTGATCGGGACAACTCAGATGGCTGGCCACGGTCCCAGGTCCTCTCCGAACAGTACCGGCAATTTTGCGGCATCGCTGGCGGTTGCTGGTTTGCCCAAGTTGCGAATAAGCCTGACGGCCTCAACTGCATTACGGACACCGTAAATGCCACTACCGGTTGGGACCTCGACTTAGAGGAAGCAATGGGAGCTGGTCATAGGAGCATGATCCTTCAGAGCCTGTTTGGCACCCAGAGAGGTTGGACCGCCGAATTGGACTGGAAAGACGTGGGTCCCAGGTTTCTCGAGCCCATTCCCGATGGAAAATACAAGGGCTTCACCATCGCCAAGTGGCTACCTGACATGATCTACGAATATCACCGGTTATCCGAGCGAGACGAAAAGACGGGCCGTCCCTCCAAAAAGGTCCTGGTTAGACTCGGCCTCGAGGAATTCATGGAATGGAGTCAGCCTGACTCTATTTAAGATTATTAACCGCAGATTCACGCAGACAGGCGCAGATTTGTTTTCGGCCGAAACGACCAAAAAATGCCAAAGGCATAAAAAACTGAATCTCCGTTAATCTGCGAAGATCCACGGTTCAGTATTCTCCAAAAAATCTTCATATCAAGACATGTTTTTTGTTTGCCGTCGTCTCGCGACAAACAAAAACGGTGATTCGCTGTACCCTCTGCCTCTGTGCGGTGAAACTTCCGAATCCATATCTGCAATAATCTGTGTGAATCTGCGGTTACTCATTTGTTCTCGTAAAAATATCCGCTAATTCAAGGAGTTAACGCTGATGAAAATTCAATGTTGGAACTAATTTTACCCATCCATTGACACCCATCCGCCAACCCAATATAAGAACCTGTTCCCAAGGCCTCCTTCTTTTCAGAGTTAGGAAAAATATTTCAGCTTTCTGAGCCATAAAACGGCCAGCGAGGTAAAACCGGGTATGACCAAGCAGCGAATTTTGCTCATTGATGACGAGAAGAGTTTCACGCAGATGTTGAAGCTCAATCTCGAAATGAGCGGGTTCTACGAGGTGCGGGAAGAAAATCGAGGAGTCTATGCACTTGCCGCTGCCAGAGAGTTTGAGCCGGACCTGATTTTCTTAGACATCATGATGCCAGACATAGATGGCGACGAGGTGGCAGCTCAACTTAAGGCCGACCCTCAACTCAGGGAATGCTCGATTGTCTTCCTAACTGCCGTGGCAAGCAAACAAGAAGTCGAGAACCATAATGGATTCATTGGGGGCCACTCGTTTCTGGCCAAACCGGCAAGCACCGGCGAGGTCATCCAGTGCATTCGTAAGCATCTGGGAGAGCCACCGAGTTTGTCAGAATTAACCGACCCACCAGGTTCTCTATCTCACCTTTACGAGACGTCAAAAGGTCTTAACGGAAACCAAACCTCTCATGCTGCGAAAAGTAGCAAAGCGGTGCCACGGCAATTTCTTCTTCCCGCGCTGCTTGTTGCCCTAATTCTGGGTGGATATTTTGGATATGAATTGTATTCCCGACCTCAAAGGCTCCTCCGACAAACACTTGCCGAGTTAAAGAAAACCATCCAGGAACACAAGGCGAATGTGATCAAAAGCCAGAGCCCCTTGCAGCAGGGGAACGTCCTTGAGTCTGCTTCACATAAAGCAGCCCAATTGGAGGTGACCCAAGTCTCTTACTCAACAGAAAGACAATCCCCGGGTTCCCTATTGAGTGAATTGGCAAGTTCCATAGTAAAACTTCGTTGTAAGGCCAATGCCGGTTCGAAACATATCCGACGGGGTTCTGGCATCCTCTATCGTGGTAGGCCCGATTCCTCCGGGTCAGGTGAGTACTACGTTCAAACCAGCCTCCATGTAGTAAACACCACCGACGGCACGAATCCCCAATGTGAAATATTTCTCTATCCAGATCACACTAAGGGCAACGTCTATCTTACTTTCAAAGGTCAAGGCTACAAGTTCTATGGGAAAGATATAGACTTCGCCATCTTAGAACCTGAGATTATAGAGGACGATGTTAACGCCGGATCTGCGCAGGATCTAGAAAAGTTTGCGCGCGACGAAGGGAAAAACCCCTTATGCGATTCTGCAAAGATAGGAGATCACTTGTCCGTTCTTGGCTACCCAACCATTGGTGGTGAAACCCTTACGGTTACCGAAGGGATTATCTCTGGATTTGAATTCCAAGGCGAAACCCGTTTCATCAAGAGTTCAGCCAAGCTGGACCATGGCAATTCCGGTGGGGTGGCCATCAAGGATTCTGGCTGTATCGTTGGCATCCCGACGTTTGTTCAACGAGGTCAGCTGGAAAGCATGGGAAGGATTTTGGATTTAAATCATCTCTACAACGTCATCCTGAACTAAGAGTATCGTCCCACCTGTCACTCAAACGACTCGCATCCACCCTCCGAGGTCTCCCCTTTACCCCGAACCACCTGTCGAGACTTCGTCCCGAGCTCAGGCCGAGGGGAGCTTGCCCTTCGAGGGCCTCATGGTTCGAGTACCTCACCATGACCCTGAGCATGGTCGAAGGGTCAGGGCCTTGAGCTTGTCGAAACGGTCGAATCGGCAGGTCGTACAACAAAACGCCCCGTGCGTAAGCCCCGAGCCGAAAAAAACAGTCAGGAAAGGGCCGCGCAAGCTAACCCTTTTAACCGTCGACTGTGTATGAGAGGGAAGCAATTCGCGGTATTAAAAGTTACGAATCGGGGTAAGCGCCCCAAAGCCATGGGTACAAGCCCGTGGTACGGGGTTTACACTAATTCGTCATGGCCTATAATGACGTGGGCCATGTCATCACATAAACAGCGGTATCCTAATAGAGGTGTTGAATGGAAAAAGATCTCAGGAGCTTTCTCAAACAGTTAGAGACTCTCGGTCCCGAGGAGTGGGTACGGGTCAATAAAAAAATTAGCCCCAAGTACGAGACCACCGCGATACTTATCCAGCTCGAAAATGCAGGGAGATACCCTGCGGTATATTTCGAGAATCTGGAAGGCTATTCCATTCCGGCCATAGCCAACCTGCATGCCACACGGAAGAGGATAGCCCTAGCCCTGGGCGTGGACGAAGCCTCCCTGGTTGATGAGTATAGAAAGAGGGAAACGAATCGTATTCCCCCTCAATTGACGAGTCATGGACCGGTGCAAGAAGTGGTGGAAAGCGCAGCGAAGGTTAACCTGTATGGTTTGCCCCTGTTCACCCACTTCGACATTAGCAGCGTACCCTATATCACCGCCGGGATCGTTGTGACAAAGGACCCGATAACCAAGGTCAGGAATTTGAGTTTCAACCGAGGGATGGTAGTCCAAAAAAATACCCTGCGCATGCACCTGGCCCCAGGGATGCATCTCGTCCGATGTCAAAAGAATGCAGAGGAGCGAGACGAACCGTTGGAGATTGCCATCATACTGGGGGTGCACCCCGCCTTTGCCATCGGGGCCCTGGCCCTCGTACCATTCGACGTGGACGAATACGATGTCATCGGGGGGATGCTGCAAGAGCCAGTCCCGCTGGTCAAGTGTGAGACGGTGGATCTCGAAGTCCCCGCTTACGCAGAGATCGTTCTGGAAGGAAAAATCCTCCCCAACATCCGGCAGGATGAAGGTCCCTTCGGTGAATTCTCAGGTCACTCCGTAGGCGTGGCCAAGCATCAAGTCGTCGAGATTACTGCCGTGACGCGCCGTCAAGAACCCATCTATCAGGATGTCTTCACCGGCCATTCCGAGCACCGGCTGATGGGCGCCATTCCCAGGGAAGCCGCCATTTACAAGGCAGTTCGTACCGTCGCACCAGGGACCTATGCGGTCCACATGCCCATTTCAGGTTGCTGCCGATTTCATTGCTATATCTCGCTGGACAAACGGTCAGATGGGGAGGTCCGCAAGGCCGCCTTTGCCGCCATGGCAGCGGATCTTTATCTCAAGCATATTATCTTCGTAGACCCCGACGTGGACGTCTACAATGAGCGCGACGTGCTGTGGGCGGTGGCCAACCGTGTTCAGGCAGACCGTGATGTCACCATCATACCCAACTGCCAGGGCTCTGAGATTGACCCTTCGGCGAAGAAGGGAGGGCTCACGACCAAAATGATTGTAGACGCCACCAAGAAATCAAAAGACTTTCCCAAGAAACTGGGCGTCCCCCAGGACGTGTTAAACCGCATCAAACTTAAAGATTACATTTAGCCCATGCCTTTGTGGCCCATCGCACATGGGAGGCTAACTCATTGCTCGACGAGACTTACCGCGCGGGGAGCAAGGATGAGACTGCGGGCATAGGAACGTTCACCCCGTCGCACAAAATTGCCTGTTGGCTGGGGAACGTGCTCTTTGCGGCAAGTCCAAAACATTCAGTGCCACAGCCACTTGGGGAATCCCTGTGCTACGGGGTAAAGCTTCAGATATGCACCGACTTATTGCCCGCGGACGAAGACTCGTTCCGCGAGGCGAGATATGGCAAGAGCCTCCTCGCTTGTCCACCCTCTTGGGAGGAACAAACCAGAAATCACGCGCTTATTTTATGATAGGAGTTAGAGATTACTCTGTCTGCGCTCTCGCCTCAGCTCCACCTCGAGCATTCTGGATGGCATTCCAAACCCGCTCAGGGGTCAGGGGAAGATCCCTAAAACTGACACCCAAAGGCTCCAGCGCATTCTCGACTGCGTTGACCAGCGCAGCCGGCGCTGGAATTGCACCTCCCTCACCCACACCTTTCATGCCCGTTGGCGTGAAGGGGGAAGGGGTCTCTAGATGGTCCATGAGGAAATTCGGGACCTCCACTGAGGTGGGCTTCAGATAGTCCATAAATGTGGCCGTTAATATCTGCCCGTGTTCATCATAAACGAACTCTTCAAACAGGGTAGCTCCAATCCCATGGGTTGTCGCACCATGGACCAACCCTTCAACGATGATGGGATTCAGGACGGTGCCACAGTCGTGCACGATGGCGTATTTGAGGATGGTAACCTTGCCCGTCTCTGGGTCCACCTCCACAATGACTCCGTGAGCCGCATTGCTGGCGAACAGCTGGTTTCTCACCCTGTTGTTTTCATCAGGTAGATTAGCAACCGACGGCTTGTAGTAGTAACGGGACTCCAGTCCCGGTTCCATCTCAGAAGGGAGGGAGAGAAGATCTCGGTAGGCGACAAACGCCAATTCGGCCAGGGTCTTCTGCTTCTCCGTTATGGTCTTGGAGCGGACGCTTCCTTCCACCATCTCCAACTGTTCTGTGGGTTCGTCGAGAAGATGGGCACCAAGTTTGATAAGCTTTTCTCTGACCCTCCTCGCCGCTCCTTGGATGGCTCCCACATCCGTCCCGGAAAACTTGTTCGAATAGTTCCCAGTCGTATAGAGCCAGGGACTGACCAGGGAATCAAAGAATGGGGCGACATGCACATTTTCAACGGACACCCCCAACTCGTCGGCCACAATCTGGGCCGCTGCGGTCTCATGCCCCTGGCCACTCCCCACGTCTCCTAAGAGCACTTGGATGCTACCGTCGGCCTCGACTCGGACCATGGCGGCTTCGGCGGCGCCGGAAGCACCTCGCTTACGGGTCGTCAGGATATAGGACGATTGATTGGACGTGCTGGGTTCGATGGCAATGGCAATCCCAATCCCGAGCCACCGCCCTTGGGCCCGCGCCTCCTCCTGTTCTTTTCGGAAGTTTTCGTAGCCGATGAGCGGCACGAGCTTGTCCATGGTGCCCGCGAAATTGCCACTATCGATAAGACCACCAGAGGGGGTCGTGTAAGGCATATCCTCGGGAGGAATCAGGTTTCTGCGGCGAAGTTCCACCCGGTCGATGTTCAGTGTCTTTGCTAGATGGTCCATCATCCGCTCGATGGCAAGACACATGAAGGGCTTCCCTATCCCGCGATTGGCACCGGAGGGGCATTTGTTGGTCATCACAGAGTAGCCTTCAAACCTCGCGGCGCCGATCTTGTAGCAGTTAACCAAATTCCCCAGTTTGAGAATGGAGTGCACAGTGGGGTTGTGCACATTGGCTCCCTCATCCGCAATGTCGCGCACCTTAATGGCCTGGATTGTACCGTCCGACTTGACGGCAGCATCGATCTCCATGATCCCGTTACAGGAATGGACCAGGGCCATGAGATTTTCCCGTCGATCCTCGATGAACTGAACAGGTCGTCCCGAGAGCTTAGAGAGCAGCGCTGCGAGGACAAGGTATGAGGGTTTGCGTTTGTTTCCGAAACCTCCCCCCACATCAGGTGTGATGAATCGGATCTGCGTGTACGCGAGCCCTAAGGAGTTACTGAGGATAGGCATGGACTGACCCGGTCTCTGGTCGTTGGACCAGAGAGTCAAATAATCACGCGTGCGATCGTAACTCGCGATGCAGCCAAAGGTCTCCAAAGGAGTTGAGGTATAGCGATGGATAGTGAATCGATCTTTAAAGATGTGATCGGCCTCAGAAAAGGCTTGATCCACCTCCCCGTAGTTGAAGCTGTCGTGCCACAAAACATTGGAGTCCAATGACTCGAACAGACGAGGGGCCTCCGACCTGATGGACACCTCTGGATCCACCACAGCCGGCAACGGTTCGTACTCCACGGCAATTGTTTCCGCCGCGTCCTCGGCCACGTAACGGTTCAGAGCCACCACGGCTGCCACTGGTTCACCCACATAGCGCACCTTTTGATAGGCCAGGCAGTAGTTAGGAATTTCGGTGAGCAGAGGCACAAGGGAACGGAGCGGTCGGGTGAGTTTTGCTACTTCCTCCCCGGTCAACACCCTCACGACTCCAGGAACCCTCAAGGCTTCGCGGACATCTATGGACAGGATCCGCGCGTGAGGATGGACGCTACGGAGGATCCCCACATGGAGCATGCGATCCGGCTGGAGATCAGCAATATAGGTCCCCTGGCCGGTGATGAATCTGCGATCCTCCCGTGGAGGGACAGCCTTTCCTTTCCAGCTATCTTGGAGGGAATTCATTTCACCCTTTCGCTGGACGCGCGCTCGAGTACCTACTCGAGATTGAACAGCCTCTTTGCATTACCGCTCAGAATTTGGCTGCGTGCCTCGGCAGAGATATTGGCCTTTTCAACCACCTGTGTCGGATTGGCGTCCCCAATGCCGAATGGGCAGTCGCTTCCCAACAAAACATGATCGGGACCGGCCTCGGACACCAAAAATTCCAGGATTTCCGGTTCAAACAGGATTGTGTCGTAGTAGAACCACTTCACCACGTCGCGGCCCACCATTCGGGTTTCCTTTTGGATGTCTTCGCGCACCTCTCTCCCTCGGTTGAGGCGGCCAGCCTGATAGGGCAGAAATCCCCCACCATGGCAGAGCACGACCTTCAGGTCCGGGTGGCGGTCGATCACTCCGCTGAAATAGAGACTCGCTGCGGCCAGAGTTGTCTCCGCGGGCAAGGCAACCAAGTGAGTTAAAAAATATTTACCAAAGCGTTCCGGCGCAAGCACCAAAAACGGGTGGATTATTATGGGAGTTCGTAACCGCTCGGCCGCCTGCCAAAACGGACGGAGGGAAGGTTCATAGAGATTCTTCCCGTTGACGTGGGTTCCAATGGTGACGCCATTCAAGCCGCATTCGCGCACGGCGAATTCCAGTTCTTCCGCAGCCTTGTTTCCATCCTGCAACGGCACGCTGGCAATTCCTTTAAACATTCCGCCCGACGAATTCTGGCGCAATTCCTCCGCCATGGACTCGTTGAGCATACGACTCCACCTGCATCCTTTGTCCACTGGTAGATTGTAACCAACGATGTCAAGCCAGGTGGATAGCAGCTGTTGATCGACCTTGCTCTGTTTTAAACGGGATTTTCGATCGTTGATGTCCTGTAACTCATTGAGGATCGGACGGATGGGTTCCAGCCCAGCCCCGAAACGTAGGCGGGGACCCTCCGGCGTGTCCGCAGCAATTTCCACACCGTAGGGCGCGCCATCCTTTTTCAGCCGTGCCAAAATACTACGTGGAATATGGTGAGCGTGTACATCGATATTCATGGATAGATCCTTTCCCTTTCTGATTGATTCCCAACGTTACCAACGAAACAACCTCCCACGGTTTCCTAGAGCCCGTGACGGTTTAAAAAACCTGCCACCAAATCCGCAAACCCGTCAAATTCCACCATGGGAAAATGACCCACACCAGGAAGGGTTTGCAGCTCTGCTCCTCGAATGGCTTGAGCGGTGCGTTCCACCATCTCCTCGGAAATCGCCGGGTCGTCTTCTCCTTTAATGAGCAGCGTCGGGCAGACAATGCGGCCGATGGATTCGGTCAGGTCGTGCCGATTCCAGCCGAGAAGGTCGTGAATCAAAATTTTAGGATCTCCCCTTCTCCTCATCCATTGAACCTCCTGGACTCTGGAGGGAGGGGTGCTTCGACCGCAAAGCGTTGCGGCACGATAAAAATTCATCTCATGGAAACCGGGAATCCCCGCATCTTCCCGACCGCGCTCCAACAGATCATCAGAGAAAGTGTGGTTCCGTATCCCTGCTTCACAACACACAATGGCTGAGAAGTCATCTGGATGATTGACTGCCATGTCGAGGACGATATCGCCACCGATGGAGCAACCGATCAGAATGGGCCGTTTGAATCCGAGGGAATGCATCAAGTTGCAAAGAATCTCTGCGTAGTCATGAATGGACTCGATGGCCTGCCAATGATGGGTCAGGGATTTCCCGTGTCCGGGAAGGTCGGGTGCCAACATGTGGTATCCCAACTTGCCCAAGACGGGGAGGATGAAACGCCATTCGAGGCTGCTCATACCCGCCGTGTGGACGCATAGGATCTGACCGCGGTCCCCACCCTCCACCTGGTCCAGAAAGATTCTATGGCCTTGAACCGTCACGTACCTCCCAGTTATGGGCGGCATATCAGCCTGGGCGGACTTTTCTCTTTGACTCACGTTTCCTCAACCAAGGGCACGCAACCCATCAACCAGTACGATGGCTGCTTTGGTCAGTCTCATGAACTCCAATTGATTCCCCTCAACCTGGATTTTTCCCGATCCTGTACAGGCTAGCAATTCGTTGCGCTCCGCCTTTAGTAGCCTGGTCCAGTCCTCTCCAGTGGCCTTGAGCGCAAAGGTAAAGCCAAAGGGGCTGGGTTTGTCGTGCACGTCAATGACTTGACCGGAGTAAACCTTCAGCCACAAAATGTTGCCGTCACTTGCTAGGAGGACAGAGCCGTCAAACCACTTCGTAGCGCCTTGAAAATCCGCCGAAGCATTAAGCCAATCCATTAGCTTTTTTCCCTGCTCTAAACTGAACGGATCACTTTTTGCTTTGGCCATCATTGCAACCCTGTTGTTCCCAACTCCCCGCTGCTTGCCTGGTCCGCGTTCAAATACCACATCGAGTGACGTTTTTGAATAGCGCTGCTATCGAGGGGTTGGTATCCATCCGTGCACGATCCTTGCATTGGACAGTCAATGTGTTTTACGGGCGTGGAATCTGTCCGTGTAGAGACTTCAACGTTAAGGAGGTCCGTTTCATAAAATCCAAATTGTCGATTCTTGCTATTGGCTTGGCAGTGGGCGCATTTCTGGTCTACACCCCAAAGGCCTTGGCGGCCGAACCCTATTTTGCGGGGAAGACGATTCGTTACAAACTCCAGACACAAACACCCCCACTGGTGAGACCACCAAAATTACAGTATGGGCTAGGGAAAACCTCTTTACCCTAATGTTCATAGTTATTACCGCTGCCTTTCTTTGGGAGTCATTGGCCTACCCACAGACAGCACGTTTCATGCCCCTCCTCCTCAGCATCAGTATGATGGTATTGCTGCTCGTCCAAATCTTAATAACCTCATTTTCGGGTCAGTCGGGTGAAATCATGGACATTGGGATGAGAAGTAGAGCGATTGAAGGAGCCAAGCATAATGCTCTAATCCTAGCTGGATTGCTAGCCCTGCTGCTGCTGTTATCCATGATTATAGGATTACAGTACGCTGCAATGGTTTTCGCGGTACTATGTGCAGTGAGCCTAACACAGAGTCGTCGACGGTGGTTGTGGGGTTTTGTGACCGGGAGTATTGTAGCGGCAATGACGCTAGGATTACTGGACCGGCTTATGGCCGTCATATGGCCCGAGCCTATAATTTGGACGTGGTTTCGTAGCACGTTTTTCTAAAGTGATTAAGCTTTTGTGATCGACTTGCAAGTTGTTGAAAAAAGCTGTTTGCAGGCTGGTCAAAAAGATCTCAGAGGCGAGGCGCGCGAAATATCGACGAGCGGAGGCGTACTTAGGCGGTACGTTGGAGCGACTCCGCTTGGAGCGGGAATGATTCCCGCAGCGATCCAGCGCACCTATCCCAAACGCCTGCTTAAGGCAGGCTGGTGGCATATGAGTCTTTTTCAGCAGCCTGCAGGCGCCGTCTAGCCAATACAATGCCAG
>Ga0114947_10000302_pt1 | contig 16204 bp, 12 predicted proteins | sample CR02metaG_FD_99656 | JGI IMG/M metagenome (GOLD analysis project Ga0114947, IMG submission 99656) | Deep subsurface microbial communities from Mariana Trench to uncover new lineages of life (NeLLi) - CR02 metaG | ecosystem: Environmental > Aquatic > Marine > Ocean trench > Sediment ...
CGGCTCGGCGGAGCAGGGCCTGACCAAGGGGCTTTCTCGTGTGGACGATCTATTTCATACGAGTGTAAGGGGAACCTAGTTCGCATCAAGATGAACTTTCCAGGGAGGAAGAACCGGACATGCTCAGCAAAGAGGACAATGATCTTATCACCAGGACAGACAACGGTGCTGTGCTAGGTCAATTGATGCGGCGCTACTGGCTTCCTGCGCTGCTCTCCGAGGAAATCCCCGAACGGGACGGCCGTCCTGTTCGCGTGCGGATACTGGGTGAAGAGTTGGTGGCCTTCCGCGATAGCGAGGGCCGTATTGGATTGCTCGGGGAACATTGTTCTCACCGGGGCACGTCTCTATTCTTCGGCCGCAACGAAGAAAAGGGCCTCACATGCATCTACCATGGTTGGAAGTACGACGTGGAGGGAAACGTACTAGACACCCCCGCAGAACCGGACCGTAGCGTCATCAGGGACAAAGTCAGGCACCTATCCTATCCCACCCATGAGGTGGCGGGAATTATTTGGGCTTACCTGGGTCCTAGGGAAAAAATGCCACTTTTTCCGAACTATCGCTTTACCCAGGCACCCAAGGAGAATGTCTACGTCACAAAGGTTCTGCTTGAATGCAATTGGCTTCAGGGGCTGGAAGGGGAGTGTGATACCGCCCATGTCGCCATCATGCACCATGGTGCTCAGAAGTTCGGTCGAGGGAAACCCGTGCTGCAAGACCTGGCAGCCGAATACGAGACAGAGGAGACTGACTTCGGCGTGAGGATGATCGCCACTCGTACGCAGCCAGATCCGAAAGAGCATTATGTTCGAGTGTCCAGCTTTGTCATGCCAGTAGAGGTTTGGGTCCCTGTCTTTAACCGGGAGATCCATATGTATGTGCCCATCAACGACACCCGTACGTGGAGATACGACTTGGGCTACCTCAACCGCCCCGTAAAACCAGAGGACGTGCACCGTCGCTCCTCCATTGGTCCTGATTATCGGAAGATTCCAAATCTTAGCAACGACTACCTCCAGGACCCTGACATGATGCGGACGCAAAACTTCACCGGTATCAAGGAAATCATGGTCCAGGATGCCTGCGTCACGGAGACCATGTCCTACTCGGGCATCTTCGATCGCACGAAAGAGCGGCTGGGTGTGAGCGACAAAGCCGTCATCACGGTGCGTAACTACCTCCTGCGTACGGTGAAAGCCTTTGAGAGAGGTGAGGAGCCCCCTCATATCATTACTGACCCGGCAAAAAACGATATGACCTACATCGATAGCGTTCACGAGGTATTTCCTACTGAGGTGAGCTGGCGAGAACACTGGCCCTATCTCACCAAGTAAGGGCAGGCCCTGCGGGATTCCAAATAGCAAATCTCACCCTGTGGAGTAACCTGTCAGGCGAGGCTAGGCGTTTCAGTCGTGGTCGGTACTCCACAGGGTGAGATCTGAACTGTGTCATTGCGAGCGGAGCGAGCACTGGGAGTCCCGCCTCTAAAAGGTTGGCATGCCGTTTCCCCCTTGACTGCCATTCGCGAGGGTGATAATTCTGCTCCAGCTTTGTAAGGGGGAGTTTCCATGGAACTATCGTTTCCAATCATGCGTTACGATCACACCATGCCTCTACTCGAAGGGCGGGTGAAAATCGACGGTGTAGAGTTAAAGCCTGTGCGCACAAACTCCATGGTCTTCAACGACGTGCCGGAGCTCCGGGAAGGCAACTTCGGGCTCTGGGACTTGAACATGGGGTACGTGCTGCCTGCTATAGAGGCGGGCTGGGAGCTGATTGGCCTTCCGGTCTTCTCGAAGAGAAAGCCGGTCTACACCTTCCTGTTTTGCCGCGCGGACGCGGGGATTAACTCCCCGAAGGATCTCGAGGGCAAGTGTATCGGAAGCAATTCTTATCCAACGTCCATTACCATCTGGTTGCAGGGCCTGCTGCAACATCGCCACGGAGTCGATATCTCCAAGCTCCGATGGGTCACCTCTAGTCCCCGCAGGGTCTTTCCCCTGCAAAAGACCGAGCCCAAGGTAGAAGCCGCAGAGGATCCAAAAAAGAGTCCGGTGAACCGTCTCCTGGAAGGGGAGGTGGATGCCATCATCACCGATATCTCGGATGGCAAGGCCTTCCGTACTCTTGAGCAAGACCCGTCCATCAAACGTTTATTTCCCAATTATGAAGAAGAGGATCTGCGGCTTTACCGGGAGACCGGCATTTACACCACGATGCACCAGATCGTAATGAGTAAAAAGCTCGACCGGTCGAATCCGGGACTAGCTGGAAAACTTTTCACTGCCTTCGAGGAGGCAAAAAAACTGGCCTATGAGGATATCCTGAACGACCGGGGTGGTTTCTCAGTAGTGTATTTGCGTGAGCGCTTGGAGGAACAGACAAAGGAGTGGGGAGATCCTTGGAAGTACGGCGTCAGGGCGAATCAATCTACCATTGATACTTATCTCGCCTACAATGCCGAGCAGGGCATTACCAGCAAGAAAATGTCGTCCGAGGATTTCTTTGCGGCAAGCACGCTTGAATCATAACACAAAAAGGCGGTGGGTATGTCAGACATTGATGTTTTAGAAGAAGAGCTGAGAATTGCCTCGTCAATCCTTGAATGGGAAATGGGTGATATTTGGGGTCACGTGGCAACCCGTCTTCCGGATTCCGAATCCATTGCGGTCAAGATATTCCGCCCCCCGGAGGAGCCCGGGGTCAAAGACTGGTTCGTTCGCTTCGATTATTCTCTGAACAAGTTGTCCGGTGTGGGGACCGTTCCCATGGAGGCGGCGATTTACAGCGAGGCATTCAAGGCGAGGCCAGACGTGAACGCCGCTGTCCATTCCCATGCGCCCATGTGCATCGCGCTCAGTATGGCCGACAAAACAGTCTATAACATGCACCAGCAGTCCAAGAGATTCGGCAATGGGGTGCCCGTTTTTCCAGAACCCATCTTTATTATTGACGCCAAGGAAGGCGCGGACCTGGCCAAGACGCTCGGTCAGGCACCTGCCGTTATCATCAAGGGACATGGGATCGTATCGGTTGGAAAGACGGTCGACGAAGCCTGCATGAACGCCCTCTATTTAGAGCGTACTGCGAAGATGCAGTGCATGGCTCACATGCTTGGATATACGGGACCAACGCCGGAGTTTCTCCAGGCGATTCAGGCCACCTCGGAGAAGCTCATGGCCCGTGCACGGGAGCTAGGTAGGGGCCGTGCCCAGTCCAAACATTCCGCCGAATGGAACTACTACGCGGACAAGGTGAAAAAAGGGGAGCGATGGAACCGGGGATGGGTATAAGAACACCCAGAACGCATCGCTACCCCTGACAACCGAAGGGCTGTTTCTGTTGGGACCCTTCCTTGGCTATCAGTAAAGCCGCGAAACTCACTTTCAGAAACTCCACTAGCAAAGGTTGTTAATGGTGTTAGCCACTGCCACCAAAAGGGGCATTGGCTTTGGGCGGGTTAAGAAGCCATTTGTCTCGGTTTGCTCGTGGCCGAGCCCTTAGCTTGACCTGTTTTGGTGAGGTGTTTGAAGAACTCTCGCCAGGGTATATTTGATGGAATCACTTGGGCGATGGTATCGACATGGGTGAAATTGTTCTTCGCAGGGTCTCTCACGATATGCGGGGGTTCTTTCCCTTCTTGTAACGTTTTGACGGCGTGGATTAGGAACTTGCGCATGGCTATGACCGCTGTGTCACTGACGCCTAGATGCTCCTTACTGCGATCGTAGATGGGTCCCATGCTCTCCGTCGCGCAGGAGTCGTGGTTCAGAAAATCCTCAATTCCTGTGTAACTGATTGTCTTTTGAACCTGCCGGTCCTGCATATAGTGGTTGTGGATGTTTCGTATTCTCCTGTAATCCGGCCCGATCTGCTTGCGCCTGTGAACCTCATCCTCCCGGACCGGTCTGTCCTTGAGGAAGCCAAGGTCATATCTCCAACTATGGGTGTCATCTGCCGGAACGTAAAGATGGGTTTCGCGGTTGCGTGCCGGTACCCAGCAGGAAATGGGTGCGGTGAAGCTAGACACCCGGACGTAGGTTTGGTCGGGCCCGGCCTTTCGTGTAGCGATCAACCTTAGCCCAAAGTCGGTTTCTTCAATTTCATAATGTGGGGCACTATCCATTTTGTACAACGCTTGTGCGCGGTCATTATCGAACGTGCGGTGCAAGAAGGAGAGATGAGACGAGTCGCACTCTCCTTCAAGGCCCTGCAAATAATTGCAGTCCTGCAGACACTTGGTGACATAAGTGTGGTTTTGCGGAAGTTCAACCCACTCGTAGTTCGGAAACAACGGCATTTTTTCTTTAGGACCTAGATAGGTAAAGACAATCCCCGCTGCCTCTACCGTCGGATAGGCGGGATGGCGAATCTTCTTTTTAAAGTCGCTGTCGGGTGGCTCCGCCGGCGTGTCCACCACGTTCCCTTCCACATCATATTTCCAGCCATGGTAGATACACCGTAGCCCACAGTCCTCATTGCGGCCATAGAAGAGTGAGGTTCCCCGGTGGGTACAGTGTTCATCCAGGAGGCCAATCTTCCCTTGGGTGTCGCGAAAGGCAACGAGTTCCTCACCCAGGATCCTTACCTGTACTGGGGGGCAGTCCGGTTCGGGGATCTCTTCGGATAACAGGGCGGGGATCCAATAACGTCTGATCAACTCGCCCATGGGTGTACCCGGTCCGGTGCGGGTAATTAGCTCATTGCTCTCTTTGGGTAGCATGGCAATTTTCCTCCGACAGTGAGCTTGAGGGGAGTCCCCAAAATGTTTAAGTGCCCGTTCTCCAATAACATTTCCCTACCACACCTCAGTTGGAAGGACAAGATTCAAAAGGAGCTCCGTATAACTTGACACGTGAACCGAGGCGGATGTATTGGAAGGGCGATAGGACTCGCTGTACAAGAAAGAACTAAAAAGACATCCAGCTGGAAGTCTAATGGAGGTGAACTATGGCCGGTAAAGCAGAGTGGGGATCTGATGTGGTTGTCGAAATGATGAAACAGTATGGTATCGAGTATGCACCCACGAATCTTGGTGCGACCTTTCGAGGATTGCTCGATTCAATTATTAACTTTGGTGGAAACAAAACCCCTGAGATCATCGAGTGCCTCCACGAGGAGATAGCCGTCGGGGTGGCCATGGGATATGGCAGGGCTACTGGAAAACCAGCGGTGGCCTTGGTCCATAATGTGGTGGGCACGCTTCACGCTGCCATGGCCATTTACAATGCCTATGTGGACCGCACCCCTGTCATTGTTATGAGCGGGACGGGTCCCATGAGCCTTAAGGGTAGGCGACCGTGGATCGACTGGGTTCATACGGCACTGATCCAAGGGAATCTGGTGCGGGATTTTGTCAAATGGGACGATCAGCCCCATGATCCCGAGAGTGTCCCTGAGTCCTTCATCCGTGCCTACCGAGTGGCCATGACAGAGCCCAAGGGCCCTGTGTACATCACCCTCGATGCAGGCTGGCAGGAAGCAAAACTCTCTGAGCCCGTGACGATTCCGGATATTAGTAAATATGCGGTTCCTACTGGAGCGCAAGGTGACCCTGCATTCCTTAGGAAGACCGCCGAATTGCTGGCCAACGCCGAGTCACCGCTCATTATCGCAGATCACGTTGGCAGAAATCCGGAGGCGGTCCATCACCTGGTCCAGTTTGCGGAAGCCGGTTCGATCCCAGTCATTGACAGCGGGGGGAGCTTGAATTTTCCCAGCACTCATCCCCTCGACGTAACCGGGAGCGACGCCATCACTCGTAGCGACGTCATCGTCCTGTTGGATGTGGATAAATTGGAACAAACTTTTACCATCTCGAACCGTTACAACAGGCAGAAAGAAATTCGCATCAAGCCAGGCACCAAAATCGTTAATATTGGTCTGTTCGATCAATGGATCAAAAGCGCCACGTTGGATTTTGATCGCGTGTGGCCAGTGGAATTCACCATCGCTGCGGATACGAACCTTGCGATTCCCCAGCTCACACAGGAATTGCGGGAAATTTTTGCTAAGAACCCTGACCGTAAAAAAGTCGCGGATAAACGCTTTGTCCAGGCCAAGGATTTTCACGATACGATAAGGAAAAGGGCAATGGAGCAGCTTGAGAAGGATGCGGACAGGGAAGACATCTCATTGGCGAAGCTTTCCCATGAGGTTTGGAACTGTGTGAAAGGGGAGCATTGGATCGTAACAGGAAACATCGAAAGCTGGATGAGAAACCTCTGGGAATTGGAAAAACCGGGCTGTCTCATGGGAGGTCAGAAGGCGGCCGGTTTGGGCACGGCGTTATCTAGATCAATCGGAGCGGCGCTGGCGGTGAAAAAAGCGGGAGGTTTCTGTGTCGCGTTTATCGGTGACGGTGAATCTCTCTACGTACCCAGCTCCATTTGGACGGCAGTGCATCACCATATACCGTTACTGGTTTTTCTCTTGGATAATGGAGGTTACATCGGTGAAGGAGCGCATGTAAGCTGGACATCGGAGCATAGACAGAGGTCCACCGCCAACAAGCACATCGCAACAGAGATAAAGAATCCGAGGGTTGATTTCGTGAGCCTGGCAAGGTCCCAGGGGGCATACGCAGAAGGACCCGTAGAAAATCCTTCTGATCTCGGGCCTGCCATCGAACGGGCCTTCCAGGTGATGAAGAAGGAGAGCACACTGGCGCTAGTTGATGTCAGGCTTAGGGGGCGGGAACAACAGTGGTAAGGGGTTAGTGTAAACGTGCCGTTTCAAAAAGTTCCCCGCGGAAGTATAGTAACCTCGAACGCATTGTTCATGAGCCAAAGGGAGTAATGAGCACTCCCTTTCAAATGCCGAGCAGGCGTGATACTTCCACCCAAATAGTCAGAATTCCTTATGCTTTCAAATGATGAAAACCAGCTTTTAACCCGAGTGGGTCCGGGGACTCCATGTGGCGAGCTGCTGCGCCGCTATTGGCAGCCCATTGCTGGAGCCCGGGAGCTGACCGAGGAGCAACCCAAGAAACGGATCAAGATCTTAGGTGAAGAACTCGTCTTATACCGGGATGATAACGGAGGCTATGGTCTTGTTGGTGAGCGATGCTCCCATCGCGGGACATCGCTATACTACGGTTTCTTGGAGGATGGCGGCATTCGCTGCGCATATCATGGTTGGCTTTACGACCGGACAGGCCGGTGTCTAGAGCAGCCTTTTGAGCCAAACCCTAAGTTTCGAGAGCAAATGCTTCACCCGGCCTATCCAGTGGAAAAGCTGGGCGGGTTGCTGTTTGCGTATATGGGGCCGCAGGAACGAAAACCATTGGTACCCAGATGGGATATCCTGGCTTGGAACAATGGGCATCGTGCCGTCATACGCCAAGAGACCCTCAACTGTAACTGGCTCCAGGCAGAGGAAAATTCAGCAGACATAACCCATACCTATTTCCTGCATATCCAAACGCTGAGGCATAGAGCTCATAAACAGACCGCGGGTAATAGTGGAGAATTCCGTGGAGACCCACCGTTGGGATGGCGACCTGGCGCCTCCGATCAGGTGGGGTTTGGGCGTCCCTTTGCAAAGTATGGCTTTCAGCCCTTTGAGTGGGGACTCTTAAAAAGCTGGGTGTATGAGGGCGAGCATAGCAGTGAAGGTTGGGGCCATCCGCTGATTTTCCCCAACATGCTGCGCATCAGTGCCCAAATGCACTGGCGAGTCCCCATTGACGATCATCGCACAGAGATCATCATCGTCCACTTCCGTCTGAGCGAGGATGGCCGGGAGGTGGAGGAACGTGAGGACCCGCTGGTGGAATATATGGCGCCACAGGTCCTCGCGAAGGGCGAGTATGCAATGGATACCTTTTTTAGTCATGACAAGATGGCCTGGGAGACCCAGGGTTCGCTTTTTGACCGTTCCAAGGAACACCTAGGGGAATCCGATCGGGGGATCATCCTCTTTCGCAAGATGCTCAAGGAACAGATCGAGATCGTCCGACAGGGTGGCGAGCCGAGGGGGCTTGTGCGTGATCCAGAGAAGAACACCTGCATCGAACTGGTGGGGTGGCAAAACGAGGGGGACCTCCGCACGGGTTCCTACTGGGCCGATGGCATTGCGCGCAAGAGGTCGAGGGATGAGGTCTTTGACGAAAGACACGAGGTTTTTGATGTGCCCTACGGTGCCGCTAGGCCACGCAGCGGTGCCACCGGTAGTTGATCTCCCAGTCAGTTTAACGTAGGCGGGTGAAGGAGAGACTATGCTCAGCAGGGAAGAAAATGAGCTGTTAACCTGTGTAGGACCGGGTAGCCCCTGCGGCGAGCTGCTCCGCCGCTACTGGCACCCAGTCGCAGCAGCAAGCGAGCTCACAGAGGATAAACCAAAGAAACGGGTCAAAGTCCTGGGCGAGGAGTTGGTGCTATTTAGGGATGCGGACGGCGGTTTCGGTCTCTTGGCAGAGCACTGTTCCCACAGGGGGACTTCCCTCTACTATGGTTTTCTGGAAAATGGCGGCCTGCGGTGCCCCTACCATGGATGGCTCTATGATCGGACTGGCAAGTGTCTGGAGCAGCCCTTCGAGCCGAACCCGCGGTTTAGGGAGAGCATCCGTCACACGGCCTACCCGGTCCAGATACTCGCAGGTTTGTTGTTTGCCTATATGGGGCCAGAACCGGCCCCGTTGCTTCCCAGGTGGGATATCCTGGTGTGGGATAAGGGTCACCGAAGACTCGAGCGCCAGGAAACGTTGAACTGCAACTGGCTCCAGGCGGTGGAGAACACGATGGATTTTGTCCATACGGCATTTCTTCATGCGTACTCGTTTAGGAAATTGGGAAAGAGTCACATAGGGGCCGGGTTTTTGGGACGTCCCTTCGTAAAATATGGTTTCCAGCCGTTCCAGTGGGGACTTTTGAAGAGCTGGGAGTACGAAGGTGACAGAGCTGGCTCGGGATGGGGGAATCCTCTGGTCTTTCCAACGATGTTTCGGCAATCCGACATCTGGAGCGCCATGCACTGGCGAGTGCCCGTCGATGATACGCACACAGAAATCTATGTGGTTCATTTCAGGCCAAGCGAGGATGGGCAACCTGTGGCGCAGCCCGAAGAACCACCCTTGGAGCTCGCACCGCCGCAGTTGTTGCCCAGTGGGGAGTATGCGTTGAACACCTTCTATAGCCAGGACAGGATGGCCTGGGAGACCCAGGGGGCCATTTTTGATCGCGGTGGGGAGCGAGTAGGAATGTCTGATCGGGGAATCATCCTCTATCGCAAAATGCTCGCTGAGCAGATCGAAGTGGTCCGCGGGGGCGGAGAGCCTGTGAACACGATTCGTGACCCCGAGAAAAACGATTTGATCGATCTCGAAGGATGGTGTTCCGAACGGGACGTGCGCGCGGGAGCGCGCAGTCAGGGCAAAGAGATAGACCAACGACGACCGAGAGAACAGGTGTTCGACGATAGGCATGAGGTTTTTGAGGTGCCCTACGGTACGGCTAGGCCGCGCAGTTCGTGAAATGAGAAAAACTGCTACCTGTTCACCCGGTGAAATAGCGACTAGAAGAGCCTTTAAGGTTTTGCCAGAGGAGATTATTTCACGGGGTGAACGAACATCCTCAAGGTAAACTGTCGATGGGAAGGAACCGAACGTCATGGCAGACACTTTAGTTCGGATAGGAATTGTCGGCATCGGCATCGCAGCACGCCAGGTACTGGGCAGCATTGAGCAAACCAGTGGTGCAGAGCTCACCGCGGTCTGCGACATCCGAGCCGATGAGGTGGAACGGTTTAAAAAACGCTTTGGCGTCGAGGGTTTCACGCGCATTGAGGACATGCTCAAGTACGGTCCGGTGAACGCTGTATGGGTCGCCACGCCAAACAGTTTCCATGCCGAGCATACGATCCTCGCCGCAGACCACGGCAAACACGTCATTTGCGAAAAGCCCATGGCCATCTCCATCGACGAGGCGAATAGCATGGTGGAGGCCATCGAGCGTAACGGCGTCAAATACGTGCAGGGACACAGCCGTATCCATCGCCCCTATGTCCGGAAGATGGGAGAGGTCATCGCCAGTGGCCGGCTCGGGAGGGTGATTCACATCAACACGTGGATGTATAACGATTGGATTCAACGCCCCTGGGAAGCCCATACCCTTGACCCCAAGCGTGGGGGTGGTTCGGTCTTCCGACAGGGACCGCACCAGATGGACGTCGTACGCTATCTGGCGGGCGGCATGGTTCGGGGCGTGCGCGGAACTGCGGGGAAATGGCAGCCTCACTACGATGTTGAGGGTGACTACCATGCATTCGTTGATTTCGAAGACGGACCCACAGCAACCGTGAGCTTCAACGGCTATGGAAACTTCGATATACGCGAGCTCACCTGGGGGATCGGCGAGGGTGGGAGGGTTGCGTCGGAGAATACAGTGTTGGGACCGAGGGTTAGGGGTACAGGACCCATCGCGGCCGAGGAATTTTATAACCTCCCTCAGTATTCCATTGAGGCGTTGAATGCCGGGGGACCCAGGAAACAGGACTTCTTTGGCCTCATGGTCGTGAGCTGCGAGCGAGGGGATATCCGTCAGTCCCAGGACGGTCTGTACGTTTATACGGAGAAGGGGAGAGAAGAGGTCCTCATGACGGAGCGCGAGCTGCGGGCTGGGGAGATCCAGGCACTGGTGGATGCCATAGGAGGGGATAAGCCTTCTTTCCCTGATGTACGCTGGGGTCGAGCGACCTTGGAGGCATGTATTGCCATGATCGAATCGGGTCGCGAGCGCAAGGAAATTCTCATGAAGTACCAGGTCTCTTCACCCCTGCGACCTGCGCTCCAAGGGATGGCGGCCACCGCGTAAGCCTGGGCTGAAATTTTTAATTCAATCGAATCCTGATTCCCGTCCGGGCTTCTGACGACCCTGTGGAAGGAAGATAACTAATGAAAGCCCATGTGTACAACCACTTTACTGAGATACTGATCCAATACGGCATTCCGCAGGTCTTTGGGATGCGCATCTTTCCCGAGATGGACCTGTCAAAGATTAGGCCTATCAATATTCATCATGAAACCTCTGCTGGGCTCATGGCCTATGGCTATGCGCGTGTCAGTGGAAAGCCTGGGGTCATCACGCTGAACCGGCCGGGGACCATGAACGTAATCATGGCCCTGACTGAGGCCTGGAACTCCTCGGTTCCGATCATTGTCCTTATGGAAGGTCTGGCGCTGTCCAGCGTTGGCAAGAACGCGCTCTACGAGCAGGACCAGATTGGAATGGTCAAGCCGGTGTCAAAATGGATTGGTGATATCACGGACATATCAAAGGCACCCGAGATGCTCCGCAAGGCCTTTCGGATCGCCACCACTGGCAGGCCTGGACCAGTGGTCCTAAATATTCGTGGCATGGGGGCGACTTTTTCGCCGCAGCATCACATCGACGCAGAGCCCTTTGCGGAGGAGGAGTACGCAAACTTCCCAGCAATGAGGATACCGCCTGACCCGCGCCAGGTTGAGAAGACCGTCCAACTTTTGAGCCAGGCCCAACGGCCTTGTATTATCGCTGGCGGCGGCGTGAACCTTTCCCGCGCCTGGGACTCACTGAAGGAGCTGGCCGAGCTCGGTCAGTTTCCCGTGGCCACGACCATATCGGGGAAGGGTGCCTTCCCAGAGAATCACCCCCTCAGCGCTGGCCCGATAGGTGCTGTGGTCGGTGGATGGTTGGGCAGGGGACGGGTATCTGAACGGGTTGTCAAAGATTCAGATGTCGTCCTGCTCGTGGGAACCCGTACCAACGAGATGGCCACCGCTCGTTGGTCTGTCCCTGATCCAGGTGCGACCCTTATTCATATCGACATAGACCAGAAGGAGATCGGGAGAAATTACCAAACCCGGGTGGGGATGATGGCCGATGCGAGGCTCGCCCTCGAGGCACTCGTCAAAGAATTGAGGAAACAGTCATTTCAGCCCAGGGCATCACGCACCGAAGAAATAAGGCAGTTGCTAATGAGTTGGCGTGAGGACAACGCGGCGCCGGCAAACTCCAACACGGTGCCCATTCATCCGGCACGATTGATGAGGGAGGTGCGCGAGTTTATCGGGCCCGATACGATCCTGGTGTCGGACGGATCCAGCCCGTTCATGTGGGCTACTAGCCACACCTTCGTCGAAGCAGGCCCCACCTTTATTACCCCCAGAGGAACCGGCGCCATTGGTACTGGACTTCCCATGGCCATCGGGGCTAAGCTCGCGGCACCGGATAAAAAGGTGATCTGCTTTGAAGGTGACGGTGGGATTATGTGCGGTATTATCTCCGAATTGGAGGTAGCAGCCCGTTATAACATCGCGATTGTGGTGATCGTTTTCAACAACGGGGCCTACCTCCTGGAAAAAAACCATATGAAGGAGTATGCCCTCAGTGAAGAGATGAACTTTTTACCGGGATTGAACTTTGCCAATATCGCCAGGGAATTCAAGTGCGAAGGGATCCGCGTGGAACGGCCGGATGAAATTCACGGTGCGATCCAGAGAGGACTTGAATCAGGTAGGCCGACCCTCGTGGACGTCGCCCTCGATGCTAAGGAAGGATTCCCGTCTCAGCGTTGATCCATTACATCGAAAGGAGAATTGCTATGCAGCATCGCCCACGTTATGCCCGCCCCGTTGTGACCCGTTCCAAACTCGTTTTGGAAATGGCCGGGCAGTTAGCCGCCGACAACAACTGGCCCTTGCAGCAGGCCAGCATATCCCTTAGACCGCAGGGGGGTGATGCAAAGCCCGTCGTTTTGTTCGGGAGCGACAGTTATGAGGCCATCGACCAGGTTGCCCGCGGGGAGGTCCAACTGGCGATCATCAACCCTGCTGAGCCCATTACCCTTGCCCTACGAGGGACTGGACCCTTCAAGGAACCTATTCCCTTACGCGCAATCGCCGTTATTCCGTCCCTTGATTCCTATGCCTTTGCAGTCAGCGAGCGCACGGGTTTGACTTCCCTGGAGGATATTCGGGACCAGAAGTATCCTCTTCGCGTATCTCTGCGGGGGCAACGAGACCATAGCAATCACTTTTTCGAAAAAGTCGTGCTGGAAACCATGGGGTTCTCTCTCGAGGACATTGAGTCTTGGGGAGGTCAGGTCCGCTATGATCCTGGGCTGCCCAACGGCGTTTCCACCTCGGGTAAAAATATTGAGTTGACACGGATAGACCTCGCCAAGAGGGGTGATGTGGACGCCATTTTCGACGAGGCAGTCAACGCATGGGTGGGGCATGCCCTCGATGCAGGGATGAGAATTCTCCCCCTCAAGGAATCCGTTGTCGCAAAGCTGGAGTCCATGGGGTTTCGGAGGTCCTACATAAAGAAGGAAAGATGGCCAAAGCTCCCAGCTGACGTATTGGCCCTGGATTTCAGTGGCTGGCCTATCTATACGCATGCGAACGTTTCGGATGAGGTCATCTCGTCGTTTTGCGCGGCCTTGGAGGCAAGAAAGGATCATATCCCCTGGCAGGGTGAGGGATCGCTCCCTCTTGAGCGTATGTGCAAGGATACGCCGGAGGGTCCCCTCGATATCCCGCTACACCCCGCAGCGGAACGCTTCTGGAAAGAACGCGGTTACTTGGATTGACCCGCCCCGTGCAATGACCTGCCGGTCGTGGAGATCGCTTCTCGGTCGAGGCGGTATTCCACGGGGTGAACTTTTGAGAAGGAATCAGCCATGGGTGAAATATTAGGCATCGGGTGTCCTCATGGACCCCACCTCCGCTTCACCGATGAGACCATGGCGAATAATTATTTTCGCATCAATCTCAGGAACAAGAAAACCCCGGCCTTCTGGAAGGATCCGCAAAACTGGCCTGCAAAGATGCGAGAGGAGTGGGGAGAGGATGAGGGGGTGACGGCTGCAGCCGGGCACCGAAAGGCGGTCCTTGACGGTTTTAAAGCTGCCAGGGAGGCCATTGATGACTTCAAACCGGACTTCATCCTGATATTTGGGGACGATCAGTACGAAATCTTTCAAGAGGACATTTTTCCTCCCTTTTGCATCTTTGCCCATGATGAGTTCGAGATGGGGGGGCGCCGCCCTGGGAGACGAATCGAGCCGGGCCCCAATGGGATCTTGAATACAGGGATTACCAATGTTGGTTTGCCCATGGAGCGCCCGCCCATGCAGTCGAAGTTTAAGGGGTCTAAAAAGATTGGGACCATGATTGCTACGGGGCTGGTCAACAGGGGGTTCGAAGTGGGCTGGTCATCGAAGCTGCACCACACCTCCGGGCTGGGCCATGCCTTTACCTACACTTTCGAGTATTTGGACTGGGAACGGAAGGGGTTCGAATATCCTATTATCCCTTTTCATGTGAACTGCTATGGCGAAGACATGCGGATGCCTTCCCTCGGTTCGGATGAATGGATCGGGCGTTTGCCGGATCCAGATGATTTGGCGAAGCGCCTTGAAGGCGGTGAGTGTTTGCCTCCGGGCTCTCCTCCCCCGTGGCGCTGTTACGATCTGGGTAAGGCCGTAGGTCAGATTATCAACGAGAGTCCGTATCGGGCGGTCATCATCGGCTCGTCCAGCTGGTCCCACGCCTCCCTCACCAGCATGCACGGGTTCCTTTGGGGAGATGTGGATAGCGATCGTCAGCGTTACGAGGAGCTCAAGGCGGGTCAACATCACCTTTGGCGGGAGCTGGATCCTGCGAGGCTTCGTGCCTCCGGCCAGCATGAGATGCGAAACTGGATTTGTCTGGCCGGCGCCATGGAAGGTCGCAAGGCCAAGGTGCTCACCTACGCCGAAAGCTATATTTTTAACTCGTGCAAGTGTGTCGCCCTTTTTCCTACTAAATAGGTGAGAGACTCCTCCCGTAGCCATGAAGAAGCAGCATGAGCAACTTATTTTCGCCAAGGAAATAGTCCAGGAGGAGGTCCCATGGCAGATTTTGAACTCACCCTATCGGTAACCGATTCAGTGCTGACCGATGGATAATTCCTGCACAAATAACAAATCTGTCATGATTCCGGAGATGCATCACATCCGGGCGAAAGAGAAAGGAAGGGTTCTCAAATGGCAAAGGTAGTCTTGGGATTTGCGAGCTCCCACGGCCCTACAATCAAGACATTGCCCGGGGAATGGGATCGAATCGTCGAGAGAGATAAGAAGGACCCCCGGTACGATTATCAGGAGCTTCTCCGCAACGCGAACCCGGCGATCGCCAAAGAAATCACGCTTCAGAAGAAGCAGGAGCGCTACGATAAGTGTCAGGTGGGGATTAAAAAGCTAGCTGAGGTCGTGGCCCGATCGGCGCCGGATGTGGCTGTTGTGGTTAGTAATCCCCACGGGATTCTCCCGGACGACCCCCAGACTGTCTTTGGCATCTTTTGTGGTGACCAATTGTCTGGACGCTCGCCCGAGCGCCCCGGAGGAGGGTCTGAGCGCAGGATGGCCGCCTTGACTGGACCACCCCCCATGACTACCTCCAGGCCGCGGAGAGAGCGGAAGGATTTCCCGGGATTTCCGAAGTTAGCAAATCACTTGATCGATAGCCTGATCGACGAGGGGTTTGACATCGCTTCATCCAACCAGTTTCGTGCGGAGCATGGGCTGGATGAGGCATTCAGTACGTTTTATGAGTTGTATCAATTGGACGGGACTGTCCCCATGGTTCCGTTTACCCTCAGTCGATATCTACCGAGCCAGGCCAAGTCTGGACGCTGCTACGCCCTCGGCCAGGCACTGCGACGGGCGATCGAGTCCTGGAAGGAGGACAAGAGGGTAGTGATCATGGCCTCGGGTGGACTCAGTCACCAAATTATTGACGAGGAACTGGACCATCAGGTGATCGATGCCTTGCAAGAGAAAGATGTCCAGCGACTTTGTTCCCTACCAAGGGATCGCTTGAATCGAGCGCCGGGCACGCCGGAAATACTTAATTGGGTTACCCTGGCAGGGGCCATGGAAACATCGCCCATGACCTTGGTGGATTATGTGCCGTGCTATCGTTCACCTGCCGGCACAGGACATGGTGTCACCTTTGCCTATTGGGGTTAGCGCGTGCTTTTTATCAATAATGACGACGTTACAAAGGTCCCGACCATTCGACGTAAGGGCAGCAAGCGTCAAACCTTTCCAAATCATGACGGATCTGGTAAAAGACTCATTTGTTAGAGTCCGTTATAAGTTTTCTTGGGCAGCCATCGAGAGGAAAGGCGCTACTTTAAGTTCTGCAGAAGGGGAGAGTTTATGAAGTATACCGATGACG
>Ga0114947_10000304_pt1 | contig 16153 bp, 14 predicted proteins | sample CR02metaG_FD_99656 | JGI IMG/M metagenome (GOLD analysis project Ga0114947, IMG submission 99656) | Deep subsurface microbial communities from Mariana Trench to uncover new lineages of life (NeLLi) - CR02 metaG | ecosystem: Environmental > Aquatic > Marine > Ocean trench > Sediment ...
CCAATCGGGAGACGACGATTGGGCAAAACTTCCAGCTCTAATTTGAAGAATGTTTTTGTTTGTTGTCGTCTCCCGACAATCAAAAATGTAATTCTCTGCGCCCTTTGCCCTTCGACAAGCTCAGGGTCCCGAGCCCAGTCGAGGGACGCCTCTGCGGTAATATTCTTAATGGGATTTCTTTCTGTGTCCATCTGCGTAAATCTGCGGTTAATTGTTGGGGACTCCCTTACACTCCGCGTGTTTCTATTCCCTTTGATAACTGATAGCTGGTTTCGCTTTGCCTTTTTGCACGAGTCATCTTTTTCTCAATTCCGTAGTCCAAGATTCAACCGAAATTTTCAAATAATTTTGGTTAGACCTCTAAGGATTTTCTCGGAGGTGATGGGTATCTCGTAAATCCTCACCCCAGTGGCATTGTACACGGCGTTGACGATGGCAGGGGCAATGATGCTGATACCCGCTTCAGCAACAGACTTGGTACCGAAGGGACCAGGGCCCACCTTGGCTTGGACCAGAGAAGTGGTAAGCGATGGGACATCCTGGATGGTGAAGATTTTATAGTCACCCATGCTCGCCGTGGTGACCCTACCATCATCAAGCAGGAGCTCTTCGGATAGGGCGTACCCCAAGCCTTGAACAACGCCACCGTCAATCTGACCCTGGTGAATCACGGGGTTGATGATTCGACCTGCGTCATAAACAAAGTAGAGACGCTGCACTCTAACCTCGCCTGTCTCCACGCTGACTTCCACGTCCGCCACCACAGCCTGGAAGGAATAGACATCAGGCTTATGCCCATTATAATGACCAAAGCCGCGAGTGGGTTCTTTTTGGATCTTGGCAAGACCATTCAATTCCAATCTCATCTTGCGGTCGCGTTTATGGACCACGCCACCCTCAGACCAGCGTACCTCATCGGGCCTCACATTCCAGGAAGACGCCGCAAGCTCACATAATTTTTCCATTAGGGAATTTGCCGCAAGTTGACTGGCTCTCCCTTCGATATGGGTGCCCCGAGCCCCCTTGATACCCTGATCATAAGGAGCCGTGGAAGTATCCCTCACCTCGATCTGGACTCGATTGGCATCCACCTGGAGCGTTTCGGAAACCACCTGGCAGTGCATCGTATAGGCACCTACCCCCTGGTCTCCGACCCCGCTCACCAATCGAAGGCTGCCCTTCTTGTCCAGATACAATTCAAAACTCGACTCCCCATGACCCACGTGGCGGTCCCCAAGGGAGACGCCCCGTCCCAGGAGATGACAGTTTTTCTTCACCACCGCTCTTGACGGTTTCCATTTGGAGATCTGTCCAACCCTACGCAGAACGTCCACGGCATGGGGATCCCTCAGGGGCTCGCCTGTGGCCCTTGTGTCTCCTTCGCTGAGCGCATTGCGCTGGCGGAATTCCAGTGGATCCAAGCCCAGGGCCTCTGCCATGACATCCATATGGCTTTCCACGGCGAACAGGGTCTGGGTCTCTCCAGGGGCACGGAAATAACCGCAAGGCACCTGATTCGAGTAAACGCAGTAGCCCTCTAGCCGCGCATGCGGGATACGGTAGGACCCCGCTACCATATAAGCACCGCTCATGGACCCCTCGGGGTTGGGTTTATACGCCCCATAGGCCCCGCCATTGTAAAAGGTCTTGCCTTCCCACGCCCACAGGGTCCCGTCTTTTTTGACCCCGGTGCGAAGTGTCACCACTGCAGCATGGCGGGGACAGCTAGCCGCAAGCTCCTCGGCGTAACTTTTTACAAACTTAACGGGCTTCCCCGTCATACGGGAAAGGTAGTAAGCCACTGGAACGTACGTCAGAAAATCTTTGGCCCCAAAGGAACCTCCCATGTTGCTGGGGTAGATCGTGATTGCCTTTTCTTCGATGCCCAGATATTGGGCCAGGACCTTGCGCAGTTTGAAAAAGGCCTGATTGCAAACCCAAACCGCCACTCGACTCTCCGCATCCACCTCGACGGTGCAAGCGTACGGCTCAATGTAACCCTGGTGCACCATCTGCACGCGAAAGGTATTCTCGAAGATCTGGTCCGACTCGCGAAAGCCCTGGTCGATATCCCCCTTGCCGCCGCGAACCAACGTCTGGACGTTGTGCAGATGGGGGCCTTGGTGCTAGGCCCTTCATAGGAATCATATTCCGAGTGCAGGAGCGGGGCTTCTGGCTTGATGGCATCGAGGGGGTCGAAGACCGTGGGCAACTCCTCGTAGTCAACTTCGATGAGCCCTACGGCCTCTTCCGCTATGTCCTGATCCACGGCTGCGACCGCAGCGATCTCCTCCCCCACAAAGCGTACCCGATCCTTTGCCATCATCGGCATATCCTTAAGGGTCGCACCGACCAAACGAGGTGAAATATCATTAGCCGAAATGACCGCTTTGACCCCTGGAAGGCTTCGGGCTTTGCTGGTGTCAACCTTGAGGATCCGTGCATGGGGGAGAGGGCTGTGCAGGATCTTGCCCCACAAGGTTCCCGGACGCTGGTAATCGGCGGCATAGAGACAAGCGCCGGTGACCTTGGCATAGCCTTCCACCCGGGGCAAAGGCGACCCGACAACTTTATTCACGCCCATGGACCCTTTCTTTCCATCCCTACGCTCATTCTGAAATCATCGATCATCAATCCTCGATCTTCCCTCCGCCTCGGATCCGATCTATTCCAGCCCTAGCTCTCCCCATCGCTTCAGGACCTTTTGAGTTAGCTCCCGGCTCACTATATTTTTTTCCGGGAATACAACGTCCTTGAATTTTGAGGTCGCATCGATGCCAATCCGCGAGGTAAAACCCTGCTTGACCATGGGCTGGTGCCCACCCTTCTGGCGCGGGGGGGTAATCCAGATATCCCTGTGGGGGAGCGTCATGGTGTACAGCCTCCACCAGATATCGTTCCAGTCATCCAGATTCGCATCCGCGTCTACTACGATGACCCAATTGGGAATGATGGTGCTGACTCCCCATACCGTATCGATGATCTGATTGGCATGGCCCGGTTCGGTAACATCGGCGGCAACGATACAGATCTCCCTGCCACAGCCGGGATCTGGAAACCTCACGTCCACAACGCCTGGCGTACCCAGGCTTTTCAATTTTCCCCAAAGAACCGCAGAACGGGTGATCCGTTTTCCGCCATCCTCCATATAGTTACAAATGAGCCCCTGTGCGATAGGGTCCTTCCGATGGGTGATGCACTTGACCTTAATAACGAGCCCTTCCTCCTCGGTCCCGTAAAACCCGTGGGATTCTCCATGGGGCCCTTCGGTCACCCTCACACCCGCCTGCACCTCCCCTTCAATCACGATTTCCGAATGGGCGGGGACCAGCATGTCAATGGTCTCACATTTGGTCAGCTCAACGGGTTTTTGTCTGAGCCCCCCGGTAAAGGCAAACTCGGCGTGCCTGGCCAGGCCTGAACTGATGGGGTTCATGGACGCGATGCAGAGAAGCGGTTCCATGCCGATGGAAATTGCCATGGGCATGTTCTGCTTGTGGGCTTCCCACCCGCGCATATGTTTCATGCCGTCCCTGTGCATGGACATGTAGAGGGTGTCCTTGTCTTTTATCAAGAGGCGATACATACCCATATTGAGGTCGCCCGTGTCGTAATCTTTCGAGATACAACCGTGAAAGGTTCCGATATAGGGTCCAATGTCCTTTTCATGCCAGACCGGTGTGGGGAACTCCTCCAGATTGACCTCGTCCCCCTTGTGAATGATTTCCTTACAAGGTCCGCCATTGATCTCCACGGGCTGAACGGTTTCATTGAAGCCGGAGAGAAATCTTTCGAACACTGCCTTTATGTCGCCTTCGACTCCTAGGGCGACGGCCATCTTCTTGTCCGTGGATAATGCGTTGGTCAGCACCGGGGTCTTGTATCCTTTAACGTTCTCAAACATGAGGGCGGGCTCTTTTCGGAGTAAAGACACATAAGAGATCGCGCCCAACTCATGGACCGGATCCACCGGCGCCTTGATACGTTTGAGCTCTCCCATTTGCTCCAGTGAAGACACGTACTCGCGTAAGGAATCAAATGGCATTGATCACCCCCCAATTCTCAGACTCTTCAACAACATGGATACACTGAGACTTTAATAACGATTTATATATGAAGGACAACAATAAGCCCTCCTCCATCAGCTCCGGACATTCCCATGGAGCTAGGAGGTAGCCCCGGCTGCAACGGCTAGGGCTGCCTTCCTCAGATTAGGCACTACCTCTTTTGCTAAAAGCTCCATGCTTTTATTCACTTGGCTCAACCGGAGCCTGCCGAAGACTGGCCGCAGCATGATCTTGTTCAAAACGAGGGTCTTGGCTTGGGCAAGGATCTTCTCGGTGACGGTGTCAGGATCCCCGGCAATCACGATCCCGGAATCCTGCAGGTCTTCATAGGACCAACCTTTGATTTCCATCACGCCGACATGCTGGCCTTTTTTGTAAGAAGTGGCTCGCTCGCTGAAATACTTGTCCTCCACGCTTCGCCCGTACTTGGCCGGTGACCCCCCGAATTCCTCGGCGGGTCCAATGAGAAGGTTCTCCTCTGCTTCCTCACGAGCCTTTGCATTGGTCTCTGCCACGTAGACATCCCGCGACACAACGCAGTGATCGAGTCCGGGTTCCCAACCGCAGTTTTCCTTGGCATAGCGCCGATAATATTCGAAGCTCTCCTGGATCTGTTCCGTCGGCGACCAGGAAGCCGCGAGCCGCACTCTGTTTTTGGCGGCCCACTCGATGCTTTCTGCGCTGATGGAAGGGATCCACGTCTCGGGAAAGGGTTGCTGCAAAGGCCTGGGCAAGAAGGCTATGTATTCGAGGTCCCAGTACTTGCCATGGTGCGCGAAGGGCTCCTCGGCCTGCCACCCCTTGCTGATGATCTCCCACCCCTCCTCAAAACGCTCCCGCGACTCCGATGATGGGATATGAAAGGCCCAAAAGTCACCGCCGCGGGTGATTCCCACAACGAGACGCCCGTGGCTCAGATTGTCCAGGAGGGCCAGCTCTTCACCCAGTCGGACAGGGTGGTGCAGAGGAATGCAGTTTCCCATTAGCCCGATCTTAATTTCCTTTGTTAATACCGAAGCCGCCGCGGCAAAGAGATTGGGCGAAGGGGAAAGACCGTTGGCTGCCCGGGAATGGTGCTCCGGAAAGAAAAGCCCGTCGAAGCCATACACCTCTTCGGCACGGCGAATGAAATCCATGGTCTCGTCATAGATTTCCAAACCCAGGGTGCGGTCGTAGTTACGCCCCTTCATTAAGTAATCTCCGGTGACTCGGTTGGGATAGCCTATACGGACAAAAATCCAGACCTTCATTTACCTCTCCTTCTCCATCGTTGAGTTAGTTAAAAGGAAAAATTTCCTTAATGGTCGGCCGTTGCGGGAGAAACCCATCGGCTTCGAGATAATCCATACACTTCTCCACGCTCCGGACGTTCAATGGGGTCAGCCCGCATCGGTTAGGATCCACGCCTAAGAGTTTTATTTCACGGCCAAAAAGCGACTGCTGTTCCGGCGTCAGATAGCGAACTCCGACTGTTGCGGCCCGGTTAAAAGCCGTTACCAAAGCCGCGCACAGACTGGGATTTTGCTCCGCTACTTCCCGGCGAACAGCCAAACAGTGATAGAGGGGATAGAACTCCCACCGCTTGAACCATTGGATCTGCGTCTCCACCTCTCCCACGGGAAAGCACAGGTTAGAGCTATTTTTAACCATCTGCTCGAGATCCCCATAGGGATTGGGGCTTTTGCCCGCTCCTCCTTCAACGGCCCAATTGAACCAATGACCGCCGGCCCCCCCGGGATAAATCACGGCATCCAGCTCTCCCTTCTCTAATTGTAAGATCAATTCCGGTGGTCTTACACCGCCGCGTTGCGAAAGGTATTTCCACTCGGCACCCATAGCCCCATCGCTCGTGATGGGTTCCGCCGCTACCCATGGCACTTGATCACGGCCGACTCCGTAGTCATCCGCAATAAGCCCGCGCAGAAAGACACTGGTCGCCCCCAGGACCCTTCCCATCCCCACTTTTTTCCCGGCAAGATCTTTGGGGGAGAGAGATCCACGGCGCATTACAAATTTGCGATGGTTCATCCCTCGGGTAACGAAGATGGGTAAAACCACCAGATTCAGCTCTTGCCCCTTGGAGAGGCGAACCAGAAAATCGGTCAGCACCTGCTCAGTCCCAGCCCACTCCTCTTCGATCTCCCCACGAAGCCTTCTCGATGTGCTCTGATCGAACACTGAGGGCTTAAAAACCACCGGGAACCCTTCCACCTTGACCGTCCCGTCAATCAACGCCCTGGTCAAAAACACATCCGGAACTTGAATATTTATCTCCGTCATCTTTCTGCTTCTCTTTCTCTCCGATTGCTAGCTGTCTTCCCATCTTCGGGCTACTGCCTACTGCCGGCTGCGTCCTGTCTTTCTGTATTTTGCCTACTGTCTTTCTATCTTCCTGTCTTCTGTCTTTTCCTAGCTAAAAGCTGATAGCTGACGGCTGATAGCTTTCTGGATCCGAATCGCTTTGCGCTCTGCTCTCTTCAGACATCCGACCGGAGACCGAAGACCGGTGACCGATAGTCCATAGTCCTGTAGCCAGTAGTCCGTGGTCGCTATACGCTAGGCCGTATGCGCTTTGCTCTGTTCCTTCTGCCTCCTGTCTTTCTCTGTCCCTGTCTCTCTACTCTGTCTCTTCCCGTTTCTTCTTTTCTTAGCCGATCGCTGATAGCTGAGGGCTGACAGTTTTTTATCGCCCGACGTCGTAAAATACCGCCGCAATAACTCCCTTCCGAGGGCAACGATATGCATTCTAAGCTCCTCTGCCCGATCCGCATCCCTTTCATGAAAGGCCTGACAAATTCCCTCGTAGCATTTCACGACTTCGTCCATATAGCCCGGAACGTTGACGTGCAGAGCGCGGTACCGGGCGGAGGGGTGGCCCATGACGGAGAGCAGCCGGGCAAGCCGGGGGGACAAAGCTTTCTCCGCAATGCTCTGCTCCAGCCGTGCCCTTAGTTCCACAAATCGTTGTCGGTCCTGACCGTCCACTGTAGATCTAAGCGACTTCACCAGGCCGGCAATCTTACTGACATCGTTGCTGTTCATCTTCTGACAGGCCAGCCTCATGGCCAGACCAAGAAGGTGGCCATGGATCAGGTAGAGCTCATCGGCGTCTTCCGGGGTGATGTCGGTGACGAAGGCACCGCGCCCCGGCTCATAGGTCACCAACCCGTCCCTTTCCAGGATGCGCAAGGCCTCGCGAAGGGGCGACCGGCTGATACCCAGTTTCTTTGCCGTGGAGATCTCGCTGATCCTCTGGTTGGGTCTAAGCCGACCGCTAATGATTTCGTTTGTCAGAGAGTCAAGTGTTCGCTGGACCAGCGTGCTACTGGAATTTTGACCGGCCTTCCGTGGTTCCAAGAGAGTTCCTTTTGTCTACAGTCCTGTCGACAATTAGCACCGATCTTGTTTTGATGTCAAGGGCCGTTTTGGCAATGCATTGCGAGCACTGCCATACCCTCAGGTTCGAACCTGAAAGCACCTATTGAATGGGGAGTTGAACAGAGAAGGATTACCTTTACCTGTGAATACAATCCGGTTCGAGAGGTTGAAATTTGCTTAGTGCAGCACTTCTGCTATCAAAAAGGCCATTTCAAGCCCAAATTTCGGCCCTTTTTCATGATCTTCAAATTTAAAATCAAATAGTTACCTTGGTCCGACCCGGTCACCATCTATTCAAGGACAAGCACGTCAAGTTGGTTTTTTTCATCACTCAAAGCCTACCGTCTCCGTCTCCACGTTTCATTCACGACCTTCAAAATAGGTTTCAGATCGAGCCGGTCTGGTGTATCAGCGACCACATATTTAACTCCTTCCGATCTACGGATTCCGGGTGGCACTTCATCTTTCGGAATATCAATTCGTAGGGAGTCTGCAATCACATATTTTTGATATGCCATTTGCCCTTCACACGAGAGAAGCCAGTTCAGAGCCACACGCGCCGCATTAGGGTGAGGCGCCTTGTCTAAGACCCCCACGTTCCCGGTGATCGAGGCCAGCAGTACCCCTTCTTTGAAATGCGTAGACTCAAACCCGTCAATGGGTAAGCCTTGTTGCTTTGCGGCATGCACCCTGAGGCGGCGGGGATTGGTAAAAACCCCGATTGAATACTTGCCCACGGCCAACCAGTCTACGATCTGACGGTTGTCCCGTGAAACACCGGGCTCCATCTCGCTCAAAAGCCGCCTGAGAAATTCCGGACCCAGGTCGGGGTTATAGTAGACAAACCGAAGTCCATTACCCGCAGCAGACGACGTGGGATCGACCATGAGGAGCTTGCCCTTCCACTTGGGGTCGAGGAGGTCCCATAACGATTTAATCTCGCGGGCCTGGGGTTAGACATTACAATCATATTACTATTGACCCCTATTCAAGGGGTTGAGTTTTTGTTGACGGTTATCTGGCCTCGCATCCAAAAAAAAGGCACCGGCGGCCTGATACCCTGTCCCGGTACCCTTCCCTGATGAGTCGCCACTGACGAAAGCTATTTCAACGAATCTGCTACTCGGTGAGAATTTTATGCCTGCAGTGGTGGAGTGTCAATATGGCGGGAAAACGTGATCGCGGTTCGAAATCGGGCACGGGGTGCGGTCCAAGTTTTACCCTTGAGCTCTGAATAAACTCGAAGTCAGGGTAGCGAAGTCGCGATTTAAGACCTGCCCCCGTCGCGGGAATTATGCTGTTACCTTTTAGCTTCCCGTCTCGGGGACTGTCATTACTTCCAACAGGTGGCCGTTAGGGTCCTCGAAGTAGAAACCACGACCGCCCCGGCGGGTATAGATTTGCCCGTCGGTGTGGTTGCGTGGCCCGCTGCCGTACGGGAGACCCTTGGCCCTCACCCTACCGAAGATCGCCTCGAAATCCGCGTCGCTGATATGGAAGGCGTAGTGATGCCGCCGGCCCGTCCTTGGGTCGGAACCAGGCCCGCCCCGCGGTTCCTGCTCGTCGGCGAAGTCAAAGGTTAGGCTCTCGTTAATTTGCACCTGCGCGAAACGGCCTTGACCCGGCTTAACCGCCAAGCCGAAGATTTCGGCGAAGAACTCGGCTGAGGCGACCTTGTCCTTAGCCGGCACGATAGTGTGATCGAGAACAACTGCCATAGTCTGCCTCCTTCTCCCGGTGCCCTACCCTAATGTGTCGCATGTAGAGTAGAACAAGGGGGCAAATCTTATGTTCACAATTGGGCGCCTTCCCTCCAGAAAAAAGAGACTGTGCCTGCTCCCTTGGCGGAGACTGTCCTATTTGGTTGATCTTGGGTACAAGGCATCCATCATTTGGCGCTTGTGATGTTGCGGTGTACCCAAGTACTGATAAAGAGTGTGAGCCATGACGCTATGCGCCATTAGGGGATGCTGGTAGTCTGTGCCGGGTCCCGCGAAGACCATGTGCGCATAGTTACAGACCTCATAGTAACCCATACTCGCCACCGCCTTAGCCTCATGCACGCTGGCCTTGGCCGGCTGACCTGTATCGAGCTTCCACAAAGTCTCGTACGTTACCCAGCGCGCGGCATCGAGATGGTCAGCCAATTCCACGCAGTGGTCCTGTACGCGCTGAAACCGGCCGATAGGTTGACCAAACGCGACACGCCACTTTGTGTATTCAACGGTGAGGTCAAAAACCTCCTGGCATGCCCCGACCTGGTAGGCGCTTAGAATCGGTATTGCTTTCTCCAAGGTATTGTCAAGAACCCCCCAACCCTCTCCCGCTACAAGGATATTCGACGCCGGGATCTGTACCTCATGGAAACGTACCTCGGCAACCGATACCATAAAGCCAACATGGGGCGTGATGGTTATTCCAGGGGTGGATTGATCCACCATGACAAGAGCTATGCCGCCATTTTCTGCCCTCGCCGCGCAAATGAAGCTTGTCGCAGCCTGTGCATCGTACACAAATTTCTTAGTACCCTCCAGCCTAAAGTCCCCGGCCCTTTTGGTCAGCTGGGTCTCAACTGCCTCGGGACCCCAATGGACTCCCATATCCGTGATTGCTGGGATAACGATGGTTTTCGCGCTGCAGATGTCTGGGAGCCAGGATTGCTTCTGCGCCTCGGAACCGCCTTCCATAACTAACTGCGCACTCAGAACGCCGGAGGAAAAGAACGGACCCGGAAGGGGCGCCCGGCCCAGCTCCTCGAACACAATGCCGCAGTCAGTGAAAGATGCGGCCGGCCCGCCGTACTCTTCCGGAATCATCATGCCTAACCATCCCAGCTCGCCCGCCTTGCGATAGAGCGCAGGCTGGAATGTCTCTTTTTTACGAAACCATGTGGTGTTCACATGAGGCGGCGCCTCGCTTTTCACAAAGTCGGCCGCGACCTTCTTAAACATGCTTTGTTCTTCATTTAATCCTAAGTCCATAATTCACTCTCTCCATTAAATGGTCTCAGGCGCTTTTTCCTGGGAAGGACGGCCCAAGCCAACCCGGCGTGCAAAGATCAACCGATCGGTGTCCAACGTTCCCCCGCCGTGGAGTTGCCCTGGCCCGCTTCGCACCACGTACTCAAAGTCCACGACCTCATTCACAGTGTGATCCGGAACCAGGGCGTCGTAGCCCATGATCTGCTGCAACCGCTCTCCGTTTCTAAGCCGGACCATGCGCTGATAGTAGCGGAACTGGGCTCCCCCGTAAGGGTGCGGTTTTCGGACGAAGCGATGCCAGAAATTTCGTCGGGCAAATAGGCTAACGGTGTGAAGCTCAATCGTCATGTCGGCAATGAGGTCCCGTACCCTATCGTCTTCTATCAGAGGCTTCCCACCAACTTTCATCTTCTGGCAATACTCCACCACCCGCTCCACTATGGGATCCGTCCCAATTCTCCCCTCGCCGCCGTGTTCCAGTTCCAGGTGGGTGTTGGCTACCTTCCAGCCGTTGTTCTCGCCTCCTACCAGATATTTTGCCGGCACGCGCACGTTGTCGAAAAAGACCGAATTTTTGATCCCCATCATCAGGTGCATGTGCTGGATGGTAATCCCTGGCAAGTTTGCGGGGATATGAAGCCAGCCCAAATTCTCGTGCCGAGGACGAGAGGGGTCCGTACAGACCAGCGCCCAAAGATAATCCGGTGGGAGGTGATGGCCAACCATGACCTTCTGCCCGTTGACCACGTAGTGGTCACCGTCCCGAATCGCCTTGGTCCGACAGTTTGCTACGTCGCTCCCTCCCTGAGGCTCCGTTAGCACCTGCCACACAGCGATCTCCCCCTGCACAATAGGAGGCAAAAACTCCTGCTTCTGCTGCTCGCTCCCCCACTTGAGCATGACCGGCGCCACAATCCGAGCTAGGGTGTAAAAGACATGACCGAGGTTGAGCCCATACTCTGCTAGCTCGGTCTCCAACACCAGCTGGTGGTTGATTGTGAGTCCCGCACCGCCATAATCGACGGGAAACATCGGGAACAGCCACCCTTTTCTCCCCAGCTTGCCCGCCAGGCTGCGCCGGAAATGGTACTCTTCCTCGTTCTCCCGTGTTGACCAAGAAGCCGACCACCTCAGGTGCTCGGATCCTTTCATGTTTTCCCGAAGCCATTCGCGAACTTCCTTCCGGAACGCGCTGATCTCAGGCGGATCTGCCAATACACTAAAGTCCATAAATGCTCCCTTTTAAAATTTCCTTCTTTGGTTCTAACCTGGTTCTCCCGTAAGACATATCTCGAGCGCCTTTATCCCGTAGATTATCGTCTCATAGTTCACGATGTTTTCCCCTCTGGCTCACCAGATTGGCGCTATTTATCGCGTTGCGAAATCACCCCACGGGCGCAAAGCCCCTCGATGGCTTCTCTGTCATAGCCAAATCGCGTTAGTATCTCGTTGGTATGTTCCCCCAATAGGGGTGCAGGCCGAATAAACTGCGGTGGGGTGTCGGAGAGGTTCACGGCGCTGCCGATCAGGCGAGTGGATCCCATGGTGGGGTGATCCATCACCTTGGGCATCCCCATGTGTTGGACCTGCGGGTCCTGGAACACTTCGTCAACGGTGTAAATGGGACCACTGGCTACATTGTTCTCATCCAGGGCTTCCAACCAGTAGGTGCGAGGTTTCTTGTGAAATTCATCTCTGAGAATTTCAACGATCTCATGGTGATGCTCCCACCGGTCTTTACGGGTAGCAAAATTCGGCTCCTTCAGTAAGTCGGTGCGTCCCACTGCCTTGATCAATCCCTCCCACGATTTCTGGTGCCCTGAAAGGTGGATCACTAAGGGCCGCTCATCGCTAGCGATGAAGCAGTAAATGCGACCCTTGGGGAAGTTTTCTCGGGAGACAAACTCCCCACCATTTAGGTAGTCGGCGATATGGGACTCGATAAAGGCCAGGCTCACCTGTAGCAGTGACGTGTCCACGAACTGTCCGCGGCCTGTCCTATGGCGCGCAAGAAGGGCAGCAAGGATACCGTAAACGGCAAAAACCCCTGAAGTGTGGTCAGCGATGGAAACACCTGCAACCTCTGGATTCTTTAAATCCGTGACCAGGCTGAGCATGCCGCTTAACGCTTGGCCGATGGTGTCAAAGCCGGGTTTGTCCCGATAGGGTCCGCTCTGACCATAGCCGGTAATAGAGCAATGGATCAGTCTAGGATTGAGTTGGTTGAGCTCTCTATAATCGAGACCAAGACGCTTTCTTGTCTGCGGGCGAAAGTTTTCAAGCAAGATATCGGCCTTCTCCAGCAGCCGGAGCAGTATCTTCTTGCCTTCCAGATTCTTCAAGTCGAGCGTGATGCTTTTTTTGTTCCTGTTTAAGGCCCTGAAGCTTGGTCCATAACCTTCATACTTCGGATTACGGCCGCGGTGCGTGTCACCCTCTCCCGGCAGCTCAACCTTGATCACTTCACACCCAAGGTCGCCAAGAAGACTACCGGCATAAGGGCCAGCCACATGCCCGCTGACTTCGATAACTACTGTGCCTTCAAGTGCCGTAGGGAGAGTCTGAGTCATTGTAATCCCAAAAGGTATCAGGGTCTTATCGTACCGGTATCGGGGTCAGCCTTGCCTTATTGCTATTTCCCCATTCCTTCTCGTACAGGACTTGGTTAGCCTCGTATCCAAAAACCTAAAGGCACCGGTGCCCTGATGCGACGTCCCGGTGCTCTACCCTGATGAGTCGCCTTTGGAGTACGCAAGAATACGTAGCCAAAGTCGTTTTCAACCTATCTGCTATTCGGCGGATAGTTTATGCCTGCACCCATGGGGTGTCAAATGGCGGGAAAACGTGATCGTAAGGCTTGCGTGTTCGTGTACGTGAATCCTGATAGGGCTCGTGGTGGTATTTTAGGATAAGCCTTCATTTCTCCAGGAAAGGAAGCAAATCCGTGTGATGTCCGATCATTTTCCATTTCCCGTCCTCTTTGCGGAACAGGTTTGTCGCACGGATCCTAACTTCTTGTGGCATGCCGTCTGGTCCTGAATTTTCTCCGATCTCGTAATTGCTCACGACGGCGAGATCCCGGCCAAGCGTGATCCGCATATTTTTAGGTGTGACCCTACCCCCGAGTTTCATGGCAGCCTGCGCTTCCCAATCCGAAATCACCTGATCCCAACCGGTCCGGTACCCGCCTGCGGGCCCCATATACGTCACGTCGTCTGCATGAGACCAAATCCTCTGCATTGGATCCAAATTACCCGTAAACATGGCGTTCAAAGCAACGTAGAACCGCTTTACCGCTTCGTTAACACCCTTCTTGTCGTCGTCAGACCCAAGTATAGTCCGGGCTGACACAAGTGCGACGGCAATAAGCACTATGACTCCAAAATAAGCGGGCTTTTTACGCATCACGCTGAGACTCCTTTTTCAACGAAATCTGCTGATCGGCGGAAACTTTATGCCTGCAGCCGTGGGCTGGACTCCTTCATTCCATAATTCATGCTGCAATGAACTCTTTCCAACGCTTGACTAGATAATCGTTCTCGCTCATCACGGTGTTCCAACACGCAATATTTCCCATACGGTTCGAGAAGGTACCCCCAACGCGGGTCGTTCCTGATTTTCCCGCGACCTTCCCATGGGGGTCCGTGATCGGTCCAGCCGCTGGTTTGCCCTCGTACCAATAGCCCCACTCGTCGTCCGTTAGGAATTTCTTTGCGGTTTCGGGTACCGAGCTGTAATAGCCCTGCTTGGCAATGAAAGCGCCCACCCAACCCGAGTTGTACCAGTTGAGATACTCATAAGCCGCTTCAAGCTTGAACCCAGTGACGTGGCCCATAATCCCAAGCCCGGCGGCCCAGCCGCGGTATCCCTCCTCAAGCGATGGATAATCAACGGGTATGCCGCGCGTTGACACCTCGATAATTGCCGGCGACCACATGGATTGCAGCACAACCTCCCCTGAAGCAAAAGAATCAATGGACGCTTCGAAAGTCGACCAGAAGCTATGAAAATGCCCTGACTGTTTAAGCTTGATCAAATTCTCAATGGTCCGATCAATCTCTTCACGAGTCATATCCCCCTTGTTGCGGTATTTGATTCGACCTGCTGATTCGAATGCTAAGGCTGCATCTATGATGCCGATGTCGGGTATATTGACCAGTGCGACCCTCCCGGCAAGCTCTGAATTGAGGAGCTCGGACCATTTCTTAATGGGTCTATTGATTAGATCGGGCCGAACGCCAAGCGTGTCTGCATTCATCATGTGAGGCGCCATGGCGATGGTGTCGGTGGGACCGGAGGCAAATGACTTGCTTTCCAGGTTTTCCAGATATTGAACCGTGAAAGGCATTGTGCCCTGTGATGACAAAGGCTTGCCGTCTGGCAGAGTGCCCTTCACAAATAGGGGCAGAGTCTCGTTCCACCATTTGTATTTACTGACCGGGATGCCTTGCAACACACCGTGCGGTAAACCAGACGGTACGCCCAATGGTCAAGATCAAAGATATCTATTGTGTCGGGTCGATTGATGGCGCGATTGATAAGCGCATTGGTGGCCTCTACCTGTATTTCAATCTTGAACCCCAGGTCTTTCTCGGCCTGGCGGGCGATATCGCTAATCGCCGAATAGGATGGCCCGTAATGCCGCAAGGTGATGTCCTTGAACTTGGCATTGCTCCTTTTGCTCCCTCCTTCCTGCGAACGGCCACAACCAATAAATGTACCGGCTAGCGTGACTCCCAACGCGGTTGAAACCAGTTTATTGAAGTCTCTACGGGTAAGGGGCTTATCCACGATGCGATCTTTTTCACAAAGGGAAGAGAAGCGTGTGGCCTTTTCTCTATATATTATTGATGGCCTCTTCGGTCGAGCCCGCAAGGGTAAGGAATGAAGAGAAACCCGCGATGTCGAATACCTGTTTGACTGCATCCTTAAGGGAGCAAAGAACCATTCTCCCATTTGTATTGCCCAAACCCTTAGCGGCTAGGAGAAATACGCGAAGGCCGGCGCTACTGATGTAACCGACGCCCGCCATATCGATCACCGCGCAAAGCAGGTCCGTGCCCATCTGAGTCTCCAGGTGTCCCTCGAGCTCTTTAGACCCAAAGGCATCCAGCCTCCCCTGTATCTTAAGAACAAAAGATCGATTGTTAATATTAGATGAAATTTCCATTATCCCCTTCGATCCCTGAGGAAATAACAGACCCTAAAAACATGTGGAAGCACTGCAGTCGGCACCGCCCCCCTCGCACACCCACCACAACTCTTGCATCTTTACATCATCGGATACATGTATCCATACGTTTTCCAAAATTCCGGATCATCCTTAGCCCACCCGGGAACAAAACTCTTTTCAAAGTAGTCGCCCAGCCGCTCGAACAGCAGGCGCCATGTGGAATTCCCCTTCTTGTGGGCCTCCAGTAGCTCGTTGACAAGTTCGTCCAGCCTCGTCAGCTCCTCCTTGGGAAGATACGCAAGCGCCCCTTTGTTGATGGATGCCTTCAGGGTTTCAGGGTTCATGGCATGGGCGGTCAGCATGACCGTGGGAATGCCCTTATTTACCGCCTCCACTAGAAGTTCCAACCCATTGACTCCCATAATATCCAAAATAGCCAAATCGTACTTGGTGTCTTTGAGCTTTTGTGAGGCACTGTCGTAGTCCTCGGCCCGGTCCACCTTCGCTGCGTCTAAGACATCCTCTATGGTGTCGAGAATATCCTTTTCATCGTC
>Ga0114947_10000307_pt1 | contig 16116 bp, 13 predicted proteins | sample CR02metaG_FD_99656 | JGI IMG/M metagenome (GOLD analysis project Ga0114947, IMG submission 99656) | Deep subsurface microbial communities from Mariana Trench to uncover new lineages of life (NeLLi) - CR02 metaG | ecosystem: Environmental > Aquatic > Marine > Ocean trench > Sediment ...
CCTTTGATACCCCTCGGCCCCTTCCCCTTGGGGTCATCGGCCCTAGGAGTGGCCTCCCTCACATCCGCAACAAAATTGGTTACCAGTTTTAGGGCGGCCCCACCATGGGTCGTGGTGGGGGTCTGGGTCTTGAAATAGTCCTTCTCCCCCGTGAACCGGTCGCTGAATACGTATGGATTGTTAAATACAAAACCCAGATCCTTGAACGTGTTGATCACACGCGGCGCTGCGGTCATCCCTACAAAACGCGCCGGCTCCGACCCCGAACCGTTGTGGTGCTGATACCAAGCGTTGGGCGGTATGGCAAAGTAGCTCCGGTCCGCCCACTCAAAAGTCACCTTTTTGCTCTCATCGGTCCATACCGTGGTGGCCCCATGACCCTTGAGGATAAAAGTCGTATCTTCATAGATATGCCGTATGGGTTTCAACGACTTACCCGGCGGGATTTCACAGACATAGCTGTCAGTGAATCCCTCGCTCCCCTCCAGGTTGATGAATATGCCAGACCCTCCCCGCGTTTCCCACGGATGAAGTTCGACGGTGTAGAGATTGTCCACACCCCATCCACGCAATGTGGGCAGACCCTCCTGTTCTTTCCACATCTCATAGGGAGACTTGTAGCCCCTCCCTGATTGTTTATCCCAAAAGGGTTTCTTATCTCCTCCGTTCTCCTCAAAGGCAGCCAATGGTTCTGTCATTTCATTTCCCTCCTCTTTCTTAGCTCACCCTATCTATCCCACAAATTATCAATTTGATTTCATGAAAGCCCTGGTAGTTATGGATCTGAGGTTGGCCAAATCAATGATTTCCGTCGCATGAATTTCGACCACGTGGGGCGTTGTAAACGCTGTCATTTTGACCAAAATTCTAGTCAGATGCTTTTTAGGTAAACGGTTAATATATAAAACATTTATTCGGGTCAGGGCAACCGACCCTAGTCTAGCATCAGCTCCATTGTCAAGATGATTTCGGCTCTATCTATAAGGTGTAGGGTGGTAAGGCGAGGGTGCCGGAGGGAATTTTCTCGCAAATTTCAGCTCAGGTCTGAGGCCCGCGCAATATTAAAGCTTACTTCGCTGCGCTTTTCACCAGCGACCGTACCCCACGATCGAGATACCAGTATTTCTCCAGACTCATGACAATATAATCGGCACCCTGCTTGGGGACCCTAAAGTGACGCTGGTCTTTCTTAGTCGCTTCTCCACTGCGGTTTGCCCCTCTCGGGAAAGCAGCCAGTTCACGGCCATAGATCACGACCATTCCTTCCTTCTTCGCCACTGCAATAGGCTCCTCCCATTGCTTTCCGGGTGAAGCAGATTCCGTGGAAGAATAAAGCGCAAAAACGAGCGAGAACGCTGCCAGCAATATCGTAAGCTGTTCATGGTCCCCTCCTGTTCAGTTTGCTCGATCGTAAAAGGCGATCGAACCAGGCGCATTGTTAAAGCCAGAGTGAGGCTCGGTCCATAGTTAGTTCGGGCTTTTGGTAGAGTACGGAATTCATGTCAAGCCTTTGGAGTTGCCAATCCATTATCAGTTACATCAGGTTGACACCCTACTTCGTTGTGGCATAAGATTTGCCCAAACATTTGTATCCAAGTACCTGGGAGAGTCGGCCTACGAGGTCAGAGGCTTCCACGGTGGTGTCCATCCAAGCGCGCACATTGCCCCCCACGAGTGCCCGGACCAACTGTATCGTAGTTTTATTGAGCATCACCACTGGAGCAGTTTTCATATCCATCTCGGAAATAGTCGCCGGGCCGCTGAGTTTCCCATAACCTGCACATTTCAGGGGAACTCCGCGGGGGGAGCCTTAAAATAGGCGATCAGTTTATATATAAGGATAGTCGACTGGCGGCCGCGGAAGATCCTGCTGTACGCGCGATCGCCGAGCGCTATCCGGACCGGCCCGGGTTAGAGCCGGAGCTTTGGGAGCCCCTCTAGGAAAGAGAAAACAGCATTGCCTCATGAACAGCAGGTACAGAATAGATAAAAGGAGGCTACACTATGTCGCGCCCTGCAACTGGACCGCGTGTCGGTCAACTAGACGAACTGCATGAGAAGTATTCCCGTCACAATCTGAGGGGGATGTGGCAGCGGGGAGAAGGGAGTATTACAGGGTCGAGTTCTCCCATCTGGCGTTGGGCCGAGATCTTACCAATCCTTAAGGAATCCCTAGAGGTGGTCAGGCTTCCAGAGGACACCGACCAGCGCGTCATCGGTTTGGTTAGCCCTGGAAAGGATGGAGCCAATCGCGCCCTGTCCATGGCATTCCAGCTCTTGAATCCCGGAGAAACGGTACGTTCTCACCGGCACACGCCGACACAAATGAGGTTCATCGTAAAAGGGCGCGGAGCCTATACGACGTCCGAAGGCGAACAGATGTTCATGGAGCCCGGGGATCTCCTCGTTCAGACCAATTGGAGTTGGCACGGCAGTGCAAACTCTGGCGACGAGCCTGTCCTTTGGCTGGATATCCAGGACCGCAGTTTGGTGAATTACTTAGGGGCCTTTCTGCGTGAAATTTGGCCCGAAGATGCCGTCCAACCGACCACTAGGCCAGAGGAATACCACCGCAGGCTGACTGGAGGGTTTCGTCCGCTAAAATCAGTGAGTCCAGACGATTTGCTTCCTCCTTTCCAGTACAAGTGGGGAGATACTTTACGAGCTTTGGAGGATCTGTTGGACTCGCAAGAAGAGGACCCCTACGATGGAGTTTTATTCGAGTATAGCAACCCCATCACGGGAGGGCACACCGTCCCCACCATGAGTGCGCAAATCCAGGTCCTTCGACCGGGACAAACGACTCGTCTTCATAGGCACACGGGTGCAACCATGCATCATGTGGTGGAGGGTCAAGGAAGCAGCACCGTGGGTGAAGAGGAGTTGACCTGGCGAGAGCGGGATTGTTTTTTTATCCCGGCGCTCCAATGGCATCGCCACCAGAACGGCTCAAAAGACAAACGGGCGATGCTTTTTTCCATAAGCGATCGACCCATACTCGAAGCCCTGGGATTATACCGTGAGGAAGGCAAGTAGGGTTTGTGTTTCTTTACCCAATGATTCTATATACCTAATTAATTAAGGAGGTTCACTATGCTTACAGCAAAAGATGTAAAAGGTGTCATGGCAATGATGCCAGCCTTCGGTTCGTCGAATGCTGGAGACCTCCAAGCTCCATTCACCGTTGATGTGGACAACCTCAAAGAGGGCGTTGACCGGATGATTAGAGACGGAGCCGATATCATCGCGACCACCGGCAGCTTTGGCGAGTGCTACAACCTTTTTTGGGATGAGTTTCAAACCTTGGCAAAGGCCACCGCAGAGACGGTCAAAAAGCGAGTCCCCTTGTTTATAGGCACCACCAGCCCGAACCCTCGGGACGTTGTCCGAAAAATGAAGTTCGTCCAAGAAATAAAAGCGGATGGCGTGTTGCTCGGCATTCCTTACTATGACCCACAAGCGCCAGATTTTATCGCTGAGTTCTACTGTCAAATAGCCGAGCTTTTTCCAAACCTCGCTATCCTGATCTACCATAATCCCGTGAACCATAAGGTTAAAATCCCTGTTCAGGTGTTTCCGCAGATTGTCAAACACTCGAATATTATCGGAATGAAGGATAGTCACCGTGACACCAGAGAGTTTGTCCGACTGCAAAATATCATTCAGGGGAAGATTAGCGTCCTGGTGAATCAGGCTCAGCTGTTTCCCTATGCTCGTATGGGAGCTGCGGGTTGCTGGTCCATTGATTCTTGGATGGGACCCTGGCCAGTACTGCACCTGAGGAATCTCGTCCAGCAAGGGAGAGATAAGGAGGCCCAACAGGTGGTGGCCGAGCTTATGGGCGGTAGCGGTGGAGGGAGGCCCGATCCCAGCGAGGGAAGCAGCGGGAAGCTGGCCCTTGAATTCGCGGGTTACTGCAAGCCTGGGCCGACTCGGACACCCATTGTTCAGTTCTCACCCACAACGATCGAGCGCGCAAAAAAGAAAGCAGAATACTGGAAGGGACTCTGTGAAAAGTATCGACCCCTCGTGGAGACCCAATCTCCAGTCGCAGCGGTAAGATGAGAATATTCTCTCGACTCAATTCAGGTAACAGGAGAATTCTATGGCTCGAAAAATACAGATGATCTCCGCCGACTCGCATCTTGATATACCCCCGGAACGGTGGACCCACCGTGTCCCAACCCGTTGGCAGGAACGAGCCCCGCGCCTGATCAAGCTTGCCAATGGGGATGATGCCTTTATTGTAGAAAACCGCCGCCCCCACTCGCCAGGGCTCCAGGTGACGGGTGTGTCCTATGACCAGCACGACTTGCACGGCATCAGCTATTTCGGTCCAGGCACTGGAACGCCTGAGCAGCGGCTAAGAGAGCAAGACGAAGACGGTGTCGATGCGGAGATCTTATATACGCATCCGATTTATATGCTCTCATGGCGGGGTATCATTGACGATGAACCTTACAAGGCCATGATACGCGCCTACAATGGTTGGTTGGCCGAGGAGTACTGCTCCTTCGCCCCGGACCGACTGATCGCTATGGGCATGATTCCCGACACGGGAGTCGACGATGCCGTCGAGGAACTGAACTACTGTGCCCGCATGGGCTTAAAAGGTATTTGCATTTACAAGTTCCCTAACGGGAAAGGTTATCCTCAACCCGAGGATGACCGCTTTTGGGCGGCGGTTTTAGATCTCAACATGCCGGTGACTGCCCACACAAATGGGGGCACGACTAGATTCTCTCGCGAGGGGCCGGTGTTTCAATACGCTCATGGGCCGGGAAAAGGAGTCGAAACGTTTCCCGGACGGGACCCGGTGAACCTTATGGTCCGCTTCGTCAGCGATAATGCGCTTGCCCCATTGCAGGTGGCCTTTGCGGGTGTGTTCGACCGGTTTCCAAAATTACGCATCTATTGGGCAGAAACACAGATCGGATGGTTGCCCTACTGCCTTTCTCAAATTGACGACAACTACGAACGCAACCGTCACTGGGCCTACCGCCAGTGGGGACTGGAGAGGTTAAAGCGCCAACCGAGCGAGTACCTTCGGGAGTGCAATCTCTGGGGTTTCATGAAGGACCCCTTTGGGGTGCGGTTGCGACACGACATTGGCGTTAGCACTCTCCTGTGGGGAAGCGACTTTGCTCATGCCACGGGCGATTGGCCCCACTCGCGAAGCATGATCGAGAAAACCTTTGTGGGTGTCCCAGAGGATGAGCGCTATGCGATGCTCGCCGGAAACGTAATCGGGTTCTTCCGCCTAAAGAATACGGTGCCAGGGGTAGAAAAGATCAAATTGGCAAGCACCGCTGCATAAGCAGCTGGATCGATCAAACCATCTTTTCCCTTTTCTATCAGACCAGAAAGGGATGAGCCTCAGAACGGTCCGAACCAATGGTTCCGGTCCCGCCGCACCTCTTCACCCTCAATCTCTTCCCGATAAAACCCAAAAGGCTTGAGAAGCGGCGCATCGCTCATGGAGAAGAGGATCGCGTCTTCGGAACCCAGGTTTTCATGGCTATGCCAAGACCACGGGGGAACCACAAAAAAGTCTCTCCTCCCCCACTGGAGCTCCACGTCCCCAACTCGGGTGACCCCACTCCCTTGAACCACATGGTATTGGCCTATGGAAGTATGCCGGTGAGCCTTGGTTTTCAAGCCTGGACGCAAGAGTTGGATGGCACAGGAAATCATGGGTAGGGTCGACCCCCCAGTCCAGGGACTGGTGTAATGAAGAATCACACCGTCACAGGGGTCTCCCTCCGAGACCTTCAGGGCATTGAGGGTTTCTTGTGTATCAGACCATTTGTACCGATACGGAGCGCCGGCTAGTGAGGTAGACAGTTCAAGCCAGTTGGGTCGAGTTAGTGAGGCCCTATGCTTGCTATACTCGGGTAGTGATTCCACGGGCTGGTTGGGAGTCGGGAAATCTTCACGAAAGGCTAGCCCTAAGTGGCCCATTATGGCAGCGTTCAAGCCGTCGATCCATATGGCGGGCTCTGAGGAGTCATTCACATGGTCATGCCAGCTCCAATTAGGAGTGAGGACCAAGTCGCCAGATTCCATGGTGGTGGCCTCCCCATCCACGGTGCTCCACACTTTGGGGTTTCCCTGGATGATGAATCGAATCGCCTCGGCGGTATGGCGATGGGCACGGGCCTTCTCCCCGGGAAGCACAAGCTGTAGTCCCATGTTTATGGTTTTGGACTGGCCCGTAGGGTTTTCCAACCCAATATTCCGTCTAAAGGCGTGTTTAATGTCAACGTACTTTCCAGCTCCTTCGAGCACCTCTTCAATATCTGCCCACTTCCAGACATAGGGGCTAACCTCCGAGGTTGGCTCGTAGGATCGCACCTCACCCCGGGTCCAGTAACCCTGCATATGTTTTTCCTGCATGAAGCGGTTGAGCTCTGCTAAACTCATGGGAGTCTCCTTTCTTCTTACAGCACGTGTCAGGCCGAGACTCTTTTCTGGGACACCCCACTACTGCCTTAATCAAGGAGCCTGGCAGTCTCGGTCAACCCTACAGTAAAAGCCCGGTTAATGTCTAACGATTCCCGAGCCCCACGCAGCACCATCTCTTCCAGCTCCTGAGTTTTGGTAAGTGTTAGCCCCGATCCGAAAAAAGAGACCGTGAAAAATGAACTTTCTCTCTCGTGATTTTCTGTATCATCGTGGGGTTTCCAAAACCACCTATAGGGGAACCTGGAATCGATCTAACGTCTGGCGACTCGGGCTTTTGTGCCTAGGGTTTCAGCCGCACTTCGCATGGAAAAGCTTTTCGGATCGGGGTTAAATACCCCCTAAAGAAGGGAGGCCTGTCAATGAACCATTTGCCTCAGCTTTTAGTAGAGCAGGGAATACCTGTCAAGTCTCATTAAGTTTCCTTATTTTCTGCGACATCGCGTGATCGCCCAACCTCAAATCTTCTACCTATTGACAACTGACAGCAGCTTGCCATAGGAGAGTGGTATCCATAATCATCCGGAGTTTCTTAGGTTGTGTATTTCCCAAACAAGGAGGGCACCTATGTTTCACACCTGTAAAAAAAAGTTGACCGCAACCAGGACATTCATCGGTACTACCATCTCCTTACATAAAGAGTTGAGGAGAAACAAAAGGTAAAAGGAGACATGCTATGGCGGATTATGATCCGATAGAGATACACGGATATTACCGATCCCATACCCACCTCCCGGTTTGGGAAATCATCGAAGAGACCGGCATTTGGAAAGAATTGGGTATTAAGGCAAGTTTTGAATATTGTGACAGCTCATCTGAAGCAGAGGCGGCCCTGTTTGGAGGGAGAGTCGATTTTATTTCAGGAAATCATATATCCCCCTATGCCCTGGTGGCTCGTGGGAAGCCCATCGTCTCCCTCGCCTCACCCAGTAACAGTGTGAGCGATAAACTCATTTCACAGCAGGCCATTAAATCCATATCCGAGTTGCGCGGGAAACGAATCGCTGACACGACGGTCACTGACCAAGGTGGGGGGTACAACCATATCCGCGGCAACCACATGCTCTACATCAAGCACGGAGGGATCACCCTCGACGATGTCGAGTGGGTCGAAATTGCAGACAAGATGTCGGAAGAATTCCGTAAGACCCAGTTTGCGGCCATGAGGGACAACAAGGCGGATGCCACCATGGTTACGGGAGGAACAGCAGAGTACGAAAAGGCAGGCTTCCATGTCCTGCAGCTCGAGCGACTTCCTATGATCAACGGGCCGACACTCACGACTACGGTGGACGGCCTCAAACGAAAAGACCGCCTCGGCGAGCGGCTGGTGAAGGCGCTGCTGCTGGGAATTCACTATGCCCGAGCCAACCGGACGGAAACAGAGCAGATCCTGGAAAGGCTCAAGAAGCGGGTCCCACAGGCTGCGTCAGTGAGCTACAATAGCGTTGCCAAACTCCTGGCCAAACCGTACCCGGATATGCAAGCAATCGCGAACGCCTATGAGCTTTGTTGCATGCAGGCCCCCGAGGCCCGGGAGCTCAGTCCCATAGCGATGTGGGACATTCATTATCTGCGCGACCTGGACAATTCAGGATTTATTGACGGACTGTACCGGTAACAGCATAGAGCATAGCGCAAAGCGTCCTCTTGTAAGCTATCAGCTCTCAGCCGTCAGCTAAGAAGTGTTGAGTGTTAAGCTTCCAGTGTTAAGAATTGATCATCCTTGAGGTTTTGAACTATTTTTTCCCCGGCTTAACACTTTACACTTAACACTGGTTTCACTGCCTTCTGCTCAGTCATTACGCCTGGCGCCCTGCGCTTTGCGCCTAGCGCATTTTATCCAGCCATACGTGGTTTAGCCCTCCACCCCAGGGGCGGAACGCACCGCCGGCATCGGTCGTGAACCCCTTGACGTAAGTCCGTACGGTAAAGAACCGTGGTACGTACCCGACAGGAATGAAAGGTAAGTCCTCACTGACCTGGGTTACAATTTTTTTGAACAGGGCCTTCCGCTTTGTAGGGTCCATCTCGGTCTCCGCCTTTTTGACCAGGGCCTCCACTTCTTTATTACAGTATGCGGCCACATTGGAGATCCGTCTTTTAGGGTTTACGCATGTCAAGTCTGGACCGTAAACAAGGGTGGGATCGGGATCATAACCGCCACCAAAAAACATAAAGGAGTAATCGCCCCTGCGCTGGCGATCCGTGTAGCTTCCATAGTCTAGTACGTCCAGCTTGACCTTCAATCCGATCTTTTTGAGCTGGGCTTGAAGCACCGTCGCCTCTGTCGCCTGGTCTTCCCCCTGCCTGAGCATGATCGTGAGGGTTTTCCCTTTTTTGTAACCCGACTGCTCGAGGAGGGCCTTCGCCTTTTCGAGATCGTAGGAAGGTGAGGGTACCCCATCAATATACCAGGTATGACCCCTTGGGTATTTCTGATCGGTGGTCTCACCAAATCCAAAGTAGGCGGCGTGCAGAATCTCCTTTTTGTTCATGGCGTGGGCCACCGCCTGGCGTAGCTCCTTATTATTGAACGGGGGATCCGCCACGTTAAAATAGAGACGCCGAAAGCCCGCATAGGGCGCCTTCACAATGTCGATGTTTTTGATCTTCCCATCGGCAACCGCCCTTACCCACTCGTAGGGGGCACGCTCCACGATATCCACATCACCTGCGCGAAGTGCTGTGAAGCGCACCGTCGAATTGGCAATGGGACGGAGAATCACCCTGTCTACATTGGCCTTTTGCCCCCAGTATTCGTCAAACCGGTCAAAGACCATCCGCTGCTTCGACTTCCATTCGACAAACTTAAAAGGGCCTGTCCCGGGAGGAAACCTGTCGGGCCTAGTGCCACCCTCCTGGAGAGATTCCTTGGGTATGACGGAAAAGGCTCCGATTGTAGTGAGTTGCGTCAGGAATGCCGGACTGGCTTTCTTGATGGAGAGCTTCAGCGTGTATTTGTCGGGTGTTTCGACTGATTCTATTAAACGTAGCCGGGTCAGTCCGTAGGCCCCATTTTTAGGATTCATAGAGTAGTCGATGGCGTACTTCGCGTCCTGTGCCGTCATCTCCCGGCCATCGTGGAACTTAACCCCCTTGCGCAGGTGAAAAGTGTAAAGCCTACCATCCTTGGAGATGTCCCAGGACTCTGCCAGATAGGGTTGAATTTTTCCCTTCAAATCGATTCCAACAAGCGGCTCAAACATTAAATCACGGATCGATCTGTCGGTAGACCTGGTGGTCACCAAAGGATTCATGGTGGTCAGATCCTTCCTGGTGGCCATGGTGAGGGTGCCACCTCGTTTGGGTTGATCAGCTGTGCTGGCAACTGGGAGTGCCAATCCTACCAATAGGGCGATCGCCAGCGTAATCTTAAATAGACGTTTCATCGTATCTTTCCCCCTTTCCTGCAATTCACCGTATCGTTATGCTTATCAATATTTAGGCCTTGTCTCTTAGCTTGACTGCCGCTTCTTAGCCGCTCCCTAGATGGAAGAATTCAATGGCATTTCCCGCCACCATCTGGTACTTCTCTTCTTCCGGAACACCCGCCATCTGCGACTCCATCACTTTTAAAGAATTTGGCCAGCGACTAACAATGTGCGGAAAGTCGGTGGACCACATGACCCGACCCACGCCGATTTCATGGCGCAGGCGAACACCGATGGAATCCTCAATGAATCCCCAGTAGGCGTGTTCGCGTAGGTACTCGCTGGGCAGCCGGGACAGCGGCTTTAGCCCTAGGAGACGCTCTGCCCAGTGGCGATTGGTTTGGTACTCCTGATCCATCTGCTCATAGTAGTAGGGAATCCATCCAAGGTTGTTCTCCGCCCAGTAGATCCTGAGCTTTGGAAAGCGGTCGAATACTCCCGAGAGAATAAGCTGGACGGCCTCTAGCGCCCCACAGTGGTAAATCCCCTGGCGTGCGAGACGTTGGACAAAATCCGTCGGGGGCCGTTCCTCTCCTTCCAATTCGATAGGGTACTTCAACTGGTATACATCACGTCCCTGAACATGGTGGTGGAAAGACGTGTGAATCGTTATCGGCATGTTCATGTCGACCGCGGCCGCCCAGAACTTATCGTCCTGCGGGATGGGGTAACGTTGCCCACTAGGAAAGGCCTCCAAGCAGACCGCCTTCAAGCCCAATCGGGCACAGCGCTCCATTTCGGCGATATCCTCCTCAGCACCGCAATCCGGCAGGACACCAACACCGATAAGGCGATCCGGCGCAATGGCACAGTATTCCTCAGCCATATAGTCGTTGAACCCCTGGACGATTGCGAGTCGTGCGTTCTTGTCCCTAACCGAGGGCTGGCGAATTCCCAGCGCAAAGAGCACCTCTGCATCAATACCGTCTTTATCCTGTTCCAGAAGTCGTTGCTCCGGCGTTCCACAACCAGGCGTACCGTCATAATCAATTCTGGTTGGATTGAACTCTTCGGGAGACCGACCCCCAACCCAGCTCGTCCCCCCGTAGGTGATGGGCCGTCCTTCTGAAATGATGGCGTCTTTGCCATCGGATAGCTTGATACGGCGCGGGGCCCGGTCCCGGTACTCCTTTGGGACCCTGTGAGTCCATTGGTCAGGCGGACACTCAAAGTGGGAGTCAGCCGAAATGTAACGGTATTTTCTTGCCAAAGGAACTTCCTATCCCTACGGTTAGCGAAGCCGGCTATTTGATACTCGAAGGCACCCATATCAATATGGGATAAACGTGTCAACAGGCATAAGGAGCGAAAATCTTGACAACCGTGGAGGCCCGTACTACTAAATTAATTTAACGGAGGAGTTCCTAAGAATGGCGTTGCAGGAAGCGAACGAAGGAAAAAAGTTGAGCCGGGAAGAGTGCTGGAAATTGGTCAATGAGGCGGTGGATGCGGCTATCAAGTTCGCCCACGAACGTGTCTTCACCCATCCTTTCACCCAGGAACTCAAGGCCGGGACTCTTCCCATGGAGTGTATCAAAGGCTGGCTGCTCAATTCTTACGCATGGGCGCTGGAAATCAACATGTCACTCCCCTGCCAATATTATCTTTTCCATAGCATGCTGAGCCAGCGGCCCGATCTCTTCGAGCTCCTTGCCGACCGCTACGCAGACGAGTTTTCGAGCCCCGCGAGAGGAGGCCACCAGAGGATGATGGATGCTCTCGGGAAGGCCCTTGGCATAGAGTTAAAGGAGTTAAAGGAGTACCAGCAAATTCCTGCCATGAGGGGCATGCTGGATGCCAATGTCTGGAACCTCGAGGTCAACACGCAATTTGGCGTCGCGAACACCACTGAAGAGTGGTACGGGAAATTTTGCGGACTCTTTTTTGATAGCCTCACAAAGAACTATGGCATCAGCAAAGAGGATGCGCATTATTTCGCAGCGCACGCGGAGGCAGATGCCTATGGTGACCACGAGGCGGGAAAGACCATTGGGCACGAGGTGATGGGTCACGCGGAGGGAAACCGCTATATTACCGTTCGCCTCCTCGAAGACGGATTGGTACAACGCGAGGGGTTACGAGAAACGATCTTACGGATGAGTACCGGGGAACCCTATGCGAACTTTCTCGACGCCATCTATTACACTTACCACCCGGATAAAAAATTGAGTGATCTGGAACAAACCCGTCGTTAGACCTCCTGAACCCTTCATACAGCCTAATTTGGGTTGACAGTGTAACCCATATTTCACATACTCTCGGCGCCTAAAGATTTGGACCTGAGACCGGACGGCTCAGGTGCTGGACCGTGAACTCAACGAGCCCCGTTACCAGCCGTTGCCTACAGTTGCAGTGCGGCTGGTCAGCATCATCACTTCTGACATCCAGATCTGCGGACAGATTCTCTATTTACGAAGTCTCCACCGTCGCGGCGGCTGGTACCCAAGAGAAGGCCACTGAAATCCGGCTTTACACGAAACAAGCCTATGACAGACCTGAAGCTTTAATTCCGCCCGAGCCTCTGAGAACCGGACAGGTTGGGTGGTTTTCTGTAGCCGCTCCTATTGATTTTGCCGCGAGCGCACTGGTTTTCCTGCCCGGACATCAGCGCAAAAACTACGCACCGCTTCATAGAAGGGCACTGCAACCGGGCCGTAGATGGCACGTGGCCGGTCCAACTGATCAACATTGAACCCAATCACGCCATGGGTGACTCCAATGTTGCCGCTGCAGTCGTCTCCCGATCCGAAGCCGCTGATAGTGGGGACACTCACCTCCTCTGTGATACGTTTAGCTAGGTCCGGAGGTACCCTCGTCAGGAGCAGAGAATAGGATCCCGCTGCTACCAGCGCGCGGGCATCGTTCCAAACTTTCTCCTCTGCAATGCTCGCCCCCTCTGAACGATACCCCCCACTTCCCATTGTAGTCTGGGGCGTCAGTCCCATATGGGCCATCACGGGTATACCTGCCTTCACAATAGCCTCAACGGTCGGTGCGTATTCGGCTCCCACCTCCAACTTCACCGACTGAGCCTCTCCTTCCTGAATGAGCCGGCCGGCATTCCGGATCGCCTCTTCTTTGTTTACCTGATAGCTCATGAACGGCATGTCCCCTATGACCAACGCGTGTTTGGTACCCCGGCTCACGGACCTGGTCATCAGGACCATTTCATCCATCGTCACCGAGTTATTGTCTTCGTGTCCCAGCAGGTTCCTCCCACCACTGTCCCCCACAAGGATCATATCGACTTCAGCGCGGTCAATGAGTTGAGCCATGGAATAGTCGTAGGCTGTCATGACTACAATCTTTTTCTTTTCAGCCCTCATGCGGTTTAAATCAGGAATGCTCAGTCGTGCCATAAATACCTCGTCATAGTGTTTGATGTTGTTATCTTCTGTGAATTAAGGACCCTTCTATCTTCGATTCTCTATTCTCTATCCTCATCTTTCTATCCCCCACCTTCCAGTTCCCAATAAGCAACGCCCATTCCCATGACACCGCTGTAAAAGGGTTCATAGGCAAGGACCTTTGCAGGCACCTTTCCTACCGCGCCCACAAGGGTAATCCAACTTCTCATTTCGATGCCTCCGTTGTCGAGTAAGTCCTGAGAGGTCAGTTGGGTTAACTTCTCTCCGTCTCCTTTAGACATGTGCGCTACCGCCTTCCGATCGAACTCCTCGCTGATGGAACCAACGCCGTAAGGCCCCTTGTAATGCTTCCAGGGATAGCCGGCGGTAAAATGGGAAAGCCCACCTGATGCATAAATGGCAACCCGTTCATCTGCAGGTCGACTCTCAACAATTTCCTTGATCGCGCGACCGAGGCCATAGCACCTTGCGGGGCTAGGGGCAGGCACGTGGATCGCATTGACAAAGATAAGAACCACGGGAATTTCTCCCTCGGGCATCACCCTCTTCAAAATGGGCCCGTGGGCATGGGAGATGAGCTCCGAATTGGGGAAAGTCCTGCAAAACGACATGTCGAAATCCCGGTCGACGAAACCATCGAGGAGGCTTTGGGCAAGCACAGAGTGACAAGCATACTTCAATCCACGCTTTCTCACCCCTCCCAGACTACGCTCCGTATTAAAAAACTCATCTCCAACGTAGATGGCAAACTGCGGTACGTTCTGTTCTGTGAAATGTTCGTCTTGATCGTCTCCGATAAGAATCAAGGCATCGAGTTTTTTCTCCTTGAGCTTCTCTCTAAAAAAATCGAAACCCGCGCTCACCCGGCTATACCTTTCCTGGTTACCCTCCAGGGTCTCCTCCGCAATCCTGGGGTCCAGTGGCGGTTCCACCCCATACCGGCGCTGGTAATTTGCTTTGGTCCGCTGACGCATTGCCTCCCAGCCCGTCGGATTCACTAACGCATAGGCATGTGAAGACGCCATGCCCGCCACAACTTTACCCATAGCAACTCCTTCCCATTATTGATCCAAACCGAGTTAGATGGCAATCCATCAGCACCCCAACAGTAATTCATCACGAATGCAATGAACACTCAGTTAAACTCGTCCAACTCTGGCTATCACCTCTCCTGCCCTTAAGCAAAAAGGTCCTTCCATTTTTTCCTTATTTGCTCTCGGAACTCGGTGCTATTGACACAGACAGGTGGAAATTTCTTGATCCAATCATAGGGCCGGCACGCATTGATCACGAGATTGTGAGCCGTGTAACGCTTTCTCCCCTGATCCTTGTCCGGGTCGGAACGGTCTTCGGGACGCACCCGGGGATCCAGCTGCCAAACCGCCGTCCCCGGTATGACCTGAACACCATGCTCCGGCACACACCTGCTGGCAACGGCCCAAAGGACCTCGTCACTGTTTGAGATGTCGATGTCGTCATCCACAACGATCCAGGTTTGGTTCCCGTTGTACTGTTCCCCTCCGGGAACGAGGGCCTGAATCACATCGCTTACGTGCTCCGAATGCATCTGCTTGATGGCCACCACATTCAAATGCGGCTTGGATAGGCCAAAGACCCTGGTCACGCCTGGTATACCGGCCTTTTTGAGCCGTTCTATGGCACGCATGTTATCTCCACCTAAGCTGGCAAAATACTCGCCCCTCACAGGACGCGTGGGGGGGGCCCCAAAGATGATCGGGGCATTTCGGTGATAGATGGCCTTGACCTCGATGACGGTCTCCGGTCGTCTGCCGTGGGCATAATAACCGGTCCATTCTCCAAATGGCCCTTCCGGCACCAGTACGTCCTTGGGCGAGGGAATAAAACCCTCGATGGCAATCTCACTCCCGGCGGGAATAGGGAGATCGGTGAACTCGCCCTTGACCACGGGATATGGCGATTGATGAATGAACCCAGCCACCTCAAATTCCGAAACCCCTTGTGCAGCGTAATGCACTCTCGATCCAGAGAGGGCGGTCAGGACCGGTTCTTGGCCTACGGATACGATCACAGGACATTTTTTTCCCCGGTCCCAGTATCTTCTTCGAATGATGTCCCCATGCTTCCCATGCTCGATGAAGATCGCGCATGTTTGACGATCGTGGACAGAGACACGGTAGGCGCCGGAATTTACAAATCCCGTGTCGGGGTCCATTTGAATGACACAAACCCCGGTCCCTATATATCGGCCACCATCGTTTTCATGCCATTTGGGAGTGGGAAACTTGTAAAGGTCGATGTCGTTTCCTTTGAGAACGTTTTCGAGCACGGGCCCTGATGTCACCGTCTCCGGTGCCACCGGACGAAAATCCCGCATGGTGGCAGCGCTCCGCTCTGCCAAGGCCTGAGGTGACAGGTCAGGGGGAAGCCCAAAGGCGATTGCGGTTCGCTTGGGAGTGTTAAACAAGTTGGAAGCAACCCGATACCCCTTGGGATATCCCTTGATTTCATCAAACAGCAGCGCAGGGCCCTGACTTTCGGTCAAGAGCTCCGTAATACCACCGATATCATCCTCCCAATTGGCCCCCAATACCTTCTTGAGTTCGCCCACCTCTGCTAACTTGTCCAAATATTCACGCAAACTATTCCACAGCATAATAAGCTTCTTTCTTATGGGACTTTCCTAACATTCACTGAACCATCAGACCAACTCTAATTTAACGGGCGGCCTTGGTATGCCATCCGGTCCCCTCCGCCTCCAGCCGATTGCAGTACTCTTTCCAATCCTTGGAATCCGGTAAGACACCGTAGGTGGCAACGATCTGTGGAAATCGATTTAACTTTGGGTCTCTGATCACATGCGCCGGCTCGCG
>Ga0114947_10000308_pt1 | contig 16114 bp, 12 predicted proteins | sample CR02metaG_FD_99656 | JGI IMG/M metagenome (GOLD analysis project Ga0114947, IMG submission 99656) | Deep subsurface microbial communities from Mariana Trench to uncover new lineages of life (NeLLi) - CR02 metaG | ecosystem: Environmental > Aquatic > Marine > Ocean trench > Sediment ...
CCTCAGGCTGTAGGCTTCCAGTGCCTGGCGCACCCACAAACCATCGTCATGGGCCTTGTTTCGCGCGGCCAAGCGTTCGGCATTGCATGGGCCGTCGCCATTGACCACCCGCCAGAACTCATCCCAATCGATTGGGCCATGGATCCAATTGCCGGTAGCTTGCTCGTATTGCAGGTCCGGATCCGGCAGTGTCAAACCCAGCTCCATGACTTCGGGAGCCATCTGGTTGACAAAATCCTGGCGCAGCTCATCGTTCATTTTGGTTTTAATTCCCCATTTGACAAGAGCTGGACTGTTTGGAGAGTCCTGATCGTGAGGCCCAAACATCATCATGGAAGGCCACCACCAGCGGTCGATCGCATCCTGCACCATCGCCACTTGAGCTGGAGTGCCCTGCGAGAGCATAATTACCTGCTCCTTGCCCTGCTTCATGTGGAAACTTTCTTCAGCGCTGATCCGAATCATGGCCCTGGAGTAGGGACCGTATGAACAGTGCGCTAACATGGTTTGGTTCAGGATTGCAGCCCCATCTACGAACCACCCAATCACTCCCATATCGGCCCAGGAAAGTGATGGATAGTTGAAAACCTGTGCGTACTTGGCCTTCCCCGACAGCAAGGCCCCAATCATCTCCTCGCGCGTAGCTCCCAGAGTCTCCGCTGCATGGTATAGGTATTGGCCATGTCCAGCTTCATCTTGCACCTTTGCCAGCAGCACCATTTTTCGTCTGAGATTGGGGGCGCGAGTGATCCAGGCTCCTTCGGGCAGCATCCCGACGATCTCGCTGTGGGCATGTTGGGAAATCATGCGGATTAATTGGCGGCGATATTCATCCGGCATCCAGTCGCCGGGCTCAATTTTCTCGCCGCGGTTGATTCGCCCTTGAAATTTTGCTAGATGATCGGCTTCGGTCATATTCCCTCTGAGTTCGGTCGGGGCCATCAAGCGATTGGCTCATTATACTTCTTCGGATTATTACTTTACATAAATACGGTTGTGTATTAAGCTCGCATATAGGGCGGCGTCTACTCTTTCGGCGGCGGCCCTCCCTCCAGCCACTCCGGCGACCTGTCTTCCGCCCACTTCTCCCGAATCGAGTCGTAGTCGGGCGAACGCTTTTGATCAAACGCGTTGACGCCTTCCCAGGTCTCTGGGCTTGTGTTGTGGATCGCGAGCCATTCGCGACCGTGGCCGATCGTGAGGTGCCAGCTGAAGTCTCTCCAGAAATTTAACTGCTGTTTTGTATAGCGAGTTTTTTCTGGGAATTTTTGGATCAATTTATCGACCAATTCCTGCACCGTCTGATCGAGGTCTGCTCGGGGTACGACGTAATTGACCAGTCCCCAATCCAACGCCTTGCTGGCGGGTATCTCTTCATTGAGCAGAAGGATTTCCCGCGCGCGTCGGTCTCCAACGATCAGCGGCAGGAATTGAGTGGCGCCAGCAAGCGCCACGCTGCCGTGGCTGGTGCCGACCTGCCGGATGTATATATCGTCCACCGCGACCGCCAGGTCGCAGCTCATGTTGAATTCGTTCCCCCCACCGACCACAATCCCATTGAGTCTGGCAATGGTGGGTTTCCCAAGGTTTCTCAACCGTTCGTGCACCTCGATGAATTCCCCCATCCATTTCCAGTAGTCGCGCGGCCGCTCCAGAAACGCCTTTTGCTCATTCAGATCGGCGCCGGTGCAAAATGCTCGATCACCCGCGCCGGTCAAGACAACAACGGCAATGCTATCGTCCCAGCTGGCATCCTTGAGCGCCGCTCCCATCTCCTCCAACACCGTTAGGTTGATCGCGTTCAATACCTCGGGCCTGTTGAAAGTTATGGTCGCTCGGTAGTTGGATTTTTCGTATCGAATCGCTGAGAATTCAAATTCCTGCCCCACGTATCGTCGATCAGTCACCTGCTTCTCCTTTTTTTTTGCCGTGCCTTTCGACGCAGCCAGGGTGCCACGCGGTACCGCTCCTCACCGTACTCCTTAGCCATGTGATCCAAAATTGCAACAACTTTCTCATGCCCAAGCTGGTTAGCCCAGGCCAATGGTCCGATCGGGTAGCTCACGCCCAGTTTCATCGCAGTGTCCACTGCCTCAGAACTTGCCACACCCTCTCCGACTGCAAACGCGGCTTCATTCGCCAGACAGCACCAAATCCGCGGCGAGATCATCCCCGGGCTTTCCTTTACCCAGATCGGCAAGCGTCCGAGGGATCCGACCAAGTCGGTCACCGCATCACGAATGTCATCAGTTAGATTGCGCCCCTCCACCAGGGTAGCGGCGCTTCCTGCAGCAATAAACAATCCGTCAAATCCTACGATTCGTTCAGGGTGATTGGCCCCCGCCTGTATTTCGCTCAGTCCGATATCTGCCGTCTGACACACGATCGGGATGGTGGGCGCGAGCCCACGATCATATCTGCGAACGACATCCCGTACGCCCTCATCCTGTCCATTGACCACAACCGCCGCCAGAGGCAGATCGCCGTGGGTCTCGCTCATCGTATAGCCGGCCTGGCCCAGAAGCCTGCCCAACTCTGGCGCCCAGCTCCCGTCCGAGACCAAAACATAGCCGGAGGCCTTGCTAATTTCCGGAGTGGCAGGAGGCGTCCACTGCTTTTCATCTCCGTCGTACTGATAAAAACCTGCGCCTGATTTTCGACCGAGCGCACCGCTCTCGACCATTTTTCGCTGGAGCCAATGTGGGCGATAGCGAGGCTCACCATATGTAGCTTCGTACATGGTGGTTGCGGCGGCGAGGTTCACATCCAGACCGATCAGGTCCATTAGCTCGAACGGGCCTATTCGAAATCCAGCTCCTAGTGTCGCCAGAACGTCAATTTCTTCATGGCTGGCAGTACGCTCAGTGAGCAGCCGCAATGCCTCCCCGTAAAAAGGTCGGGCCACCCGATTGACGATAAAGCCCGGAGAATCGCCCGTTACCACAGGCGTCTTGCCCATCGACTCCGCCAGCTCGACCAGGGAGTTCACTGTTTCCTGGCTGGTTGATGTCCCCCTTGCGATCTCGACCAGCTTCAATACCGGCGCGGGGTTGAAGAAGTGCATTCCTGCAACCCGTTCGGGTGTAGCGGTCGCGGCCGCGATCGCGGTGATCGACAGCGTGCTGGTGTTTGTTGCTAAGATGGTGGGGGCCGGACAGATGCGATCGAGTTGAGCGAACAGCTCCCGCTTCAACTCAAGTGTTTCGAGGGCGGCTTCAATAACCACTTCAGATCCCGACAGCGTATCGAGGTCCGAACTGATGGTGAGCTGGTTGCTACGTTCGGAAAGATTCTTACGGCTGAGGTGGCCTTCTATATATTCCCGCGCACGCTCCAGCGCCTCTGGCGAAATATCCATCAGAGTAACTTCGTAATCTGCATACAGCGCCGCCAGGGCGATTCCCGACCCCATGGCGCCTGCACCGAGCACTCCGATCCGAGTTCTTGTCATCTCATTTGGATTGAATAGCAGAGCCGTGCGACGTTATGAAGTGTTCGACACGGTGAAGTCTCTCAGGATTGAACCGCCCATGAACTCACGCAGGATTGAATTATCAGGGATGGGGGAATCATCGATTGGAATAAACCACTCTAGAAGAGATAAGAGGCGCTTGGCCTCGACATGTTCGGGAGTTCCAAAGGTGACCTGGCGCAGCAATGGTTCCGCCAGCGGAGCCAGTGCGGCACCTTCATAGACCAGGGCCGAATTAAACATCACGTCCGCGTTCTCCTGAAAAGGAAAGATATACAAACGTTCCCCGCGACGTACCGATTCCCAGCGCGCGATTGTGTCTGAAGCAGATTTCCCGCGATGTCGAGCATCTCGGACGAGTCGGCGGACGAGCCGCGTGTCGGTCGTGGAAACCCGGTTGTAGCGATCGAGATTTAGCTGAGTAAGCGCGGAGGCAAATATTCGAAAACTTCGTTCTTCCGGCAGCTCGGCCAACAATTCTGGATTTAGGCCGTGGATCCCTTCCAGTATAACGATATGCCCCTCGCTGATCTGGACCACCTCGCCAACCCTCTGGGCGCCATTGATGAAGTCATATTCCGGAAGCTGGACCCGTTCTCCTGAGGCCAGCTTGCGCATGTCATGGTTCAAGCGATCAAGGTCCAGCGCATCCAACCGCTCATAATCGTATTCTCCGTGCTCATCGCGAGGGGTTTTCTTTCGGTCCACAAAGAAATTATCCAGGCCAATTGGTAGCGGCGAGATACCCAATGCAAGAAGTTGAATCGACAGTCGCTTTGAAAAGGTCGTTTTCCCCGACGCAGAAGGCCCGGCTACCAGGACCAGCCGAACGGTCTCACGCTTTTCCTGTATTTGTGCCGCAATTTCCGCAATGCGCCGCTCGTGCAAGGCCTCGGAGACCAGAATAATTTCACGCATTCGGCCCGCTTCGGCTGCGTCATTCAGCGCTCCGACGCTCGCAACTCCAACGGTCTGAATCCAATCCTCATACTGATCGAAGGTCAGCAGTAGCTTAGGGTAATGGGGAGGCGGAAGCAGCTCCGTTGGCGTATCTCGCTTGGGGAACCGAAGCGTAAATCCGTCTTCGGTGGAGGTCAGCCCGAACCACTTCAGGTACCCGGTTCGCGGAACCATGTAGCCATGATGGTAGTCTCGATGGCCGCCCATCTCGTAAATGATCATGTAAGGCTTTCGGCGATGCGAAAGCAATCGGGCCTTATCCGTGAATCCTTTCGATTCAAAATATTCGGAGGCTTCAGATAGTGGGACCTGTGTCTTCGAGAATGGCAGGTCCTGGTCCACCATTTCCCTCATCCGATTTTCAAGATTAGACAGCTCTGAGGGTTCGAGCTGCGCCCGGCCACTGACATGGCAGTGATATCCGCCATGTGCGACGGAGTGCTCCACGTCCAATCGTGTCTCAGAGAAGAGTTCTTCGAAGGCGGCGGCAAGCAAGAACGTAAGCGAGCGGCGGTAGATCCGCATGCCATCTTCTTCGGCCATGGTTACCGGCCGAACATTCGATTCCATCTCGATTGGGTAAATCAGCTCGCGCAGTTCACCATTGACGATGGCGCCAACGATCGGGGCCGGGTCTTGGTCTTCATCCCTCAGGAAATCAGCGAGCTGCAGGCCACGCTCGGCCTCCAGCACCCGCCCTTCCGGAAGGTGGATCTGGACCGTCGGGCGAGCTTTCGCCTCTTCTATTACGGAGTCAGCTGTCTGGGTCATTGAAATAAACAGGGAAGTGATTCTACCGCACACGTTAACGCGCACGTTAAGAATCCATTGAGCCCGCTATTCTAGACTCAGGATGATGCCCTAGCCAACGCGGCCTTGGAATGAGGGGTCCCAGGGCAAGTTAACAGGGCGCCAGAGTTACAGTCTGGCGCCCAGCTCTTTTAAGGGGATCAGCTATCCACCAGGCCTAGCTCTGCCGGACGGCAGCACAACACAAGCTGTTTGGCCGCCAGGATCTCGTCCAGCCTGCCGAAAGGAGTCGTATGAGGCGCGGTTAGAAGCTTCTCAGGATCATCCTCCGCCTCCTGCGCGATGGATTTCATGGCCTCAATGAACGCATCCATGGTGGCTTTTGTTTCGGTTTCTGTCGGCTCGATCATGAGCGCTTCCCGCACAATCAAGGGGAAGTAATACGTGGGGGGATGAAAGCCCCAATCCATCAGCCGTTTGCATATATCAAACGCGTGGATTTGGGGCGCGTTTTCAAATTTCCCCTCGATCACAAATTCGTGCATGCATGTCCGATCGAACGGAACTCGGTAGGTATCCCGAAGACCCGCCAGAAGGTAGTTGGCGTTCAGTATTGCATGATCTGCGATATCTCGCATACCTGATTTTCCATTGGAGCGAATGTAGGCGAAGGCACGTATATGCATCCCAAAATGCCCGTGGAATGCTTTTACACGACCAATGGTCTTCTCCGGCATGACCAGGCCATACAGCGGCGGCAAATCATCGTCGCCGGCTTCGACGATGCCGACGATCGGTCCGGGAAGGTAGTCCACTAACGACTCGGTTACCCCAACCGGTCCGGAACCGGGCCCGCCCCCACCGTGGGGGGTGGAGAAAGTCTTGTGCAGGTTGTAGTGGAGCACGTCGAAGCCCAGGTCGCCGGGACGTATGACTCCCAGGAGCGCGTTCATGTTCGCCCCGTCGCCGTACACGAGCCCTCCACAGTCATGCACCAATTCAATTACCTCTTCTACATGCTCTTCGAACAGCCCCAGGGTGTTGGGGTTGGTGAGCATCAGCCCCGCAACCGTATCGTCGCACTCAGCGCGTAACGCTTCTAAATCAACGTTGCCGCGCGCGTCTGATGGCAGCTCGACTACTCGCAGCCCGCTCATGGTTGTCGTAGCGGGGTTTGTGCCGTGCGCCGAATCAGGCACCAGGATCTTGTTGCGATCCGTATCCCCTCGATCCTGGTGATAGGCACGGATCATCAAGATCCCGGTCAGCTCGCCATGCGCGCCTGCGGCAGGCTGGAGGCTAATTCCCGCGAGGCCGCTGATTTCAGCCAACCACTCTTGGAGCGTGAACATCAACGCTAGATTCCCCTGCAGGACTCGCGTGTCTTGAAGCGGATGAGTGTGGGCAAAGCCTGGTAGTCGGGCCGCGTCTTCGTTCACCTTGGGGTTGTACTTCATCGTGCACGAGCCCAACGGATAGAAAGACGTGTCAATGCCGTAGTTGAGATGCGAGAGTCGAACAAAATGTCGTACCACCTCCTGTTCAGAAAGCTCTGGAAGCTCAAGCTGATCGCGCAGCATTCCGGTCGGCAACTCGGCAACCGGTACGTCAAGGTCAGGAAAGCGATGTCCCGGTCGGCCGGCTGTTGACAATTCGTAAACGTTCGGCTCAAGCGTGTTCATTCAAGGCCTCCACCAGGTCGTCAATCTCTTCACGAAAGTTCAGCTCTGTAACTGCTATCAACATGTGATCGGCGAGCTCAGGGAAATCCTGCCCCAGGTCGTAACCCCCGATGATGTCATGGTCCAGCAGCGCTTCATTGATTTCAGCCACCGGTCGGGGACAGCGCACGACAAACTCATGGAAGAAGGGACCTTGATTCCATAGCTTATAGCGATCCAATTGGTCGATCGCTTGCGCTGCATAGTGCGCTTTGTGGTAGCAGAGTTCCGCAACCTGTTTGAGTCCACTCGGACCCACGGTTGAGAGGTAGGCGGTCACTGCCAGCGCCATCAGGCCTTGGTTGGTGCAGATGTTGGATGTAGCCCGTTCGCGGCGGATATGCTGCTCACGAGGGGCGAGAGCCAACACGTATCCGCGTTGACCGCGAGTGTCGAGCGTTTCTGCGACCAAGCGGCCGGCGATATTGCGAACATACTCTTGCTTAGTTGCGAAGAATCCAATGTAAGGACCGCCAAAGGAGAGCGGAATACCGAGCGGCTGTCCCTCCCCGACGACGATGTCCGCACCAAACTCGGAAGGTGGCTTAAGCATCCCCAAGGCAATGGGGTTGGCTACGACACACAGGAGCGCACCGGCTTCTTGCGCCGCATCCCCGAGCGCTTCCAGGTCGTGGATGTTCCCAAAGAAGTCGGGGTACTGAACGGCTACCATGCTTGTGTTCTCATCGATGTGACTGCCCAAATCATCTGAGAGAGAATCGTCTCCGACGATCTCAATCTGCTGCCCTTGCAAGTAAGTGCGCACTACCTCCCGGTACTGAGGGTGAATTCCCCGAGAGAGCACAATCTTGCTTCGTTTTCCTCGATGGTGGTTTAGTGCCAGGATGGCGGCTTCTGCGAGAGAAGTAGCTCCGTCATAGTGCGAGGCATTTGCCAGTTCCATTCCGGTTAGAAAAGTGATCAGGCTCTGAAACTCGAAGATGGCCTGGAGCGTCCCCTGTGAGACCTCCGGCTGGTATGGAGTGTAGGCGGTGTAGAACTCGTTCCGGAGGAGAACGTGGTCAACCACCGAGGGGACATAGTGGTTGTAGGCGCCGGCACCCAGGAAACAGCTTGTCTGGCGCACGTGTAAATTGGCTTGTGACAGGAGCTGCAGCTCCTCCATTACTTCCATCTCAGAGGCTGGATCCGGCAAGGCTAAATCAGGAAACCGCACCGCCTCGGGCAAATCGGAGTACATATCCTCCATGCTCTCGAATCCGATGGCCGCCAGCATCTCCCGTCGCTCTGCCTCGGTGTGAGGAATGTAGGCCATCAGCTGCTTCGCTCCTCTGTGTTCTCCTGATAAGCGGCGGGATCCATCATCTGCTCCAGCTCTGTTGGATCACTCATGCGGATGCGCAGCATCCAACCCCCGCCGTATGGGTCGGAGTTAACTACCTCCGGTTTGTCGGGAAGCGCGTCATTGATCTCGGTTACCTCGCCCGATACAGGCGAATTAATTTCGGCCGCGGCCTTCACTGATTCCAGGATAGCGACCTCATCTCCATTCGAGATCACGTCACCCACTCCAACAACGATTTCAAAGTAGACGATGTCCGATAACTGATCCTGGGCAAAGTCCGTGACCCCTAAAGTTGCGGTGTCACTGTCGGCTTTGATCCATTCATCACTTCCTGAGTATTTCAAATCACCTGGAAACTCCATGCTGCCTCCTTTGATAGGACAAGAAAAGGGCACACACGGTTCGGTGTGTGCCCTCTGTCAGAAACCTGAGAGATTCATCCCGCTCGCGAGATTTGCCCCGTCGGTGCGTGGTACGCTTTCCAGAGGTTCGGCCAGGCGGGGTCCTTTTACCTGAGAGTTTCGTCCGCAGTTACACCAACGTGCGGACTTGCCCCTTCGGTGCCCGAGAAGCCGGGTCTCTCCTCCACCTGTGTCGTATGGTTGAACCCATTTTATGAACCCTGTTAGGCAAAGTCAAGTCACGTGCCTCTGACGCGGTTCACTTTTTGAGCGGCAGGATATCCTTGATTCATCTTCATGAACTGTGCCAAGATTATGTCAAAATCAAATTCGGACTGATTGAAGGAACTCGATGGAACAAGGGATCACTCTCATCACCGGCGCGAACGGTGAAATCGGCCAGGCCTTGCTGCGGGTTCTCGATGCGGATCAGGTGCTGGCTCTTGATCTCAACTCGCTAGATCCTGGATTGGCCGGGTATTACCTGGAATTCGTCCAGGGCGACATTCTCGACCGACATTTGTTGGAGGAATTGGGGAGAGAGTTCGAGATCACGCGCATCTTCCATCTAGCTGCGGTCCTTTCAAGCAAGGCCGAAGGTGATCCAGGATTGGCACATCGGGTCAATGTTGAGGGCACTGCTAATCTGCTCAACTTCGCCCTCGCGCAAGGCGAGAAGCAGGCAACGACCGTCCATTTCATCTTCCCGAGCAGTTTCGCGGTTTATGGGTTGGCGGATCTGGAGGCAAAGCAGGCTCAAGGACCGGTGGGCGAAAATGAGAAGTTGGCGCCCAGCTCAGTCTATGGCGCTGGAAAGCTGTATTGCGAGCGTCTAGGAGCTCACTTCGCGAGCCAAAGTTCCGGACTGCTGGACTTTCGCGCCCTCCGTTTTCCAGGGCTGATCAGCGCCGAAACCATTCCATCCGGAGGCACCACTGATTACGGGCCCGAAATGTTGCATTGCGCGGCCGAGGGGTTGCCGTATCGGTGCTTCGTTCGCCCCGACACCGTGCTTCCGTTCCTGGCCATGCCGGATGCAATTCGAGCCTTACGGGAACTCGCACGCGCCCCCAAGCTGCCGGAGCGAGTCTACAACGTGTCTGGATTCAACCCCTCCGCAGAGGAATTGCGCCAGACCGTAGTGAAGTACTTCCCCTCAGCGGAAGTGAGATTCGAGCCGGACCAGCATCGCCAAGAAATTGTTGATACATGGCCAAGCCAGGTCGACGATAGCGCTGCTCGACGGGATTGGGGATGGTCGCCTGAGTACGACTTGGATCGGGCTTTCGCGGACTACCTTGTTCCAGCAGTTGCTAAGCGCTATTTGAGCGAATCGGGGTAGCCGAACAGCCGGGGAACTCGCTGGCTGATCCCGCACGTAACCTCATAATTGATGGTGTCCCAGCGGCCGGCGACCTGCTCCGCGGTAATCGTTTCGTCGCCCTGACTCCCGATCAGCACCACCTCATCACCAACTTCTGCCCCGGGAACCGGTTCCAGCTGCATCATCGAGAGATCCATGCATATTCTGCCCACCACCGGAACCTGCTGAGAGCCGACCAGCACCTGGTTCCCTCCCGTCCGGCGCAACCCGTCAGCATAGCCAACCGGGAACGTCCCGATTCGCTCTTCGGTCTTCGTGACATAGTCGTGGCCGTAGCTAATGCCGGTCCCAGCCGGCAGGTCTCTCACACGAATCAGCCGACTCTTCCACTGAAGCGCGGGCCGGAATTCTGCCGGGAGCGGTTGGTCCTTTGAAGGCTGCAGGCCATAGAGTGCGATTCCGACGCGCACCATATCGAGCTGGGCTTCTGACAGCATAAGGGTCGCGGACGAGTTGGCGGCGTGGGCCAGCGGAGGGCGCAGACCGGCTGCTTCCAGCTCTGCGAGCGCTCCGTTGAAGCGCTCCAGCTGTTCTCGAGCCGACTGAGCATCGGGCTCATCGGCCCGGGCAAAGTGCGTGAATATGCCGTCGAAAGAGACCGAGTCGAGATCTCGAAGTTCGCGAGCGAGCGAGACGGCTTTTTCAGGTCTTGCTCCGATCCTACTCATTCCGGTATCGAGCTCAAGATGCAGCTTAGCCTTAAAGCCCTGGGACTGCGCGGCGCTTGCGGCGGCGTTGATTTGATCCCTGTCGCCAATGGTGATCGAGACATCCTGGCGAATAAGTTCATCCAGGCTGTCCTTCGGCACCGGGCTCAGAACCAGGATCGGTTCCTTGATCTCGGAAGCCCTGAGCTCAAGAGCCTCTTCTGGGCGGGCGACGCCAAACCAGGTGGCGCCCCCTCGAGCGGCCGCGCGCGCGGCCTCGACCGCGCCATGCCCATAGCCATTAGCCTTCACGACGGCCATTAATTGTGCGTCAGAAATGGCGACAAGCTCACGCGCGTTGGCCTCAATAGCCACCAAATCGATTTCCACCCAGGTTGCGTGCTGATTCTTTGGATCCACGATCGAAGTATACGGAGCCGATGTCTGGATGTCTATGCCGTGGGTATAATCGCCTGCCCTAGCTATTGTCAGGGCTCGTCTTTGACGCTAGGAAAGGGCCTGCCCTAGGTATTCTCAGGGCTCGTCCTTTGCTGCAGAAAAGGCCTGCCCTGCGCCCGGGATATACGGGCCGCCGAAACAATATGTATGATTTTTCCTATGAACTGACCGCACAATCGGGCCGCGGCCGGACTGGGGTGTTTAAGACTCCACACGGCGAGCTCGAGACGCCTTTGTTTGCACCGGTCGGTACTCAAGCGACCGTAAAGGCACTCACTCCAGAGCAAGTTACCGAGCTAGGTGCGTCGCTCGTATTGGCGAACGCCTATCATCTGTATCTGCGCCCTGGCGACGAGCAGGTGGCCGATTTGGGTGGCCTGCACACCTTTATGCATTGGTCAGGACCGATCCTGACCGATTCGGGCGGCTTCCAGCTATTCTCACTCGCCGACCAGCGCGTCGTTGACGAAGAGGGGGTGACTTTTCGCTCGCACCTCGACGGCTCAGAGCATCGCTTGACGCCAGCCAAGGCTGTCGCCATACAAGAGAATCTTGGCGCGGACATCATCATGGCGCTTGATGAATGTGCGGAGCCTTACGACCGGGAGTACAACGAACTTGCCATGCAGCGTACTCACGACTGGGCGGTTCAGTGCCTGGAAGCCAAGACGCGCGAGGATCAAGCGCTATTTGGCATCGTCCAGGGAGGCATATTTCCCGATTTACGCCGAGAATCGGCACGCTTTATCGCTGATCTGGATACCCCTGGGATCGGAATCGGAGGGCTGAGCGTAGGCGAAAGTAAGGAAGAGATGTATTCCATGTTGGAGGTTCTCGACGAAGAGCTCCCCGAGCAGCGACCCCGCTATCTGATGGGTGTGGGAGCGCCGGAAGATATTGTGGAAGGCGTGCGGCGCGGGGTCGATTTCTTCGACAGTGTCCTGCCGACTCGGCTCGCTCGAAATCACACGGCTTTCACTCGGAACGGTCGAGTAAACGTACGCAGCGCTGCGCTGACAGCCAATCCGGAGCCGCTCGATGGTGCATGCGAGTGCTATACATGCAGGAATTTCTCTCGTGCGTATTTGAGACACCTTGCGATTTCAAAGGAGATGCTCTCCGCCACCCTGCTCTCTATTCACAATCTGAAGTGGCTGATGGACCTAACCCATGAGCTGCGCAACGCAATCAAGGACGGGCAGCTGGACGAGTTTGCGGATAAAACTCTGCGCCAACTCGAGGTTTCCAAGTGACCTGGGTACAGGCTTTGATACTTGGGGCTCTTCAAGGTGCGACCGAGTTTCTCCCAATTTCATCCTCGGGCCACCTGGTCCTATTTCCATGGTTGTTTGGTTGGGACATCGATCCAGAGGTGCTCTTTCCTTTTGCCGTGGTGCTGCATTGGGGGACGCTGCTGGCAGTGATAGCCGCATTTTGGAGCGATCTAGTGCGCCTGATTTCCGCTGCATTTCATGGCATTCGCAAGCGTGACCCCTTTGGCACCGCGGATGCGAAGCTAGCCTGGCTGCTCATCGCTGCCACAATCCCTGCCGCACTGGCGGGAGTGTTGTTCAGCGATCTCATTCGCGGGGCCTTTGCTCAACCTCAGGTGGTAGCGCTGCTTCTAATCGTCAATGGCGGGTTGTTGATGCTGGGTGAATGGTTCCGGACTCGACGCAGCTCTGTATCCGCGCTTTCCGAGTTCGAGCTGCCCGATGCAATCGTGATCGGCCTATTTCAGGTGATGGCATTGCTCCCCGGTATTTCACGATCGGGAAGCACGATCGTCGGCGGCCTGTCTCGCGGATTGGCTCGGCTTGAATCGGCCCGGTTTGCGCTTCTGCTGGCGGTACCGATCATGCTCGGGGCGGGAATCGTAGCGGCTGGCGATTTCCGCACGATCACATCCGATTCCGCCCAGGAATTCGCAGTTGGGTTTATCGCCGCGGCTGTGGTCGGATTTGCAGCCATCCGCTGGCTGCTTCAATTTCTTTCCCACGGCTCACTGCGCGGATTTGCGGCCTATTGCGCGGTACTGGGTTTGGCCGCTGTGGCTACAGCGGTTTTCCGTGCCTAAAACCGCAGTGGTGATCGCGGGTGCGGTGTTGCTCGCGGCTTGCGCTAACTCGACACGTGAGACAGCGCCTGCGCTTCCAACCCCCTTTCCTGAAATTGCGACCACCCCCGAACTCGAGACCTGGGTTACCGAAAGCATCTTAGCCTTTCGGGATACGCAACAGTCTGACACGTTCATTGGTTTTGGCCTGCAGGTGTTGGCGCTATCCGCAGGGCTAGAGTCTGCGGAGGGGCATGGATCGGTGCTTGTCGTCACCTCGACGGAACCGCCGTCGGGCTGGTTTGCCACGCCACTCGGCAAGGATTCGGTAGTCTTCGTAGTAAACGCCGAGTTTCCGCTGCAGGACCTGGCAACTGAGGAGATCGTCGACATCTTCACTGGGCGGACGGACAATTGGCAAGCGCTGGGCGGGCCCGACCTGGCGATCCAGGCCATCGTTCCACTACAAGGCGCCGAGAGTCGAAGCTACCTTCAGCAAACGCTACTTGGAGATCGAAAGTTCACATCCTCCGCACTTCTTGGACCCATCCCCGAGGCGGTTCTCTCACTGGTTCAGCAAGATCTAGGGGCAATCGGGTTCCTTCCATTGTCTGCTGTCAGCGGAGATGTGCGCCTTTTATCGATCGATGGCCGCGACCCTGTGCAAGCAACCGGCTACCCGTTCATGTTTGAAGTGCTGGGAATTGCGCCTGATGAGCCCGGTGGGATCGTGCGGGATTGGCTCGCATGGCTGCAAGCATCGAACTAGGAGGGTCTGAGGAAAGGGTTGTTATGGCGCTCCATCCCCACATTGGTGGACGGGCCGTGGCCGGTAAGGAGTAGGGTCTCGTCTGGAAGCGTTAGCACCTCCTGCTGGATGCTCGCAAGCAACGTCTGCATATCCCCGCCTGGAAGATCGGTTCGACCAACACTGCCTCGAAAGATCAGATCGCCGCAAAATACGGCCGCTCCGTGCTCATAGATGAGAATTACGTGCCCCGGCGAATGGCCGGGCGTGTGGCGAACTTCGAACTCCTGAGACCCCAGAGCCAACTTCATCCCATGCTCTAGATATACGGTTGGCTCGGGTCCGGAATCAAATTCGGAAATACCAAATGCAGATGCTCCCCCACCCATTCGCCAGAGCGAATGATCGTCCGCATGCAGTGCGACTGGTATTGGAGCCTTGGATAAATCGGAGATCGCTCCGGCTCCACCGAAATGATCGAAGTGCGCGTGCGTGAGCCATATCTGATTGATGCGCCAGCCTCGCAGCTCCGCCTCACGATATATGAGGTCACCGTCCCAGGCAGGATCGATAACTACCGCCGATTTACTGGCAGGATCGGCGACCAGGTAGGCATTGGTGGCTGCTAGACCTAGAACAAAAGAGGCGATTTCAAGGTTTTGAAGGTGAATTTCGTCAGGCTTCATTACGTGACCGAGTTATGGTCTCTCGATTCTACCTAGTCTTTTGAAGGTCTGAACCACGGATTGTGCGCCTCGGCCGCAGCGACCGGCAGCGCTCGCCCGGTAAGGCCTATGATATGCTTCCGCCCCTCGTTAAACTTTATGACCATCGCCGAATTCGTACTTCCCCAGGCTAAGCAACGCAACCGAGCCTCCGTCAACCGATGGATCCTCTCGCACACCATGGATTACCTCTGGATCGTGGTGATGACGGTGGTAGGCGCCTTCGGCAACGCGGCCCTGGCGGCAGCAGTACCGGTGTTTCTTGGTCAGGCATTTGACATCGTCATTGCCGGCCAGGATGTAGCGGAAGGATTGGCTCGCATCGCGATCTTGATTGTCGTCACCCAGGTGATCCGCAGCGTATTGCAATTGGGGCGAAATTTCGGAGCGGATCTGCTGGGGCAGCGGCTGGAGCGCGATATTCGGGAGGAGCTTTACCTCAGCCTGCTTGGGAAGAGCATGACCTTCCACAACTTGCAGCCGGTCGGGGACACGATGGCCCGCGCCACGAATGACGTGCGTGAAATTGGCTTGATGTACAACCCGGGTTTCAATCTGGTCATCGGGTCGGCGAACTTCATCCTGCTCCCGCTCATTGTCGCTCCTTTCATTTACCCGACTCTGATCGTCATCCCGGTTCTGTTCACAATTTCATATACGATCGCGATCTGGGCTTACCTGCGAGAGCTCCGGCCGGTGACGGAGGATGCACGGAAGTCGTTTGGCGACATGAATGCGCACTTATCCGAAGCAATCGACGGAATTGAGGTCGTCAAGGGCCACGCACAGGAGGATCAGGAGGTCGAACGCTTCACAAGCAATGCCGCCACCTATCGAGAAGCGTTTGTACGGCAGGGGGATATTGAAGCCCGCTATCTGCCTTTGCTGCTGCTCGGGCTTGCCGAAGCCGGTTCGTTTCTTCAGTCGGTGATTCTCTACCAACAAGGAATCCTGGACCTGGGCGATGTCGTTGTGTTTATGGGTCTCATCCAGCTGTTCGCCTTTCCCACCTTTATTTCACTTTTCGCCTACTCGCAGGTTTCGCTCGGCATGGCCGGAGCCCGCCGAATCCTTGATCTAATCAATCAGCGCACGGAATTGGACCGGAATCCTGAAGGCTATGCCGCTCCGATGAAGGGCGAGATCGAGTTCCGTGGCGTGGACTACTCCTATGGAGAAGGGAATGGAGCGCTTCAGGAACTGACCTTCCGGCTCGAGCCAGGCCAGACCATGGCGATCGTCGGCCAGACCGGCACCGGCAAAAGCACCCTTCTCCTCAACCTGATCTGTCAGGATCTCGCCGCCGGCGAGGGGCTCGCCCTCCTCGATCCACACGGCGACCTGGCCGAAGCCGCCCTTCGCCACATCCCGCGCCGGCGGACCAATGACCTGGTCTACATCAACCCTGCCGATCTCGAGCGGCCGATCGGGTTGTATCCCTTGGCCCGCGTGCCGGACGATCTCAAGCCTATCGTCGCCGACGGC
>Ga0114947_10000310_pt1 | contig 16092 bp, 15 predicted proteins | sample CR02metaG_FD_99656 | JGI IMG/M metagenome (GOLD analysis project Ga0114947, IMG submission 99656) | Deep subsurface microbial communities from Mariana Trench to uncover new lineages of life (NeLLi) - CR02 metaG | ecosystem: Environmental > Aquatic > Marine > Ocean trench > Sediment ...
TACGACACGTTTTACGCCATGGTCGATCGCGAAGACGATCTGAAGGTCGGGGTTAAGTCGACGGCGATCTTATTTGGCGACGTCGATATTTTCGTCATTGCCGGACTGCAGCTGCTGATGCTCTTGGCGTTGCTGTTGGTTGGTTATCACGCCAACCTGAGTGTCTGGTATTACCTGTCGGTATTTATTGCCGGCATGATGATGGCCTACCACCTATGGCTTGCTCGCGATCGACAACCTGCCGGTTGTTTTGCAGCGTTTCTGCATAATCATTACATCGGCATGGTGGTTTTCATCGGCATCGTTTTGCACTACACGTTTAATCCAGACATTATGTGACTTCACGACTGGATACACTGGCTTTCAAGTTCGCTTGGCCGCTGGGCGACCCAAGAGAGAAGTGATATAAGCGGCAGCACTTTCACAAATATCCACAAGATCACGGCTATCGTTGGTTTCGTTGCCACATTACCGCTGGTCTTTTTTGTTGCGACTAACGTATTGGTATATGAACTTGAAATTTTACCTGGTTGGGAGGCCCCGTTAACTCACCCTGCCATTCTCCTCGGCGGTTGTCTTTTCGCTTTAATCGTGAACGCGTGGTCGTTGTTCGATATAGCAGTTTCGACGACCGGCCGCAGATTTCGCGTAATTGTCGAATTTACTGCGCATAAATGGAACCTGATGGCTTTTGCCGTTGCATCCATTTTTCTGTCGGCAACCATTCTTTACTTGTTCGTTGAAAACATGAGTCATGCAGCTGGCGCGTAGCCAGTCACCACGCCTGACTCAATTAGTCTGCTCTCGCCACGGCGAGCATGCTGACTTTGCTAACGCCGTGGGCCAAGAGAATCTTCGCCAGTTGTCCTGACGTGGCTCCCGTCGTAATAACATCGTCAATTATCAAGACATGAATATTGTCCAGAGGCTTTCGCACAGAAAATGCGCGACGCAAATTTTTGGCGCGCTCGGCCGCGCCGAACCCGGTCTGAAACGGCGTCGCGTATTTCCGGTAGACGCCTCGCAAAATCGGCACGCTGAGCATGCTCGCAACTGGCTTCGCCAATTCCGCTGCCTGGTTGAATCCACGACGCATTTGTCGCCACCAATGCAGCGGTACAGGAAGTACGGCATCGATGTCATCCGGAAGGAGCGGGCCTGAAGCACAAAGAATCTCCGCGAATGCCGGTACGTAGAACAGCTTTCGCTTGAACTTCATCGCCTTGATCGCAGCGTCGACTGGAAACTTGTACTGCAACATGGCGATCGAGCACTCGAAGATACCTAGCGACGACGAAACCACTGGTTCGCTCCATGGCAAATCAGCGTAACAGCCGGCGCAAATACCCGTTTCGACCCTGTCACTTGGAGTCCCACAGAATGCACAACTCCACGGAGCCAGAAAATCTATCAACCACATGCCGGCATCGTTGCAAATTACCCGGTTGATCGCCCGCCGCATATTTGGGCGGTACTTCACTAAAGCGTGCTAACGTTTCGTTGATGCTGAATGCAAGACATGTTCGCTGCAGATTTGAGCGCGCCGCCGATAGCTTCGATGGCGCTGACTTCGTGCATGCGGCAACTCGCGATGGCTTGCTTGCCCGGCTCGAACCGCTGCTCGTTGAGGCAAAAATTGTCGTTGATCTGGGATCTGCGACTGGTGCAGCAAATCAACGACTCAACAATCGCTTTCCAAAGGCACGTGTGATCTGTGTCGATATTGCTCACAGCATGTTGCACAAGGCCCGAGACCGGAAGTCCTGGTTGTCGAAAACAAGCTTTGCCCAGGCGAATGCTGGCGCGTTGCCTTTCTCGAACGAAAGTGTCGACGTTGTTTTCTGTAATTTACTGCTGCCCTGGACTGATGAGCCGGGCACGGTCTTTTCCGAGGTTGCGAGAGTACTGCGAAAGGGCGGCGTTTTCGCGTTCGCGACACTGGGCCCCGACAGCCTGCAGGAACTCGGCCGCGCGTGGCGTCAGGTTGACGACGATGCACACGTAAATCGCTTCATCGACATGCACGATCTTGGTGACGGCCTCGTGAACGCCGGACTTCGTGATCCGGTTCTGGACGTCGACCGGTTTTCAATCAGCTACAAAAACGCCAACGCCCTGTTCGCCGACCTTACGGCCGTCGGTGCCCGAAATGCGTTGCGCGATCGGTGCCGCTCGCTGACCGGCAAGCGACGCTTTAGCGCCATGGTTGCCGCACTCGAGCAGGGAACCGGCGACAAAGGTATCGTGCTCGATCTGGAACTCGTTTTCGGCCATTGCTGGGGCGCCGGGCCGAAAATGGACCCATCGAATTACCGGATCGACGCCACTCAGATACGTGTCCGTCACACCTGACCCAAGGCTAATGGACGATGGATACTTCCTCATGGACCCCTGTGGCAAGCTGGTGATATATTTCCAGCCCGAAATCAATCCCAGCGATATGATTGACGACATCAGGCGTCTTCAGAAACTGTCTCGCATCAGTTAAACGGAATTGCAATTGAACACGAACGTAGCAACCATTGTTGAATGGCGCGACTACTACGAGCTGACAAAGCCTCGCGTCGTCGTGCTGATCGTTTTCACGGCAATCGTCGGCATGTTTCTTTCGGTTCCCGGCTGGCCGGGCATAGAGCCCCTCATATTTGGCACACTGGGTATCGGCATGGCTGCGTCATCGGCTGCCGTCATCAATCACGTGTTGGATGCGCGCATCGATATCCTGATGATGCGAACACGCGGTCGTCCGTTGCCGCAAGGCAAGCTCACCGAGCGGGCCGCGCTGGTATTCGCCTCCGGCCTCTGTGTCATCTCAATGAGTATTCTGTGGTTTCTCGTCAACCCGCTGACGACCATCCTGACGTTTTTCTCGCTGATCGGCTACGCGGTGATTTACACCGGCTGGCTCAAACGCGCCACACCGCAGAATATTGTCATTGGGGGGGCCGCCGGCGCTGCGCCACCCGTTCTTGGCTGGACCGCGGTGACGAATGGCTGGACCAGCGCCGCACTGTTGCTGTTCCTGATTATTTTTGTCTGGACACCGCCGCATTTCTGGGCACTCGCCATCGCAAGAAAAGAAGAGTACGCAAAAGCCAACATTCCGATGTTGCCCGTCACGCACGGTGAAGCCTACACGCGCCTCAATATTCTTCTGTATTCGATACTCTTGATGCTGGTTACGATCATGCCGTACCTGATTGGCATGAGCGGCCTGATTTACCTGGCAGCAGCCATCGGTCTCGGCGCCTACTTTTTATATTACGCAGTACGCATGTACCGCGATCATGACGATGAAGAGTTGCCAATGGCGATGTTTAAATACTCAATTAGCTACCTGGGCTTTCTGTTTGCGGCGTTACTGGCCGACCATTACCTGCTTTTTCGATTGAATATCTAATTCGGGGCTGCGCCGACCCTCAAACGCGACGAGACGAAACACTCATGCCATTAAGCGCCCGGGACAAGCTGCACATGGTGCATCGCTGCTGGCGGCTGCGCTTCAAGTCCGAGGTTCCGTCGATTCAATACGTCCGTGAAACAGACCTGACCGGCACCACTGTCTTGGACATTGGTGCCAACAAAGGTGTCTTCTCGATCTACATGTCGCGCGCCGTCGGGCCGGACGGCAAGCTCGTTGCGTTTGAGGCGCAGCCCGAACTAGGTCCCCATCTGACAAACGTCAAAGAGAGCTTCAGCCTCGACAATATGACGCTCGTGAACCGGGGGCTCTCGTCCACGGCGGGTATTCTCACGATGCGCCGCACCGAAGCCGGTTCCGGCATGGCGAGTTTCCACAACGAGCCCGGCACCGGCCTCGACAAGATCGATATTCCGGTCATCAGGCTGGATGACTATCTCGATGAGCATCACCACGGCCCGGTGCGCTTCATCAAATGCGATGTTGAGGGCCACGAGTTAGCGGTCTTCAAAGGCGGTGAGCAGATGTTGCGCCGCGACCTGCCAACGCTGCTGTTCGAATGCCATGACTCGGAAGCACAAAACGGCGAACTTTTCGCTTTCCTCACCGCGCTCGGATACGACGGTTTTTTCTATCACGTCTCGCCTGAGGATCATCGCAGCCTGCTATACAAGGGGCGGGGCCAGTTTGTACATTTTTCAGAATCTGCGAACTACGGCCACGTGCGAGCCAACCTTCATCATAGAAACTACGTGTTCGTAGCGGATGGCAGCGAACCATAGACGACAGAAGTAACACGTTCGAGAAGCTCGTACGGCCACATTTCGACCGGCTGTACCGTCTCGCGTGGCGACTAAGCGGCCAGAAGGCCGAGGCCGAAGACCTGTTTCAGGAACTCCTTATTAAGGCCTTCGGCAAGCTCGACGACCTCGTCAATATCGACGAGCCGGGTTCCTGGCTCTGTCGCGTCATGTACAACTTGTTTATCGACGAGCGCCGGCGCTTTGCCCGGCGCCGTATGCACACGGTCGAAGAGAGTGAGCTGGCGGGCGATGGCCTCGCCGGGCTCCCCGGCCCCGACGATCCGGCTTGGGACCAGGAGCGGCTGGAGCGCATGCGTCGGCTCGACTTGGCACTTTCACAGCTCAGCGACGAACATCGCCTGATCGTGCTGTTGCACGACACCGAAGGCTACAAAATGACTGAAATTCAAGAACTTATAGGGGTTCCGGTCGGTACGATTAAATCCCGACTACATCGTGCCCGCATCCGGTTACGAGAAATTCTGACCGCAGACGGAACCTTTTTCTGACCCCTGACGTGTATGGAATCAAGCAGGAAAATATCATGCAGAACGACGACACAGACCCACAGGATCAGGAGATCCAGGCACTGTTAAAGGACTATCCGATGCCAGAAGCAACAGCAGGCTATTTCGACCAGGCGCTGGTGCGGGCAACTCACGAAGGCACACGCCGGCAACGCAATCGCTGGCTGCTTACGGGATTTGGCTCGGCGATCGCCGCGACTGTGGCATTGTGGATGATTGGCGGTTTTTTCACGACGACGCCGGACCTGCCCGGTGCCGAACCGGTCATCCCCAGCATAACGATGACGCTCGAAGAGCCGCGAACCGTAAATCTCGTGTTCGCGTCTGTTGAGCCACTCGATACCGTAACGCTAACGGTGAAACTGCCGGCAGGCATCGAAATGTCCGGCTTTCCCGGTCAGCGCGAAGTTACCTGGCAAACAAGCCTGCAAGCCGGCAGGAATCTATTACCACTCAAATTGATCGCCACCTCCCCTATGGGCGGTGATATTTACGCAACTCTCATACACGACGATCGTGGCCGGACCTTCCGGTTGCGGGTCGACGTCGGTTAACGGAGCAAGACAATGAAGCAATTAAGTATTTTCATGGCCGTACTCGCATTGACGTTCTTTGCATTCTTCCCAGCCTATGCGCACGCCGACGACACGATGGAAGACCTCGACATTACGATGGTCGTAGTAGATGACGCCGGCGATCTTGAGGGCACGATCTCCGAAATGAGCGGGCCTGACGACCACGACGTCAGTGATGACGACTGGGAAGACAAAGAGCACGATGGCGATGGCGCTCGTGATGACGAGCGTGATGAACGTCACGATGAAGATGAAGAAAGCGACGAGCGCGACGATGAGAGCCGGGAAGATGGTGGCGAGCACGACGACGGCTTCGAACACGATAATGTTCGCGAAGAGGACGAGCTCGAACACGACAGTGACTTCGAAGATGGCGACGAAATCGATGACGACCGTCAACACGACGAAGAAACCGACCTTATCGAAGATGACCACATGGAAGATGAGGGCGAAGGCGACGGAGCCGAAACCGATGAATCGGTCGACTAAACAGCCAAACCAGGGCTAATCCCCCAAATCCCCCCGTCTGTGACCCACCCGGGGGGATTTTTTACGACTACGTCATAGTTTTGCGACCGACAAAGTCGGTACTCTTTGAACCTGACATAACGCGGAACCCCTCCATCCACATGATCAAGAAGCTCCAACCCGATGTCTGGATCACCACGCTGGCGGCAATCGTGTTTTTTGTTGCGGCACAAAACGCCAATGCGATGACCGCCAGCCAGTATTTTTCCGACGGCAACCGGCTGTTCCGTGATGATTTGTACTGGGCGGCCCTGCTGCGCTACGGCCAGGCCGCCGACCAGGGGCTGAACACGCCGGTTCTGCACTACAATTCAGGCATAGCCCACTACCGTGCCGGCCAGCACATTCGCGCGCACGACGCGCTTTTAAGGGCACTTGAAGATCCATTGCTTCGAGTCGCCGCACACTACAATCTCGGCCTTAACGCTTACGAACTGGGTGAAATCGAGGAGGCCCTGCGCTGGTTTCGCCTCGCGCGTGATCAAGACTCAAGTGACAAGCTGCAGACATTCGCCGTTGTTGCGATCTCAAGAATTCGTGATGAGCAGGCCAGGTCCGACGGCTTCAAACTTCGTATTGCGGAGCGTGAACGACAGCGTGACTTCACCGATTTTCAGTTTCGCGCTCGCGTCAGCTTCGGCAGCGACGACAACGTGTTCCGTTCGCCTGACCAGAGTTATGTCGACCTGTCCGACCCGCTGCTACCTGTCGTGACGCCCGAGGTGAAGAGCGGCGCGTTCATGCCGGTCAGCCTGAGCGCCAAGTACCTGATCAATAGTCTGAAATTCGAAGGATTCTACGTCGCTTACAGGCTGGCAGGCCGTTACTACCAGGACAAAGACCTGGATAACGCCACCGAATACCAGCATGAAGCGAGCTTCGGCAACGAGTACCGTCGCAAAGAGGGCAACAGGGAGCGCGAAATCTACAGCGCGTTTAAGGTTTCGCAACATGAAGAAACTTATTACGACCCGGATGATGGCGTCGCTCGAAATATCGCGGGCGTCAATATCGACGATCGCATGAACTACCTGAGATACGGTCCGGAGTTGACTGTTCGCCAGTCACACGAGCGCCTGGCCTTCGGCGCCAAAATTAAGGCGCAGCTTTGGAACTACGATCAGCAAGTTGTCGTTCCCGAGTATGACCATGAGTATTTTCTATTAAGCCTTTTTGGCCAGTACAAATTTACATCGTCGTCTTTGCTCCGTCTGACAATGGATGGCTATAGCCGCCGCTACGGTGACCGCCCAGCGTATGATCTTGACGGCCAGCCGCGAATCGGAAATCCTAATATTCGATACGACTACATTTCACTGCAGCTCACAGCCCGGCAGCGCATCTTCGATGGCATGTGGTTCGGGTTCAACGTCAAGCACACAGAGCGCACCGACCAATACCTTGGCTACAACGACTACACGCTCGACAGCTTTGGTTTCGAATTCCATTGGTCACGCGGCGATCGTTTTGATTTAGAGGCCAGCGGTTCCTACCGGCTGTATGACTACCCCAGTGCATTCGCGTTCCACAATCCGGCTGCCGGGCGCAAAACGCAGGAATCAGTCAGCGCAAGCATCATTGCCGACTATCGAATGACGCGTCACCTGAGCCTGGTTGGTCAAGTCCGTTTCCGCGAGACCGTATCCAACGATATACGCATACAATATGAGCGTACTCAGTTCATATTCGGAGTACGTTGGGAGCAGTAATTCTCTGCTACACTTTCGCGCTTTCTAACGTCCGGCAGCACTTCCCTGATGGATGTCACCCCGATCCTCGACGGTCTGAACGATGCGCAACGCCAAGCCGTCACGGCGCCCGCTGGGCCCGTCTTGGTTATCGCCGGTGCGGGTAGCGGTAAGACACGCGTGCTCGTCCACCGTGCGGCGTGGTTAATTGATGTCGAGGGAGTTTCACCACAGAGCCTGTTCGCGGTAACCTTTACGAACAAGGCTGCAGCCGAAATGCGCAGCCGCATCGAATCGCTGCTCAAGGTACCGGTGCAACATCTCTGGATTGGTACATTTCACGGTCTCGCTCACAGAATGCTGCGTCGCCACTGGCGTGAAGCCGGACTGCCACAGAATTTCCAGATCATTGACTCTGACGACCAGCTGCGCCTGATCAAGCGTCTGTTAAAAAATCTCGAAATCGACGACAGCCGCTGGGTACCGAAGGAAATCCAGTGGTTCATTAACGGTCAGAAGGATGAGGGCCTGCGTCCTCAGCACATTGATGCCGAGGGTGACCCACATCGTCGGCAGCTGATCTCACTGTACCAGTCTTACGAAGAGATTTGTCAGCGCGGCGGTCTGGTTGATTTCGCCGAGTTGCTGTTGCGTGCGCATGAATTACTGCGTGACAACACCGAACTGCTGCAACATTACCGGCGCCGTTTTCAGCACCTGCTGGTCGATGAATTTCAGGACACGAACGCAATCCAGTACGCCTGGCTGCGATTGTTGGCGGGCGATAAAGGCGTGCCGTTCGTCGTCGGTGACGATGATCAATCGATTTACCGGTGGCGGGGCGCGCGAGTCGAGCACATACATCAGTTCCAGAAAGACTTTCCGGGCACTCGTGTCGTCAAACTCGAGCAGAACTACCGGTCTACGGAGACCATTCTGAACGCCGCGAACGCGGTCATCGCAAACAACCGGTCGCGTATGGGGAAAAATCTTTGGACCGAGGGCGCAGAGGGCGAGCCGATCCGGGTGTACTCGGCCTACAACGAACGTGACGAAGCCGACTTCGTTATCGGGCGCCTGCGGGGATGGATTGAACAGGGCAACGCACGTGCGGACGCCGCCATTCTTTACCGTTCCAACGCGCAATCACGTGTATTGGAGGAAGGCCTGATGAACGCGCAAATTCCGTACCGGGTTTACGGCGGTCTGCGCTTCTTCGAGCGCGCGGAAATCAAAGACGCTTTAGCCTATTTGCGGCTGACATCGAATCGCGATGATGACGGCTCGTTCGAGCGCATCATCAACAAACCAACTCGCGGCATTGGTGCGCGCACGGTTGAGATGATACGTGCTTATGCGCGGGCCAACACGTGCTCCTTGTGGCGCGCCGCCGGTGCTGTTGCCCGCGATGACCTGAATGGGCGTGCGGCAAACGCCGTGAATTCGTTCATGTCGCTTATCGAGCGCATGGCGCGCGAAACCAATGGCCTCGATCTGCGCGGCAAGGTGGATCACGTCATCCACCTGAGTATGCTCATCGACTTCTTTGAGAAGGACAAGGGGGAAAAAGGCGAGACTCGAGTCGAGAACCTTGCTGAACTGGTCAGCGCGGCAAAGGGTTTCGAGCCTGATCCCGCCGAGGACATGTCACCGCTGGACGAATTCCTCTCACATGCCGCGCTCGAGGCGGGCGAGGGCCAGGCCGACGCCTGGGAAGATTGCGTGCAGCTTATGACCATGCATTCGGCCAAGGGTCTTGAGTTTCCGCTTGTGTTCATGTGCGGCATGGAGGACGGACTGTTCCCGCATCAGCGCTCGGTAGCCGACCCAAATGGCCTGGAAGAGGAGCGCCGGCTTTGTTATGTCGGCATCACTCGAGCCATGCAATTGCTCTACATTACGCACGCCGAACAGCGACGCCTTCATGGCATGGATAATTATTCGCAGCCGTCACGCTTCATCGCTGAAATACCCACCGAACATATCGAGGAAATACGACCGCGCGTACAGGTCGCCCGGCCGATGCGACCATCTCGGTCAACACTACGAAAGACTTCAACAGCGGGCGCCGAGAACGAACTTGGCATTCGCCTCGGACAGCGCGTACGGCACAAGAAGTTCGGTGATGGAGTGATTCTCAATTATGAGGGTCAGGGTGCCCACGCACGAATCGAAGTGAATTTCGAAACGGCCGGCACAAAATGGCTCGTTCTAAGCTATGCGAATTTGGAAATGGTCTCATGAATACGCATGAGACCATTTCCTGATCTGATGTAGACTAGTGTCCTATCTTCCATATTCGCATGATTTCAGAGTGGCGCAGAGCGTTTGTTACAAGGCGCATTGCGTCGGTAATATCGGGATATTGGCAAGCGATGCAACACAATAACAAAGTTTCTGCGCCGTTCCCGAAGGGCGTGCCCGTCAACCCGCCTGGCGGCGTTGCGCCCTTTGACAAGGACCTGCCATTGTCGGCGGGGCGCGCCTTAGCAGACGAGCTGACGTCGCACGCTGAAATGATGCGAATATGGAAGACAGGACACGAGGCGCGATGAAAATTCTCATACTCGGTGCAGGTCAGGTTGGTTCATCCGCGGCATATCATCTGTCGCGCGAAGAGGCTAACGAGGTAACTGTTGTCGACATGCGGGCTGACATTTTGCGAGAGTTGCAGGACCGTCTCGACATTCGCACGGTGGTCGGGCACGCAGCCTACCCGGATGTACTCGAACGCGCCGGCGCCAGTGACGCCGACATTGTGGTCGCGCTGACGAATACTGACGAAACCAACATGGTTGCCTGCCAAATCGCGTACACGCAATTTCAGACGCCCACCAAGATCGCACGCATACGCTCTGCTGAGTACATGAATGCGCACAAACTTTTCACGCAGGATGCAATTCCCATTGATGTTCGCATCAGTCCGGAACAGCTTGTCTGTTCGCATATCGAGCAGCTCATTCTTTATCCCGGCACTTCGCAGGTTCTCGATTTTGCCGATGGCCGAGTGCGCCTGGTTGGCGTAAAAGCCGACCGGGACGGCCTATTGGTTGGACAGCGAATCGCGACCCTCAAAGACCATATTCCAAATACCGAAGGTCGTATCGCTGCCATTTATCGGCACGGCAAGGCAATGCTACCGGATGGCGATACCGTGATTCAGGAGGACGACGAAGTCTTCTTTATCACGGACCGCAAAGATATTCGCGTTTTCATGAGCGAAATGCGGCGCCTCGAAGACCCGGTACGACGCGTTGTCATTGCCGGTGGTGGCAACATTGGTGTGCGTCTTGCGTTGGCGCTTGAGCAGACCAATCAGGTCAAGATAATCGAGCGCGACCCGCGACGCGCACGACACATTTCGGAACAACTCAACAAGGCGATCGTTCTGGTGGGCGACGCAGCCGATGAAGAGTTGCTACTTGAAGAAAACATCGACAGCGTCGATGTCTTCTGCGCACTGACCAACTCGGAAGAAGCCAACATACTGAGCTCGATGCTCTCGAAGCGCCTTGGCGCCAAAAAGGTTATGGCACTGATCAATCGCCCCTCCTATGTCGATCTGGTTGAGTCCGGCAGCATCGATATCGCTATCTCGCCGCAGCAAATCACGATCGGCTCGTTGCTAGCACATGTGCGCCGCGGTGATGTTGTCAAAGTGCACTCACTGCGGCGCGGCGCGGCCGAGGCGATGGAAGCTATCGCGCATGGCGAAAAAGACAGCTCCAAAGTTGTCGGACGAAAAATCGAGGACATCGAATTGCCGAAGGGCACGGCCATCATCGCCATTGTTCGCGGCGATCAGGTCATCATTGCGCATCACGACACCGTGATTCAATCCAACGACCATGTGATTCTGTTTATGACCGACCGTCGAAAAATCGAGCATCTGGAGAGCCTTTTCCAGGTTGATGTTTCATTTGTGTAGGCCCCTTGGATGAACTGGACCGTCGTACAGCGAATACTCGGACTGCTGCTGATGATGTTCAGCCTGACAATGCTGCCGCCCGTCATTTTCAGTATTTATTACAACGATCATTCCTGGCTGCCATTCGTTCAGGGTTTCGGACTAACTCTGGTTGCGGGATTTTTGATTTGGTTGCCTGTACACCGTTCGCGTAAGGATTTACGGCTGCGCGATGGTTTTCTTGTCGTCGCTGCGTTTTGGGCTGTGCTGGGATCTTTCGGCGCGGCACCGATGTTTTTTTCAGACAGTTTGTCTTTATCGCTTACTGACGCGATTTTCGAGTCAATGTCCGGGTTGACGACGACGGGCGCCACCATTCTGACTGGTCTTGATGATCTGCCTGTTTCAATGCTCTATTACCGCCAGCAACTGCAATGGCTGGGCGGTATGGGAATCATCGTTTTAGCCGTCGCCGTTTTACCGATGCTTGGCATCGGTGGCATGCAATTGTACCGCGCCGAAACGCCGGGCCCGGTCAAAGACACAAAACTCACGCCACGCATAACCGAGACAGCCAAAGCGCTGTGGTATGTGTACGTGGCGTTCACGATCGCGTGCATGGTGAGTTATTGGCTCGCCGGCATGTCTTGGTTCGACGCGCTGTGCCACGCGTTTTCGACCGTCGCTATCGGTGGTTTCTCGACACACGATGCCAGCATCGGTTATTTCGATAACAGCGCTATCAACTGTGTCGCGATCGTCTTCATGTTTTTTGCGGGCATCAACTTTTCGCTGCACTTCTTCGCCTGGCGCTACGTGTCCGTCAAACACTATTTCAAGGACCCCGAGTTCAAGGCGTACAGCGTCGTTCTCGTAGCGCTATCCGCAATAGTCGTGTTTACGCTATATCAGCATCGCGGGCTGACTGACCCGACCCAGACATTATTGAGCGGCGTTTTTCACGCCGTGTCGATTGCTACAACCACCGGTTTTACGATCGAGAACTTCACCTTGTGGCCGGCGGTGCTGCCTGTCCTATTGATTTTCGCGAGTTTTGTTGGTGGCTGCGCCGGCTCCACGGCCGGTGGTATCAAGGTCATCCGCTGGCTGCTCATTTACAAGCAGGGCGCGAGAGAAGTTGCGCGGCTCGTGCATCCCAATGCCGAGATTCCGGTGAAGCTGGGCAACACGGCGGTTCCGTACCGCGTTGTCGACGCCGTATGGGGGTTTTTCTCGGTCTATATCATCGTATTTGGTGTGATGTTACTGGCGATGATGGCGACCGGCCTCGATCAGGTAACGGCTTTTTCGGCTGTCGCCGCGACACTCAACAACCTCGGACCCGGGCTCGGCGACGTAACATCGGGCTTCATGTCTCTGAGCGATACTGCGAAGTGGATTTCAGTCGCCGGCATGCTACTGGGTCGTCTCGAGATCTTCACGCTGCTGGTACTCATAACGCCGACGTTCTGGCGGCACTAGGGTGGTCCAACAATACGATATTGCGGGATTCACCGCGTTGATGAACCACTAATGCTTGATCGCATCAGTTCAATGCTTGGCAAGGCGTCTGCCTGGCTGACCCTGATAATGGTGCTCGTCACTTTCGTTGTGGTCGTCATGCGTTACGCCTTCGATGCGGGGCTGATCTGGTTGCAGGAATCGGTCGTCTGGATGCATGCGTTTGTTTTCATGGTTGGTGCTGCCTACACGCTGCAACAGGAACAGCATGTACGCGTCGACATATTTTATCGCAAGATGAGCGCGAAGGGTCGAGCGTGGGTGGACCTTGCCGGTGTGGTCGTTTTTCTCTTGCCGCTATGCTTTTTTCTCGCCTGGAAGGCGCTTGACTATGTCGCAGTCTCCTGGAAGTTGCAGGAAGCTTCACGTGAGTCCGGTGGCTTGCCGTACCCGCTGATTCCGCTGCTCAAATCGATTCTCATCGTCATGCCAGTGACGGTCGGTTTGCAGGGGATAGCCTTGTTGCAGCAGTGCGTTCGTACGCTCAGGGGCCGTTGACGTGGAGTGGGTAGCCGCTTTGTTGTTTGTTGCCGTCATCCTGGTCTTACTCGCAGGGTTTCCGGTCGCATTTACACTAGGCGGAACGGCGCTCTTGTTCGCGGGCCTCGGAGTACTGGGCGGCGGTTTCAACGAGGCTTTGTTGTCCGGATTACCCAATCGTATTTTCGGCATCATGACCAACGGAACGCTGGTCGCCGTTCCGTTGTTCGTATTCATGGGCGTAACGCTTGAGCGCGCCCGCATAGCCGAAGACCTGCTTGAAACGCTGAGCGCTCTTTTCGGCTCGCTGCGCGGCGGCCTCGGCATCTCCGTCATGCTGGTTGGCATGCTGTTGGCCGCGAGCACGGGCATCGTCGGCGCAACCGTAGTCACCATGGGACTGCTGTCTTTGCCCACGATGTTGAAACGTGGCTACTCACCCGAGACTTCGACCGGCATCATCTGCGCATCGGGCACGCTGGGACAGATCATCCCGCCGTCGATCATTCTTGTCATGCTCGGCGACGTCATGACGACCGCATACCAGCAGGCTCAACTGGACATGGGCGTCTTTTCCCCAAAGACCGTTTCGGTGGGAGATCTATTTGCCGGCGCATTGATTCCAGGCCTGCTGTTGGTCACCTTGTATGTAATTTACATTCTCGGCGTCGCGTTTTTCAGACCCGAAACGATGCCGGCACATCAACGTGAGCCTGGCGAGAGGCTCACGTTCGCCAGGGTTCTGCGCGCACTGTTTCCACCGTTGCTGCTTATTTTTGCCGTGCTCGGCTCGATATTGGGAGGCTACGCCACACCAACGGAGGCTGCAGGTGTCGGCGGGATGGGCGCGTTGCTGCTCGCGATTTCGCGGCGCGGGCTCACTCTCGAGCGCTTGCAGGAAATCATGCAGAGTACGTTACGCATCAGCAGCATGGTTTTCATGATTTTGATCGGCGCCTCCATCTTCTCGCTGGTGTTCCGCGGCTACGGCGGCGATGACGGCGTCCGCGCAATTCTCGAGGCGCTCCCGGGTGGCGTGTTTGGCGCTGTCACTATTGTGATGCTGGTGATGTTCTTGCTCGGCTTCGTTCTGGACTTCATCGAAATTACATTTGTTGTGGTGCCCATTGTCGGACCGGTCTTGCTGGCGATGGGGCTGGATCCGGTCTGGTTGGGAATCATGATTGCGGTCAATCTACAGACATCGTTTCTTACGCCGCCGTTCGGATTCGCACTGTTCTATTTACGCGGCGTTGCGCCAGCTTCTGTCACCACTGCGCAAATTTATCGCGGCGCCATTCCATTTGTAGCGATTCAGGTTCTCGCGTTGCTGTTGCTCGCGGCGTTCCCGGATCTCGTCACCTGGTTGCCCGGAAAGATCTACGGCAGTTAACTCCCCAGGCCTTGTGTGACGGCCGCGACAAATTTGTCCACCAGTTCCTGTTCATGTGACGCCTCGATGTTGTACGGCGGCGCGATCAGTATGTGATCGCCCCTTCGGCCGTCGATGGTGCCACCCATGGCATAACAAAGCAGTCCGTTCTCCATTGCCGCTGTCTGGACTTTCTTATGCACTTTCGTTTCAGGATCGAACGGCTCTTTGCTGTCGCGATTCGCTACGAACTCAACGCCGATAAACAGGCCTCGTCCGCGAATATCACCCACATTAGGGTGCTCGGCCAGCGCGCTGCGAAAACTGGCTCGTATGGTCTTGCCACGGGCAACAACGTTGTCGAGCAAGTTTTCGGCTTTGATCGTACGCAGGGTCGCTAACGATGCTGCAACGGCGGTTGCGTGACCCATAAACGTGTGACCGTGTTGAAAATAGCCGCTGTTATTCTTGATGGTGTCGGTGATTTCCTCTCTGCAAAGCAATGCCCCAATCGGTTGGTATCCGGCTGCCAGACCCTTCGCCATCGTCACGATGTCCGGAATGATGTGCTCCTGCTGATACGCCATCATCGATCCGGTTCTCCCCGTGCCGCACATGACTTCGTCGAGAATAAGGTGAACGCCGTAACGATCACATATTTCCCGAATGCGGCCAAAATAACCCGGTACTGCAACCACGGCACCGGCCGTCGCGCCCACCACGGTTTCCGCGACGAACCCTGCGACGTTTTCAGCTCCGAGTTCGACGATTTTTTCTTCCAGCTCGAGGGCCGTTCTCTCGCCGTACTCTCCCCGCGTTTCGCTTGCCGCTCGTTCACGGTATTCGAAACACGGGGCGATGTGGTGTCCGTCGATGAGCAGCGGGCGGAAGAACTCACGTCGCCACTCGTTGCCGCCGACAGCTAACGCACCCAGCGTATTGCCATGGTAGCTTTGCCGGCGCGCAATAAAGAGCTGTCGGTCCGGTTCCCCTGATTCGACAAAATACTGGCGTGACAGCTTTAGTGCCGCTTCGACAGCTTCGGACCCACCCGATAGCAGCAACACCTTGCCCATGCCGGGTGCGCCTTCGACCAGCGTGTCGGCGAGCTCTTCCACAACGTCTGTCGTAAAAAACGAGGTGTGGGCATACGGCAATGTCGCAACCTGCTTCTGAATCGCCTCGATGATCGCCGGGTGACTGTGGCCTAAACACGAAACAGCCGCGCCACTGCAGCCATCCAGGTATCGCTTGCCGCTGTCGTCGATCA
>Ga0114947_10000311_pt1 | contig 16076 bp, 15 predicted proteins | sample CR02metaG_FD_99656 | JGI IMG/M metagenome (GOLD analysis project Ga0114947, IMG submission 99656) | Deep subsurface microbial communities from Mariana Trench to uncover new lineages of life (NeLLi) - CR02 metaG | ecosystem: Environmental > Aquatic > Marine > Ocean trench > Sediment ...
AGCATCGATCTCATCGAAGAAGATAATACATGGTGATGCCTGTCTAGCCCTCCTAAAGACTTCTCTAACTCCTCTCTCTGATTCGCCTACCCATTTAGATAACAACTCGGGCCCCCTTATACTGATGAAGTTAGCTTCACTCTCGGTAGCGACAGCTTTTGCCATCAAAGTCTTCCCAGCACCTGATGGTCCATGAAGTAACATCCCCTTTGGCATATCATATCCAAGTGCTGAGTATACCTCTGGATATTTGAGAGGCCACTCAACCGCCTCTTGAAGCTCTTTCTTGATATCCTCCAAGCCACCTATTTGTGACCACTTTACATCAGGAGATTCCAGGTAAACTTCCCGCATCGCTGATGGGGTTACATCCTTTATAGCCTGAGCATAGTCGTCTCCCGTTACCACAAGTTTGTTTAGAGATTCTGGGCTTATCTTCTCCTCTTCCAGCTTCATCTCCGGTAAGAGCCTGCGAAGGGTCTTCATGGCTGCTTCCTTACAAAGACCCTCAAGGTCTGCTCCAACGAAACCATGGGTTACCGCTGATATCTTGTCTAGATTCACGTCTTCTGTCAACGGCATATGCCTCGTATGGATGAGAAGGACCTCCATTCGTCCCTTCTTATCGGGCACTTTAATTTCGATCTCCCTATCGAATCTACCCGGTCTACGTAAAGCAGGATCGATAGCGTTGGGCCTATTGGTCGCAGCAATTACGACAACCTTACCTCGACCCTCAAGACCGTCCATCAAAGAGAGAAGTTGGCTTACAACCCTTCGTTCTACCTCTCCAGTGACCTCCTCCCTCTTGGGAGCAATTGAGTCGATTTCGTCAATAAATACTATACTAGGCGACTTCTCCTTCGCTTCTTTGAAGATCTCTCTTAACCTCGCTTCTGATTCTCCATAGAATTTACTCATGATTTCTGGTCCACTAATACTGATGAAATGTGCAGCGCTTTCTGTAGCAACAGCCTTTGCAAGTAAAGTCTTACCAGTACCCGGCGGACCATAAAGAAGTACACCTTTTGGCGCCTCTATACCAAGTTTCTCGAAGATCTCGGGGTGCCTTAGAGGCAACTCGATCATTTCCCGAACCTTCTGGATCTCCTCCCTAAGACCGCCGATATCTTCATAGGTGACTTGAGGCACACCTCGGAGCGCCTCTCCTTTCTCAGATATGGCAAATGTTGTTCTCTGAGTAATAAGTACGGCGTCAGCGGCCGGAGTAATTGCTAAAACTTGAAATGTTAACCTGCCCCCGAAGTAAGGTATCATTATATTATCACCTTTTGTAACGGGAACGCTTTCTAAGGCGTCTGCAAGATATCTCTCATCTATAGGTGGGATCGCTTCTAGAGGCGCGACTACAACCTTTTCTGCGATAGGCGCCTTTATCTTCCTAACTGTCACAGAATCTCCTATAGCTATGCCTGTGTTATTTCGGATGAGCCCATCGATCCTAATTACACCTCTTCCTTCATCTGAGGGGTAAAGTGGCAAACACTTCGCAACAGTCTTTCTCTTACCTTTGACCTCTATAATGTCGCCCGTAGATGCTTCTAGCGCATCCATTGCATCATAATCGATTCTTGCTACTCCTCGACCTACATCCCTAGTATAGGCTTCTAGAACCTTCAGAAGTAGTTGTTGTTGATTCGGCATCTCTCTATCACGCTAGTTAATCTTGATCCTGCTTTGCCCCTTAATATCTTTGCCTTTTAGTTTAAAAGTAATATCTAATACACCATTTCTATATTTGGCTGAAGCAGTTTCCGGTTCGACCTTCTCCTTTAATTTAATAGCCGATACGTATTTACGCTCTCCTCTAGACGCCTTAATGTTTGCCGTATCTTCGGTACAATTTAATTCCAGATCTTCCTTCTCGATCCCGGGAAGTTCGATGACTAATCGCGTTTGGCCTTTGGTAGGATCGAGAATCTCTTCATAGATAGGTTCCCTAGTCCCTTCTCCGCTTACACCAGTGTTACCATAAGTCTGGATAACTGGGTTACCATCATCACCAATCTGAACTGAAAATCCATAATACAGTGGCTTCTCAAACTTTTCTTGGGAATCTAATGCTCCTCGTAATACTATCTCGAAATCCCGTTCCATTTCCTCCATGATACTATCTAACGTATCCATTATGTCCTGAGCTCTTATCCTATTCCAATACGCCAATGGTTATCAACCTCTAGTTTACAACCAAGTGTTTATAAAGCTTATGTTCCATTGGTAGATACGAGGGAGTTTCAGTTGATCGAAAGCGTGACGTCTAGGACTAAGATTCACATCCTAGACCTCTTAAGCTCTAGGCCTAGATGTTTATCGGAACTTGCTGATAGAACTGGTGTCTCAACCCAAGGCATCTCTAAACATCTAAAGAGTCTAGTGGCTGATGGCTTGGTAAAGATAGTTAATGTGAATCGTGATAAATCGTCAAGAAGTCTCATTCGAGCCTATTATAGGCTTGACAAGCCTGTCTATATCTATTCAGGATGGGAAGATGAAAGATTATCCTTGTTTTTGTCCTTAAAAACACCGGAATCATACCGTATACCTAAGGAAAAGAAAAGTGTTTCTCGAGTATTAGGTGAAACAGAAGATGGGTTGAATCAACTGAAACGAAGATTGAGACTGTTAAGGAACCGTGAGTCGAGAATCTTTGAAGAGATGACTGAATTAGAGTGTATCAAGGACCATATCGTAAGGGAATTGAAGTGTTCTCCCGTAGAGGAATACCTTCTTAGAGCTTTTCTCTTTAGTCGGAATGAAGATGATCTCATAAAAGCAGCTGGTTACTTCGGATTTAAACAAGAAGAAGTGCATAAGGTTATATCAAAGATCTTGGGCTAAGTATCAAAGTTACTATCCTTTACATTTATTAACAAATACTGGATTGGGCTGGGTTATTCCTTCGAGTTGATGAAAAAACCTACCAAGATTGTCTTGGGCACTTTGATATATGTCATCCTACCTTTCATTATCCTAGCATCATTTAGGAAGAAGGTATTGGCTTTTACTATGCTGAAGGGAAAGACCGAACTCTTTGTAGGCATAGCATTGATCCCGACTTCAATCATTATTGGTAGAGCTTTTTATCTACTAATAGGCGGGTACGCCTATCCACTCCTTTTCTGGGTACTAGGTGGTATGGGCGTTATGATGATCGTCCATTCCCTTTCCCCAGGACTAATTTTTGTTAAACCCATGTGTAACTCATGCACGTTTCTACCATTGATATTGGAGCACGAGAACCTTCACATCTCAGGTATACGTGGGGAGACGCAGGTATGGTCTAAGATAAAGAAAATCTACGACTGGCAAAAGATTAGGAAGCCTCAGCAGATCTGTGCCCATTGTCCTATTCCGGGACGTATGAAAGCAAAAGATTAAAGTCGGGAAATCATCTCCTGATGTGATAGCGGTTTTTGACGATATACCATCTGATGGCAGCTGAGATTATTTCAGCGATCTTTCTATAGGCCTAGAGGACTTGACGCTCAGAATAGCTGCGTTAGATAAAGAGTCGTGCTTGCCACGAAAATGCCAGTTACAATGCATCAACTTCTGTCCAGTCAATAGGATGGATTCCGAATGTATTGTTCTTGGAGATGAGGGCAAGGCTGTAATTAGCGAAGAACTCTGCACAGGTTGCGGAATCTGCATAAAAAAATGCCCTTTCGATGCGATCACAATAGTTAATTTAGCTAATGAACTTGGGACAGACAAGGTCCATCAGTATGGGGTTAACGAGTTCAGACTCTACCGCCTTCCAACGTTAAGACGGGGTACTGTTGCGGGACTAGTGGGCAGGAATGGTGTAGGGAAGAGTACTGCTATCAATATCTTAGCGGGTAACCTCAAACCAAATTTGGGCAGTTGGGACTCTCATCCTGATTGGGACCAAATAATCGATACTTTCCAGACCCCGGAAGTTAGAGAGCACTTCCAGAAGATCGCAGCTGGTAAACTAAAGATCTCGATAAAGCCCCAGGCTGTGTATCAGATCCCCCAGGTTTGGAAGGGGGATGGTTTATCGATGCTCAAGAAGGTCGATGAGAGAGGAAATAGAGATGATTTGGTTTCACGGTTGAATCTGGAAGAGAGCATTCACAAGAAGTTGTCCGACCTGAGTGGGGGTGAGCTTCAAAGGCTCGCAGTAGCTGCCGCTGTTTGCAGAGATGCTGACTTTTATTTCTTCGACGAGCCATCTTCATATAATGATGTCTATCAACGCCTCGCTGTAACTAATGTCATTACTGAATTAGCAAGGGAGGGAAAGTTTGTCCTTCTAGTGGAGCACGACCTCACGATATTGGACTATGTGAGTGATACCGTGCAGATCCTTTTCGGAGAGCCAGGCGCCTATGGAATAGTTTCAAGCCCCATGTCAGCCAGAGTTGGATTAAATGTTCTCTTGGACGGCTACCTCCCCCGAGAAAATATTAGGTTTAGAGATCATCCGGTAAAGTTCGAGATCTATGCACCTCTGGATCAAGAGATAGAGACACCAGTAGTAGCCAGATATCCTAATCTTGTGAAGCATTACAAGGACTTCGTGCTTAAAATTAATGCGGGAGAACTAAGGCAAGGGCAGGTTATGGGGATACTTGGTGCAAATGCTCTTGGTAAGACAACCTTTCTCAAAATGCTGGGTGGAGTAGAGAAGCCTACAGAGGGTAAAGTTGAGATAAAAGCAAAGATCTCTTACAAGCCCCAGTATCTATCTTCTGACTATGATGGCGATGTTCGAAGCTTGCTGGATACTGCTTCCAATGGAACTCTAGGATCTGGATTGGTCCAATCTGAGATAATTGCTCCACTGTCCCTGAATAAATTATTCGATAAGAACGTTTCCTCCCTGAGTGGTGGTGAGCTGCAGAAGGTTGCTGTTACAGCCTGTCTACTATCCGATGCTGAAATTTATTTTTTGGATGAACCGTCTGCCTTCATAGACGTGGAAGATAGGATATCCTTGGCTAAGGTAATTCAAAAATTCGTTAGATCGAGGGGGAGGTCTGCAATGATAGTAGATCATGATGTTCAATTGATAGACATTGTATCCGACTCACTAATGATTTTTTCAGGAACTCCATCCGTTGACGGGTCGGCATCTAATCCCCTATCCAAGAATACAGGCATGGATATCTTCTTGAAGGAACTTGGTGTAACATATCGGCGAGATATAGATTCTGGTAGGCCTCGTGTGAACAAGCCAGGAAGCAAGTTAGATATTAAACAGAAGGAGTTAGGTCGGTACTACTACCTAGACAAAGTCGAAGTAAAGGAATAGAATCCACGGTGGTAAAGATGCTGAAGAGAGTCCTAACGGGGATTCTTTCCGGAGACGAATCGAGCCAGCTAATCTCCTCGTTTGACACTATAGGTGATATAGCCGTAGTGAAAGTCCCAGATCTTGTTGTAAGAAAAAAGGAGGAAATAGCGAATGCGATATTACAGAATGTAAAGCATATCCACACCGTATTGAGACAGATTGGCCCAGTAACGGGTGAGTATAGAATCCGAGAGCTGGAATATCTTGCTGGAGAAGATAAGACTACAACTCTGCATAAAGAGCATGGCTGTGTGTTCGAAGTGGATCTATCTAGGGTGTATTTTTCCCCAAGACTCTCTGAGGAGCGAAAGAGGATCGCTACTCAGATAGCGGGTAGTGATCACACTATCGTAGTCAATATGTTCTCTGGTGTCGGACCTTTTTCAATTCTGATCGCGAAGAGCAACCCTAATGCTACTATCTATAGCATAGAATCGAATCCAGATGGTTATAAGTTGATGATACGGAATTCTCGATTGAATAAAGTCGAAGGAAAAATAATTCCTATCTTAGGAGATGCGGCTACAAAAGTTAGGGAGCGTCTGATTGGAGTCGGCGACCATATTCTTATGCCGCTTCCAGAGGGAGGCAATAATTATCTTGATTCCGCCCTTTTAGCTCTTAAACCAAGGGGCGGCGTAATCCACTATTATAGAAATATCAAACAATCTGATAATATGAATGATGAGATAAAAAATGAACTTGCCTCCCATATTTCTGACCCTTGGGAAGTTACTGCTACTCGGATTGTAAGCGACGTTGGTCCGGGATGGGTGCAGGTTGTGACAGATGTCAATGTGCGGGGATCCTCCTAACCATTCGTGCTGTGAAGGCTTGCTCGAGCCAAAAGCTGAGCGAGTCTAATAGGCTCGGGTACTGCTCCCTGCTTCAGAAACTTGTCCAACGTTTTCTTAGTCTCGTCCAATTGAAGCCCATAGTACCGAACATATACCGAATGACCCGTCCAGAGTTTGACCTCGTGCCGATTACCGATTTTTTCGTAAGCCTTCATTTTATCCTTCCAACCGGAAGGAAAGTGACGTTTTATGGGTTCGTCCAGACCTTCAGATTTCTCGAATGTTACACTAATCACTGGGAGGCCTATCGAGTTTCCCACTTCTTCAATATTGATAATGTTAAACCGACTAATTACAGCTCCGCTTATCATTAAGAGGTTGATATCATTTCTTTGCAACTTTTGATGCATAGATATGATTTGAGATGTACTATCATCTCCCCTGATCATAGTAGAACCGAAGACGAAACCGTCAACGATCATATCACTTCTCATTACCACTCCAGTCAAGATGGAGCGCGTAGTAGCTAGGTTAGTGTGAAAACTTTCAGCTATACCGAGGGCTCGTATACCCTTCTTCTCCAGTTTAATGTGAAAACTGGTCCTATTCTCCAAACCTTTTAACCTAATTTTGTCCCATTTTCTGCGTAAATACGAATTTCGTAGCTATCCGAATAGCAGAGGCAGCCTCATCTTCCGATATTTCACCGGTCATTGTCTTTAATTTCAGCTTGTTCACGAAGTAGATCTGATCTACTAATCCTGCCTCAATGATATCGGTTTCGGCAAGGATATAGGCCATCTCAGCGATGTTATAGCCTTCAGATCCTGACGAAAACTTTCTCATTAGCTGAATGAGGAGATCATGTATAGCCTCTATAGTTAGGTTCAACGCAGCGATATACTCATGGGCTTCTAATCTCCCCTTGCTTTCTTCGATACGTGATAACGCCCATAATTTTTCAATGGGTACCTCCCTTATTCCAGGTATACTCGATCCATCGAGACTTCTCTTCATCGAGGAAACCAATAATATGAGTACAATGGATGAAACTGAAGTAAACGCTATCCATGTGCCCATTAACCAGAGGTCTAATACCAATCTTTACCCCTGTTAACCATTAACGGTATTGATTTATTTTTCTATCTCTTTGAAAAAAGATCATTGTTCGGTTAAACTAATATTATTACGGAAAGGGAAAGAATAATAATGAAGAGGATGATTATGTACGCAAACCCTCTTGCCCAAAGTAAGCGGTCTTCTAGTAATTCTCTTGATGATTGGGATGGCTCTCAATGTTCAAATTCCTCAATCGGCCGCACAGGGGGAATCTGGAACCTACTTCGATGAAATTGTCTTTATCCATTATTTGGATGAAAATATAGCTGTCCGAGAAGTGCAGGCAGGGAACCTTGATACGTATTTTTGGCGAGTTCCTCTTGACCTTGCAGCCCAGCTCAAGAGCGACCCAAAGGTTAGGATAGTCGAGGCTCCGGGGGGTACATTGAGCTTGGCGGTTAACCCTGCTCCAATTGACGACGGGCTAAATCCTTTCTCTATAAGAGAGGTACGGTTTGCATTGAACTTTCTAATAAATCGGGATTTCGTTGTAAATGAGATCTTGAGAGGATTTGGCGCCCCGATGGTCACCAATTACGGGCCTTTTGACCCTGACTTCTTAGTTGTAGCAGATACGATAGAGGAAATTAACATTAGGCACAGTCCACAATTTGCGAGTAGTATGATCACTGAGGCTATGCAGAAAGCTGGCGCATCGCTGCAGGATGGAAAGTGGTTCTATAACGGAGAAAAAGTCACTATAAAGTTCCTAATCCGGAGCGACGATCCAGTTAGAAAATCACTTGGCGAACTTATCTCCTCTGATCTAGAGGAAATAGGATTTACAGTAGATAAAGAATTTGGCGATCTGACGAAAGCTTTTGATGTGGTGTATGGATCGAACCCAACTTCACTCGAATGGCAACTCTATACAGAGGGTTGGCAGCGATCAGCATTTGTAAAATTTGATACTATTTCGATCGCCCAAATGTATGGACCATGGTTCGGCAATATGCCTGGTTGGGGAGAGAGCACCTATTGGAGATATGAAAATGATACACTTGATGAAGTTACTCAACGTATAACGACTGGAAATTTCACATCTAAGGAAGAGAGAGATGAACTTCTTCGCAAAGCTACCGATCTAGGTATAAAAGAGTCAGTTCGAATTTTTGTTGCCTCAAGGATCGATCCCTACATAGCTAGCCGGAATATTGAAGGGCTTGTAAATGACTTTGGGGCTGGGATCACTAATAGGTGGAGCCTCATCAATTCTAGGCAAACGGACTCGCAAGGAGGAACTCTTCGTGTTGGAATGAAGCAGATCTATCAAGGCGCTTGGAATCCTGTCACAAACATGGACTTTTACGCTCAGAAGATCTGGGGAGGCGTGTCTGACCCTGGGGTCTGGCCTCATCCACACTCGGGCGAAATAATGCCTCTAAGGCTTTCATGGGATGTAGAGACAGCCGGTCCAGACGGAACTCTAGATGTTCCTAGCGATGCTACAGTTTGGGACCCAATTTTGGGTGAATGGAAACAAGTAGGTGATGGAGTCAAGGCTACCAGTAAGGTTGTCTATGATCTTAAACTAGGTGATTGGCACCACGGAGAACCCATGAACAAGACAGACATCCTCTACTGGGCTTACTTCTTCTTTGAATGGGGGACCGATACTGGCGTAGGTGACCAGACAGTAGATCCGGAGTATACCTCTTCGACTGAACCATTCGTTGAGTCCACAAAAGGTTTGAGGTTCTTGGATGATGATAAGCTTGAGGTATATGTAGACTTTTGGTTCTTCGATGATGGATTCATAGCTGAATATGCAAGTTTCTGGGCCGCAACCCCTTGGGAGGTTGGCGCGGCGATGGAAAAACTCGTTTTAGAGAAGAAGTTCGCATTCTCGTCATCGGCTAGCAGGGTCAATAAGGTAGAGTGGATATCGACTATCATAAAGAGTCATGCCGAGAGCATTTCTGAAACACTCAAGGTGATGGTAGATGAGGATATTATCCCCGCTCCATTGACCAATTTTGTCGATCAGAAGGAAGCCAAGACCCGCTATGCTGCCTCAATAGATTGGATAGAAGAATTCGATCATGCCGTAATAAGTAACGGACCTTACTTCTTGAAAAACTACAATCCAGACGCGAGGACAATAACTCTAAAAGCTTTCAAAGACTCTCAATACCCGATTCCATTAGGCTTCTGGAAGGATTACGAAACAGTATATACGGCGGAGATCAAGAGAGTTGAGACTCCAGCGACTGTACTAATCGGAGATCCGGCCAGGATCAGGGTACTAGTTGAAGTGGGGGACAAGCCCAGTAATGAGGTTATAGTAAACTATAGGCTAGTAGGTCCTGATGGCAGGAGTGTAGTCAAGGGAGTAGCACAGCCCCTTGAAGTTGGGATATATCTCATATCTATCTCCCCTGATGTGACATCTAAACTAGATGTAGGTGCGTATACGCTAAAACTACTAGCAGTAAGCCCAAAGGCGGCGAAACCTGATCTGTTTGAAACAAGTTTCTTGATTGTAGAAACCCTCAGAGGTTCAGAAGTAAGACCTTCGGAGAGTGAAGATGAACCAGCGTCGAGTAATTCAAACCTAACAATGGGTGTAGGCGTAGTGGTTGTTCTAGCCCTTGCCCTTGCAGTTCTACTCATAAGGCGAAGAACGACAAATAAAGTATAGGTGCGCTATTCGTAGTTAGTTGTCTAAATGGGTTTTGGAAGATTTCTTGTATTTAGAAGTGTAAATACACTAGTAGTGCTTTTCTTTACACTATTAGTCACCGTACTTATCCTAGGTCCCTCGATAGATACGATAGTTGTCCGAGGGGTAGAGCAGGAGGTGAGGGGTGAGATTGTACAGAATCGCGCACTTGTCTCTGGGTTTAATGACCCACGAGACCTACAGGCGTTCATAGACGGCCAAGTCCAGGTCCGGCTTTCTTCCCTTGGGTTGAATGATCCCTTCTTCTCTCCAGTGAGGATAGCCAACTTGATGTTCAAGATTATGACATTGGACTTTGGTCAATCGTTCTACTTGCGGAGCTATGAGGGATCATCGAATGTAAAGGTGATAATCCTGGAAGCTCTCCCTAGAACTATTCTACTCTTCTCTACTGCTACCATAATTACTGCATTCTTGGGGATTTCTATCGGCGCTATGGTGGCCAAGAAGGCTGGCTCACTATTCGATCGGCTTATCTCAACATTTGCTGTCGTCAGCTTTAGTTTCCCTCTTTGGTGGGTTGGAATGCTGATGATCCTAGCCTTCGCCTATACCTTCCCTATCTTTCCAGCAAGAGCAACCCCGTTGATTCCCCCATCTGATCCAGGCTATATTCTGTCTCTGCTCTATCATATGACATTACCTCTTATCACGATAGTTTTGATTAGTTTTGGGGGTTGGGCTTACGTTGTTAGGAACCTGATGATAGGCACTCTCCAAGAAGATTACATTACCGTTGCAAGAGCAAAGGGCGTCCCAGAGAGTAAGGTGCTTTATGGCCACGCTTTAAGAAGTGCAGCACCACCCATCATCACGATAATCGCACTCAGCCTATCCGGTTCTCTAGGCGGTGCAATAATAACTGAGGCAGTTTTCGACTGGCCAGGTATTGGAAGGCTCTATTTCGCTGCAATTTCTGTTTTGGATCTTCCCGTGATAGTAGGCCTTACATACATACTCACTTTGGTCTTCCTGCTTAGCATCTTTATCGCGGATATATTGTATGCTTATTTTGATCCACGAGTGAAAGTCGGGTAGATGTGAGATTTTATGTCAACTGTCCCATCATTCTGGAAGGAATTCAAACACTCCCGTAGCGGGATGGCAGGTCTCACGATTCTCATCTTCCTAATACTAATGTCAGTGCTAGCATTAGTTACCATACCGATAGATACCTTCAAACAATGGCATAACCCCAATCAATGGATACAACTTCCTAAAGGCGCTGCGCCTATATGGACCAATTTTTTCTCTGAAGTTAAACAACCCGAACATTTGATCTTTGATAAACCTAGGGTAGAAGAGCGTGACTTTGGGAGCATATCGGTTGTAAGCCACATCTATACATTTGATTTTCAGTTTGACGGGTTCCCGAACGATTTCATGCTCGATTACGATGTCTCTTATGTGGGAAATCCACCATTCCTAGAATTCTCGGTCCTAAGACCGGACGGTGAGAAGGTAGAGCTATCTAGCATAACGCTTCCTCCGAAACCTCCCAGAATTATTAGATACCTCTACAACGGAACGTTGTTTTCAACGGATCGAAATCTACGGTTGGGTACTGCTCAGTTCCTCGACAGCGTCTTGGAGAGATCTATCAGGATAGATGAGGTTAGTCCACAAGTATCTATATTGGCAGTAAAAGAAGATGGAATGATAAAAGCTCAGACTGCTAATGTGCTGAAAGGCACTTACCTGTTCAATGCCACCTTCTTCCTTTTTGACGAGGAGGACCAACTAGAGAGTACAGTCCTGATCATAGGGGGGAAAGTCTTTGGACTCCTGGGAACTGATGATTTAAGGAGAGATCTATTCCTCGGAGTAATTTGGGGTACTCCTATTGCATTGGCGATAGGGCTATCTGTAGCTACCTTAGCCGTTGGGATCGGGATAGTGTATGGCGTGGTGAGCGGGTATCATGGGAAGCGTACAGACGAGATTATGATGAGAGCGAATGATCTTGTCTATGCTCTTCCTGCTTTGCCATTTCTAATAATCTTGACCATATCAGTAGGAAATAGTATCATATTCGTTATTTTTTATCTCGTCATTTTTGGTTGGGTCGGGATCGCAAAGGTTAGCAGAAGTATGACCCTTCAATTGAAAAATACGGGCTATGTTGAGGCAGCTGAATTGATCGGTGCCTCACGATGGCGGATAATTTTCAAGCATATTATCCCTCAAACAGCACCATATGCATTGGCCTCAATTGCGCTATCCGTACCTGCTGCTATATTGACCGAGGCCGGATTAAGCTTCTTGGGTCTTGGAGATCCAACCTTGCCTACTTGGGGACAGCTCCTACATGACGCCCACCAGTTTGGTGCAGCTGCACGAGGGATGTGGTGGTGGATCCTGCCTCCAGGGTTCATGATAGCAAGTACAGGTCTGGCGTTCGTTCTTATTGGCACGGCTGTAGAGTCTATTATTAATCCCAAAATGAAGAGATGATCAATTGCCACTCTTAGATGTAGAAAACCTTCAAACATACTACACCGCGAGAGGTGACGTAGTAAAGGCGGTCGACGGGGTATCTTTTCAACTTGAGAAGGGTGAATCACTCGGGATCGCAGGTGAGTCTGGTTGCGGCAAGACGACACTTGGCCTATCGTTGATGAAACTTCTCCCTCCTAATGGATGGGTATCGGGAGGCAAGATCAGAATCGATGGGCAGGACATAGCTACTATGGATGAGAATAGGTTCAGAAAGGAAGTTAGATGGCGAAAAATTTCGACGATTTTTCAAGGAGCTATGAGTGCCTTGAACCCTGTCTACACTATCGGGCATCAATTGGAAGAACCATTGCTCTACCATCAAAAGATATCTAAGAAGGATGCAAAATCAAAATCTATTGACGTTCTAAAAAGTGTAGGGATGGACAAGGACGTTTTCTACCGATATCCCCATGAATTAAGTGGTGGAATGAAGCAAAGAGTAATTATTGCCATGGCACTAATCTTAAACCCGAAGATTGTAATAGCGGATGAGCCTACTACTGCTTTAGACGTCATCGTTCAAGCCCAGGTCATAAATCTACTTAAGAAGTTAAAAAGGGAAAATGGCCTTTCAATTATCTTGATAACTCATGATCTAGGGTTAATTTCAGAAATCGCAGATAAGGTAGGTATCATGTATGCCGGAAGGATGGTTGAGTTTGGCTCTCTAGAGGAGGTATACAATTCACCGAAGCATCCATATACAGACAAATTGCTAAAGAGTGTTCCAAGGCTTAAAGGAAGAAAGCGCAAGTTGGAGTTTATTCCTGGCACTCCCCCCGATCTAACGAATCCACCCACCGGCTGCAGGTTTCACCCTAGATGCCATAAGGTGATGGAAATCTGTTCTCGTCAAGAGCCACCTACTATTATCCAAAAGACTCAGAAGACTGCGTGTTGGCTCTACGCAAAGAGATCGTAATCATGCTTTAGGGAGATGCTGGCTCACACGATGAAGAATATCGCTGTAGTCAAGAACGTAACTAAATGGTTTCCTATCAGAAGGTCGATAACCGATTTCCTACGGGGTAGACCGCTCAAATATGTTAAAGCGGTAGATGGTATCAGCTTCAATATCAAGGACAATGAGATCTTGGCACTAGTCGGAGAATCGGGGTGCGGAAAGACTACTATGGGAAAACTTTTGTTGGGATCAATCCTTGGGGATTCTGGTAGTATTAGTTTCGATGGCGTCGCTTTGAGCGGAGCGAGATTAGAATCAGTCAGGCGTCAGGCTCAAATGATCCTTCAGGACCCTTATTCCTGTATAAACCCGCGTTTCAAGATTTCAGACGTTGTAGCAGAACCACTGATAGTTCACAAGGTGGCTCCAGATAAAGCGGAACGATTGAAAAAGATAGAAACTGCACTCAATGAGGTAAAGCTAACTCCGGCTGATGACTTTCTGGACCGGTTCCCTCATATGCTCTCTGGGGGACAGAAGCAAAGAGTGGCTATAGCCCGAGCTCTGGTTCTACGACCTAAGCTCATAGTAGCTGACGAACCGGTCTCAATGCTTGATCTCTCGATCAGAGCTGAAATATTAGAACTGATGCTCTCCCTGAGTAAGAAGTTTAGGATAGCTTACCTATACATTACTCACGACCTTTCTACTGCCAGATATATAGCAGATCGGATAGCGGTGATGTATCTAGGGAAGATCGTAGAGATAGGAACAGTTGACGAAGTTTTGCAGCGAGCTCTGCATCCGTATACCAAGGCACTTATTGATGCTGTACCGCAGCCGGATCCCAAAAATAGACTCCGCGAAATTAAGCTCGGGGTAACCGGTGATATACCCAGTTCAGTGAATATACCTTCGGGTTGTAGATTTCACACAAGATGCCCTTATTCTACTGAGATATGCGAGAAGGTCGAGCCGATCTTAAAGGATGATCTACGAAAAGGTCACGAAGTCGCATGTCACCATGCTGAAACGATATCGCGAAATTAAGAGCGATGACTTTTCCATCTGGTGAGACGATGATAAGAAAAGCGATAGATCGGATAAGACGAGGTGCGAGCATCGAGGAAGCAAGTAGAGAATTATCATGGAAAAATTTTGAGGACTTTGTTAGCTATATCTTGACATTGAATGGGTATGAAACTGTCACAAGACATCGGGTAGGCCGAAGAGCTGAGATAGACATCATCTCATGGAACCATAGTTTGGCTCTGATCATCGATTGTAAACACTGGAAAAAAACCAGTAAATCTAGCCTGAACAGCATTGTGTCGAAGCAGATCCAGCGATCTGAGCTCCTGATCGAAATAAATTACTTCAAAGGAACTCGAATGGAATTGATCCCAACAATAGTAACACTTGTGGAAGAGGAGGGACAGTTATACACTGGAGTGCCAATCGTCCCAGTACAGAAATTTGATACGTTTCTAAGAGAGCTGGACGGGAACTTAGAAATGATCTATAAACTCCAGATCACCTAGGCACGTTTATTGGTTTAAATCTTAGTTAGGAACGTTTATCTCTTTCTGGGTAATGATTAAAATGACGACAATGAGGAATCAGAGTTCATCCGGATGGGTGAAGGAAAAGGCATTTGACTGAGTCGTCTTATGCTAGTACAATAGACAAGAAAGATTTAAGCCCCGAGTTTTCTCCTTTGACAGGAATATAAGTGCGGCTTGTCTATTTTACGGTAGTTAGCGTACTTCTAGTTAGTATAATTATTGGGAGTCTGTACGCAAACATCTCTGTTGCTTTCTATAATCAGCAAACTAGTAGATGGGGTCCATCCAATATTATCGGTCTCGATCGAAAATTGGACCTCTTGGATCAGGAAGGTTTCCAAGCTGAAGTAACTTATAGACCAATGGTTTACAAGGTTGATCTAATAGATAGCAGTGGCACCGATCTAAAAGGGGTTTGGACACTAGATCCTGCTCAATTGGCAGGTGTATTGTTAGTAATTGTAGGTGGTATTTTCCTAAGGGAAAGAATTGCGAAGCGAGCTCTCGAATCGTAGGATCAATTTCTGGAACCTAATAAATCCAAAATAGTGTATTAATATGAATCGGATCATCAAAAGTTTCTCCTGGTTCTTTATCATTCTAGGGTTACTCCTCCTTGGTTGGCTTGCATTCACCTTCGTTATGGGAACGGATAGGCCGCTATACGTGGTTTCAAGCAATAGTATGGAACCTACACTTAGAGTTGGTGACATAATCCTCGTTCAAAATGTACCTTTTGATAGAATAAAAGAAGGAGACATAATGGTCTTTAAGAAAGGCTCTCTACCTATAATAGTCCACCGAGTACACGAGGTAATCGAGGGGCCAGGTCAGAACTTAATAATTACGAAAGGCGACAACCCTCAGACAAATCCCAGCCCCGATTATCCCGGACTTCTCCCGAGTCCGCTAAGGGAAACTGACTATTTAGGTCGGGTTGATGGTCTTGTACCATACGTGGGCTTCCTGACCGGCATCTTCCCTCCACCCTTAAACATCATTCTCGTTGTGATCATACTTGCTTTGATAGTGCTGTCAGAAATATTCCCAAAAAAGAAGAATGAAGACGTATAAATGTAAAATTGAGTTTATATATCTCAAACCCACCTAAACACAATATTGCCCCAGACTAAACCGATGATTAGTGTTGAAAACGTTGTTGCCTCAG
>Ga0114947_10000315_pt1 | contig 15991 bp, 17 predicted proteins | sample CR02metaG_FD_99656 | JGI IMG/M metagenome (GOLD analysis project Ga0114947, IMG submission 99656) | Deep subsurface microbial communities from Mariana Trench to uncover new lineages of life (NeLLi) - CR02 metaG | ecosystem: Environmental > Aquatic > Marine > Ocean trench > Sediment ...
GAGCGTCGTAGCGCTCGCGCCGAGCGCCACGAACACGGTTGAAAAACCGAGGACGAAAAACACGCTCAACATTAGGACCGAAAACTTAGTGCGTGTGGCTTCTTGCTCCTGGGCATCACCTAGTGACTGGCCCGTTACGTAGGAGATGTATCCGGGCACCAGCGGCAGTACGCAGGGAGAGAGAAACGAAACGAGTCCGGCAACGAAGGCTGTCAGCACGCCGATACTTGAGATTTCGATCATTACGATATGCTCTCTGATTCGTTTGATTTATGACTTGGCTTATGTGCTGCCTGGATCAAGTTGGTGATCAAGTTACTCAGCGGTTTGCGCCTCAATTTTTTTGATACCCGCGAATGAGGGCCTCTACCTCCGGGCTGTCCCATTCCGCGGGACCGGTGTACCTGCCGATCTCGCGACCCTCGCGGCTAATGAGCAGGGTGGTCGGCACACCGAGGGCATTGAGCGCCACCGGCGCCGTCATGGACGGGTCAACGAAAATGCGCAATGCCTTCAACCCGAGGTCCTCGTAGAAATCCTTGACAACAGCGACGCCGCCTTGATCGATGGATAGCGCCAGCACCTCGAAGTCAGGGCCTCCGAGCATGGCTTGCAACCGATCGAGTGTTGGCATCTCTACGCGACATGGCCCACACCAGGTCGCCCAGATATTGAGCAACACCACCTTGCCACGGAAGTCGCTGAGGCTTGCGGCTTTCAAGTCGCCGCTCACGAATGTGAGTTCCTTCAAGGCCTTCGGTTGCGGGTGGATCGCGAAGGCAAATCCCGGCTTGCTGGTTAGGAGGGGCGCGTTAGTGGTCACCGGCGTATCGGATCGAATAGACATGCGAGACTTATAGATCAGCGCCGCCGCGGTCATAGACACGGCGAACACGACGGCCACAACCAGGAGTTTTTTTGTCAGTCTCATCTAAATTGGCTACTTCGCGATGTAGGGAAACAGCTACGCTTCACTTGCGTAGACGCTCAATGAGCGGCGCGATCTTGCCTTTCCAGTCGACTTGCGAGATCGGCCCGATGTGCTTGTAGGCAATTCGTCCTTCTTTATCGATCACAAACGTCTCCGGTACGCCGTAGACTCCCCATTCGATGCCGACGCGCCCATCAATATCGGCACCGGTACGGGTATAGGGATCGCCCAGCTCACGCAACCAATTGGCGGCCTCTTCCGGCTGGTCCTTATAATTAAGTCCGTGAATCGGTACCACGCCCTGCTCTTGGAGTCGCATAAACAACGGGTGCTCAGCGCGGCAGGCGACGCACCAGGAGGCAAAGACGTTCACCAAGGACACCCCGCCTTTGAGATCAGTGCTTGAGAGTCCCAATGTCCGGCCTAGGACGGGCGGGAGGCCGAACTGCGGAATAGACTTGCCGATCAAGGGAGACGGAATCTGACCTGGGTTCAAGGTGAGACCGACGCCAAGCAGTACGACGAGCCCTAGCAGCGCCACTAAAGGCAGCAGGAACACCAAGCGCCGGCGCACCGGCCGTGTCGCTTTCTCCAGCACACCGTCAGCCATGATCAGTTCTTTGTGCCGCGTTCACGTAGGGTGTCATTGATCTTCTCAGATAGAAATGTCATCCACGTCATGTCTCATCCAATTAGTCGAGCAGTCGCTCTATCTCTGCCTTCAATGCTGCCAAAGGGACTGCTCCCATTTTCAGCCTTACCGCCCCTGTTTCGTTGTTTAAAAGAATGCTCCCGGGCGTGCCGCTGATTCCGATCTGCGCGCCTTCGATCAGATCCTGTTTGACACGGGCCGTATACTTTCCGCTGTCCAGGCAGGTTCGGAATGTCCGCTCATCCAGCCCGATTTCCTTAGCCAAGGGAACGAGCTTATCCAGCGGAAATCCATCGCCATTAGATGTGGTCCGTTCGTAAATCAAATCAGCATATCTCCAGAACGCTTTATTCCCGCCCAACTCATTAGCGCATTCTGAGGCCTCGGCTTGCGTTTGCGCCCCCGGGTTATGAAAAGCTAAAGGGAAATGGCGGTAGACCCAATTGACCTTGTCGCCATAGGCCTCCACCACCTTCTTAGCCGTTGGGTGGAAGCGTTTGCAAAAAGGGCATTCAAAGTCAGAGTATTCAATCAAGGAAATTTCAGCGTCTGGGTTTCCATATATGTGATCCCTTGTATCGGAAACACGGCGCACGAGCTTGGCATTTTTAGCATGAGCTCTTTCGAGAGCGGCTCGTTCTTTCCGTGCGTATTTCTCAATACCAACCTCAATCTTTTGAGCGAGCTCTGCTTCATCGGTGATTATCTTGGTTACGGACACCTGTCTTAGCTCGAAACCCAAGAAAATAAGTGACCCAGAAATAAGGACGGCTGCAAGTACAATAGCGATGATTAATCCTGTCTGTCTTGGCACACTATTCATGATTTTTTCTACAAGAGCCTCTTTTCACGGTTCAGAATGCGGTATAACCATGCAGCCGATGCTGCAGTCGACAGTGGGAACACGGCTGGCCTATCGTTGAACGTTGCAGTGGTTAATCAGTCGAAGACCGAAGACGAGCCGCCGCGGGTAAACTGTCGCAGCCTAAGTAGATATGAGGTGTTTAGGAGGAAAAGGTTCCGGGCCGACCGGCCAATTGAACCGCAAGATGCTTGAGAAGATAGGGGTCTGCTCCGCGGAATAGTCATCAACTATTGGTGCGTCTGAAAGTATTGCTGCTGCTCCTGAGCAGAACAACATGCAAGTAGAAATGGTTAATGATTCTCCGTCTTGGCAGTCCGACCTATCGGGAGTGTTTACAGGTACGCTGACCCCGGTGCATCCGGGTGCACTGGATACCGTCCTATCTCCCGCGTGTAAACCTTGAAGTGGTAGCCATAATGCCAACACCACGAGAAGTGAAACGCTGCGCCGAATATTCCGTGAGCTCATAGGTGAGTTACGCGCCAGGGTGGCGAATCGCATTGATCATTGGCGGGCGAGCTCAGCTTTACCGGTCTCGAGTAGCTGGACCAGGCGCTGTGGAGGTGAATAGCCGGGCACCCTGTCTCCGTTCTCCAGGAAGATCGTCGGCGTGCCCCTAATACCGACCGCTTGGCCCATGTTGTAGTGTGCCGCTACCGGGTTGTCACAACGCTTGGGTACTACCTGTCGACCTCCATTTGCCTTCGCGTCGGTCAGCGCCTTCTGCGGGTTATCGGCGCACCATACAGAGACCATGTCGTCATAAGCGCGCGATGGAATGCCGGCACGAGGAAAGGCGAGATACCTGACCTTGATACCCAGGCTGTGCAGTTTGTTCATATCGCGGTGAAGCTTCTGGCAGTAGGGGCAGGTAATATCCGTGAACACGGTGATCGTGTACTTTGGCTTCTCCGGGGCGAACACGATCATGCCGTTCTCGCCCAGACCGTTGATCGCATTGATGCGGGCCTGCTTGCGCTTTACCTCAGTGAGATTTGCCTGGGTTCTTAAATCAACCACATCTCCCCGAAACAAGTAGCGCCCGTCTCTGCTTACGTAAACGATACTTGGGCCGATGGCGAGTTCATACAAACCGTTGATGGGCGAGTGGCTAACCGAATCAGGTTTCACCCCCGGTATGACTTGGTCCATGGAACTGACGAGGGCAGGTGTTATCTCTTCGTTGGCTAGCGCCACTTGCCAACCCAGGATTCCGGCGACGAGCAACAGTAGGCTCTTTTTCACCATTGTCGGATACCTTTCTATGCTGCGGCGCACCCAAAGGGGATACAACCGCGGAACTGTCAGGAGACGCCCCTTAGTCTATTTTAGACTCGCACCATCTCTGCAAGTTTCGCTCCCGCGCCAAATATCCCTACTAGTCTTGCGGCCGATGTTTACCCGGTGTCTTGCGGGGATCCACCGAGGGCGCAGCATCCGCATGCTCGTCTACCGAAATCCGCGGGCGAGCCAGGTCGGATATGTTTAGTAACGGATGTCGATGGCCCTGAGCGAGTCCCCGTCGTGCTCGTATTTCACCTGTACCATGCCACGCACGTTCTCGAGTCCCTCGAGGAGTGTTTCATCCGAAAAGAAGGTGATCGGAGTTGCTGTCTGCACATCGAAGATCGTAAACAACCCCGCTCCCTTGTCGACCGCCGTTACCTGTCCTACATGGGTCTGCTGTGCGGCACTGCCACATGCTAACGCCGCCGTGGGCATTAAGACCAGCGCAGCCGCTAACGCCACACCCCTAAGTGTTCTGTGATCCATAGTTTCGACCCTCCTGATGTTCCGTACTATATATCATGCCACCGGTGAATTCGTTAGACCAGAAGAACGGTTGCCAGTTCAAGGACGTGTTGAACCGCGTCAAGACCTAGCTAAGTAATGAAAATAACTACAAAATCGGCGATGACAAAGTCAAAAGCGGCGCAAACCAGTGAAAACCACGCCGCCACGTGGGTTGGCATTGTCTCGGTGTCGTGCAACCAGTCTCACGCGCCGTGATGGCGGCAGTCCATAATCCCGATCGAGATCCCTTCACCGATCCACACCACGCGAAGGGCTCTGGTGAAGCAAAGCCGTTCGTGTTTCATGATGGGCAGGACGGCCAACGAGAGCCCCGACACATAGGCCAGGATTACCGCCAGCGTGATCGTAGCGGCCACGCCTAGGCCAAGCGTAATGCCAATCGCAAGCCCGACCACTTCGCCGATGACACAGCCGAGCAGGCAGTGCAGCGTTGCGTGGGCGGACGTCTTGAGGGCTGTGCCAGGGTGGTGGTGTCCATGCGCGGTCATAGTGCTTCGTTCTTTTCGTTCGGGTGTTTGAATTATCTGTTTTCCGCTCACGCCGGTTAGGCGCAATTTGGTCCTTCATGGCGTGATTTCCACGATTGCCCGCTGCTCCGCGTCGATGGTGAAGCGAATCTGTTGCCCTGCCTTGAGGGCCGTTAGGAGTTTTGGTGGGTTTACCGGGTAACCCATGATCATTGCAGCCATGAAGCCCGGAATCTCTTTGTGGTCGACGACGATCTGGCCCTTGCGTATGTCAACCGAAACAACTGTGCCTTCACCGCTGAAAGTGAGTGGCCTGATTTTCACAATGGCCTGCTGGTTGGCGTCAATGGTAAAGCGAATTTGCTGTCCGGGCTCGACGCCCTGGAGAAGCTTGGGCGGTTTCACCGGATAGCCCATAATCATGGCGGCCATGAAACCTGGGATCTCCTTGTGATCCACGACGATCTCGCCCTTGCGGGAATCTGCCAGGATCACTTTCCCCACCCCCTCGAAGACGCGGCCGACAGCGGCTACGTGCTCCTCCTTGGGCTCTCCCCCCTTTCCGACGATAAACACCCCGTCCATGCCCATCTCCTCGTGCAAAGGAACATGGCAGTGGAATTCCAGCGTGATGTCCTCATCGGGGGTGATGAACCGGGCGGTCTGTACCCCGGCGCCGCGGAACTCCAGCATGAACATGGGGTTGAGGCCAGGGATCATGAGGGCATGGCGCACAGGGTCCTTGTTATCGAGGACTACCTCCACCTCCTCGCATCGCCCGATCTGGATCTTGTTGGGTTCAAACCCAAAGACCTGTCCCTCGTCGGCGAACTCAGCCCCGCCCTTTATATGGATGCGACGAAAGCCCCGGGGCTTGTCACAGGAGCGGGCCACGACCTTGTGGCCCTCAAGAACCTCCTCCAAGGACGTCTTTACCTCGGGGTCCGCGTCTTTGCGCGACCCGTCAGAGCTTTCTTCAGCGGAGGAGGGCTTGGACTTTTTAGCGTGCGACTGATGTTCCGGTTGCGAGGCCTTCGACCAGCCCTTTTCATAGTCGGCCAGGGTGGAGTGAAAAATCGACGGGTCGAAGACGGGGACCTCGCCTTTGTAGTATTTCGGGTCAAAGAACCGCTTGAGGCTGGTGGCAACCTTGGGCAGCCCGTCCGGTTCGATGAAGTCCTCATATACAATGGCCGTGATGTCACCGCCGGGACTGATGCCCTTGTTTGTGACGGCTTGCTCCGTGTGGTCATGCATGATCCACACCCCGGGGCCGGAGGAATAGTAGTCGTCCGCGGTGGTGCGCAGCTCAAGGTCAATCCGTTGCGCGGCGGTGATGGTAAAGACATCCCGGGTGATGCGGGCGGCTTCCGGCACAGGATAGCCGTCCACATGGGTCAGTATAGGATGGTGCCCGTGGGTGTGGAGAGAGATGGTTCGGGCCCCGGCGTTCAGGATACGAAGCTTCACACGCTCGTTCGGCTTCACCTTGATCAGAGTATCTTGGAGCGTGTAGGGGAAAGAGCGACCGTTGAGCATAAAGATGTTCGGCTGTCGCTTTGTCGAATCGTACTCCCGGTGCATTTTCTTCTCGATCTGGCGGGGATCTTTATACTGCGTGGGTATGGCGTTCAGGCGGTCGTCGATGTCCGTATAAACGAGGGAGTATTCCCGGTCATATCGCTCCGCCTGGGCTTTGGCGAGATCCTTGATCTCACCGGCGCCGACAATGAGGTGGCGGAAAATGTTGTTGGGCCGGTTGGGCTCGATGATGAACATTCCTTGGAGTCCCATAAGGACATGGACATCGGGCTGGACGTGGCAATGGTAAAAGTGCGTCCCGGGGTTTTTGGCAATGAAGTCATAAGTAAAAGTATCTCCGGGGCGAACGGCCTCCTGGGTGAAGTCTGGGACACCGTCCATGGCATTAGGGTGAATTGTCCCGTGGGGATGGATGGTGTGTGGGAAGTAATGCGTGTTATTCAGCTTGATCTTAATCCGGTCCCCTTCCTCCACCCGGATGGTCGGGCTTGGGAAGCGAGCCGGTGAGACCATTCCCTTCCCTTCGGGCGCGAACACCCAAAACGTAACGACCTTACCCGGGTAGACTTCCTCCTTGACCTCGATGACCTCGAGGTTGATCGTAACCTCATCGGGATCGCCATCGCCATCCAGATCCCGACCCAGAACGATGGCGTCTCCAGATGTTCCCGGGATCGATGGCTCCAGAAAGGGAGTCCCTGCAACGGATGTCCTGACGAAGGAAAGAAGCAGGGCAGACAAAAGGGCCGCTCGCAAGAGACCGCCCCCGCCCGCGCCCATAGCAAGTCTTCTGACTCGCATCGCCCCTGCTCCTAAGCTTGTCCGCTTTTTAGGTTCCGAACTGCCAAGGCTTGGTCCTTCCCTCCGTGCCAGTCCGGCCAGGTGTCCACGGCTATCTCCGAAGAGATCGTTCGGGTAGCACACTTAGAGCCACGCTAGTAACCCGACCCTCGTTACTTCAACCGTTCAATGGCGATGATCTTCTTCTTCGCCGCGTCGATCTTGAACTTGATGGGGTCTCCCGGATTCAACCCCTCAAGCATGTCCGTTGACTGCACGGTATAGCCCATCCCCATGGGCATGGCCTTCATGAAGCCCTTGATCTCCTCATGCCCCACCACGATCTGGGATTTCTCCGGCACCAGCGCGATGACCTTTCCCCTGCCCTCGAAGATCCCCGCCGTGGCCATTTCCATTTTCATGCCCTCCTTCATCTCCATGCCCTTTTTCATCTCCGTCTGCGCGCTGAGAAGGTTCAGCGCGAAAAGGCAGAAAAGGAGCGCAAGGCCCACCGATGCAGATCGAAGCAAAGTCCTGGTTCCTGCGACTCGCGTGATGAATTCTCGAAACTTCGAATATAGGCTCATCTTCGGCCCCCTTACAAATGACTGCTTGTAGTTGACTTCTTCATGCGCGCATCTCAATTAATCGAAAATTTGAAGTAACGAAATAAAAAGACCCTACTGTGTAGCTCAAAACGTCTAATCAACATGTGTCTATCGCCACTCATTGTATACTCATCATTTACGCCACGCTGCGTCCAGGCTCCAGAGGGTGTCCTGACGGCGTATCAGGAATAGAGCGATAAAGCCCGCTAGGACGGGAATGGCCGCAATATATAGATGGTTTCCGCCAAATGGATTTAACAGTTGCTGGTAGCTGGCAATCGTGCTTGTCACATGAAGCAAGAGTCCAAGCCCGTAACTATAGGTTTTCAGGAATCCCGCCATGATTGTAAGGCTCAACAAGAGCTCAAAAGCTCCAATGACGTAGGCGATTTCGGTCGTAATCCTGACGTGGTAAAAAAACTGGTATATCGCCATCGCCCCCTCCGGGGCGACCAGCTTGTCGAGGCTCCATAGGAACAAGAATCCCGCAAGACCAATCCTGAGGATAAAGAGAGCGATGGAAAGCGCCGTGGCATTCATCGGCCATGTCCTGATGGCGGTTCTTCGCCATGTTATCACCCCTCTGCGGCGTGTGGTTACAGCAAGCCCCCAAATCAACGTTATGCTGGTCAGCGTACAACAGGCAAAACACTGATGAAGTGTCATAACTACTAATGTAATCAAACGTGACCGCTCGCAGGAGGAAATATGCCGTGGGGCTCAGATCAAGAACGGCCGCCTGATTCTCGAGCATCTATAGGTGGTTTCAAGAGGACTTCGAGGACAGCAACGAGGGTGTTATCCGTTACCTACAGCTGTATGCGGGGCCCCCACTCGCCTCGGCGCTGGCCCGGACAACACGAATCGCCGACGACCAATACGATTGGGCGCTCAACGACGTAATGTCGTCCCCGAGCAGTAAGGCAAGTAACACGGAGTGGAAGGTGGCTCATGACCCGCGACGATGTATCATGGGCACCCCTAAACTGCAGACGTGTAGTAGACATATTGCGCGAAGAAGTTGAGGAAAACCATGGCACGGCCGATGTCAATAGTGGGCTGTCTCTGGTTGTTTAGCTGTGCATATCTGTTGTTGCCCTTTGATGCCTTCGCTACTCAAGATGAGGTTGAGGCTAAGGTTAAAGCAGCGGGGTGTTTCATTCCAACCCCTAAGGGAATCGTCTTGGGGATCGGCACGGTGTTTCGGGACATACGTATCCCCTTTGGATTGCACGAACCAGGCGAAACGGCTCGAGAGACGGCAGCGCGTGAAACCCTCGAAGAGACAGGGCTCGATGTCGCTGTGGGCTCCCTACTGCGAACATTCGAGAGCGATACAGCCTTCCTCTTCCACTGTACGCCTAAGACAGCCATTGAAGATTATTCACGGTTGCGGCCTGTCGACACAGGCGAGATGGCTGAAGTCATCGTTATGGATCCACTCACGATGTTAGATCATCACGGACGCAAGATTAGAAACGCTTGGCGCATTCCCAAAGACAGAGACTTACTTATAGAACTGTTTGAACAATATAAGAACAAAGAAACAGAGTGACCTAGTCACAGTCCTTACCTGCGCCAGGTGGTGTCCAAGGTCCAAACTGGGTGGTAGTGTTTGAACGCAGCGGGTAGGTATGGCGATGAATGGAAAGATGGGAACATCAGCGGTCATGACCGCAATAGTCAGTCTGGCCTTTCTACCATTTGCATTCGGTCAAGGTCCGGGGCGGTGGATGACTGGCGCGCCCATGCCCTCAGCCCGCTCCGAAGTGGCAGTGGCGGCAGTTGCCGGTAAGATCTATGTGGTCGGCGGTTTCGGTGCGGGCCGGCAGCTCGAAATTTATGAACCACTGACGAACCGCTGGTTTCGTGGAGCGCCAGCACCGCACGCCGTGCATCATGCGGCGGCAGTAGGCCTGAACGGCAAGCTCTACATTATTGGCGGGTACGCGGGAGGCTGGAGCCCAGTTGATTTCGTGTACGAGTACGATCCGGCAGCTGACGCCTGGCGGAAACGAGCGCGCTTACCGACGCCGCGCGGGGCTTTGACAGCCGTAGTGTTTGACGGAAAGATCCATGTCTTGAGCGGTGTTGGCAGGCATAGACGAAACACACCCGCGCATGAAGTCTACGATCCGGCAACTGACAGCTGGCGCGCACGCGCACCGGTGCCCACGCCACGCGACCACCTAGCGGCAGCTGTGGTCGGCAAGCGGATCTACGTGATTGGCGGTCGTGTCGATGGGAGCTATGCGCGCAATCTGGACGTGAACGAGGCATATGATCCGGCTACGAACCGATGGCAAACACGCGCACCTATGCCAACCGCGCGCAGCGGTATCGCGGCAGCAGTCCTCAACGGTGAGTTGTTGGTCTTTGGCGGCGAGGCAACATCGGGTACATTCGACGAAGCTGAGGCCTATGATCCCAAGAGCGACCGGTGGCGCAGTTATGCGCCGTTGCCGACAGCGCGTCACGGGCTTGGCGCTGCGAATGTGGGTGGGCGAATTTATGTTATCGCAGGCGGCACCACACCGGGTGGCTCGGCCTCTTCACTCAATGAGGTTTTAAACCCTTAACGAGTTTGACGCGGTTGTCTGTCTACGGGTTTCCGTCGATGCTCGCTTTTGCTGCACGCCGGAAGCTATCGATGCCGCTCTGGTGATCCCCATACTCTGCGCGCCCCGTTGCAATCTCCAACTCATAGGCGGCCAGAAAGGTCTTGTAGGCGTGGGCCGCACCGCCTTGATCGCCGCGCTGCTTGGCGATGGTGTGCTCGAGCATGATGCCCAGCAGATGATCAGGGACGGACTGTCGAAGCATAGCGACATAAGTGCGCGCGCTTTCGATATCGCCCGCGGTGGCATGGATGAGTCCGACGTGATAGCGCGTGTCGTTGTCCAACGATCCCAAGAGCTCGTAGGCTTGAAGGGCCATGGGCGCAAACCGCAATGCCTCTTGGGTATTACCGCGCTCGGCCGCCGTCATGATCCGGTTGAACAATCGATCTGCCGCCTCTCGTGGGGTCATTTTTGAAAGGTCGGGGGGTTGGCTCAGTGTCGAACCCGCACGGAGAAACGGCGACGGCGAATTATTTCGGCCGACGAAGGCCGACAACATGACGACTAGGGCTCCCACCGCGACACCGACGGCAACCCACGGTACGATGGTCTTCGCGCTCGTTCGCTCGGGTGCTACCTGAGCCGTGAGCGAGACACCGCAGTTGCTACAGAACCGGCCCGCTGCTTGCTGATTACAGTTGGGACATTGAACCGTGCTTGAATTCATAGCCGCGACAATATGTGATGAAATGGGAGAAACCCCATTTCGGTATCATAAAGTCAGTTATAGGACAATACGGGTAGAGAAGTAATCGATGGTTCAGAACAGCCGATATTCGGTAGTCAGGCCCAGACGACACCTGGACTTGAGGTGCGGGGCACAGAGCCGGTGGCGTTTCTGAGGGAACTTTGATCCCCTGCCAGTGGTCCAGCTTATTGAATAAACCGGAGGACTTGATGGAATTACACGCCATGCACAGCCGCTTGTTGCCATCGGCGTTGTTTTTGGCCCTGTATCTGCTCTACCTCCCTGTTTGCAGTGGCGATAACGTAATCAAGAGTCAGAACGATCAGCGCCAGTACGAAAGTTTCCTTCTATCTAACCGGCTTAAAGTATTGGTGATCTCCGACCCAGACACTGATAAGGCAGCCGCCGCCATGGATGTTTTCGTGGGCAGTAGTCGTGACCCAAAAGATAGGCAAGGCCTGGCTCACTTCCTCGAACACATGCTATTCCTCGGCACTAAGAAATACCCGACGCCTGGGGAATATCAGGATTTTGTGTCGACCCGCGGCGGTAACCACAACGCGTACACCGCCTTCGAGCACACGAACTACTTTTTTGATATTGACAAAGATTACCTAGAGCCTGCTTTGGATCGCTTTGCACAATTCTTTATCGCCCCCTTATTTACGCCCGCATACGTCGACCGCGAAAAAAACGCCGTTCATTCCGAATATCAATCCAGAAAGAAAGATGACGATACAAGACTGCACCAAGTTTGGAAGCGGGTCGCCAACCCGGGACACCCTTTTTCAAACTTTAACGTCGGTAACTTGGATACTTTGTCGGACCGAAAAGGTGCCAAGGTGCGTGACGAGCTCGTCGATTTCTATAGCCGTCACTATTCTGCCAATATCATGACACTAGTCGTGCTCGGCCGAGAACCCAATGCAGTACTCAGACAGTGGGTCACTAAAAAATTTTCGGCGATAAAGAATGTTGATGCCAAGCCGCTTCATATCACCGAACCAATATTCGCCGAAGGGCGGCTCCCGGCTAGAGTTAACGTGATCCCGCTTAAAGACAGGCAGATCATACGCTTGACCTTTCCGATACCCGCTTTGTTCGAGTTTTACCGCAGCAAGCCCGTACATTACATCGCCAACCTGTTAGGGCACGAAGCTGAAGGAAGCCTACTTTCTCTCCTGAAGAAGAAGGGCTGGGTCGATTCACTTAGCGCTGGTTCACAAATGAGCAATCGAAGTTCAGCAACTCTTGATGTGTCGATGAGACTCACCAGAGAAGGGGTCCCCTATATCAACGATATCGCGTCCCATGTATTCCAGTATCTTCGCTTGATTGAAAAACAGGGCATCAAGCAATGGATATTCGACGAACAGAAGCGAATTTCTGAGATCGATTTTCGCTTCCAAGAGAAACCTGCGCCAATCAGCTACGTTCGTTCGCTCGCCTCTAACCTGCAGATCTATCCTGCCAGTGACGTACTCTATGGCCCTTATGCCATGGACAAATATGATCCAACTCTAATCCGCTATTTTCTTGCCCGACTTACTCCGGACAACGTACTGGTAACTGTCAATGCTAAGGACTTACAAACTAACATGCAGGACCCCTGGTTTGACACCGCCTATCAAGTCACAGGACTCGGTTCGGATATTATCGAGCGCTTGCAGAACGACGAGCCAGATCCTCTTCTTGCAATTCCGAAGCGCAACGTATTCTTGCCAACGGATCTGTCCGTCAAACTGCCTAAAGAAGTTACGAGTAAACCCATTCAGTTAAAAAAGTCTCGAGGCTTTGAACTTTGGTTTCAGCAAGACAATACTTTTCGTGTTCCCCGAGCTGACTTTTACTTTAGCATAAGATCCAAGAGCGCCAACGATAGCCCCGAGCATGCTGTGCTCACCCAGCTTTACGTAAAGATTGTCAATGATCAGTTGAACGAATTTTCCTATCCCGCTTACTTGGCGGGGCTTACCTACGACCTTTACAAACACCTTCGTGGATTTACGGTGCGCATATCTGGCTATAACGACAAGCAAGCGTTGTTGCTTTCGCATATCGTAGAGGCGCTGACTAGCCCAATCATTAAGCCGGAACGCTTTGCCATTGCCAAAGAGGAATTGGGCCGGAGGTTAAGGAATGAGAGACGAGAGCCACCTCACAGACAAACCGTTTCGGAGGTGTCGAGACTTCTTTTAAAACCTCACTGGACGGGAGAGCGGCGTCTGACCGCAATGCAACGACTCACAGTCAAAGACCTGGAGGAGTTTATCCCAAAACTGCTAAGTCGAATTGAAGTAGTGATACTGGCCCACGGCAATTTGTACCGCAGAGATGCATTAGACTTGGCCAAAGTGTTAGAGGAAAAGTTAATAAGCAAGTCAACGCCGATTTCGGTACCTCCCGGCCAAGTAGTGAAACTGCCGGGCGCTAAACAATATGTACGGCAGCTAGAGATCGATCATCCGGATTCGGCTATCACGATATACGTACAGGGCGCCAATAGAAGCTACACTACGAAGGCGATGGTTTCACTAACGGCGCAAGTTTTATCCTCACCGTTCTACAATGACCTTAGAACAGATAAACAGCTTGGGTACATCGTATTTGCTACCTCTATGCCGTTGCTAGAAGTCCCAGGTATGGTTTTTATCGTACAATCGCCGATTACGGATCCGATCGAACTGGAAACTCACATAGAGCGTTTCCTCTTGGATTATTATGAGTCGGTTGCACGGATGAGTGAAACCGACTTCGAGAAACATAGGCAAGGGCTGCTTGCACGTATCCTGGAAAAAGACAAACGTCTGCGAACACGCTCCAATCGTTACTGGACTGAGCTTGACCGCGAGAACTACAATTTCGATTCGCGTAGGCAACTAGCCGACGCCGTGCGTTTGATTACGAAGCAAGAGTTCGTAAAGTTCTACAAGCGTTTTCTCTTGAGCGAAAATCGAAAGCGCATTGTTGCTCGTTCTACCGGGGATCAACACAAAATGGAATTTGCAGAGAAAGAGCGCGCGCAGAAATATATCGTAATCCGTGATCCTGATTCCTTCAAAGAGGGTAAAAAATACTTTCCGAGGTACGACGATACACCTTAACCTAACCGCTGACGTCGATTCGAAAACGCTGATTTAAAGGCGAACGATGCGGGTTATGGCGGAGGATGAGGCCGAAAGAGAAGCGGTTGACCTAGATCTCGCTAGTTCGCCTGCTGCCCTATGGCTACGATCTGCTGCTTAGCGGCATCGATCTAAACTTCACTGAATCGCCCGGCTTAAACCCTTTCGTGAGCTCCTGCGATGTTACCGAATATCCTGTGGTCATCGCTTCCATAAATCCAGCCGAGGAAATCTTGTGGTTCACGAATGGTGGCTGCGTAGGTGAAGGCGGGTAAAGGATCTCGACTAACGATTCACGTGTAATAGGCCCCAGCCGTACCAACAACGATAGTAATCAATCCCAGCACTAGATTGATGGCGATAAGAATGCGTATCTGGTTGAGCGCTTGGCCGGCGGCCTCGAAGTCTGCCGACGCCAGGGCGCGATTCAAACGCCGATACGGTGCGAAGAATACGTGGAGGAATATGAGCACCATGAGAATGCCGGTCGCGTTCATGATGTGTATATAGAGACCGACATTGACGAAACCATCGAAGGCAAAAAGAATCATCCAGTAACCGCTGAGTAGTAACAGCACTACCGCAACCCACACCCAAGGGAAGAAACGAGCGAAGGCGCGCGACCAAAGCGACAGCCGCTGGGGAGGCCCTAGATCCAGCGCCGCCGGCCTAAGCACCATATAGGCGAAGAACATTCCGCCGACCCAAATAACCGCGGCCAAGATATGTATGGTAATAGCGATCGGCATAGTGGCACCTTGTTGTTGGCCGGCAGTATAGGGGAGGCGATCACAGGCGTCGAGCAATAGCCTGCCAAAGCCGGTCGCACTCGAAGCTGAAAACTTACTTGCAATCGGGTAAAGTGCGCGCGTCTGTGTTGCCGATCAAAGGACAACCCATGCGGGATTACAAGATTGCCCCATCCATTCTGTCCGCCGACTTCGCGCGGTTGGGCGAAGAGGTGGACAACGTTCTGGCTGCAGGCGCGGATATCGTTCACTTCGACGTCATGGACAATCACTATGTGCCGAACCTGACGATCGGGCCGGTGATCTGCGCGGCTCTGCGTAACCATGGTATTACCGTCGATATCGATGTCCATCTCATGGTCAAGCCGGTCGATAGACTCATTCCCGATTTCGCCAAGGCCGGCGCCTCCTACATCACCTTTCATCCTGAGGCGAGCGAACATATCGATCGATCCTTGCAGCTGATTCGTGATCAGGGTTGTAAATCGGGGTTAGTCTTCAATCCAGCCACCCCCTTAGACCATCTTCACTATGTGCTAGATAAGGTGGACATGGTGTTGCTGATGTCGGTCAATCCTGGCTTTGGCGGCCAGAAATTCATAACTGGTGTGTTGGCTAAACTGCGCGAAGCCCGCAAGATCATCGACGAGAGTGGTCTACCTATACGTTTGGAAATCGACGGTGGTGTGAAAGTCGACAATATCCGCGAGATAGCCGAGGCGGGTGCCGACACGTTTGTCGCCGGCTCGGCGATCTTTGGGACCGATGATTACAAGGCAACGGTCGTAGCCATGCGAGATGAGCTCGCCAAGGTGGGTACTTAGTCGGACAAAAGCAGCGGTGTGAGCAGTGCCTGAGGTGAGTCAGCGATTCGAATGCCCTCTGTCCGTGAAGCTTGTCATCATGGATTTGGATGGGACCTTGGTCGATACCGCACCGGATATCGCCGCCAGCATAAATGGCATGCTCGCGGATCTCAGGTTGCCGACCTACGATCGCGCTACCATTACCGATTGGGTCGGTAGTGGCGTCAGCCGTCTGATTAAGCGGGCACTCACCGGACGGGTGGATGGGGAACCGGACTCGGCCCTTTACGAACGAGCGGGGCCACTGTTCCGACGGCACTATGGGGCACGGGTGTCGCAGGA
>Ga0114947_10000319_pt1 | contig 15735 bp, 15 predicted proteins | sample CR02metaG_FD_99656 | JGI IMG/M metagenome (GOLD analysis project Ga0114947, IMG submission 99656) | Deep subsurface microbial communities from Mariana Trench to uncover new lineages of life (NeLLi) - CR02 metaG | ecosystem: Environmental > Aquatic > Marine > Ocean trench > Sediment ...
AGGGACCTGAGTAGCCTCATGCCAGCAAAATTCATATACATCCACATTGATGACAGCACCGATAATGCCTTGGCGGTACTCTCTGAGAGGTTGCCGAGGTATTACCCGTCCTCCTATGATGCCCCCCGTTATACCCTCCATGGTCCGCCGGGTCACTGTGTTGAACAGGCTAGGAAGCTTGTAAACGCCGGTGTGCGAACGATGATATTTTCTACTGTCACCCATGATCATACTCAACTTGAGCGGTTAGCTCATGAGGTGCTACCGGAACTCGCGACAATAAAGTAGGCTAATCCCTTTTGTTTCCAAGCGTAGCCGTGCCTTAAAGGAGTCTCACCGGAAACGTGAGAGGGACCGGTTGAGCAAATAGGAGGAGTTTATGGCTAGAATACGAGGAGTGACAAAAGATGAGGCGCCGGATGAAGTTCGAACCATCTTTGAAGAGCAGGAAAGGCGCTATGGGTTTGTGACCAACACGGCGCAGGTGTATGCGTTGAGGCCGACCATACAAAAGGGGGTCGGAGCCCTTGCCGAGGGAATTCGGGCTTCAGGGCTCATTGAACCAGATCTACTACACCTTGTTTGTGTCAAGACGGCCAGTATCAATGGCTGTCCATATTGAATCGATATCAATGCATCCAGTGGGATGCAACGTGGGGCCTCCGCAGAAAAAGTCGAAGCGGTGTTGGGAAATTACCGCAAAAGCGGTCTTTTTTCTATGCGGGAGCGTTTGGCACTCGAATTAGCGGAACGGATGACCTATACAGGAAAGCGCGTCACCGATAAGTTCTTTAAGCGTCTTCAAAGGCATTTTACCGATGTAGAGCTGGTGGAATTGGCGGCCATCATTGCCTTGGAAAACTTCCGCAGCAAGTTCAACCCAGTATTTGCCATCGAGGCCCAAGGTTTTTGTACCCTGCCAGCAGTCAAGGTAGCTTCAGCTGGCGCTGCAGAACGCTTTCACCGATGAAAGAGATATTGGGGAAAATATTTATCCTGGAGATCTCCTAGGGATTAGCCTTGCTAAATCCTACGGCTGAGAAAGCAACTGCCTTGCTCCTCACTCCACTTCCGTGTTAGTGTAACCGACTGTATGAAGAAAGAATCCACTGTGATCTCTAGCCTCAAGGAGGGAAGTTATGCCGAGCATTGTGCACATCGCCCTGAAAGTTGAGGATCTGGATAAGACCAGCGAATTTTACGAGAAAGTCTTTCACTTTACTCCCATGGAAACCACCCGGGTGCGAGACCACACCTCTCGCCACTTGAGTGATGGCTCTATCGATTTGGCGCTGATCAAATACGACAGCGAAGAGTCGGCTGAGGCCACGGCCGCAGGTCAGGGACCCTGCATTCATCATTTCGCTATCGAGGTTGATGATGTAGACAAGTACGCGGCTGAGATCCGTAAATTTGGCTGCGAGATCATCAGCGACCCTGGGGTAATTCCTGTCAAATTTCGTGCCCCAGGTGGAACGGTCGCAGAAATTGTATCCACGGGAAGATACCAAAAATCTAAGCCATAGATGAGCTGATTAGAGATTATCTTTCTTCTCAGCACGCATCTAATCGATGCTCTAATTGCATCCTGAAGCAATGAGCGTATTCTCCCGCCACCCAATCAGCGCTGTCATCCTGGATTTTACCCCATTCATTGTTCTGAATTGAGCTTACATTTGTTTTATTCGGGGGTCTAGCCCGATCAGCGAAACGCCGGAGCCCTACTCATCAAATGGCACTCGCTCTGCTGACTTCTGGATTGATTTCAAAGTCCCGCCCGTTGGAAGGTACGCGAAACAGGTTGACGAATACTAGGAAAGATTGGCTGATCCAACTGTGGGGTGGGCTCTCATTCTTCCAACCAGTTTAGCTAAGCCCAATGGAACCCAAATCCAGATTAGAATACTCACGGCTTGCGTAAAGGGAAGCGACCTCGCCCCTTCCCAGATCTGTAGTAGCGGATCCACCGCGAGCATCCAAGGATGGTCGGGAGATTCGGCTTTATGGCGGACCACCACCTGAACGGCGGCAAAGCGTTTTTGCTTCAGTAACTGAATGAGCTCCTCTTCAAGTCGCTCAGGGGGAAGCCCACGCCAGTTGGGGAAGCGAACCAGGTTCCAGACATGGACCGTTGAACCCCAACCATGGCTATCCGCTCCACCCATTATCAAGAGATTGTTTTCTCTGCTCATTTTGACAATCCGAGACCTAAGACGAGGGGGAAAACCAAGGGCACGTGGAGAACTCGACACAATTTCAAACCCTTGAACCCCCCAGGCTAAAAAATCATCCAGATTGTCCCAGTGGTCCTGCCAGTACTGAGGCAGGCTTGCAATCACAACCTGATCTCTTGCCTGGGACACCGTCTGTAGAAAGGACTTTATTCCCCTGTACCCCGTGTCATGCGTTTCTTTGTTGAAATAGGTCTTATTACCGAGAAGAATCCAGTGGGATTTTGATAGACTCAATTCTTCTCCCCGCATGGAAATAATACCGGGATGCGGTTTACGACTTAGAGAGATCTCCCTTCCTGCTATAGATCCGTGGAACACATTATGATCCGTAATAAAGTTGGCGTGGAACCCACCCCTTTCGTGCCAGAGCATATTTTTCAATGGTGAAAAGGACCTCCTTCCATCCCAGGAGGCATGGGTGTGAGAATGGATGTTAAAGGCCAACAAGTCCTTATCGTCCAATTCGAGCCTAGCCATGGGGCGAGGAATAAGAACTGCAATCACGAATACAATAAAAAGCCCCAGGTTAAGTAACAGGACCCCTCCAACTTCAATCAGAAATAATCTAACGGAGAACGGGGTTCCGAATAACTTTAACAACCGACACCCTATCCAAAACAGGTTAACGGCAGAACCGAAGGCAATGTGTTGTCTTATGCTGAGGATGGTTAAGTGATCTGCAACCTGAAAAAAAGGTGCGAATAAGAGGTAGGTAAAAGAATAGTGAAGTCTGATTCCTTTGCTGAATTGTCCAGTGACGATGTCTTGGATGTCACTGGGATGACCAAAAACCTGCCCCAGAACAATTGCAACGGTTAAAACAATCGCAACGGTTAATGTGACAGGGATCCGCTCTTGAGGTTTGGTCACCGGGAATCCACGAGTCGGCCCCAACCAACGGTAATCGTCCCCTCTGCATGAAACTAGCTCACCCCGATAGAGGGAACGGGTTTGGGAACCACTGCGTTACTCGCTTCAGCACCCCTTCAATGAATTGAATGTGAATAAAGATAAGCAGTAGCCCAAGAGCCAGATTCACAGTGACATCGACTGCCAGGATACCTTCGTAGAAGGACAGGGGAGGCAGGAGTTCTCCCTTGCGCGATTTGAATGCTGCCCATGGCTCTGCCTAACTGTGTAAGTGAGCCGCTGTAGTCCGCACCGGCGCTGGCTGCCTATCACAAACAGCTTTGTAATCCTTTAACACAGAATCGCATGTAATATCCATTATTTAAGAAACCTCTGTCAAGAAGTATGGCCCCAGCAAACGTTGCCTCTCCAGCAGCCTACGGTCTCCTCAATTCCGTTGAGATTGAGTCCACTCACGAGGTTCCCTCACCTCTCGACAGTGATACCACGAGACCAATTAGGCTCAGGCCTACGGCCGCGAGGAAGGTCGTGTTGAGGGCGGCGACAAATCCAACAGGATTATCAGTAGTGAGGCTGACTCCCGAGAGTCCCGTGTGGGCCTCAAAGGCGGCCGTCATCAAGAAACCGCCAATGGCCACCCCTAGGACGTTACCCATACTAAAGACGACGTGATTGACTGCGGTGGCGAAGCCGCGGTGCTCCGTGGGCATCATGGAGATCATGGCCTTGGAATTGGCCGGATTGAAAAATCCATTGGTGATTGCCCCCAGCGCGATCATCGAAGTTGGTAGCAACCAGTGTGAGTTCGGTTGGAAAAAATAACCGAGCACGAGAGATATGATCAAAAATAGGATGCCGAAGCTGGCGGGGAAGCGCGGCCCGAATCGATCAGCCATGGTCCCGCTGAGTGGTGCAAGAATCACGGTTATGATGGGGGGGACCATGAAAAGGAGTCCAATGAATGACGGTGACAAGAGAAGAACGTTTTGCAAATAAAAGGGAAGAAGAAAAAAGGGAATCGTGTAGCATGTGGAAATGATAAGGAGACTGACAGCGCTACAACTGAACAGGCGGATCTTGAATAGTGAGAGGTTGAGGAAGGGGCTTTCGGCCTTTGACTCGTAGGCAATGAGCCCAGCGACGCAACCGAGAAAGGCCACCGCTATGGCCATCTTACTCTCGGCCCCCATGATTTCGAGGGCCCGGCGGTCAAAAAGCAAGATAAGGGTGGTGGTCGCTGCGAAGATCAATGCGGCTCCAACGTAGTCAATGGAGACACGATTGACGGATGTGGGGCGGCCTTTCAGGTTCGCCAGGGTCAGCAAGGAGCCTATCAGTCCAATGGGAACGAGAAAGAAAAAGGTCCAACGCCAGCTGAGGTAATCGATGGTCAGACCACCGATGCTGGGACCCAACAGAAAACCCGTATGATGAGCGGTGGTCATATATCCTTGGGCTCGCCCACCAAGATGTTCGGGTACCGCATCTGCGGCTAGTGCCCTGCTGGAAGACTGAATCATGGCAGCACCAATCCCCTGAAGAAAACGGAACCCGATGAGTTGGTAGACGTTTTGAGACACGCCGCAGAGGAAGGAGCCCAACGAAAACACAATAAACCCCAACGCAATGATCCTCTCCCTTCCCCAGAGGTCCGCGAGGCGGCCAAAGATGATGGAGAGTCCGATATTCGAGAGCTGATAGGCCAAAAGCGCCCACGAGATCCCAAGGAGGTCGGTCCCCAGAGTTGCAGCCACGGTGGGCATGGATATGTTGAAGATCCTGGCGGCCGTTGCGGAAAAAAAAGTTCCCAACATCGCGATCGCAAGAAGCAGGTAATTGACGCGCGTCTCCACTCGGATGTTGTGTCTCCTCTAATGAAAATTTTAGGCAGCTTTTTTAAAGGTAACGCTGAAACTGTCGCTGGATAAAATGTGCGGTGCTTGGGTCAGGGGGATCATATCACGAATGAAGCGAACAATATTAATGAACGTTGGCTCGGTGAGGCACAATTTGCCCAATTGACAACCTGTCATGACATCGGATAACGTCGTGGCAAATAGATGAGCAATCCCCGTACCACAGACTCACACCTGTGGCCTTTGGGAGCTGTCCTTGCGGAGAGTTAGCACAATCATCCCCGTGCTCACCCCGATCCGTAACTTTGAACGCCCTGCATGGCTTCCATCTCACAGGCAGTGCATGGTAAAAAGGGGAAGTTTTAGCCACTGTATCCTAATTCTTTTTTTCGGATCGGGGCTCACACAAAGAGCCTAACGTGGTAAGGAGCAAGGAGGGAACCATGCGTATCATTGATGCTGATGGACATGTGACTGAATCCAATATTCCCTGGCGGGACCTTCTACCCGAAGCCTACAGCTCCAGGGCGCCCACTGTGGTCAAGGATAACCGAGGTGTTTCCATGGTCATGGTGGAGGGTAAGTTATGCCCCAAACCCGTTGGGAAAGGCTGCGGCTTTGTGGGCGCTCCACGGGGTCGATCTCCGCAGGCAACCACCGGGATGTCTGATCCCGTCCGACGCCTTCAGGACATGGACCTCGAGGGCATCGAGATGGCAGTCCTGTTTGGATCGAGTCCTTTCCTGAGCCTCCCGTTTTTTGATGACAAGGATCTCGCCTGTGCCATTTCACAGGTCTACAACAATTGGCTTGCGGGATACTGCAAGGCGGATCCCAGCAGGCTCAAGGGAGTGGCACTGGTGCCCATCCAAGACCCGCCTGCGGCGGTGATAGAATTGCGCCGCTGTGTGGAGGAGTTGGGCTTTGTAGCAGTTGCTACGCCGACCCACTCCTCTTCGGGCAAAAATCTTGACGATCCGGACCTCTACCCCTTCTTTGCCGAGGCCGAGCGTCTCAATGTCCCAGTGGCTATTCATGTGGGGGCCGGTGATGGGGTAGCGGCAGGGATCGAAAGGTTCGACCATCCTTTTTATACCCACGCCATGACACACCCGTTTGAACAAATGATCGGCGTGCTGTGTGTGGTTGTAGGTGGATTGTTGGACAAGTTCCCTCGCTTGAAAGTGGCCTGTATGGAAGCGGGGGCCGGTTGGGTCCCTTACTGGATGGAGAGGCTCGATGAGCACTACGAAAATATGCAACCTACCGTACCCTGGCTTAGCAAACCCCCGAGTGAGTACATGCGTAGCGGCCAGCTCTATTACGCCTTCGAGCCGGATGAAAAAACCCTTGGCTTCGTTATAGATTTCGTGGGTTCGGAGCGCCTTGTCTTTGCTTCCGACTACAATCACAGTGACGGCAAGTTTCCGGATGCGGTAAAGTCCGTCACCCAAAGAGGGGATATTGCCCCGGAGACCATGGCCAAGATTATGGGTGAGAATGCGTGCAGGCTCTATGGCTTTTAATGATTTTCGATTTAATACCGGGTAGTGAACATGGCAAAAAAGATGCATTCTGGTGTGATGCGGGTGAAGGGTTTGTTGGAGATCGCCTCGGCATTGTACGATACCTCGCTCCCCGATGTGGGTCGCCGGCTCACCCTCTCTCTGGGTGGGGGAACGAAGGCAAAGGGGACCGAGCGTATTTCCTTTTCCACCGGGAGCCTTCGCTTGCTGGAGCAGGTTGCACGCAAGAAAGTGGAGGTCGGCTGGATTAACCCCACTGCAGGTCTTGCCATGGCGGTGCGCGGGAAAGGTCCCTTTAAGGAACCCCTTCCCCTAAAGGCCCTAGCCATGTTTCCCTCCTGGGATCGACTGGTCTTTGCCGTCGCAAAAGAAACGGGACTTACTTCCTTTGATGAGATTCGTGAACGACAAGTCCCGCTTAGAGTTTCTGTGTCTGCTGCGAGACCGCCTCGAGATAACACCACAATGTTTGCAGTTCTTGAGGTCCTGCGGGCTTACGGATTATCTCTAGAACAGATCCGGCGCTGGGGTGGCTCTATTCAAAAGGTTAGAAGTCCGAGTCATCCGGATCGGGCCACCGGCATTCAGAATGGTTCCATCAACGCTGTGTTTGATGAGGGGATCAAGAGCTGGGGGAAGGTTGCTTTAGACGCAGGGATGAAGTTCCTCCCCATAGGCGAGCATGTATTGGCCCACATGGAATCCTTGGGTTTCCGGAGGGGGGTGCTTACTAAAGAAAACTTCCCCGCCATGAATGATCACTCGGTGGCCGTGGACTTCAGTGGCTGGCCCATCTGCTGTCACGCCGATATGCCTGAGGATGTGGCTTATGCTTTATGCGAGGCCATTGCCTTGCGTAGGGATAGAATTCCAGTGGATCAAGAGGGGCCACTGGAGGCATCTGCATTGTGTGCCGACACTGAGGCGGGGCCCTTAAACGTTCCACTCCATCCCGGCGCGCAGCGCTATTATCGGGAGAAAGGCTATCTGCAATAACTTTCCATAGGATCAGAATTAGGGTGAACTGTAAATGACAATTCAGAAGTGGGACGATGATGTAAGGGTTGCAGTGCTCGTGACGGTTATGTTCGAGTCATGGTCTGAGGACAAGTCCCCCGGTTATTCACCCATGGCGACACCCCTCAAGGAGGGGACGGTGGACCGACATGGGATTTCCTGGTCAGAGTACGGCGGCAAGACCGGCATATGGAGGCTCATGAGAATCCTGGATAACTTTGGAATCCGTGCCACGGTCTGCGTGAGCGGCAAATCGGTGGAGCTCTATCCAGACGCAATCAAAGAGATCCTCCGGGGAGGACATGAGGTGGCGGCACATTCCTATACCCAAGATGCACTGGTCTGTTATCTATCGCCGGCACAGGAAAGGGAAGTCATTCAGAGGTGCCGTGGAATCATTGAGGAGGCTACAGGGTCAAAGCCTGTGGGGTGGTTGAGTCCTCGATGCACGCCCACGCAACATACGGCGGAGTTTTTAGCGGAAGAGGGTTTCCTTTGGCATGGGGATTACAATGATACGGACCTCCCTTACTACATGAAGACGCCTAAAGGTCCCATGGTTGTCATCCCTCATTGCGATTTCACGGATAACAGGGTTCTCCGGGGTAACCCCGGGGATTTATTTCAGGTCTACAAGAACACCTTTGATTACCTATATAAAAACGAGCCCACGGGGATGATCAATCTCACGGTTCATGCGCATTTTGGCGGCCGGCCTCTCATCTCAGCGGTGGTGGCGGAGGCACTAAAGTACATGAAGGGATTTTCTGGGGTCTGGTTCGCCCGCCATGACGAAATGGCACGATGGATGATTGACCGTACCGAGAGAGGGTAAGGGAAGCAGACGGGTAATAGCAAAGAGCAGAGCGCAGAAGTATGACAGTCGAGCCTTTTTCAACAGGCTGTCTAGGTTTTGACAGCGAAAGGTATTCGGCATATCATTTCATTCGCGCAGCCGATTCGGTCACAAGATTCAAAGGAGGAAACGATTATGGCAGAGCCAAGAACCCTAGAAGTCTTTTCTGATTACGTTTGACCCTGGTGCTACCTCAGTACCGGGCGTATTGAGAAACTGAAGAATAATTTCCGACTGAAGGTCAAGTTCACTCATTTTCCCCTCCACCCCGACACACCTGAGGAAGGACGATCGCTGGAGGACCTTTTCGGCCCGGATAGATCCCGCGTCGAATCAAGGCGCAACAGGATGAAGTCCCTCATGGATCAGGAGGGCCTTCCCTACGGCGAGCGGAAAATGACTTATAACAGCCGATTGGCTCAAGAGCTGGGGAAGTGGGCCGAAGGGAAACCCAACGGAGACCGCATTCACGAGGCCTTATTTCGGGCTTACTTCGTGGATAACATTAACATCGCAAAACCTGAGATCCTGCTGAAACTGGTTGAGCAAGTGGACCTGCCCGTGGATGAAGCTCGAGAGGTCCTGGCAAGCCGGATTTTCAAAGACGAGGTGGACGCCGACTGGAAGCGTTGTAGGGAGCTAGGGGTTACTGGCGTGCCGACTTTCCTGATCGATGGTTCAGTGGCTGTGGGGGCCCAGCCCTACGAAGTGCTCGAGGGGCTTGTCAAGCAAACCAACGGGGGCTGAAAATCCCCGAGGACAGAAAAGAATCGGGCCATGGAACTTACCACTGTCAGAATCGAAAAACCCGACGACATTAACTTCGTCCTAGGACAGAGTCACTTTATCAAAACGGTGGAGGACATCCACGAGGCACTCGTCCAGGCCGTACCGGGGATCAAGTTCGGCCTCGCCTTCTGCGAATCCTCGGGTGCAACCCTCGTACGCTGGACAGGCACTGACGAGGCAATGATCGAGCTTGCCAAGGCGAATGGCCAGGCCCTTGCGGCTGGGCACAGTTTCATTCTCTTTCTGGGCCCGGGCTTTTTTCCGGTAAATATTCTCAACTCCCTCAAGATGGTGCCGGAGGTGTGCCGTATCTATTGCGCTACGGCAAACCCCGTGGAGGTGGTGATCGCAGAGACGGAACAGGGCCGAGGCATTCTCGGCGTGATCGACGGGGCCAAGACGGTAGGGGTGGAAAAGGATGAGGATATCGCCTGGCGGAAGGACTTCCTACGTAAGATCGGCTACAAACTTTGACGTTGTCCTAGGATAACCCGGCTAGGGTTTCTTGGATTTAAAAATCCCGCCGGGCTCCTAATTCGTATGTCGAGCTAACCTTAGGCCTGTGCCGGTGTTGTTTGCGTCCCGCTGATTGGGCGCGCCCCTGTTTCAGGGCTCTTGAGCGACTCCGAAAGCTTTGTATCGATCATCTCATGGTTGGTATCCCACATGACACCCATGGGATCCTGACCTTGCTGTACCTTTTGGATGTTTTCCTTCAGGATTTCTCGGTAAATAATGACCCCTCTATCCGAAGTGCTCAGACGTTCCCTGGTACGATCTGCAACGGGCCCCTGGGTTTCCCAGGCCATGTGGTCCTGCCCGATCACCTTTTTCATACCCGTAGCGAAATGGGCTGCAGGATAGAGACCATTGGCAGGTTCCTTGTAAGGCTCTACGTAGTCCACTTCGGGGTTTTCATCTTCTTCCACCAGGCTGCCATCGGGGGTGGGCTCAAACACGATATGAAGATGGAACGTGTGGGTGTCGTCAATGGGCACCCGGTACTGGGCGGTCTTTCCCTGACGGAGAATATTGGGAAAGACTAAAGGGTGCTTATCCACTTGGCCGTTCTTGTAGGTTCGGATCTTCAAGATGCCGTAGGAGGTGATTTGGAAGTCGTAGTGGTCGACGTCATCGACGAATCCCCTTGTAGTATTGACAGGTTTCCTGCCACGACCAATGACGGTCTGGTGCAGGATTTCCAGGTGGGCCGGGTCCACCGAGTTCTCCATGGCCTGGACCCAGTTGCAGTCTAGCTGTGGGTGGACACGAAGCATTCTCCTGCCGTCCTTCCGTACCAACAGATCGTACTTCGGGATCGCCGGGGCGGGTTGCGGGCCCATGTAGGTCCAGTAGAGGCCGACAAATTTCTGCACTGGGTAAGCCTTGTGCTTTATGGTCAAGCGGAATTTGCTATCCGTGGGTTCCGGCGGGGTCTCCAAGCAATTGCCCTGTGTGTCATATAGCCAACCATGATAGGCGCAGGCGATTCCCCGTTCTTCAACCCTGCCATAGAGGAGGGAGACCCCCCGGTGGGGACAGCGGTCACCAATCAGACCCACGTTGCCCCTCTTGTCGCGGAAGAGCACGAGGTCTTCACAGAGAATTCTGACAAACTTAGTGGGATTCTCTTCAGTCAGCTCACTGGCAATGACAATGGGATGCCAGTAGCGGCGCAGCAACTCACCGCCTGGTGTGCCAGGGCCTACTTGGGTCAAAAATTGGTTTTCTTCTTGGGTGACCATATTAGCTCCTTTCTCCTCGTTGCCCCATGGGCATGCTTATCCTCTCATTTTCGTAATACCGACTCAAGGTATCCCACAGAACCATAAGGGTTAAAGGTTCTGTGAAACTAGCAGCCATAGCATACGTCACATGACCCCTGGCTTGTCAAGTCGTTAAGCACCTCACAACCAGAAGTGTGGACAGGCGCGGTTCCAGCAGGGTTCGATCTATTTCACGACGAATCCCCATCCATTTGCCTTTGTGAGATGGGGTTCGAGCAGCGGACGTGATACTTTTGGCGAGAGTTCCAAAGCTACCTAATAGTGATTTAGTACGCAGAGTCCGTGTGCCTTGTGAAATTGTTGAAGGGGGGCAGATTGAATATGCAATTGAAAAAAGCAACTTCGGTAAAAAAAGAAGGTTGGAAAAGGCGGCGTTTTCAACTTCATTGGGGAGGGGGTTGGATCACGGAAGAAGCCCGATCTGAGACGCCCTATCATGAGCCGTCAATTCAACTCCTGGCCTACGATTCGGGCGGCCGGGCCATAAGGTTCTGCTACTACCACGACGGAATGTACCAGGGAGGCCCTTTAATCCTGAGTGAAAATAATCTGAAGGATTTAAGGAAGGAGATCCGCAAGAACAAAACCATCCATTCATTTCTTAAGAGGCTGGTGTAATTTGCCGGCTAAGAACAAGGAGGGTCTCATAGCGCGAAGCGTTTTACGCCTCTGATCCCTTGTCAACTTGCTCAAATAGGGAAAGGTTCAGTGACCCGAAATTTCACGCCGCGATCAATAGCTTGAATAGTGGATCGAGAGAGTCACGCTCCTCCAGATGGTCGATGTGTTTTTCGACCTCAGCTGCGGCTTCCGTGCTTATGACTCGAGAGGCACAATCGGTGAACTTCATTCTCAATTCTTGCGAGCTGAAAGGAAACTGTAGGCCTCCTTTGGAGAATTCTACGAATTCCGAAAGGGTGCTCCCGTCTTTCCGATGAAGGATGACTTTGCAGGGACGGCTGCCCTCATTGTTTTCACGGAGGTCGGGGTCCAATTCCATCGCGACTTTTGCTCCCAAGCTGCGAACCAACGGATCGCGGATGGCTTGCTCGGAAAAAGTTTCCAGCCCTAATTTCCCATCCGTCAGGGCCCGGGCCACGATATAGGGCATGCTGAATTTCCCTTGAATGGCCGTTTCGGGAAGCCGATTCAATATCGTGTTGTAAACATGCTGGGTGACTCTCACCTTGATGGACTCAACCGCCTCTGGTGAAATCTTGTCTTGCTCGCGCATCTTCAACACGGCTCCCACGGCGGGGTGAGTCAACCCGCCACAGGGATAGGGCTTGAATTTAATTTTTCTAACAACCAGATCAAAGGAGTTCCCCAGTTCCTCGAAAGGACGGAGGTCAAACGGCAGGCTCTTGGAAAATGAAGTGAAAAAATTTTTCGTCTCACCAAGGATCGTTTGATTTGCAGTAAAACCCAACGCGGCCAGCCTGGCTGCTAGCACTCCGTTTTTCGAGGCCAGTCCGGCATGGAGGGGTTTCGTCATAGTGGCAAAGTTAGCCACAAGGCCAGAGGCCATAGAAGAAGCAATGCCGAGGGTCTGTTGGATCGCCTGGACATCCAACTTGAGCAACCTGGCGCACGCAACGGCGCTCCCAAGGGAGCCCAGGGTTGCCGTGGAATGCCATCCCCCTTGACTCAGGTCCGGCATGGAACGGGCCAGCCTTGCAATCACTTCAAAACCCACGACGTAGGCCACCAGGATGTCGCGACCACTTGCCCCCACCTTTTCGCCCAGGGCCAAGATGGCAGGTATCAAACCAGCGCTGGGTTGTCCTAAGATAAAACTGTGATCAAAATCCAAGGCGTGGCCTGCCGTGCCATTGGAGAAGGCGGCCATGAGAGTGGATGACTTGAATCCTTGGCCAATAACCGTCGACTCCTGACTCGAGCTTTCCTCCTTGGCCAACTTGGCGCAGATTCTGGCGCTCTCCTCCTTACTCCCTGCCAGCATGACCCCCACGCAGTCCAGCAGACCCCTCTTGGCCTCGTCCAAGGCGGCGGGAGGAATGGACTCAAAGGGTGTCTGTGACACAAATTCGGCGACTTTTTTTGTATAGTCCATGTTCGGGTATCAGGCCGCAGCGGGCAGGCGGTTCCGATCATGCCCCCAATCCAGGTGCTCCAGCGTTGGTCCTATGGGGACGATGCCGGTGGGGTTCACCTGACGTTGGCCGTAATAGTTCGCCTTGATCTTATAGAGATCCAAGGTGTCTTTAATCCCGGGCCACTGGTAGAGCTCTCGCAGGTAATTGGCGAGGTTGGGGTAGTCCTGCAGGCGGTGGCTGTTACACTTGAAGTGGCTATAGTAAACGAGGTCGAAGCGAAGCAGCGTCGGAAAGGCTCGCCAGTCCGCCTCAGTGATGCGTTCTCCGACGAGGTAGCGGCTCTCCGCAAGCCGCGTCTCCAGGGTATCGAGACCATGGAACACCTTGCAAACCGCCTCATCGTAGGCCCCCTGGGTTTTGGCAAAGCCGGTTCGGTATACCCCGTTGTTCAGGTGCTCGTAGACAAAGTCGTTCACTTTGTCGATCTCATCCTGTAAATCATTCGGATAGAAATCTAGACCCGCGTCTTCCCACTCATTGAACGCCGTGTTGAACATCCGGATGATCTCCGATGATTCGTTGTTGATAACGGTGCGGCGCTTACGGTCCCAGAGCGTTGGCACTGTTACTTTACCAGTGTATTCAGGATGGGTTGCCGCGTAGACCTGATATAACCGGAAGATGCTGTCCGCACCCGGTTTTAGATCGTCGATGCCTTGCGAGTAGGACCATCCCTCGGTTTTTGGCCGGTCGGCAATGGACATGGAGACCACGTCCTCGAGTTTTTTCAGCTTGCGCATGATGATGGTCCTGTGCGCCCAGGGGCATGAGGCGGAAACGAAGAGGTGGTATCGGCCCGGCTCGGCCTTGAACCCACCGTCGCCCGAAGGCCCTGGGCTTCCGTCCGCAGTGATCCAATGGCGGAACTTTGAGGCCTCGCGGATAAAGTGTCCATTGGCATCACTGGGGATAGTAGCGTCGTTGTCCCATTTACCCTGAATCATAAGGCCCATAGGATGATCCTCCTTTTAAGTCGTCCGGCAGCTGGTTCCCGAAGCTTAGCCAAACTGGTCCTCACGGGTCAAGCCCACGAACCAACATGCTATGAATAGAGTAGTCTGGTGGCTCTTAAAACCGGCTCATTGAGGTTGTAAAGATGATTTATCCCGGCTAGTATCCAATCGTCAAGTTCTCAGGATCGGTCCGATTCCGCAAAAATGAGCGTACACAACACGTAGAGGAGCTATGGCACAGAGATGGCTTAAACCCATTCGAATCGGCTACCGGTACAACGCAGAGGAAGCCCTATCCCAGTACGCAGGCGATCAACAACACGTTCGAAGTGGCACTGCGAGAGTATCGCGAACTCGAGGACCTAAATCCCGTCTCCATGTGGGATCTCCACTTTCTGCGCGAACTCGATGATGAGGGCTTCATCGACGGGCTCCATCAAAAAGCGGGTCATTAAGGGGTCGCCTTTGATATTCAGGTAAGTTCGGATCGCCGTCGGGTTGGGGAGGAAAATAGGGAATTTTTTTTGCTGGACAAAGTCCTTCGCTTTTGCGATTTTTAGGCGCTGGTGGCCGGGGAAACACGGTCTCTAAAGACAAGGGCTGCTAAATTCAGGAACTGAAAATGCCGGACATTCGGGAACGATTGGGTGAGGATCTCAAGGTGGCCATGCGCGCGAAGACCCAACTCCGGCTCTCGACCATCCGGATGATTCGCTCTGAGATCCAGTACAGAGATAAGGAGCACGGCAAGGAGACAGGCGAAGAGGATATTCTCAAGCTGCTCCAGTCGATGATTAAAAAACGTGAGGAGGCTGCCGAGCTATACACCAAGGGCGAGCGCGAAGAGCTTGCGACAAAGGAGCGCGAAGAGATCCGCATCATTCAAGATTACCTCCCCCCTCAGATAGACGATGAGGCGTTGCGTCAGGCTGTCCAGGCGGCCATCGCTGAGACGGGTGCTTCTTCAATAAAGGAGATGGGCAAGGTCATGGGGCTTTTGACCAAACAGCTCTCGGGGCGCGCAGCGGCGTTCCGGATTAGCCAGGTCGTAAAGGAAATGCTCGGAGGATAATCATTGCGCGTGAGTGGTAACGCAACTATGAATATCTGCATAGGGTCAAATAGTACTACAAGCATCAAATGGGCCGACGCCCTCAGCTTCGGTCTAAATCAAATTCTATTATTAGGAGGTATCTATGCACACGTATACAACAGACATGGTTGAAGGCATGACTGCGGAAACCGTCAACATAAAGGGGGCAAACAGGGATACGATCAATGCCTATTTTGCTCGGCCTTTGGGCAAGGGGCCCTATCCCGGCGTGGTCTTGATCCATCATATGCCCGGTTGGGATGAGTGGTACCGTGAGGCGACACGAAGATATGCCCACCATGGCTATATGGCCATTAGCCCCAACCTATACTGCCGTGCCGGTCACGGGACCGTAGAGGATGTAACGGCAAAGGTGCGTGCTGCGGGCGGAGTTCCAGACGATCAGATGCTCGGCGATTGCCAAGGGGCAAATCAGTACCTGCGCGCGCTGCCTGAGCAGAACGGCAAAGTCGGGGTCTTCGGCACCTGCTCGGGAGGCCGCCAAACCTTTATTGTCGCCTGTCGTGGGAAGGACTTTAACGCGGCCGTTGAGTGTTGGGGAGGACGTGTGGTGGCAAAAAAGGAAGACCTCACGCCCACCTCACCCGTGGCCCCAATTGACTACACGAAAGACCTC
>Ga0114947_10000322_pt1 | contig 15610 bp, 12 predicted proteins | sample CR02metaG_FD_99656 | JGI IMG/M metagenome (GOLD analysis project Ga0114947, IMG submission 99656) | Deep subsurface microbial communities from Mariana Trench to uncover new lineages of life (NeLLi) - CR02 metaG | ecosystem: Environmental > Aquatic > Marine > Ocean trench > Sediment ...
AGGGACCTATGGTATTTTTTCTCTGTCGGAATAAGCAGTCCCATCCAAGGCCGATGCCTGCGCGCAGCCAGGACCAATACGAGCCGTCCATAGAGATAACAGCCCTTACAGCCGAACATCGCCTTCTCGATATAGGAGGGCTCTTCTAACAAGAGCTCAACCACCCAATGAAATGGATGCGATCTCATCGAAACGCCTTATTCAGGGCCTCCACCTGTTCGGCAGACAGCCGCCAGCCGGAGGCCTGGCAGTTTTCGGCCACCCGATCCACTCTATCTGATTTGGGGATGGCTATGACATTCGGTCTGGATATGCACCAGTTCAGGGATACCTGTGCCATGGTCTTGCCGGTCTCCTTGACGATCTCCTGAAGCACATTCATGGCACGCCTGCGTCTTAGAAGAGGCCTGGTCGTCAGCCCACCCCTGGCCAAAGGGCTATAGGCAATCACCAGGATGTCGTTCTTCTCACAATAGGGCAGCAAATTTTCTTCTATCTCTCGGTTAACCAAGCTGTACAAAACCTGATTGGAGACAACCCTGTACTTGACCATGGATTCCTGAGCCTCCTGAAGATCCCTCGCCGAGAAGTTACTCACGCCGATGAAATTAACCCTTTCCATGTCCACCAAGTCCTCCATGGCACGCATCGTTTCCCTAATGGGGACACTACGGTTCGGCCAATGGACCTGATAGAAGTCAATATAATCCGTCCCGAGCCTCTTAAGGCTATCCTCGGCTGCCCTCAACACATCATCGTACCGTAGGTGACTCGCTGAAACCTTGGTAGCAATAAAGACCCGGTCGCGCTGCCCCTTTACCGCCTCCCCAACAATCCCCTCTGTGCCGTATATTTCTGCTGTATCGATAAGAAATGCGCCCAGCGATATGCCCTTTTGAAGTGGCTTTACACCGCCGCTATAGGCCCATGTTCCAAGTCCAATCTCAGGTAGTTGTACACCGGTCGTTCCCAGTTGCTTGAGTTCCATGTCACACCCCGAATTCGATCATTGTGTTTATAATTTTCATTAGGGTTATACCTTAACTCCCGGCCACAGACTCATAGCCTAACGCCACCCCTGTTGCAATTGTGCACATTCTGTGGGAGAGAAGGCGACAGCTTGGTTCAAGACCGCGAAAAAATGTAACATCCCACTCAAATGGAGGATCGCGATGATTCAGATGTACCACTGGCCGACCTGACCCTGGTGCCAGAAAGTGCGGATCGCACTTGCGGAGAAAATGATCCCCTGGGAGCCGATCTTAGTTAATCTCAGGGAGAGAGAACACAAAAGGCCCGAATACTTGGCCATAAACCCGGAGGGTAAAGTACCTACCATCAGAGACGGAGAGACCGTGGTATACGACTCCACAATCATCAACGAATACCTCGAAGAGCGCTATCCGGAGGCCTCATTGACCTATGCGGACCCTCATCGCAGGGCCAAGGTGCGCCAATGGGAGGACTACGGGGATAACAATTTCCTGCGTCCGGCAGAGAACATCTTTATTCATGACAAAGGCTGGCGGCAGTTTGAACCCGAACAGCTTCAAGGATTCCGCCAGAGAATTCTCGAGAGCCTTGCCTTTGTGGAGAATGCGCTAGGCGGATTCGACTACCTGGTGGACCGCTTTACCTACGCAGATATCTCCTTCGCCCCCAGAGTTATGATACTGGAGCAGCTTGGCATCTCATTGCCACAAAACCTTGCCAACGTCCGTGCCTGGATTGACCGTTTAAGGAGCCGCCCAACTCTCCATAATCTCGAGCACTGAAAAAGGACAGCTGTCCTCTTGCAATCCATTATCGATCTATGGGAAGGAGAGGATAATCAGACCAAGGGAGGAAAAAATAGATGATTGTAGAGATGCGAACCTATCTACTAAAGCCAGGAACCACTCCGTCCTTTGAGGAGCGCTTTGCCGAGGGACTAACGTACCGGGTTAAATTTTCAAGGCTTGGCGCGCTCTGGCATTCCGAGGTCGGCACGCTGAATCAAGTGATCCATGTCTGGCCCTACAAGGATTTCGAGGAACGTACAAAAATAGGGGAAGAGGCAAGAAAGACCGGGCATTGGCCACCGAAGACACATGAGTTCATCATTACCCAGGAAACCAAGATCCTCCAGCCTGCGCCGTTCTCTCCGCCGCTGGAAGAAAAAAAACTCGGCAACATCTACGAGATCCGAACCTATACCTACATGCCGGGGGCCATGCCCACCGTCCTCGAGCGGTGGCAAAAGGTGATCGGAGAACGCACCAAGCTCTCACCATTAGCCGCTTGCTGGTATAGCGCTATCGGTCCACTTAACCAGTTCATTCATGTTTGGCCTTACAAAGACATGGCTGAGAGGACGCGCATACGCGTCGAGAGTCAGAATATTCAGGGGTGGCCCCCACCGACCAGGGAGCTCCTGCTCAAGCAAGAAAACGCCATTGTTGTCCCCGCGTCGTTTTCACCGCTCCATTAAGAAGAGAGGTGGAGAGGCCTGACGGATGACCGGTCCTCAGGGTTTCCGTTGAGATAGTTTTGTAAATAAAGGGCCGTGTAAGAACGCTTGCCGTTTTGAGCCACTTCCAGCGGGGACCCAGAGGCAACAAGGTACCCTCCGTCGTCGCCTCCTTCTGGACCGAGGTCCACGAGGTAGTCCGCTTCTTTGATGATCTCCAGATTGTGCTCGATGGTGACCACCGTGTTCCCCGCCTCTGCTAGGCGGTGAAGACTGTGAATGAGCTTTTCGACGTCGGCAAAATGGAGACCTGTGGTTGGCTCGTCCAAGACGTAAAGGGTCTTTCCGCGTGACTCCTTTCCTAGTTCGTAGGCGAGCTTTATACGCTGAGCTTCCCCACCGGAAAGGGTATTGCTCGCCTGACCAAGAGCCATGTAGCCCATCCCGATCTCTTCGAGGACCTTGAGCGGTCGATAGATGTTTGGGAAGGGACGGAAGAGGTCCACTGCCTCTTCAACGGTCATTCTGAGAACATCGGCCATGTTTCTGTTGTTGTAACTAATGCCAAGGGTCTCTTCGTTGAAGCGATCGCCTCGGCAGACCTCACACTCGATAAAGACGTCTGGCAGAAAACTCATCTCCTTCTTGATCTTTCCTTGCCCTGCACACTCCTCGCACCTCCCGCCACGCACATTGAAAGAGAAACGGCTTGGGGTATACCCTCGCACCCTGGAGTCAGGGGTAAGAGAGAATAGCCGGCGGATCTCATCCAGAAAGCCGACGTAAGAGGCGGGAATAGACCGGGGTGTTTTCCCTATTGGACTCTGATCCACCTCCACAACCCTCTGAAGCTGGTCCCAGCCAACAATTCCTTTGTGCTCTCCAGGGCGGCCAGCAGGTTGACCCAGCTTTACCTTGAGACCTTTGTAAAGGACCTCCTTCACCAAGGTGCTCTTTCCAGAACCCGAGACCCCTGTCACACAGCTCCACGCGCCTAAAGGAATCCGAACGTTAATTCCCTTGAGGTTATTCGCCCTCGCTCCCTGGATGATGAGCCAGGGGTTACTGGCAAGCAAACGTTCGGGCCGCACTCTCCTTCTTCTCGCCCTGAGAAAAACGCCTGTGAGCGAGTCTGAATTTTCCCTGATCTCTTTAGGTGTGCCGATTGCCACTACCCTTCCCCCGTGGACTCCTGCCCCTGGTCCTAGATCCACAACAAGATCAGCGCAGTTAATCGTCGCCTCGTCGTGCTCAACGACCAGAACCGTATTCCCTGCCTTTACCAGCCGCTCCAGGGTGCGGAGCAACATGCCGTTGTCACGCGCGTGAAGTCCAATAGTGGGCTCATCTAAGATGTAACAAACGCCACGCAGGTTGGATCCGAGCTGTGCAGCCAGACGAACACGCTGCGCCTCTCCGCCGGAAAGGGTGTCGGCGCGGCGGTCGAGGTTCAGGTAAGAAAGACCGACCTCGCAGAGGAATTCCAGCCGATGATGGATCTCCTTGAGGACTCTCTCTGTGATGGCCCGGTCCCGCTCCGACTCTCGAAGCCCGCCGGGGCCTGCCACACGAAGCGATCGGAAATAGTCCAGCCCCTCTTTCACCGACAGCGAGGTGATCTGCCAAATAGCCTTGCCATTGACCTTGACTGCCTGAGCGCGCTGATTGAGTCTCCTCCCTTTGCAGGCGGCGCATGGGTGTTCGCTCATAAACTCGGATAGATATTTGCCTAGACCGTTTTCTCCCTGCCGCCAAAGTCTCTTCAAGTAGGGGACAAGGCCAACGAACGAAGGGGGCTTAGCTCTACCAACCAGAACGATTTCCCTCTCCTTTTTTGTAAGGCGCAGGAAAGGGGTGCCAACGTCCATTCGGTGCACCTCCTTGAGTTCACGCAGAAGGCGTGACAAACCCCGCTTCAGCTCGGGCTGCTTCCCAGATGGGGGAGACCAGAGAAGTGTGAAAGATTCGGATATTGGCTGGCGGGGATCAGGAAAAATCAAATCGGGATCGAACTCCCATTCATAGCCCATTCCGTTGCACTGAGAACACAATCCCTGCCGGCTGTTGAAGGAGAAGAGTCTGGGATCTAGAGGCTCATAGCCAATGCCGCAACGCAGGCAAAAAAAACGCTGGTTATAGATCTGCTCCCCCGCCTCCGAGAGGAGATGGATCACCCCGTTCCCGAGGCGCAGCCCCCGATCCACCATGCCCTCCAGCCCTCGCCCCCCGACCTTGGCGGAGCCGAGCACAACATCAATGTCGTGCTCCCGATACCGCTCCAACCCATGAACGAGCGTGGTGGATTTTAGATCCACCATGACTCCGTCAATCCGTGCCTTGAGGTAACCGAGTTTTTTTGCGCCGAAGATAACCTCCTTATGAAACCCCTTTCTCCCCCTAACAAGCGGACTGAGAATAGTCACATTTTTTCCTCGATGGGCGCGGGAGATTCGATCTAGAATTTGGCTCTTGCTAAGTGAGGTGATCGGGCGGCCGCACTGCAAGCAGTGCTGTTTTCCCACCTTAGAGTAAAGCAGCCGAAGGTAATGATAGATCTCCGTCATCGTGGCCACCGTCGAATTCCTCCCTCCCTGGCTGAGGCGCTGTTCAATGGCTACGGTAGGGGGAATGCCGGAGAGGAAATCCACATTGGGGCGCGCCATGACCTTGATGAACTGACGGGCATAGGTAGAGAGGCTATCAATGTAGCGCCGTTGCCCTTCAGCATAGATGATATCAAAGGCCAGGGAAGATTTTCCCGAACCGCTTAAACCCGTAATCACAACAAAGCGGTCACGAGGAATCTGCAGGCTGATATTTTTCAAGTTGTTTTCTTTGGCCCCGACAATCGCAATCGCGCGCTCACCGTTATCTGACCGGTCCCTCTCCTTATCCCTAAAACTCTTCTCCAGAAGGGGCGTAAAGGGGGAGGGGGCCTCCTTTTCCAAATGGGACATCAGGTAACGGCCGGTATGGGACTTCTGGACTTTGGCGATCTCTTCCGGGGTGCCCACTGCTACGACTTCCCCACCGCCATCTCCCCCCTCAGGCCCAAGATCGATAATGTGATCAGCGCATTTGATAACTTCCATGTTGTGCTCGATCACGATGATGGAGTGTCCTTGGTCGATCAGTTCGTTGAAGGCCATAAGCAGCCGCTCGATATCGTAAAAGTGTAAGCCTGTCGTGGGCTCATCGAAGATGAAGAGAGTACCCGACATTTTTGCCCGGGCCATGTGGGCCGCAAGCTTTAGCCGCTGGGACTCACCCCCCGAGAGCGTGGTTAGTGGCTGCCCCAGGTGAAGATAATCCAGACCCACAAGACGTAGAGGACGAAGGCTGTCTTGGATCCCCGTGAAGTCGTTGAAGAACTCCACTGCCTCGCCAACCGTCATATCCAGTACCTGCTGGATGTTGCGTCCGCGGTAGCTAACCTCCAGGACCTCCCTGCGGTAGCGGGCCCCCCTGCACTCCGTACATGGAGTGTACACATCCGAGAGGAATTGCATCTCAATCTTCTCGAATCCTTCACCCCGACATGACTCACACCTTCCCCCTTCAACGTTGAAGGAAAATGTTGAAGGGCTGTATCCCCTGAGGCGAGAGAGTTCGGCGGTTGCGAAAAGTCGACGGATGGCATCAAAGGCCTTCATGTAGGTGACGGGATTGGCACGCGGCGTTGTCCCTAAGGGCGACTGATCAACCAGTATCACGTCGGAAATTTTGTCTGCCCCATCGATCCGGGCACAGTTTGCCAAAGTAACCATCGATGAGTCTTTGAGCCGTCTCAGGTTTCGGTGGATTACCTCCTCGACCAGGCTCGATTTCCCTGATCCCGAGACACCCGTGATGCAGACGAAAAGCCCTAGGGGAATTTCCAAATCGATCTTCCTAAGATTGTTAGCCTCAGCTCCAAAGATCCTGATGACCCGCCCCGGAATCCTGCGGCGATGGCGCAAAGGGAACGGAATGCTCCTGCGCCCGGTAAGGTAGGCTGCTGTTAGGGATCTTTGACTACTAAGTAAACCCTCATAGGGACCCGCGTAGATCACTCGGCCACCTTCCTCCCCAGCCTTTGGGCCTAAGTCCACAATAAAATCGCTTTCTTTGATAATCTCAGGATCGTGTTCCACAACCACGACCGTGTTATGATTGGACCTAAGGTGGTGAATGATTTCCACAAGGCGGTGGCTATCCCGCGGATGCAACCCAACGGATGGCTCATCAAGGACATAGAGGGTGTTTACCAAGGAGGAGCCTATCGCGGTAGTAAGATCGACCCTTCCCAGTTCACCGCCGGAGAGCGTTCGGGACTGGCGGTCCAAGGTGAGATAGTCCAGGCCAACATCTACAAGGTAGTGAAGTCTCTTTAGTATCTCATCGAGGACGAGACCCGACACTTGATCTCCCTGGCTAGTCAGCTTGAGCTGCTCCATGAAGCGGCAGGCATCCCCGACATTCATCCTGTTGATGTCGGCAACACTTTTTCCCCCAACCCGAATATTGAGGGTTTCAGGCTTCAGGCGCGTCCCTTTGCACCGGGGACAGAGAAGGTAGGTGCGGTAGCGCGCAAGAAAAACTCGCACATGCATTCTGTAGCTTTTCCGTTCTAATCGACGAAACCATCCACGCACCCCTTTATAATCGCCGTCTCCATCAAGGATCAGTTTTTTCTGTCTTTCTCTCAACTCGTGAAAAGGCTTCTCTGTTGGTATCCGTTTGCGTCGACAAAAGTCCATAAGCCTGCGAAGTCTCCTCGGCTTGGTCTTCCAAGGCTTGATGGCCCCCTCGCTCAGAGATTTTGAGGGATCCGGGATCACCAGGTCCATGTCGATTTCGATGATCCGACCAAATCCCCGGCAATGCTCACAAGCCCCCAAGGGGCTGTTGAAGGAAAAGAGGTTAGGAACGGGGTCGCTGTATGAGAGTTCGCAGTGGGGGCAGTGGAGATGATTGCTGAAAGGCTCACGGCGCCAATCCTCTTGAGGAATATAGAGGTTTAGTTTTCCCTTGCCGAAATGGAAGGCCTGCTCCAGTGAATCGGTGATCCTTTTCTTTGCCCCTGCACGATACGTAAAGCGGTCACCCACCACCTCCAGGCCGCCGGGCGGTGGATCCTGCATCTCCTCCAATTCACGGATGGACTTATTTTCTAAAATGCGGTGAAACCCGGCCTGGAGGAGCCCAGCCTTCACCTCTCTGAAGGGAAGGGATGGAGAGGGCGCAATGGGAAACGTCAGCACCAAAGGGGAACCTTCGGGCAGACGGGCCAGCTTCTTGAAGACTGAATGGACCGTGTCCTTCTCAACGACCCTGCCGCACCCCTTACAGTGGAGGACACCGACCTTGGAGAAAAGGAGCTTCAGATGATCGTGAAGTTCCGTCATGGTCCCTACCGTGGAGCGTGAAGTTTTGACAGGCCGTCTCTGATCGATAGCGATGGTCGGAGGGATCCCCTCGATACTCTCGACATCCGGCTTTTCCAAGCGGTCGAGGAATTGGCGCGCATAAGCCGAAAAACTCTCGACATAGCGTCTCTGACCCTCTGCATAGAGAATGTCAAAGGCGAAGGTCGACTTTCCCGAGCCGCTGACGCCGGTAACTACTGTCAGGGCGTTTAGAGGAATCTCCAGATCGATGTTTTTGAGGTTATTCTGCTTGGCCCCTCGGATACGAAGCCAATCCTGGCTCATACTGTTAACCTATTCGATGGTGTGCGTGTCGAGCTAAATATTAAAGCTGAAGATCCTTATTGTAGGCGATATCTCTCCACCAATATCCGATGGAAACGTGCACCGTAGATCAAATCAAAGGTCTCACTTTTTTCAGGGAAAAGCTCCAAGGCCCTCACTCTGGCATCGTCGACAAGCTTCTGCGCATCCAGCAAAGTGAGATTCGATTGCAAGATCAGCGCTGCAGTGAGGTCCACAATATTCTTAAGCCTCTGGAGGTTAAGCTCCTCAGCATAAAGAGATTCTTTATCTATTTTCATAATTTAATTTTTCATCATCCCTCATGGACATGAGGCAGTCAAGGTTATTTCGGCTCTCGGTCAAAATATAGCGAAAAGTTCTTCGCATCCTTGTTGCCATCTTTCCTGAGACCCACTTTTTGCAGCCGAGGGGGTCTGCTTCGAAGAAAGGGAGACTTCCGATACTGACCGGTCTGACAGAGAGAAAGCATGTCAGGTTGGGTAGTTGTGATCAGACAAGCAGAGGCCCATTGGCTCCCGCTGAGAAGAAGGCCCCCCTCCTCGGCTTCCTCTGAGCCCACACTTTTCGCAATCGAGCCGATTATCTCGCACGCGGCCGGAGTCGAATGGCTCATTGGGACCCCTTTTGATATGATCAGGAGGAGCCATGCGACTAGCTGAGATCTTTTATTCTATTCAGGGCGAGGGCAGACTCCTCGGCATGCCCTCCGTTTTTGTTCGAACGTCGGGTTGTAACCTGCGTTGCGTATGGTGTGATACTCCTTACACCTCATGGAAACCAGAGGGTGAGGAGTGGAGTTTGAGGCAGATTCTGGCAGCAGTGAAGAGACACCCGTCATCTCATGTGGTGATCACCGGTGGTGAACCTCTTCTTGCGAGAGAAATCGAGGAACTGACCGCCCGGCTCAAGAAGAAGGAATACCATATCACAATTGAAACTGCGGGCACGATCTTCAGCACAGTGGTCTGCGATCTCATCTCCATAAGCCCCAAGCTCTCCAACTCCGTTCCCCGGAAACGGGAGGGCGGCCGGTTCTCCCATATGCACGACACCCACAGACTCAACCTGCCGGTGATTCAACAATTCATAGACCAATATGATTACCAGCTTAAGTTCGTGGTGGAGCGAAAAAAAGATTTCGCAGAAATTAAGGGAATCCTAAAACGGCTCCATAGCGTTGAACCAGGACGCGTGGTTATTATGGCTCAGGGGAGGACAAAAAAAGAGCTCCGGGAGAGGGCCCCGTGGATTGTGGAGATGTGCAAGGCCCGGGGGTTTCGCTATACTCCAAGGCTGCAGATTGATCTGTACGGCAACCGACGAGCCACCTAGTCCAAGCACTCTACCCCACCTTATCCGACCCCAAGCTTTTGCTTGGCCTCCTCGCTCATCTTGCTAGGGTCCCATGGCGGGTCCCACACGAGGTCAACCGTGGCGTCCTTTACCCCTGGAATTCCAAGAATCTTTTGCTGTGCATCAGATGCGATCATGGCTCCCATACCACAGCCCGGAGCCGTCAAGGTCATCTTGACCGCCACCTTGTCCTCGTTTATTTCCACATCATAAATGAGACCGAGTTCCACGATACTGACTGGAATCTCCGGGTCGTAGCAGGCCTGAAGTGCCTCGTAAACCTGTTCCTTGGTTGCCATGTCTGTCGCTCCTTTCTTTTCCTATGACTCATTCCCAACTTGCTTGCACTGAGAGCAAGGACAGAGATATCTCAAATATTCGTAGTTGTAGATCCCTGTACTGTGTCCGTCGTGCCACAGAAACTCAACGGCGTAGTTTCCCACGGTGCGGATCTCGCGAAGCTTTGCGTCAGGCACCGAGATAAATTTTTTACCCAAAGCAGCGTCATGCCCCTGGCAAAGCGCGCAGGGACAGTAACCGCGGAGATATTCCTGGGGATAAACACCCACGTGACCGTCATCCCAGGTAATCCGGATCTTTCCCTCTGCTCTCACGTGGTTGATCTCGACCGGAACGGGTTTCTCCATCTCCCTTCTCAACTCGACACAATCTTGAGTGACTGCCCACTCTTGGCCGTCTCTGCGGCCACCGAAAGCTGTCCCGCCAGCTTGGCCGCAATCTCCAAAAATATCTTGCTCACCTCACTCTCAGGCTCCCTCACCAATATAGGGACTCCTTTGTCCCCCCACTCCCTTATCGATGATACGATGGGAATCTCCCCCAAAAACGGTATCTTAAACCGCTCCGCTGCTCGCACTGCCCCCCCACGTGAAAATATCTCGTGGCTCTTACCACACCCGTCACATATGAAATAACTCATGTTCTCTATCAACCCAACTATGGGTATCATCACCTTGTCAAACATCGACTTAGCTCGTATCACATCCGCCAACGCCACCTGCTGCGGTGTGGCCACCAACACCGCCCCGCTCACCTTGAGCTGCTGCGAAAACGTGATCTGGATATCCCCCGTCCCCGGTGGCATGTCCACAATCAAATAGTCCAATTCACCCCAATGCACATCCCCCATCAATTGATTCAACGCCTTGCCCAACATCGGCCCACGCCAAATCACCGCCTGCTCCGGCTCAAGAAAAAACCCTATCGACATTACAGGTAATCCATGCGCTATGGGCGGCCCTAGCTTATATCCCCCATTCACCGCGACCTTTCTCGGCTCCTCCCTTACCCCCATCAGGATCGGTATCGACGGCCCATAAATGTCCGCATCGAGAAGCCCCGTGGTCGCCCCGTGCATCTTTAACGCAACCGCCAGATTGGCCGCAACCGTGGACTTGCCCACTCCCCCCTTGCCCGACGCTACCAAAACTAAGTTCTTTACCGTGGGAAGCAAATCGGTCTGACCCGCCCCTACCTTGCTCCCACGAACCTGCGCACCAAAAGAGATCTCCAGATCTTTCACCCCCTCCACCCCAGCCAACGCACTCTTGCAATCACCCTCAATCTTATCCTTCAAGGGACAGGCAGGCGTGGTCAATTCCACGGTGAAGGAAACCTTTCCATCCTCCACCGCAAGGTTTTTAACCATACCCAAGCTCACAATGTCCCTGTGGATCTCCGGGTCCTGAACTCCTCTAAGCGCTTCCATTACTGCTTCAGTTGTCGCTGCCGCCATTTTCCCATTTCCTCCTGCAAATTAGTCCGATCAACCTTCATTCCATCAGAAACTCGATAATATAGACTCTTAAGGTCCAAATAGCAATAGAAGACAAAAGGTGATTCGATCCACCCGTGTTCAGACGATCCTACCTCAAACCTATGCTCTCACCGCAACTAAAAGAGATCTATGGCTTTTCAGTTATCTTGGTGTACTTCTTGAAGCAGGTCAAAGACCGTCTTCACCGGATTAAATGTAACGAGCGGTACCTCAATAAAGATGGTATTCCATCGAGCCATGGCACCGTTCCAGAGGCCGGGAAGCTCAAGCGCCTTGAGCTGTCTGCCATCAACAGATTTAATGGATATAAAACCGGCTTCGGGGTCGGTAATGTGCACGAGGTCGAAAGGCTCTCCAAGGTAGTCACGTAGTCCGCATACGAGATCCACAGGATTAAAGTGCGTTGAAGAAGTCCAGATGGCTCGCTGCTCGGCCGACTCCATGTCCACCTGAGAAGATTCCACGATCTGTGAGGATGTGGCCTCACTCCCTTGGCCCACCCAGAAAGGACCCCCCCCTGGCTCACCAAGAGCCCTGACCACGCCGCAAACCCTAAGGGGGCGATTTAATTTGGCAAAGAGAAATTTTGTCCTCTCTTCCACAGACCTTCGATCGAATCCATCCGGTGGAGCTATCGAGAGCTTACAGCTGGCAAACTCAAATGCCTCTGCCAGGTCCCGCTCACTCACACCGGTCATGGAGAGCCTCTTCAGATAGCCAAAGATCTCTCTTTGTAACTCTACCAGAAAACCCCCCAATGCCTTCTTGTAAATAGTCGTCTCCTCTTTCAATCTGTCCGGAACGACGTTGTCTATGTTCTTTATAAAGACAATGTCTCCGCCAAGGTCATTGAGGTTTTCCAGCAGGGCCCCGTGCCCCCCTGGCCGAAAGACAAGCTTGCCTTTCCTATCCCGAAAGGGCCGATTGTCTAAATCTACCGCTAGAGTGTCGGTCGAGGGCTTTTGAATTGAAACACCTATTTCAAATTTAAGCCGCGCCTTCTCGTAGCGACTCCGGGCCATTTCGACGTGCGACTCTACGGCCTCCTTGTGTTCGGGGGAAACCGTGAAATGGACTCGAGCAACACCGTTTTTATCTTGGACGGTAGCCGCTGCCTCAACCAGCTGCTCGTCGATGGGAGTTCGACAGTGATCAGGGTAACGGTGAAACCTGATGAGGCCTTTTGGAAGCTTACCATAGTTGAGCCCTTTTCCGGTCAACAGATATTCCAGAATTTCCGTGTGCCTCCCCTTCGCTATCAGGCCCTCGATATCTAACCCACCTTTCGACATGACCGATTTCAAATCATCATAAAAAGCGAACCTCTTAATTCCGGAAAAAAACTGGACAAGGCTCCTGTTTTCGGGACCGGCTTTGTCCGCTGCCGCAAAGCCACTCATCAGTTCAGGTCGATCTCTTAAAGAGATTAGGGTTTGAAACATTCGGCTGGCGGCCCCGGATGCCGGAACGAACTTCGAGGTCCTGCCGGACAGACTCGCCTGGGAATAGATCTCCGCGAGTTTCTCCAAACCCCTTTTCTCTATTACAGTGATGCCGTCGCCCACCGTGCAAGGCTGATGCAGACGAGCATGGGGTAGTCCTCTCCTCAGCGACTCTATTTGGGATACGGCCTTTTCCAGCGTCATTCCCCTGGCTTCGATCTGCTCAACATCCCTCTTATTAAATAGATTAGACATCCCGTTCTCTTCTCTATCTTTAATCCAAAATGATAGATTCTTGGGTAACCCCGCGGCTTGTTGCGGGCACAAAACCGATGGGGTTTCCCCCGTGGCGTCGCGGTCCATTACTCCACAGAGGGGGGGAAAGCGGTAGCTCTTCCCTTTGGTCGACCACGGGGTTCAAACCCCGTGGTCGATATAACTTGATTGAGAGCCCCTTGAATCGCCATTTGCTTGATGTGCTCTCCAACTCATTATGATACTCAATCGCTGGCCCCAGTGAAACAACTCTCCCCTAATTACGAGAGCAAGCACTCAGGGAGCCGCGATCTTGGGTGACATTATCGATACGAAATTTAGCAAAATCTGGTTAGACACCGGCAGGAAGACAAATCTTGTCAGTTAGCCCCGATCCGAAAAAACAATCGAGGCATTTTCGGTTTTGGACACCATATGACAGGAGTTACCGACATTTTGATCTTCAGCCTGCAATTATACTAGAGGTGAGTTGTCGATTCACGGTAAAAGCAGCTCTTTGGCGAGGCCTGATGCTCATCAGGGACTATTTCACGAGCGGAATAATTTCGGATCGGGGTTAGAATCACAAATTCAGGGAAACAAAATTGAACCCCAGAAGGTCATTATTGGTCACGGACTTAGAGAAGGGTACGTAAGCCTAGACTGTTGCTGGCTTTAAGTTATGGAAATTATTAAGGACCACAAGGTAATGGAACCTAAAAGTTTATCCCAAACCAAGTGGCCCGACTCTTGCTGCATTCTTCATGCAATGCATATTCTATCTGGCAAAGTTCTCATTGTTGAGGATCATTTGGATTCCCTTGAAATCCTGAAGCTACAGCTTCAGGCCCTGGGTTATGAAGTCGCGGTGGCAACAAGCGGCGAGGAAGCACTTGAGAAAGCCCTTACTGAAGCTCCCGATATCATCATCATGGACCTCGGACTTCCGGGGATGAGTGGAATAGAAGCAACCGCGAAGCTAAAGGAGAACACTAAAACCACAAAATTGCCTGTCCTGGCCTATACCGCTTGGAGAGAAGATCTATACCGAGAGAAAACTAAACAAGCTGGAATGGTAGCATACCTTACTAAACCTGCTCAATCTCAAGTGATCAACGAGGTAATTCAAAGAGTATTCCAGACCACGCCTCAAAACTGACCCCCCTGCTTTTTCACTGTCTCGAAAATCCGCTGCTGTAATACGGGCAACTTAGCCACCTCGGGTTACCTGTAACCATTTGGTTTTCAAAACCCCCTGAAGGACCCTTATCAGGAAGGACTCGCGGCGCGATAAATTCTGGCATAAATCCCAGAGCCCTCGGAGTTGTTGATAAATTTGGATAAAAGATATGGTCGGGGTGACTGGATTTGAACCCGGACAGGCAGAAGAAGCATAGGATAGGAAAAAGCCGATACCCCCGGAAATAGCACCTAGGGGTGCTCATCCTGAGCTAGAAATGGCATTCACCACAAACACCCTCTCCCTAGTCGTTAACGCTCAGGAGTTAGGAGGTATCCGTCTTTTAGGCCCGATCAGACGCAACTCATAAAATGTCAATTCTTATAGGGCTCAGAACCGCTCTGGGCCTGGCTTTGCTCGGTGTTAGATCGCCAGGATGCAATTATTAGTGATCGTAAGATATTGTGACATATCAATCGCCACCGCAGCTCCATCAGACAGCTTAAGCCCTCTCGTGCCGCGTCACTATAATTATGCAATTATCAATAGTGTGCTATTCAGTGCCATCTTGGACGACTAAATCGCTCCTGAGGGCCAATGTTTATTGGCTTTCAGCGGTGTACGATGTCTCATTTCTTGCGTAAATTTATACCTGCAAAAATTGGTAGGTTTTCCGTTTGTCAGATTATGGAGTCCTAACCTCGACGGAGATCACAATGCCTCGACCACCACGCGACCTCAGACCCGACCATTGCTACCACATCACCACTCGCTGCAATGGCCGCGAGTTTCGGCTCACCGCTCTCGGATCGCCCCATCGACATGGACTGCTGCTCGCTGGGGAATACGCTCAATCTCTGGTCCCGCCTTGCTGCAAATTGAGCCATATCTGCGGACCGGTGCCAAAATACTCGCTAAGCCGTAAGGCCTTGCCCGCTGTAGGGAGGGACTTTCCGCTCCGCTACTCGATGGCACAGGTAGTCGGGATTTTGAAGAGCACCTCGGTCAGTCAGAGGTTCGAGGAGTTTCTGAAGATCGCGAAGCAGCTGTGATTGCGGGAGTTGTGGGAAGAAGCTACTATACCCAGACAGTGAGGGACGAGGTGACCCCAGCAGCGACTCGCTCCTTCCTTCGGTATCATAAAGCAGATTGAACGGCTCGATGAAATTCACACAGAAGTCAGCCAAGAAAATTTTTCACTTCATCATGATCAAGCCGTCTCATTATGACGATGATGGTTATGTTATTCAGTGGGTCCGTTCCTCAATTCCATCGAACACTCTTGCAACCCTGTATAGTCTGGCTCAGGACTGCGCCAAACGACATATCCTCGGTGAGGATGTTCAGATTCATTTGAGCGCTTACGATGAAACCAATACTCGCATCAAAATTAAGCAGCTGGTCCGATTGATACGGAAA
>Ga0114947_10000329_pt1 | contig 15489 bp, 13 predicted proteins | sample CR02metaG_FD_99656 | JGI IMG/M metagenome (GOLD analysis project Ga0114947, IMG submission 99656) | Deep subsurface microbial communities from Mariana Trench to uncover new lineages of life (NeLLi) - CR02 metaG | ecosystem: Environmental > Aquatic > Marine > Ocean trench > Sediment ...
GCGATTTGAGAATAATGAACGTTGATGAATTCACACTCATTCTAAATCAACAGCGGTTTGTCCGCTGCTGGTAAGCATTATCGCTCAGAAGCTGCTCTTTGCTTCAATCAGGAGTTGTACATTATCGATGCTTTCGTCGTCGCTGCCCAGTGGAAATGCCAGATCAACATGAATCATGCGCGCCAGGCCCGACCGTGCATTTCCGAGGCGAAGCCCAAATCCAACGTCCGTCTGTAATCCAGGGTTTTCGGAGCCGACCGGGCTCTGACCAACCAGGCATTTCGATCGGCGCCAAAGCCTGTACTGGAATATCCAAGTCTTGCACTGAAAAAGGTACCGAGATATCGATCCTCGGTGCGGTTGATCTGGTTCACGTTTTCGGCTTTTTCGAATTCGTCTTGCATAAATTCAATGCCGATAAACGGATATACCAGTTTTCGATCCTCCGGGACGACCAAAATCGGCGCCGCACTTCCATCGACGGGGGAAAACCTGTGTTCGTCGTAAGCGAGACCGGTTGTGTAGCGATGAGCCCAACCCTCGGTGAGGCCCTTTGACCATCCGACTTGAATTTCATGCGATCGTGTTTGATGACGGTAATCGGCGAGTATCTCGCCGCGATCGTACAACGACTCTATTCGATCGTTATCGAAGAACGACAAGCCGCGGGCGCCAGTGCTGGAAAGTGAATAGAAAGGCTTGTCGATGCTGAACATTCGTGTATATCCATCGCTGTTGTCAGCATACTGTGCTTCCAGGCCATACCAACTATTCCCAAGATGACGATCAATGTATGTAACAGACGCTGAATCACGATCCACGTTGCTATGATAAGCAACTCCAAGCTGAATTCCTGTGCCAAAAAGATTCGTCTCCTGGAGTCCGAACCCGGCGCTGCTCTCACCGCCATGCCGACCGTACGAAATTTTCGGGCTGAGGGTCCATGTATCTTTTGTGCGAACGTCAATTTCAGCGACGCCGTTTTCGATGTGAACAGCTTGAATTGTCACTTCCTGAATATAGCGGTTGCTACGCAGGATGCGCTCCGATTCATCCAGTGCGTGAAGAGAAAAATCATCTCCCGGCTTGAATAACAATTGCTGACGAATAACGTCAGGCCGGGTTGTTGCATGGACCTTGTTCGCAAGCTGAAAAATCCACTTGTCTTCGTCCGGATCGTCCAGATCGAAAATGCTGCCGTTGCTTATGGTGATGTCGCCGATAACTGCTCCTTCTGTCTCGAGCAGAGCAGGTGTCAGTATTGCTACCTGCATGCTGCCGGACGCATCAGACATGCGCTCCAGGGGTGGACCGGCAAGCGCTGTGATCGGCATCAGCAGCAAAAACCTGAGCGAAAAAGACAGTCCCGGCTCCACAGCAGACCGCGATTTCTCGTAGCCGGATTTATTGGTAATAAATCCCAAAATGATCCTGCTCCATTCGCCCGAAATTTGACTTGCCCGCATAACAATAAATCGCCGAATTCGGGTCGGATTTCCCGTTTGATTGAGAGCTTAGACGCAGCGACTTACGGAAATCATTCGCAAGAGGCGGTGAAACGCCACTGGAATGCCCGTTTGATAGGGCTTAAAGTAATCGCACCACAGGCAAGCACATGAGCCTTGGCTTCGCAGTGGCAGCCCGCGGAGCTCCCGGAAAAACGAAAAAGCAATGATGACAATTTTGTTTGCTTCGGCAACGGAACGCAGGAGTACCCGATGAAAGTAAGCAGCATGCGCCTGTTGGATCGCTGGGTCGGATCGCTTATTTCAGCAGTGCTGACAGTTGTGCGGAGACTGGTGGATGTATTTCAAGCCGAGCCCGCCGGCCCGCCGCAGCGAATCCTGTTCATTAAGCTTGTTGAGCAGGGGGCAACCGTGATCGCCGAGCCCGCGCTTCGGCGCGCAGTCGAGATGGTCGGCCGAGAAAACGTCTTCATGGCTGTCTTCGAACAGAACCGCTTCATCCTCGACGTCCTCGATGTGATTCCACATGAAAATGTAATCACTATCAGAAGTGACGGATTGGTCGTTGTTTTCATTGACACTATTCGCGCGATCTGGCGGATGCGTCGGGAGCGAATCGATGCCGCGATCGATTTCGAGTTCTTCTCACGTTACTCCGGCGTTCTTACCTACTTGAGCGGCGCCAAGCGCCGCGTCGGGCTTCATTCGTTCGCCGGCGAGGCGGGCTACCGCGGGGACCTGATGACGCACCGCGTTGGCTACAACCTCACTCTTCACGCAAGCCAGATCTACCTGGCGCTTGTCGAGACACTGACTTTATCGCCCGACCAATTGCCGACCATGGCCTTCCAGCTCGCGAACGACCAGACTCAGCCGGCGTTTCGAGCGGACGCGGACGAAATTAGAAAAACCGAATCATTACTACGGCAGATACTCGGCCGCGAATCGATCCCTCCGTTGATTCTCCTGAACGCGAACTCCGGCGATCTTTTACCGCTCCGGCGTTGGCCACTGGAGCGTTACGTGGAATTGGCGCAGCGACTTCTACAGAAATATCCGGAGGTGGTGATCGCATTTACCGGGGCTCCTGATGAGCAGGAGGAGGCTGAACGTGTAGCGGCAATCGTTGACTCGGACCGTTGCGTCAGCCTCGGCGGCCGGACCACTCTGCGCCAACTACTCATCGTATATGGCCTTTCTGAAATTCTGGTCACGAACGATAGCGGGCCGGCTCACTATGCGGTCATGACGCCAATAGATGTCGTCACATTGTTCGGCCCGGAAACACCCGCCATATTCGGATCCAAATCGCCACGCAGTCACATCCTCTGGGCGGGAATACCATGCAGCCCATGCGTCAACGCATTCAATCAACGCTTTACGACCTGCACCAACAATCTTTGCATGCAGAGGATCTCGGTGGATGAGGTATTCGCGACAGTATGTCGTAGCTATGAGCAGCGCTCGAAACGTAGTGGGTTCACGGGGTAATGCTTGCCACGACAATGGCAATGCTGGCGTATCATAACGGCGTGCATCGTCGAATCCTCTTACGCAGGCGTCCATGATGAGCATCCTGAGTGCTTACCTGATGCGTACGATTCTGACCAGCACATTGCTGGTGCTGATCGTGCTGCTCGCAATCGCGACTTTATTCGAATTTATCGGCGAACTCGATAACAATATGGGCGACTATGGCATCGCGCAAGCTCTCCAGTTTTCGGTACTGTTTGTACCGCAGCTGTCAATTCAGATGTTGCCAATGGCGACGCTGATCGGCGCATTACTCGGACTGGGCGGCCTTGCCAGCAAAAGTGAACTCGTCATTATGCGCTCTGCAGGATTATCTGTTGGAAGACTCGCCGGAATGGTTGCGATGACTGGTGTAGTTCTGATGGTGATCAGTGCATTGATCGGTGAATACATCGGGCCACCGCTCGACCACTTCGCCCGCAACATGCGAACAGAGGCAAGATTTCAACAGAATGAAAGAAATTCCGGACATGCGGCCTGGCTCAAAGACGGCCCCGTGATTCTGCATTTGGAACGAGTAAACAGTGAATTCGAATTTGGCGGCATCTATCTGTACCGATTCAACGAGGACAATTCACTGCGCTCGGTGGGAAGGGCAGAGAATGCGGGTATCGATGACTCAGATAAATGGATATTGGAGAATTATCGTGAAACTCGATTTCAGGATGACGGTGTTCAAGCAATGGAGTCGCCTCTTGCCGTCGAATCGTTCGACGTCAGCGGCGACTTGCTCGGGATAACGCTGATGAAGCCAGTGAGCCTGTCAGCACGAGGCCTCTCAAGTTACATCCGCTATTTGAAGAAAAACAGTTTGTCCTCAGGTCGGTATGAAATCGAACTCTGGTCACGAATTGCGAGGACTGTCACTATAGCGATCATGCCTGTTCTCGCACTGACCTTTGTATTGGGATCATCACGTTCGTCTGGTTCCGGCAGCCGGCTTATGATCGGCGTACTGATCGGCCTTGGCTATTACCTGGCGAGCCAGGTGATCGCCAATTTCGGACAGGTATATGACTTCAATCCGGCGTTTGTGACCTGGCTACCGTCTCTGGCCTTGCTGGCTATTACCATTTTTGCACTGGACCGTGTCAAGTAAGGCACGGCCTGAATCCCTATTTACGTTTTGCACAGTACCTGAACCGGGTACCGGACAATCGATCGTGCCAGCAAAGATTGCCTTTCACTGTTGCCGGGTGCACCGCACTCCCGGATGGAAATGGTCAGTCGAGCTGTAATCGCTCGCGCAAGCCCGCCAGCCGTTCCAGATCCCCGGGTTGATACAGCGAGGAAAATCTCAGGTAACTGTGCTGTGGTGTGTCCCAGGCTACTACCGCGAGGTCGAAGTCATCCATCAGATGTTCGGCCGCCTCCGCGCCGGTAGTCACCGCCTTCCCGCCGATATGGGCAGGAACCGGGCAGATCGAGTAAATACCGGAAGGCGAAGGATAAGGCTCGAAGCCGATATCAGTAAGCGTCTGTCGTAGCTGTGCCAACTGAATCGGGAAAAACTCGCGTAACTCCTGCAGTCTTGCTGAATCGTGCAGACACAAAGTGGTCGCCTGCACTTGCAGCGAGCTGAGCGGCGACCAGGCGAACTCGCTGTAATTCGAAACGCTGCGCATCGTTTTCTCGGAGCCGGCAAGAAAGGAAACGGCAATTGGGCCGATCGGAAACAGCTTCGAAAACGAATGCAGCTCGACCAATTCGATCTGTGAATCCCCACTTATGTTCTCGTTCAGCAGGGATGTCGGCTGATGATCGTAGACCAGAGGGCCGTATGTCGCGTCATTGAATACGATGGTCCCGGTACCGGTCACTCGACGGAGCAATTCAATCGTCTCCGGCGTGAGTGTCGCTCCTGTCGGGTTATTCGGGTAATTCAGCGCGATCACACGCAGCGGCGCTGCGTCACGGTCAAGGGCCGACCCGAGATCAGGCGCAAACCCGTGTTCAGGATCCAGTACGGCCTCGTGAAGGTTTGCGTGCCGATGGGTCGCCAGTCGGGCAAACGACGGGTAGCCCGGTTCGGTTACCAGTACTTCATCACCAGGTTCCAGAATGCTCGCGACGAAGGCGCTCATGGCAGCGCGACCGCCGGGTGTGGGCAGGATACGATCGGCGGCAATATCGGCGCCATATTCGCGCCTGAGCAGATCCGTGGCGGCCTCGGTGAACGCTTCTATTTCGGCCTGGCCTGCCGGCTTCATCGCAAGCACCGCATTGGCCCGAATCCAGCTGTCGATGGACTCAGGCAGTCCGATGCGGCGCTGGCCAATTGCAAAATCCAGGGCCGCGCCCCGCCGCGCGGCGAGTTTCTCCTTGATTAACGCGAAAGGATATCGCGTTGTCATCCGATTCCTTCGGACTCTGCCAGGTGAGCGGCGGACTCGGGCGTCACCGGTCGGGATAAGCGGCGATTCACAACCGCAAGTGCCAGCCATCCGATCGGAATCCATATCCAGAACGTGATCAGGCGAAATGCTGCTATGGCGAGGGCGAGGTGCTCGGTCGGGACGCTCCTCAGGCGGAGCGAGGCGCCGAGGAGCCCCTCGGTGGCGCCGAGGCCGCCGGGCAGGCCGGTGGCTACCCCAAGCACCGCTGAACCAGGGCCGAAAAACAGTGAATCCCAAAGCGTCATATTGCCGGGGAGGTCCGCGACCACCACATGCAACGCCACGCCATGAGCAACCCAGCCTGTCATGTCGACCAGGATAATGGCCATGGTTGGCCAGGCCCACCAAAATGCGGCGGGCAGCTGCATGCGAGTGTGCGTCAGCATCCGGGCAATGCGATTTCCAAGATATACGGACACTGCAATCACTGCGGCCACAGCGAAGGGGGTCGCCGCAGGGTAGGCCCTGTATACAAGCAGCCCTGCGAGCAGCGAGGCGACTGAGATAGTGTCCAGAATGAATACCACGGCTTCTGCTTTGAGGCAGTCTCCGAGAGTCGCGCGCTTCAATTTCACCATTGCGTCTGGACGAATGAGCCGGCCGAGCTGTGCCGGAAGGAGCAATCCGGCCCGGCCAGCCAGGAACGTGGCCGAACCACCCCTGTCGAAAGAACGGATCTGGAAGCGGTGATAAACCCACATCCAGGCGATCCCTTCCAACACGACATCGATCACCGAGATTGCTGCAAGCATTGGAATGATCGCGAGGTGGTTTCGCCAGTAAGCAATTACATCGGTCCAGTCACCGATCATGAAGCGGTAAACGCCATAGAGCGTTACCAGGCCAAGCAGCACAAAAGCCGTCAACCTCGTGTATTTGATGATTATGTTTTTCATTATTCGCGGTTTGCGTGGATCCCTGGCGCAGCACTCTGACGGCTGATCGGAGATCTTGCGGGCCACCGCCAAATCCCTGCCCGTGATGGAGCCAAGCGGCGAATCCTAAAGACAGAACGTAGAAGCTGTCAAACACAGGCACTCGCGCCACCATAAGCTTCGGTTGCAAGCTCGCCGGTGATTGCATACATTGCGGCATTCATTCGCCTGCCGCAGGGCCAATATGCGTACCGCGCGCCCCGAGTTCACTAATTATGGCCATTCCGAGACAACGCATCCATCTGCCACCTGCCGCCTGGCGCAGTGCAATTAGCGCCGTATTGCGCGGCAACATGTCCGAGGGTCCGGCAATCGCCGAATTCGAGCAGGCATTTGCGGCATTCATCGGCGTCCCGGATGCGGTGACCGTGCCATCCGGCCGAGCCGGACTCCGCTTCTTGTTTGACGGCCTGGGCCTTAGGCCCGGGGCAGAGGTAATTTGCTCGGCCTTCGGCTACCCGATTGTTCCCTTCCTCGTAAAATCACTGGGATTCGATCTCAAATTTGCTGACTGTGAAATGCAGACTCTCGGCATGGATCCCAGCGCACTCGATGCGGCAATCTCGGAACGAACTGCAGCAGTTATCGTTACCCACCTCTACGGTATCCCCTGCCAGATACGGGAGATCGCCGAGATTGTGAAAGCGCGCGGGGTCCTGCTGATAGAAGACTGCGCGCATTGCTATGGGGCGTCGGTTGGCGACTGCAAAGCCGGGGCGTTTGGCGACGCCGCCTACTTCAGTTTCGAGACCTCGAAGGTTATCAACACCATGGGTGGCGGCATGGTCACGGTGCGAGACGCCGCTCTTGGAAAGCGGGTGAGAAAGGCGGGCAGTGAGGAGCCACAGAAAGGCATCGCCTGGCTGTTGAAGCGCCTGCTGAAGACAAGCTTCGAGGCCACTGTGACGAATCCGCTGGTGTTTAATCTCGGCGTCTATCAGGCCTTGCGACTGGCACCACGGGGCTCGGCAGACGGCGATCGCTTTGCTTCCGGATATCACGGCGACGAAGTTTCCATGGCGGGCAAAATGGGTTGCTATACGAATTATCAGTCTCGCCTCGGCTTGCAACAGATGAAACATGCGTCAGCACGAAATGCGCGGCGTACACTGAACGCTGAGCGCCTGATCGGCAAGCTTCGGGACCACATCCATTTCCAGGAACCGGCCGGACCCGATGTATCGGCAAACTACATGCTCGTTACGGCACTTGTGCCGAAACTGCAGGAGGTTGCCGCTCAGCTGCTGCGTTCAGGTGTCGACACGAAACACAAATACATGCGGGATTGCAGTGGCATGTTTGAGACCGGTGCCACATTCCCGAATGCCGCGCGGGCCGAACGCGAAGTGTTGCACCTGCCGGCCCATCCGGAAATGTCACTCGCGCAGATCGACGCAGTCGCCTCGAAAATCGCTGCTTTCATAACGGCACTTGGCTTGTCCAGACAGGGCCAGCCGAATAAGGAATAGTTCGCGCGATTATCCTGATTCGCTGTCGCCGGGCACAGTGTCTTCAGCATTTCCGCGTAAGAGCCGCCTGTACATGTCCGACTGGAAAAGCTCATCGGGATCGACGCGTTGTTTAATCGCGAGAAACTCGCCGTACTTCGGAAAAAGCATTCGGAACTGGGCTCGCGTCAATACCATGTCTTTCGCCAGATGAACCTTGCCGCCGAATCGAATAACAGACTCAACGAGATCATCAACGAACCGATTCATTCGCTTTACATGACGCCTGTTCGGATGCAACTCGAAGTTAAGACTGTATCCATCTTCGGCAAAGGAGATCAGGTAATCATCCTGCCGGTGCACCCGCATGATCAGCTTTGCCGGCAGGCAGGGTGACGCCTGACATAAATTGATCATCTCCGTAATTGCTGTCCGTGCCTCTTTGCGCGGAAATATCACCTGAACGGTATATCCACGAAAGCCACAGACGGCCGTTGCAGACGGGATCATAAAACTTGCGTCGAAGTTATAGCGCAGAAAACTCTCGACATTATCGGCAGAATGCAGACGGTGTCGAATGCGACTGTAGAAGAAATAGAGCTTGTTAAACAGGAGTACGGAAATTTTCTGAATTTGCAGCATGGTGGTAACCACAAACTCCGTAATAGGACTCAACATGCGAGCCTGACGAAGCCGTGCTTCCAGTCGCGCGAAACTTGCCGTGACCTGGGCTCGAATCTCGTCCGGCGTGCCGTCCCGCTCGACCCAGCGCGTCGCATGAACGACTGCCCGGCCTAGCCCTTCGCCCTTTGTACATGTATCCAGCCAGACAACTGCGAAGTCGCTGGTCTCCTCAACTTCCTTCATGTGCTCGAGTAATTGCTCTACGTTTGCCACCGGGGTACGCGAAATTTCGAGAAAGGGCGAGGGAATTTTTTGCAAGCGGAGTGTTGCCTGTACAACGATGCCCATCAGGCCCAGCCCGCCTACTACGGCCTGAAAGAGCGGTTCGTCTCTATCGCGATCGACGTCCAGCACCTCACCCGAGGCAGTCAGCAACTTCAGGGCCACGACCTGATCGCCAAAATTTCCAAGTCGCCAGGCGTCTTTGCCGTTCACATTGCCGCCGATGGCGCCGGCTACAGTAATTGTCGATTCCGATGGAATTGCGGCAAGGGCGAGGCGCAGGTGAAGGATACGCTTGAAAATATCGATCATTCTGACGCCCGGTTCGACGACCATCAGGCCCGTACTCTCGTCAAATTCAAGAATTCGATCGAGCTTCGACGTGTCGAGGATCACATTTTGATCGTTCAGAATAATATCGCCGTAGCTGTAGCCGCCGCCGCGCGGGCAAATGGATAAGTTGTTGCGTTTACAGAACGATACCGCTTCCCTGCACACCGCCTCACTGGTGGGATAAGCCACCAGGCAATCTGCTTGTTTCGAACCAACCAGCGAAGATACGGACTCCCATTGCATGTAGTCCGGCAGTGATTCGGTGATATGCGGTCTCAAGTGTTTACCGTTGGCAAGAGCTGTATCAATGACACGCTGTTTCCGTATTCGCGACACCATTGCGTGCTGTTTTATCAGGCCAGTGCGCGAACGTGCAATAGAGTATCGTATTAGCGTTCATCCGTGTCAGGCAACTAATATACAATTGCTGGCGTCGCAATCGGAGTCCCAGGACTCACATGAACCTATCAACTCTGCCCGACAAGGCGATCAGGTACCGGACCCTGCTGCTCGTGCTGCTCGGGGCACTCTTGTACATCGCATTCATCGGTTTGCGTGATCTATGGTATCCCGACGAACTCGACATTGCCGAAGTTGCCCTGGCGATGTTCCTCAGCGGCGACTGGGTGTCGCCACGGCGAATGGGCGTTATCTGGGTCGATTACCCGCCCATGATTTACTGGGCCGGTACTGTCTTTTCGCATTTGTTCGACGGAATGTCCGCCTTCTCGTTGCGCCTGCCGAACGCCCTCGCTGCAATTGGCACCGTGGTCATAACCTGCGCCGTGGGCACGCGTTGGTACGACGCGCGAACCGGGCTCTGGGCCGGTTTCGCTTTGCTCACGTTCCTTTCGTTCGTGTATGAAGCGAACAGCTACCGGCCAGACGTGCTGTTCACTCTGATGATCACATCAGGAATAATCGCCTATGCCTGCGGCGCCGGCGAGCGGCCCCGCTTGTCTCTTCGCATCGCGGGATTTGCCTTCCTTGGACTTGCCATGCTTGCCAAGGGCCCGCTTGGTCTCTTGCTGCCTGGGTTGATATTGACCTTGTGGCTTGGCGCGCGCCATGAGTGGCGCCGCATTCTCGAACTTGCGCCGCTGTCGCTGATCGCGCTCGCCATATATTTGCCCTGGTTTGCTGCAACTGCTGGAGCGATGGGGTGGGATAATATTCTCTACGAACTTTACGCACAGAATTTTGCGCGTTTTCAGGAGGGCGCGTTGCGCGGTCATGCACAACCCTTCTACTACTATTTCAAGAATTTCTGGCTCGACTTTGCGCCATGGTCATGGCTGGTACCTCCGGCGATCTGGTGGATTGTGCGCACAGACCGTTGGCGCGATCCGCAGGTTCAGCTCGCACTGTGGTGGTTCGGTACGTTTTTCGTGTTCCTGTCTCTCGCGGCGACAAAACGCCAGTTGTACTTATTGCCCGCCTATCCGGCCATCGCGCTATTGCTTGCACCTTGGCTGGCCAGCGTCGGCCGACCCGAAACTGGATCGTCAGCGGATACCCCACGAACCCGCCCGGTTCGAATTTATTCCTTCATCCTGGCGATTGTTTTTTCAGCTCTCGGTATCGCCTTGATCGGTGTCGTTGCCAGGTTCACGTCCATCGTTGCCGGTCAGGATCTCAATCAACAGGAACTTGAGGTGGCGCAGGGAATCCGGATTCCTCTTGCAGTGATGGCCACTGTCTTGCTTGCGTCCGGGGTCTGGATAATTCTGGCATGGAACCGGAGCGATACACGGGCCACACTCGTTCGTATCGGAGCGGCGCACGTCGTGCTGTATGTCGTGATCCTGGCTCTCGTGTTACCAGCTCTCGGGCCAACCAAGACCTATGCGACTCAGAGTGAGTGGATACGCGAGCAGATTGGATCGGAGACAAATTTCGGAATGGTGTACCCCTTCGGCTCGAAAACGGCATCCGGAAAGATTATGAATGCGGGCGTTGCCAAGCGAGGCGGGTTCGCCTACCACACCGGTGCAATGGTAGATCTGCTGGCTGATCGCGCGGCTGTCGAAAATTACTTTCGGGAGCACCCGACCTCAATAGTCCTGATTCACGAAGGCTCGGTTGACATGATTTTCTCCGGGGAGGAATCCGCGTGGCGGGCACGGGTAATCCGCGAACTGCGCACAGGTAGTCATGTGTATGTCGTGGTCCGGGCATCGCAGAATCCAGACGCTTCGAACAGGCAGGAGTCAGTTCAGGAAAACCAGTAAATCCGAGAGGGTCAACGTAGTGCGCCCATGTACTGCGGCCTATCGATGCAGCCAATCCAGATAATCGCTGACGCCCTCTTCTACATCTCGGAATGATTCCCCGTATCCGGCCGCGCGCAGTGCGCTGATATCAGCCTGCGTAAAACTCTGGTAGCGCCCTTCAAGCTCCGCAGGGAACGGGATGTACTCTATGTTACCCCGGCCGTGGAATTTGATTACAGCATTGGCCACGTCATTGAAAGTCTGGCTCTTCCCGGTGCCGAGATTGAAAATTCCGGAGATCTGCGGGTTGTCATGAAGCCAGAGATTGACGGCGGTAACATCGGCAACATAAACGAAGTCGCGCCTTTGCTCGCCGTTTCCGTATTTCCCGCAACCCTCAAACAAGCGCACGGTTCCGGATTCCCTGACCTGCTCATCGAAATGACAGGCGACGCTGGCCATTTTGCCTTTGTGCTGCTCACGAGGCCCGTACACATTGAAGTATCTCAACCCGACTATCTGACTTGCAGCGTCAGGCAAACATCGTCGAACGTATTGATCAAACAGAAACTTGGAGTACGCATAAAGATTAAGGGGTCTTTCGTTTGCCGGGTCTTCTTGGAATACAGTCCCATCACCGTAAACGGACGCAGAGGACGCATATAAGAAGGGAGTTTTGTGCTCGAGGCTATAATTCAGCAGACGCTTCGAATAGTCGTAGTTAGTGCCGAGCATGATGCGGCCGTCCCACTCTGTCGTATCGGAGCAGGCACCCTGGTGGAAGATGGCTGTCGGGCGAGGGATTTCCTTTCCCGCCTCGATGCGGGTCAGGAAGTCGTCTTTGTCAAAATAATCGGCGATTTGCAGGTCTGCCATGTTGATGAACTTGGTGCCGTCAGTCAGGTCGTCAACAACAATAATGTCATCGCACCCTGCCTCGTTCAGGCCCGCGACGATATTGCTGCCAATAAACCCTGCGCCGCCGGTAACAATGATCATCGTCGGAATCCTTCATCGCCATGCGTCTGAACGAGACAACATCCGGTTTCGTGTTTGGCGATATCGTGCATCAGCCGGCAATTTTGCGGACAAGCTCGGACGTACTTTTCCCTTCGATAAGTGGCACGAGCACAACACGTCCACCGTGCGACTCTACCTCGGCGGCACCGACTACCTGATCCTTGCTGTAGTCCGCGCCCTTGACGAGCACATCCGGCTGCAAAGCCTTGATCAGTTCCAGCGGCGTCTCTTCATCAAACAGAACCACAGCATCGACCGCGGCCAGGGCAGCAACGACACACGCCCGGTCATCCTGGCCGTTGATCGGTCGCGTATCGCCCTTCAGGGCCCGCACCGATTCGTCCGTGTTGATGCCGACGATCAACTTGTCACCTTCGCGGGCGGCTTTGTGCAAGTAACTCACATGCCCGGCATGGACAATGTCAAAGCAACCATTCGTAAAAACGATGCGTTGTTCGCGATTACGCCAGTCGTCTACCAGGAGCAGCAGCTCATCCAGGCCATAAACGGATTCGGACGGGGCCTGCTCCTCCGCATGCAGCGCACGCATCAGAGAGGTTTGGTCGATCGCAACGGTGCCGACGCGGCCGACTACAAAACCAGCGGCCAGATTGGCCATATGCAGCATATCTACGTAATCGAGGTCACCGAGCATCGCGGCCGCAACGCTGGCGATCACCGTGTCGCCTGCTCCCGATACGTCGAATACTTCACGGGCCTTGGCCGGCGAATGAATTGTCTGATCTTTGGCCACGAGGATCATGCCGTCCGGACCACGAGTTAGCACCAGGAATTGAAGCCCAAGCGCATCGACATATGCTCGCGCGGCCTGGACAAGATCATCGGTTCGATCGGCCGGAACACCACCGGCTCGTGACAGCTCGAGGAGATTCGGCGTCAATGCGCTGGCACCTGCATATTTCGAGAAATCGAATCCTTTCGGATCGGCAAGCACCGGAATGCATGACTCCTTCGCAAGCTCAATGAGCCGTTGGCACAACCTTGTCGTCAGGACGCCCTTCGCGTAGTCCGACAATATGATCGCGTCTACGCCCAGCTTGCCCGTCACGGCCTTGAACAAGCGGTCCCGATCGCCACTATCGATATCTGACAGATCTTCCGAGTCGATCCTTAGTACATGCTGGTGCCCGGCTATAACACGCGTTTTTGTAACGGTCGGGCGATCCGCAAGCGTAATAACAGCGGTGGTATCGATATCGTGGCCGGCAAGAATTTCCAGCACGCGATCCCGGTTTTCATCCTCGCCTGCAAAACCGGCGACGGCGACTTCCAGGCCGAGGCCCGCCAGGTTCAGCGCAACATTGCCGGCGCCACCGGCGCGAGTCGCTTCCCGTCCCGGACTCAAAACAGGCACCGGGGCTTCCGGTGAAATCCGTTCAACAATTCCCCAAATGTAACGGTCGAGCATGAGGTCGCCAACCACAAGCACTCGTTTGCGGCCGAAGCCATTACGCAATGCGTCGGCAATGTTTTCGTTATTGGGAGTTATCTCATGCATCGACTAACGCATCCTCAACCCAATCGCAGAGCAGGTGGCCCATAAGAATATGAGCTTCCTGAATACGCGCCGTATCGTTTGATGGAACGATCAGGCAGTCGTCTGCAGCCTCCTTGAGTGCACCGCCCTCGCCGCCCGAGAAGCCGATCGTCAGCGCATCGCGCGCGTTGGCCAACTGTATGGCTTCCAGCACATTGGCGCTGTTGCCCGAGGTCGAGATGCCGACAACCACATCGCCCGGTTTGCACAACGCGTCAATCTGACGAGCAAAAATTTTCTCGAAGCCATAGTCGTTGCCGACGGCAGTCAAAATCGATGTATCGGTAGTCAGTGCAATGGATGCCAAACCCGGCCGTTCACGGGCGAAACGCCCGACCATTTCGGCAGCCAGGTGCTGGCTGTCTGCTGCGCTACCGCCGTTTCCCATCCAGAGTATTTTGCCATCGTTGCTCAGGCAGTCGGACATGGCGCGTCCCACTGATTCCAACTGCGGCACAAGTGGACGAATAGCCCGGATGATGTCGAGATGTTCGTCGATTTTTTCCTTGATATTGATCATGCCCCTACATTATCGCAGAGATCTGCCGTGCGAAATCCATCAAATCGTCGAAAACCGGAACATCGTTCGGCGCACGGTACGCCGGATCCTTGCCGGCACAGACCAGGGCTGGGCGCACGCCAGCCGATATGGCTGCGGCAACATCACGGCCCGCGTCACCGATCATCCAGGTTTGCGATGGTTCAAAGCCAAAATCCTGTTGCGCCCTTATCAGTAGTCCGGGCCGCGGTTTGCGGCAATCGCATTCTTCCTCATCCGTATGCGGGCAAACGTATATGCGCTCAATCTCCCCACCCGCGGCACGCACATCTCCCAGCATGGATTCGTGAATGCGCTCCAGTTCATCAAGGGTCAGTTCGCCGCGCCCTACACAAGCCTGATTGGTAACTACCAGCACGCGATACCCTTTGTGATTCAATTCGGCTATCGCTTCGGGCGCGTGGGGCAAGAACGCGAAGTCACTTTCGGATCGAACTGATCCAGGACGGTCCTCATTGATGACACCGTCGCGATCCAGGAGCACGAATCGATCTGCGTTGTCTCCCATTCGAGCCCTCCGTCTGACACAGCCTGCTTGTCGGTTCGCCCGCTGCACGTAAGATAACCGAAAAATAAAGCGGGAATGTAAACTAAAGATACGGGGAAAATAAAGTGAAATGAGCCTGTCGAAAAACATTACACCGGTATCGCTCTGCTTCAGCAGCGTTTTTGCTCAATTCATCAGTTCATCGATAACCGGACAATCGTTTAACGTACCATCCTGACATTTCGCTTTGAGGCGTGCCAGGGCTTTTTCCATACGTTTGAGGTCCAGCAGTTTTTTTCGAACGTCAACAATATGCTCAACCAGCAATTGATGGACATCAGCGCAGACAGGTTGCGATTGATCGGCGATACTTGAGAGACGTCGCACTTCGTCCTGCGTAAAACCGAGTGCGCGGCTGCGAAGAACGAATTGCAGCCACTTTTGGTGACGTTCATCGTAGCTGCGATAACCATTCGCAGTTCGTAGCGGTTTCGGCAACAAACCGATTTTCTCGTAATAGCGGATGGTCTCGGCCGGACAGTTGCATGAAGCTGCCAGCGCTCCGATTCTCATAGCCCTTGACCTTGTAGTTACTACAGGCTTTAGGATACATCCTTAGTACAGTTGACCGCAAC
>Ga0114947_10000333_pt1 | contig 15465 bp, 10 predicted proteins | sample CR02metaG_FD_99656 | JGI IMG/M metagenome (GOLD analysis project Ga0114947, IMG submission 99656) | Deep subsurface microbial communities from Mariana Trench to uncover new lineages of life (NeLLi) - CR02 metaG | ecosystem: Environmental > Aquatic > Marine > Ocean trench > Sediment ...
CCCCATCTTCACTTTGAGGTGTTGCGTGAAGGCAAGTTTGTTAACCCCGGCCCGTATCTGAATGTGTCTAAGGATTCCTAGAACTGTTCGTCCCTGCATTTTTACTCCATAATCCCCTATTTTCTCTTTTCTGTTTTCTGCTAACTCAAAGTTGGCATAACGCATTCCCGTTTTGGTGATCATGAATCCGGTACAAACGATCGTAGAGCTGATACGAAAGCTCTTTGGTACCCGCAACGAGCGCTTGATCCAGCAAATGATGCGCGATGTGACTCGCATCAATGCGCTTGAGGAAGGCTTGAGCAAACTGTCAGACGCGGAGTTGCGTGCTAAGACCGATGAGTTCAAAGCACGTACTGCTCAAGGTGAAACTGTTGAAGCGTTGATGCATGAGGTTTTTGCGGTCGTGCGTGAAGCGGCCAAGCGCACGTTGAATATGCGCCATTTCGATGTTCAGTTGATCGGCGGTATGGTTCTGCACCAAGGCAAGATTGCAGAGATGCGTACCGGTGAAGGCAAAACCCTGGTCGCGACGCTAACCGCCTATCTCAATGCGCTCAGTGGTAAGGGCGTGTATATCGTCACTGTCAATGATTACCTTGCCCGTCGTGATGCCGAATGGATGGGCAAGATCTACAATTTTCTTGGCATGAGTGTCGGTGTCGTCGTTTCTCATCAACCGCCGGATGAGAAGCGCGAAGCCTACGCAGCCGATATCACGTACGGAACCAACAACGAGTTTGGCTTCGACTACCTGCGCGACAACATGGCATTTCGCGCTGCCGACCGCTACCAGCGTGGCCTTAACTTCGCAATCGTCGATGAAGTGGATTCGATCCTGATCGACGAGGCGCGCACACCGCTGATTATCTCTGGACCGGCCGAGGAAAGCACGGACCTTTATCGGAAGATCAACAGCATCATCCCGAAGCTCCAAAAGCAGGAGGTCGAGGATGGACCGGGCGACTATTCGCTTGACGAAAAGACCAAACAGGCGTTTTTGACGGAGGCCGGACACGAGCATGTAGAACAACTGCTGTCGCAAGCAGGACTGCTCGAGACTAGTAGCAATCTCTACGATGTCGGCAACATCATGTTGTTACACCATTTGAACGCCGCCCTGCGTGCCCACACGTTGTACCACCGTGAGGTTGAGTACATCGTTAAGGACAATGAGGTCGTTATCATCGATGAATTTACCGGCCGTATGATGGCAGGTAGACGTTGGTCCGAAGGTCTGCACCAGGCGGTGGAAGCAAAGGAGGGTGTGGCCGTCCAGAGCGAGAATCAAACGCTAGCTTCCATCACCTTCCAAAATTACTTCCGCCTACATCGAAAACTGGCGGGCATGACGGGAACTGCGGACACCGAGGCGTTCGAGTTTCAGCAGACCTACGGGCTTGAGGTGGTGGTGATCCCGACCCACATGCCCATGGTGCGAGAGGATCTCGGCGATCTGGTTTATCGCACCGCGGCCGAAAAGCGTGTTGCCATTCTGGAAGACGTAAAGGATTGTCATCAGCGCGGCCAACCGACGCTGGTTGGTACCGCTTCGATTGAGAGCTCCGAACAACTCTCTAACATGTTTAAGCAAGCGCAGATTCCGCACCAAGTGCTGAACGCCAAGCAGCACGAGCGCGAAGCACAGATTGTAGCCCAGGCGGGTCGACCAGGGACGGTTACTATCGCTACCAACATGGCCGGGCGCGGTACGGATATCGTCCTGGGGGGCAATCTCGAGAAGGAACTAGAAGAGATCGGCGACGATGGAGAAGAAAGGAAACACGTTCGGGAACACTGGAGCCAACGCCATCAACAGGTGGTGAATGCCGGTGGCTTACATGTGGTGGGTACCGAAAGGCACGAGTCGCGTCGCATCGATAACCAACTTAGGGGAAGGTCCGGTCGTCAGGGCGACCCCGGTTCTTCGCGTTTTTATTTGGCCTTGGAAGACAATCTCATGCGCATCTTCGGATCCGATCGTGTATCGGGTCTGATGCAGAAACTAGGCATGCAAGAGGGTGAGGCCATCGAGCATCGTTGGGTTACGCGTGCAATTGAGAACGCGCAACGTAAGGTGGAGGCGCGGAACTTCGACATCCGTAAACAGTTGCTTGAATACGATGATATCGCTAACGACCAGCGTAAAGTGATCTACCAGCAACGTAATAATCTAATGGAGGTCGACGACATATCTGAGAGCATCATCAGGATTCGACAAGACGCCGTGGACGAGCTCATCAGTCAGAGCATTCCGCCCGATAGCCTGGAAGAACAGTGGAATGTCCCGGCGCTAGAAGAAGATCTGCATCGCGAATTCGATATCAAGCTGCCGATCAGCGAATGGTTAGCGGAGGACGATAGTCTTGATGAGGAGAAGTTGCGTAAGCAAATTCTGGCGAAGATAGAACAACCCTATGTGGAAAAGGCCACCGCCTATGGTGACGAGGTCATGAGGTATTTGGAAAAAGTGGTCATGCTCGACGTTCTAGATCGGCAGTGGAAGGATCATCTTGGCGCTATGGATCACCTACGCCAAGGCATTCACTTACGCGGCTACGCCCAGAAGAATCCCAAGCAAGAGTATAAGCGTGAAGCGTTTGAGCTGTTCGGCGAGATGCTTGACAGTATTAAACGCGAGATAGTCGGTTTACTTACCCGTATCAGAATTCAAACAGTTGAAGATGTCGATGCGCTTGAAGCACATGGTCGCCGTCAGCAACCAATGCAATACCGCCACCCTTCTCTCCAAGCTGATGAGGCTGACGGCGGGGATGCAGAAGTAGCGACGGTACAACAACCCATCGTGCGCAAGCACCGTAAGATCGGTCGCAACGAACCTTGCCCTTGTGGTTCAGGCAAGAAGTACAAGCATTGTCATGGGCGACTTGCTTAAATTGTGACGTAAACCGTGAGACGCAAGTCGTACCGGATCGTGTCGCCTTCGGCGATGGTATATAACGCGGGGTTTCGCCCCCGCACCACGAGGTACTTTCGTTTCGGCGAAAGTACCCAAAGCCATTTTGCCCCGCGGTCTGCGACCCGCACCTCACTTCAGGTGCGGGCAACCTCGGGCTGGCGGTTGCCTCAGTGGGTCCGCCGACGGCACATCCGTGATACCGACGGCGGACGCACGGGATCCTTCCCGTGCCCCCTAACGGGGTCGCGCTTCGGCGGCCCTTGCCCTCGGCTTGACCGTAGGGGCGAAAAAATCAGAAACACTTTACAACCCAAGATTATTTTTTGAGGAGCGAAGTCGACACGGACGGGTTGTGAATCGTGATTCGTTAGTCGTGACTCAAACGGCCCTTATCGTCGCGTACAATGCTGCAACGGGTTTAAGGTGTTTCGCTTTTGGCGCCTTACGCCGAGCCGAGGCCACTCGCATGCATCTCGGCAATTGCTCCGACAACTGCTCCTCGACCGCTGTTCCGGCAACCGCTCCCTGCGTTGCCCTAACTTCCTGCGTCCTTGCAGGTCGCCCGACGCGGTTCTAACTCCTCCATCCATGGAGTCGTGCGTTGTTCTAACTTCCAGCGTCTCGACAATCGCTCCTGCATTGTTCTACTTTCCTACATCCATGTAGGTCACCTGCCGGTTGCCTGCATTGCTCTCGGTTGCTGCTCCTGGCGCAACTCTACCTCGGCAACCGCTCCCTGCGTTGCTCTACCTCCTGCATCCCTGCAGTCGTCCTCCTTCTGACCACCATGGATGGTGGAAATGCAACAGGATTGTTGGCCGCTCCTCCGCATCCATGCGTACGCGGCATTAGTGCGTCCATGCACGTCAGGACAATCCTTGTCCTGTCGGTCGCCTTCACATCGTGCTGCCCCGTAGAGGGCCGGGCAGGGGTGAAGCGGATAAAAGACAAAGGTCTAGTGGGTGAGGCGGTAATAAGGTGAAGGTCCGGGGGACCTTCACCCCGCCGAACGCCCAAGCCGGGGACGGCTTAGGCCGGTGCCACAGCGAAGCAGGGACTGCGTAGCGCATGGATTGTCCCGCTGAACGGGCTCGCCACGGAGGGCGAGCCCTGGACTTGCCAGCGAGAGCAGGGAAAGCGGAGCCGGAGACTGCGGCAATACGGCCGAAGGCCGCTCTTGTGGATCTGACCTCCATGGACGGAGGAAATGCAACGGATTGTTAGGAACAATCCTAACCATCCACTCGCCGCATTCATACGTCCCTGTATAGCAACCGCGGGGGAGCATTTCTTTGGTTACTGGGAGCCGCATCGTCCTTGGTGCGGCTCTTTGCGGGCGCGCGAAGCAAGCACGCGCCCAATTTTGCTCCCGGCAAAATTGTCTTGTCGCTGAAAAGACAAATTTGACAGGATCAAATTTGGACCGCCGCAGGCGATCCGAAAGGCGAGGACCAGGGAAGGTCCGAGTCAAAGTAACCCGCGTACGGGGCCGGCGCCCCGGTAGTATACTGTCGCCTCAGCGACGCAACTTACGAATTACGGATAACGATCAATGGCAGTCGGCTTATCACAGTTGCCCACCCTATATCCGGTTAGAGGGATTCGGCTTGCAGCCGGTGCGGCTGGAATCAAATATAAGGACCGCCCCGACCTGGTGGTTATAGAAATAGCGCCGGGTTCGCAAGCCGCTGCTGTTTTCACCCGCAATCGCTTTTGTGCCGCCCCGGTGACCGTAGCACGTAAACACATATGCGAAACGCCACCGCGTGCACTGCTCATCAATGCCGGTAATGCCAATGCCGGCACCGGCGACCTCGGCATTGGTGATGCGCTGAGCTGCTGTGATGTCCTGGCTGAGAAATTGGGTTGTCGTGGCCAAGAGGTGGCCCCGTTCTCAACCGGCGTTATCGGTGAACGTTTACGGCGTGAAGCAATAATCGACGCACTGCCGACGTGCGTTGAGCAACTCGCAGAATCGGGCTGGGCGGATGCGGCGCATGGCATCATGACAACCGACACGGTGGCCAAAGGGGTGTCACGCGAATTCGAGCTTGAGGGCAAGCCGGCCACTATCACCGGTATCGTCAAAGGCGCGGGCATGATTTGCCCTGATATGGCGACCATGCTCGCGTTCGTTGCAACCGATGCTGCCGTAACTCGCGGCGTGCTTCAGGAGTGTATCAACCAGGCCGTTACGCTGTCATTTAACCGCATCACCATCGACGGAGACACGTCCACAAATGATTCTTTTGTTCTGCTCGCGACTGGCCAAGGGCAAGCACCCCTTATCGATAGCGCTGACAGTGTTGAGTTCATGCAGTTGGCGCAGGTCGTGTCTCAGGTCGCAATGGAGCTCGCACAGGCGATCGTGCGTGATGCCGAGGGGGCGACGAAATTTATTACCATTGATGTCATGGGTGGCGTGAGTGAAGCCACGTGTCTTGAAGTTGCCTACACGATTGCACATTCACCGCTGGTCAAAACGGCGTTCTTTGCCTCTGATCCCAACTGGGGAAGGATTTTGGCTGCCATCGGCAGGGCTAAGATTCCTGAACTCGATGTTCGTTTAGTCTCGATTTACCTCGACGAGGTGAAGATTGTGAGCCAAGGTGCGGTCGATGCTGAGTACACCGAGTCCCGCGGTCAGGCGGTTATGGACCGATCGGAGATCAATCTCAAGGTTGATCTTGGTGTAGGGCCGGCGGCGGCGTGCATATGGACGTCGGATTTGTCTCACGACTATGTCCAGTTCAACGCCAACTATCGCAGCTGACGGCGCGGTACACGTTGCGGTTGGCGTCATTGTTGATGGGTCAGACGTCCTCCTTTCACAGCGTTCGGCCGATAGCCATCAAGCTGGCAAGTGGGAGTTTCCTGGCGGCAAGCTAAGATCCGGCGAGTCGCCTCGTGAAGCATTAGAACGCGAGCTTGAAGAAGAGCTCGGTATTCATGTGCGTTCGGCCTATCCGCTTATCCAGATACGTCATGCTTACCCGGATAAGCAAGTATTCTTAGATGTCTGGCGCGTGACGGACTACGATGGCGTGCCGCACGGCCGCGAGAGACAAGTCGTTGATTGGGTCAATCAAGATCGACTGATGAAACGTGAGTTGCCGGCGGCCAACCACACTATTGTAATGGCAACGCGCCTACCGGCACTTTATGGCATTAGCGATAGTCACCGGTTAGGCGCAGGCGTGTTTTTTCAAAAGCTGGAACGCGCGCTTAGGGCCGGCATGCGGCTGTTACAGCTTCGTGAACCGCATTTGCCTGAACAAGAATACCGGAACTTGGCTTTGCAGGTTGGTGATCTTTGTCGTCGTTACCACACCAAGCTCCTGCTTAACGCCCGGCCTGCAATAGTCGTGGATTGCAACGCCGATGGTGTTCATTTAAATAGCCAACGACTGCGGGCATTAACGACACGTCCTTTGGGCGAGGACTATTGCGTCGGTGCTTCCGTGCATGATGAAGAAGAGCTAGAAATTGCCTCGCGCCTGGGGGTGGATTTTGTTGCATTGGCGCCGGTATTAGCGACGAGCAGTCATCCAAAAGCAACGCCACTCGGATGGCAGAGGTTTAAAGAGCTATGCGCACATATGAACGTGCCAGTGTACGCGCTTGGCGGTATGCGCGCAGAACATTTATCGATGGCGCGCGACGCGGGGGCGCAAGGGCTTGCTATGATAAGTGGGATTTGGGATGCGGAGGATATGGAAGGGGTTGTTCGCGCGATTGAGGGCGCGGATTGATAGTCGCCACTCCTGTTCATCCATGAACCCGCGGCATTAGTGCATCCCTGCACGTCAGCTGACGCGACGGTCTATGAACCCGGTCTCGCCCGGGTGGTTGACCTGTGTCGGCTTCGCCGACGGTGTAATACGCGGGGTTTCGTCTCGGCAATTGCTCCTGCATTGCTCTCGGTTGCTGCTCCTGGCGCAACTCTATCTCCTCCTTCCCTGGAGTCGTACCTTCCGACATCTGACCGCCATGGACGGTGGAAATGCACAGGATTGGTGGGAACAAGCCTAGCCCTGTCGGTCGCCCGCACGTGAGGTACTCTTTGTACCCAAAACCATTTACCCCGCGGTTGACATACAGGGACGTATTAATGCCGCGCGTAGATGGATCCACAAGAGCGGCCTTCGGCTGCCCTCGTTCGATGTGCAGGAAGCACAAGTGCCGCAGTTGCAGGACGCAAATGAGCGGCCTCGGCGCGACCGAAGGGGCGAAAAAACCAAAACTTCGCTGCGCCCGTAGTGACGGACACTATACTCTCCAAGTACCGGAACAAGCTCTAATGTGTCCGACTGAGTGTTATGAACCCAGGAACACCTAAGACGATTGTAAAATTATTGATCTCCGTTCTACTCGGCCTGGGCCTCGCTTACTGCTCGGGGATGGTGGGTGGTTCACACAGTGGCAAGGTTATCAATTCGCCAACCTGAGAGCCGATTGAAGGGGCCGAGGTGACCGTCACTATGTCAGGTTACATCATCGTCGGTCACGGGAGCACGACGGTAAGAGAGATGAAAACGACCACAAATGAAAAGGGCGAGTACTATATCTGGCCTTCGCTTGGTCCGCCGGCCGGTATTTTTTTCTCTCGGCACGCTAACGCCGTTGCCCGCAAGGATGGATTTCTTCCTTCCTACAGGTATGGACATCACCCAGAGGCCAAGTATTTGGTGCCGGAAGCCGAGGCGGTCATGGAGAAACTAGAGTATTGGTGGTCATCGAGCGATAAGGGACGATTTCTCGACCCCAAGAATCCTGACAGGGTCTCGGAATTCAATGATGTCTACCGCTATGCGCGCTCTGTCGATGTCTATTATGAGGCCAAGAAGATTGCCAAGACAGAGCGCGAGCTTGAGTTTCTCGCGAGGTTCTGCGACCGTGTCCTGGCGCGTTACGAGAAAATCACGTGGACGCCAAAGATGGAACGGGCACAAAGATATGGCGATCGGTGTTCTTACGAGAAACTCAAGCAGTGCAGGTCCACCGAATGAGATACTAAAGGGCGAAACACCGTTTGCTGATAGACTGAATTCATTGATGGGAAAACAAATCTATCGAGAAATGGTTGCATGGAAAAATGGGAAGGCCCTTGAAAACCTGGCAATTGCACTCCTAACTAGGGATCTGCGGCGTGGAGATGTCTAATCGATGAGCATTCGCATAGTACAACTCACAGATCTTCACTTGTACCAAGACCCGGCTGGTCGATTGGCCGGGGTACCGACATGGGCCACCTTCCGTTCGGTACTGGAGCAGGTTAGAAGGCAGCAAAGCGATCTCGACTATCTGATACTGACCGGCGATCTTGCACAAGACGAGGTGTTCGAGACGTATCTGATGCTGCGCGAGGCGCTCGGGAAATGGGTGGTCCGCTGCCGCATCATCCCCGGTAATCACGATGATCCAGCCAATCTGCGAAAGGCCTTTCCTGAGTTGTTCTCGGAAAACGAAGGCGCCCTCACCTTCGTGTTATCGGCCGGTGGCTGGCGCATCATCGGCCTTGATTCCCATGTCCCGGGCCAGGTTAGGGGCCGTGTAGACGGTGCCCAGCTCGCGTGGCTGAGAACCGAACTGGCGAGCGCGCCTGGCACGCCGACCTTACTTTTTGTTCATCATCCTCCAATTCCCATTAATGTTGCCTGGATCGATAAGCTCGGCCTTAATGAGCCCGCAGAACTTGTCGAACTCATTGAGACCTCCCCCGAGGTAAAGGTGGTCTGCGCCGGTCATGTGCACCAGGCGTTTGCAGGACGTATCGGCACGGCCGACATGTACACGACGCCTTCGACCTGCGTGCAGTTCGCGGCCCGCGCCGAGAAGACATTCGATACGCAAATGGCGGGCTATCGTACGTTCACGCTCGACGACGATGGCTATCGCACTGAGGTCTGTCGTCTGTCGGACAGTGCGGGGACATAGACGAGCCCGGATGACCAACCCACTACTCGCGGGCTAGGGCCAGGTAGCGCCGATGTAATTTTTCGACTTGGGCTTCTAAGCTCGCTATGTCGGCATTATTTTCGATTACATCGTCAGCGTGGCGCAGACGTTCGCTACGTTCGATTTGGGCGGCGATTATTTTCCTGACCTCGGCTTCGCTAAACCCGCTACGTGTACCAACGCGGTGTACTTGTTTTTCTTCATCGAGGTCGACGACGAGCACTCTCTCTACAAGATCGAGGTGATCGGCTTCGATGAGCAGTGGGATAACGATAATACAATAGGGCGCATCCAACTCCACAGACTGGTGATGGATCTCGGTTCTAACCCGCGGATGCAAAATGGTCTCGAGTTCCCGACGGCGCTGGGTGTCATCGAAGACTAGCCGGCGGAGTTTGTCTCGGTCGATGTTACCGTCACCGTCGACGATGTCACGGCCAAAGGCGTCGATGATCTCATCGTATGCCGGCTGGTATGGGGCCACTAGGGCCCGTGCAATCTCGTCGGCATCGATTGCGGGGACACCATGGTTGGCAAACATGTCGGCGACAGTCGTTTTGCCGCTACCGATACCGCCAGTGAGGCCAACCCGTAACATGTTCCTAGCCGGTGAAATCTCTGCTTAGTTTAGTCCTGCGAACTGTAGATAGAAGCGTGTTAAATCGTTTCCCCACAATAAGGCGATCCAACCGGCTGCACACAGGAAAGGACCGAATGGTATGGGCAGCTGTCGATCACGTCCCAGTACCAAAATCAGTGCACCACCCACGATCGCACCCACCAAGGAAGCGAGTAAAACGATCAATGGCAGGTTTTGCCAACCCAGCCACGCCCCAAATGCGGCAAACAGTTTGAAATCGCCATATCCCATGCCCTCTTTGCCGGTTATCAGCTTAAAGATATGAAACACGCTCCACAGCGACAGATAACCGGCGACGGCACCGATGACGGCGCTGGTCAGCGGCGCGAAGGCCGGGTTTGGGTACAGGTTAACCAAGAGCCCGATCCATATGAGCGGTAGCGTAAGGTTATCCGGCAGAATTTGATGATCGAAGTCGATCACAGCTAGCGCTATCAGCATCCATGTGAACAACAGCGCAGCGCCACCGGCGAAGGTGATGCCCAAGTGCCAAATCACAACCATCGATAAGATAGCGGTCAGCAGTTCGACGATGGGATAACGCCAGGAGATAGGGTGGCCGCATGCCACACACTTTCCTTTCAGCCACAAGAAGCTTATGACCGGAATGTTCTGCAGCGCGGTAATGTTGTGGTTGCAATGCGGGCAGCGCGACCGAGGCGTAATGAGATTGTAGGTTTCTTCGGCGTCCGCCGCCGATGTTTCAGCCCCCGACATTTCTTGGCATTGTCTTAGCCATGTTCGTTCTAACATCACTGGCAAGCGGTGGATCACCACGTTTAGGAAACTGCCGATAACTAAAGCTAGTGCGCCGCTCGTCACCAGGGCCGCTACGGGATTGCTGGTGAGCCAAACATACAGGGTGTCCATGCGAATAAACTCGCGCCTGTCGCGGACGCTAATCGGTCGTAAGCGGGGAAAGGCTAGACAGTAGCGGCAAGCTTGAAGATTGGCAGATACATGGCGACCACGAGGCCACCGATGACGATGCCAAGAAAGGCCATGATTATTGGTTCAAGCAGACTACTCAGGCCGTTGACGGCGTCATCCACCTCTCCTTCGTAGATGTCTGCCACCTTGTTCAGCATGGTATCGAGTTCACCCGATTCTTCACCAATCGCGATCATTTGCACGACCATATTGGGGAATAACTGGGTCGAGGCCATGGCCGCCTGCAATTGCGTACCGGTGGTCACCTCGGCTTTGATATCCATTGTGGCCTCGAAATAGACACGGTTGCCAGACGCACCCGCCACTGAGTCCAGGGCCTCGACAAGCGGCACGCCGGCTGCAAACATGGTGGCCAGCGTACGCGTAAACCGGGCGATCGTCGCCTTGCGCACAATTTCACCGATGATCGGTGCGTGGAGGAGCAACCGATCCATGGTGTGTTGCATCTTCATCGATCGCTTATAGCTGTAGCTGAAGAAACTCACGGTACCGATGATGCCGCCGAATATTGCCCACCACCATTCCGTGAAAACATCAGATATGTCGATAACTATTTTGGTAAACGCGGGCAGGTCGGCCCCGAAACCCTTAAACAGGCTTTCGAACTGCGGAATAACGAAGATCATCAATATAGAAGTGATGAGAAATGCCACCACAATAACGGCAGTTGGGTAAAATAGCGCTGACTTGATCTTGCTCTTGAGCGATTCGATCTTTTCCTTGTAGATAGCAAGTTTATCCAAGATCGTGTCGAGGATACCCGCCGCTTCGCCTGCTTGCACCAAGTTGCAATAGAGTTCATCGAAATACAATGGATGTTTCGACATGGCATCGGTCATGCTGGTTCCCGACTCGATGTCCTGTTTAACAGAATTAACGAGTTCTCGCATGCTAGGGTTTTCATGGCCTTTGGCGACGATATCGAACGCCTGTGCCACCGGTATGCCCGCTGCCATCATGGTCGCGAGCTGCCGGGTGAATATACTCACGTCCTTGGGCGTTATTTTCTTCTTGGTGCTAAAAAGCGCCGTGGCGCGTTTCTTTACTCTCACCGGGCTGATGCCCTGCCGGCGCAGCATCGCGTTGACGAACGCCACACTGGCGGCATCCATCTCGCCTTTTATCTTTTTACCCTTCTTGTCGACGCCTTCCCATTGAAAGGTGTCTAGTTTGGGTTTCTTAACAGTTGCTTGTGCCATAGTTACAGATTAGTCACTCTTTCAACTTCTTTCAGGCTGGTGACTCCTGCACGCGCTTTGTTCAGTGCTGCCACGCGCAAATCGAATACCCCTTCTTTCACGGCCTGTTTTTCAATGTCGAGCTGGTTGCCGCCACGCATAATGATCTGCTGGGTCGTTTCCGATATCGGCAAGACTTGGTAGATACCGACACGACCCTTATATCCGTCGATGCAGCCGTCGCAGCCAATCGGCGCGTAGAGTTGTAGACCCCCGACTTCTTCTTTCTTATAACCGGCTTTCAGGAGTGCTTGCTCGGGTATGTCGGCGCGTTTCTTGCAGCCTTCGCACAGACGTCTCGCTAGACGTTGTGCGATGATGAGGTGCACCGACGATGCGATATTAAAGGGCGCGACCCCCATATTCGCCAGACGGGTCAACGTGGCGGGCGCGTCATTCGTATGCAGGGTAGACAGTACTAAGTGACCAGTCTGGGCCGCCTTGATGCTGATCTCGGCCGTTTCCAGGTCTCGAATCTCACCAACCATTATTATATCTGGATCTTGCCGCAAGAATGCGCGCAATGCCGACGCAAATGTAAGGTTGGCTTTCTCATTGATGTGGACCTGATTGATGCCAGGCACATTTATTTCGACCGGGTCTTCGGCGGTCGAAATGTTGCGATCTATCGTGTTGAGGATATTGAGCCCGGTATACAACGTCACCGTCTTACCGCTACCAGTAGGGCCAGTCACCAAAACCATACCTTGTGGACGGTGGATGGCTTCCATGAATACTTCTTTTTGGTGCGGCTCAAACCCAAGTTTGTCAACACCAAGGGTGGCGGATGTGGGATCGAGAATACGTAGTACGATCTTTTCGCCATACAGGGTGGGCAGCGTACTAACACGAAAGTCGATGGCGCGATTGCGCGAAATACGCATCTTTATTCGGCCATCCTGAGGTACGCGACGTTCGGCGATATCGAGCTTGGAGAGAATCTTCAAGCGCGCGCCTATGCGTCTGGACAGAGCCAACGGCGGTGTCGCAACTTCGTATAATATACCATCTTGCCGGTAACGCACACGGTATGTTCTCTCGTAGGGCTCAATGTGAATATCCGAGGCACCACGGTTGATGGCGTCCATAAGCACTTTGTTGACGAATTTAACGATAGGCGTGTCGTTGACGCCTTCTTCATCGCTGGCCTTCCCCTTGTCATCTTCGTCGGCGAGAAGTTCTAGGTTTTCTAGACCATCGTCACCGACGAGGTCACTCAGACTCGTGTCACCGGCCTCCATGACCTTCTCAATCGCCTGAGAAAGTTTGGCCTCTTCCACCAGGATGGGTTCGGTGCCGAGCCCGGTGTGAAACTTGACCTCGTCGAGCGCCTGAATGTTGGTCGGATCGGCAATCGCGACGAACAGCCGCGCACCGCGTTTGTACATCGGCAGCACGTGGTGACGCGCAATAATCTTTTCACTAACGAGTTGGACCGGTGCCGCTTCAAGATCCAACGCACTGACATCAAATAGCGGCACACCAAACTCATCCGAGGCCACCTTGGCCACGGTGGTGCTATCGAGTTTCTTGCTTTCGACCAGCTGGGTTACGAACGGAACCTTTTGTGTGCTAGCTTCTGATTGAATGCGCTCAGCGTCGCTCGTACTCAACAAGTTGTCGCGTACGAGCCGCAGTGCCAAGCCACTGATTGTTGTTGCTGTGCTCGGAGTCGCCATAGTTAATTGTTTGGAAAGCGGATTTCCGTTCTAGTCAATCTAATGGTAGTGGTAAATCGGCCGAAGTTGCCGTCTGGTTAGATATTAGTTGAGATGATGAGGGTTCGCCAAATGTTTTTTTGCCTTCTGGCCACCTAAGGCACTGCTTTAAATTCTGCCGCAGCGTGGCTTTAATCTCAGCCAAAATCTACCGAACGGTATCGACGGTGGATACCTGGTGGTCGTTGGGAATGATTCAGCCACTGCTAAATAGCCGTGGACCATAAGCTACTGATTTTTAAGCTATAGTTTCTCCGCAACATCCCTCCACGACCGGGTACAGAGAGCAGACGCCACTAAAAGCAGTATTGCTGCAGCCCCCTTGTTTTTGGATTGGTATACAAACCGCTATGGAAACAGGGGCACTGGACAGGCAAACAGGCAAGCGGGACGCTTGGTGTAACGCTCCACGGCTAGCTCGGGCGCTGCAACAAAATGGACTGGCCCAGCCGCCAGCAGGACGACCGAGCCTGAGAAGATGCCGAACCGAACTGCGGGCAAACTCCCCATGTAGCGACGCCCTGGCTTTATAGCGGACTAAGCGGCGTCTTGCAGCGCTAGTGCTGATGCCTGGCGACACGATCACGATCGCAGGTCACATGCAGACCATAGCGCCGGCACAGAGGCGTGCGGCGCCACCGCGGAAGACTTGAAGGCCGCGATCGCGGCGGAGATGCATGAGTACATAGACATGTCTCCCGCAATGGCAAGGACCGCTTGGGACGAGGGGCTTGACGACATTGCAGACTGGCTTGAGCCCCTCGCTAAGGCGGGGCGTTCCCACGCCACCCGCTTCCAGAAGGTGCTGGACAGCCGCGACGAATAAGGCCACAGGCAGGGCGTGCGGCCAGCGTTCGATACTGGCTCGGCATTTTCAGGTGACATAGCTTCCGACGCCAAACGGGTGGGTACTGGTCAAAAATCAGTGTAACGTTTTGTGCTTATAAGCAAATTGACATCCCTGATCCGCGTGGATTAGAGTGAGTCTAAATAGCTTGACAAATCAAACGACTGGTTGATATGCGAAATGTCGGTCTAAATTAGGACCTGATTCCGAATTGCGTTGCGACGCATTCAGCAAATAGCCGAAAGGAGAAACGAAATGACTTCGAACCAGTACTGGTGGCCGAATCAGGTGACCCTGAAGGTTCTCAGCCAGAACTCTTCCCTGTCAGATCCTATGGGCAAGGATTTCAACTACGCTGAGGAGTTCAAGACACTTGACATCGATGCCCTGAGGAAGGACGTCGAACAGGTGATGACAACTTCGCAAGATTGGTGGCCGGCCGACTACGGCCACTATGGGCCGCTCTTCATCCGGATGACGTGGCACGCCGCAGGCACGTACCGCATCACCGACGGCCGCGGCGGTGGAGGCTCCGGCTACCAACGCTTTGCGCCCCTCAACAGCTGGCCCGACAACGCGAGCCTGGACAAGGCGCGCCGGTTGCTCTGGCCGATCAAGCAGAAGTACGGCCGGAAGATCTCGTGGGCCGACCTGATAATCTTCACCGGGAACTGTGCCCTGGAGTCGATGGGATTCAAGACCTTCGGTTTCGGCTTCGGGCGCCCGGACGTCTGGGAGGCCGACGAGACTGACTGGGGGTCTGAGGGCACGTGGCTTGCAGACGAGCGCCACAGCGGCGACGGAGAACTCCAGGAACCCTTCGGCGCCGACCACATGGGCCTGATCTACGTGAACCCGGAGGGGCCGAACGGCAACCCGGACCCGGTCGCTGCAGCAAAGTATATTCGCAAAACGTTCAGCCGCATGGCGATGAATGACGAGGAAACGGTTGCGCTCATTGCCGGCGGACACGCGTTCGGCAAAGCACATGGTGCTGTCCCTGAGGACCACGTCGGTCCCGAACCAGAGGGCGCCAGCATAGAGGAGCAAGGCCTCGGCTGGAAGAACAGCTTTGGCAGCGGCAAAGGCAGCGATACGTTCACCAGCGGCTTGGAGGGCGCCTGGACCACCAACCCGGTGAAGTGGGACAACAACTACTTCGAGAACCTGCACGGCTACGAGTGGGAGCTGAC
>Ga0114947_10000335_pt1 | contig 15439 bp, 14 predicted proteins | sample CR02metaG_FD_99656 | JGI IMG/M metagenome (GOLD analysis project Ga0114947, IMG submission 99656) | Deep subsurface microbial communities from Mariana Trench to uncover new lineages of life (NeLLi) - CR02 metaG | ecosystem: Environmental > Aquatic > Marine > Ocean trench > Sediment ...
ACTTGATCGAGTCGGGCATGTGCCGGGGCAGCTCGTCCTCCACCCAGTTGCGATGCACGCCGTTGGGCGCCACCACGAGCATGGCGTCGACCTTGCCCTGGAGCGCCAGCCAGGCGGCCGTATCGATGAGCAACTTCGTCTTACCGGTGCCCATCTCCCAGAAGATGGCGCGGGCCGGCGTCTCGCGGTGCTTCTCCCACTCCTCACGCTGGTGGGCGAACGGCTCCGTCTTGAACTGGAACTCGGTCAATCGGCTCCCCTCGGAGAGGGGTCCATGTCGTCGCATGGCTCTGGAGCCGGCTCCTCCTCCCAGGAGAACTTGTGGCCGGTGTTCCGACGCATCTTCACCAGCAGGATCGAGTAGAGGTGAATCTGCTGCTCCAGGTAGACGTCACGCTGCGTGCTGTTCAGCTCATCCCACACGTGGTCGTGCAGGGCGGCCCAGGTGATGTGGATCAGCTCATGGACGAGGATCAGCTCGTCGTCCTCCGGCAGGTTCCGGTCGGGGAGCTGGTCGTGCATGATGAGCTTCACGGTCGCATGCATCTTCGAGAGTGTCCAGTACACCTGTCCGAGGTTGCCATCGACCTCGTGGTAGGGTACTCGCCGGATATCGAGGTTCCAGGACTGTAGGCCGAGCTGGCCCTTCCACCACTTGGACGCCTCGAGAACTTGTTCGCCGGTCAACTGCATGGGGTTTCACCCTCCCATCCTACGTTTCGGAACCATGAATTCGCTAGACTCACGGCGAAGTCGAGGCTCCCCTCGAAGCGCCGCGTCGAGGTGCCGCCCTCGAACTCATCGAGGACCGCCGAGGAGCCCCGAGAGCGGATTCGCAGGGTGCGCCCGCCCCGCGTCCAGATACGACTCGTCCAGCCGCCCTCGGGAGCCTCGCCGAGCCTCGTGGGTTCGGGCAGCGTACTCAGCGGGGGAATCTGGCTCATTCCCCGTCGTCTCGGGCACAAGTCACGTGACTGCCCAGGTATCCCTTCAGACCGTACCTCCAGGCCTCGACAGACTTCGTGGGCTCTCCGATGAGGCCCTTGTTGTGGTGCCAGGCGTCGACGTTGCACAGGGCCGGGTTCGTCCTGATGAGGACGCCGTTCACCGGGATCAGGCTGGCGAACATCTGCTCGCGGCGCTGGTGGGTGTGGCCGACCTGGATCTCGCACCAGGTGGCCTCTGCCCAACCTATCTTCTTGGTCTCCTGGGCCATGACCAGGGCGAGCTGCGCGGGCTTGCACTTCTGACCGTGCTCGAAGCCCAGGAGCGTGCCGCCGTAGCTGCGCCACTTCCGCGGGTTGAAGGTCAGGTCGGAGGTCACGCGATCGTAGTTGCGGAATCGCTCATCGAGCGCGACACACAGGGTGAACGACGTTGCCATGTCGTGGTTGCCCGGCACGTAGATGATCTCGACCTCGTCGGCGATCTGAAGACCCTTCTCCACCTGATACGACAGGCAGCGGAGGGCCTCCTGATACACCTTCCCGTAGCGGTTGTCCGTGTCCAGGTAGTGCTCACCGAAGGTGGTGGTGTGCCGGACGGAGTCGAAGTGCATGAAGTCGTTGCCGATGGGCATCCAGATCTTCTTGATCGGGTACAGGGCGAGCTGATCGACCATGTCGTCGATGCTGTTCATCACCCGCCGCGCTGCGATCTTCAGATCGTAGTCCTCGCCGACCTCGCTGTTCCAGGCGTGCATGCCCAGGTGGGCGTCCCACATCCCCCAGGCGACGTTCTGACCCTCGCCCTTCGGCCGGCGAGCGATCACGTTGGCCCCATCCTTGGGGTCCGGTGCCACCATCGGCTTCATATGATCGCGGACGAAGGCGCAGATCGCATCCTCGACTTCCTCGGGCACGATTCGCTTCCACGTGACGCGGGTCTGCCAGAGGCTGACCTTCTTGTGGCCGGTGCCATCAGCGATCTTGTAGAAGCCTTGCCACTCGTTGGCCCGGACGGTCTGCGGGATCCAGCGCGATTCGTCGATGCCGAAGAGCTCGGCCATCTCGGCCAGAGTCTTGGGTCTGTCGGGAGTCAAGATGCGTGTCTCGCCGCCGTTGGAGTCGCGGTCGTCGATGGGTACGTTGAGAGGATCTTGCGGAGCGCCTCCGCCGCGGGCATCATTGCCGCTCTCCTTCATGTAGCGCCGGCAGTACTTGTGAGCAGTGGTATGGTCACAGCCCATCTCCTGGCCAATCTCCCTGTAGCTCCGCCCTTGTTTGCGGAGCTCTACGATGCGTTGAATCGTTTCATCAGGTAATTGGGCCATGTTGACTCCTGAAAAGAGGGGGGTTCATAATCTTGCCTCAGATCACGACCTGAGGCAAGCACAACTGTTAGTCACCTATGAGGATGCCATAGGCGGACGACGCCGGGGTGCTCGGCGCGACGATCTCCAGGAAGGTCTCGGTGAAGCCAGTGGCCTGGGTGTGCCGCCACTCGATCGTATCGGCCGCGGTCACGCCCGCCAGGGTGCCGGTCGTGGCGCTGGTCGCGATGACGGTCGCGAAGGCCCCGCCGTTGATCCGGGCTTCCAGGATGCCGCTGGACAGGACGTTGGAGCCGATGTTGAACGTGTAGGTGCCGGTGTCCGGTGCCGTGTAGACGAGGCTGATGACGTTCAGATCGCGGGCGCCTGTGTTGAAGTGGGTAGCGATGAGGCTGAAGGTCGTGTCGGTGTCAGCCTCCAGGTCGTCGGCGCCGAAGCTGACCAGGTTCAGGATCACCGGGTCGACGAAGTCGTGCTCGGCCTGGACCCGAACCTGGATCCGGGATGGTTGGACGCCGTCCGTCTCCCGCAGGAGTTTCACCCGGAGCAAGTCGATCGTCGCCTCGCCCGAGTTGAAGACCGTGGTGAACAAGGTGGTCGGGCTGCCGTCCGGGTCGTCGATGACAGTCATCCGGTAGCGTGTTGAGTTGAAGGCCGGAAAGTCGCCCTGGAGCAGGGAGGCGTCGGTCGCCAAGCCGGTGACCTCGTTCGCCGTTCGCCAGTCGCGTCGTGTGTAGCCCACGGTCTGGCCGCGATCGTCGAGGGTGGAGCCCGCGTCCAGGTCGACGGTCGTGGGATAAACCACGGCGTCGAAGGTTGCTCTGGACGGGGAGTAGGGCCGCTTGTCTCGTCGGTCGAAGTCCAGCACCTCGACGACCGCACTGCCGCCGGGGAGCTGGTCCGTCGTGCTCCTGGTCAGTAGCCGGACATCCACGTTGAACGTGTCGGTGAAGGAATCCTCCGACAGACCGCCGCCGACGAACAGGAGGTAGATGGGCTTGCCAGCCGCGTGGTCCTTGGGCGAGGTGTCCATCAGCCCACGATAGACGGTCAGCAGGTCGATGTCGTTCCCGCCGGGGTCGCTGTCGGTCTCGAAGCCGATGAACTCGACGTCATCGCCATCCGCGTCTGCGTCAGGGTCACCGATCAAGCAGATGTTTGCCAGGTTCAACCCAATGGCCTCGGCTGAACTAGCCGTGATGGCCGCCTGGATCGTTACCTTCAGGCTATCGTTCGCCGTGATCCGGACCGAGGTGTTCGGATTCGTCGGGACCTCCTTGTCGATCGCGACCGTCAGCTCCGCCTTCAAGAGGAAGGCCGTGACCGTGCCGGTGTCGAAGAACGAGCCCGACGGAACCCCCGATGCGTTCCGCTGCTGGATGTCAAAGACCGTGGCTCCGTCGCCCTGATTGAGGTAGCCCGCCCAGACTCGACTCCGCTGCCCTGTGAAGATGGGGTCCCGCGCGATGAAGCCGTAGGGTGCCTCGATGGCGATCTGCTCGTTGTCCGGCGCCGCCACGAGGACGTTGATCGGTGGGATCCACCCGGTCGGTGGGGGATCTCCGAAGGATGCTGCCGCGAACTTGAAGATGTCCTGGACGACATCGAGGATGATCGTCCCGTTCGCCAGCTCGGCGAAGTCCATCTTGTTGACCCTCATCGCCAGCTTCGTGAAGCCCAGCTCCGGATTCGTCCAGGCGATGACGTCGCCGGGGTTGACCTCCCAGAACGTGCGGTCCACCGCCAGCTTCGCTTTGGCCAGCGGGAAGGTCAGAGTGACCAGATCGCGCCAGGCAATGACGTTGGCCAAGGTCTTGTCCTTCACACCGGGATAGACCTCGGTCGAGGCGTTGTTGATACCAGCCTGGATCTCGACGTTCGCCATATCCTGGGCCTCGGCGAAGGTCTCGAAGTAGTCGCGGCTCCGGTCAGCGAACCGAACCCGGAGGTGGTTGACCGTATCCTCCCAGGCTCCTCTGCTGAAGTCGCGGACCTCGACGATATTAGTATCGTCCGCCTGGGGGACCAGGTCGATGTCGAAGTCGTCTCGCGCCAGCTTGATCGTCCACAGTCCCGTCGTCCGATCCATGAAGACGACGCCATCGACCTGCCGCTCAATCTCTCGGACCAGATCGCTCGTCTCGCTGACACGGTCCAAGATGTAGCTGAAGCCGTTACCCTCAGACAGCAGTGTGGCCGCGGCGGTGATCAGTGTGGCTGTGTCGATGTCGGCCGGCGGGAAGTTGAGACCCCACTCGTCGTTCGTGAGGATCTCGAACAGGACGTTCATCGGGTTGGCGTCGAAGGTGTTGACCGCAGGTGTGGCGAGGCCCAGCCCGTTGGGAATCCTCTGGACTTCGAAAGCCCAAGGCTTGATCGTCGTGCTGTTCCCGACGTAGAAGGACTCCGCAACCGCGTAGACCGTGCCGCGGTACGCCGGGGTGTCGCCGCCCTCCTGCTGGAACGGTGACAAGTAGACGCTGGCCACCTGGACCTCGTCGCCTTCGAACCAAGTGATGTCGCCCTCGAGCCCACCGTTGCCCAGGTCGTCGCCGCCGAAGAAGGTCGGCAGGTTGATGTTGATCGTGCTCGCACCGATGTCGCCGGAGAAGATCTCATCCTCGCCGACCCAGATGCGTAGGAGCCTGGCGCCGGGCCCGCGGGCGAGGGCGAACTGGATTCCGACCCGATAGCGGAAGCCCCGTGTGACCAAATCGCTGGAGAATATGCCCGTCTTGACCTTCTCAGTGATCGCCTCCTGGGTCAGATCTCCGTACCAGACGACGTTCGGTCCCTTGATCCTCACCGTTCCCCAGATGAGCGGGACCGGTCGACTCTCGCTCGCGGTCGGGAAGTTGAAGTCCCCCAGGCCGGCGCGGCCCTGCTCCTGATCGTTCTTGGGCTTGAGGAGCTCGCTCAGGACGAAGAAGACGGCGAACAGCAGAAGGGTGAGGAGGAATGCCATCAGTCGAGTCCACTCTCAAAGGGATTGCGCAGCGGAACGAACGCGAAGCCACCGTAGTTGATCACGATGTCGAACTGGGTCTTGCAGACCGCGATGGTGTGGTCGCAGCCGGCGAAGACCTCGACCTGGGTGCCTACGTCCACGTCGGTGGTATTGAATGGTAGCAGCAATGTTACGACATCGCCGCTCTGGCTCCGGACCAGCCGGAAGTCCACAGCGCCGACCTTGACGAAGCCGCTGGTCGCCGGGGTGGCGACGGAGGCGCCCAGGCCGGGGATGGTGTAGTCGTTCCCGTTGATTACCGAGACCGTGCCGATGAAGCGGAAGGCCAGCCGGTTCACCCCGCAGCGGTCGTCGTACAGGACGTGGTTGCAGATGCCGCTGTAGAGCATCCGGGGAATGCTCCGGTTCAGTCCTCGAGTCAGAGGCAGGACCGCGATCATGGCCTTCGTCCCGTTCAGGGAGAAACCTACCGAGCGGACGATACCTTTGAAGATGACGACGGTTTGGTCCCCAGCGTCGGTTCTGTGCACTCGCTTGAGCGTCAGGGAAGCCGCTGTGCCAGGCACAATGTTGATGTACTTGCGGGGCAGGGGGTGCGAAGCTGGCAGCTCCAGGGAGATAATCTCCGTCCGCTCCTCCGGGCCCGCGATCAGGTTGGTCCGCGAGATGGCGACCGGAGAGTACACGACGCCCGCGAACGTCAGAGTATCCTCGGAGGTGTTCAGGTTGAACTCCTCGGTCCCCAGTCGAAACTCGTACAACTCGATCGGTTGCCCGTCTTCCTGACTCAGCTCCTGGGCGATGAACGTCATGGTCTAGTCTAGCTCCGGCAGTGGGTCGATCAATCCAGAACGGTGATCACGGGGAAGATGACACGGGCCTCACCGCCGGCACGCTGGTGGATGATTGCCAGATCATCGGATCCCATGCGTACCTTCTCGATGAAGGAGATGCGCTCGATGTCACTGGGCTCTATGGTCTGGGGCCAGCCCACGTCGATCGTGATCTGCTCGGTATTCTCGTCGATCGGATCCGAACCCACGATCTCGCGGGTGAAGATGGTCCCGTCGTTCAGGACGACCTGGATGAAGATGTTCGGCCGCCGTTCCCGGACGAAGCGATCGTAACCCACGTTCTCGATGACGCCGATGACCGCTCCGTTCGCCAACGTCGCGACCGGCGTGATGTCTCTGTAGAACGTCGGAAGGTAGAAGCTGACCTGCCGTCCCCGCAGGGCATGAAGGAGCTGCCGCACTTCGAACAGGCGCTGTCGGGTGCCCATGAAGAAGCCCTTGTGGCTGAGTCGCTTGCTGACCGCCCAGATGCTCTTGTGGTCGAAGAGGCCCGTGTCATTGTCGACACCGAAGAGCCTCCGCTCGCTGCTCGCGGGGATACTGTCCCCGGACATCAGGTTCTCGTCGTCCAGGAAGACCTTCGGTGGATCCGGCGAGTCGCCGTCAAACGTGTTGAAGGCGGAGGTGTCCGCCAGATCGGAATCGTTGTCCTGCACTCGCATCGTCACCCGCATCTCCTGCAGGTTCCGAGGCTTCCGCGATCCCGCCATGGTCTGCTGGGCGATGGCCGTCCGCAGGGGATAGACCCTCGATCCGGTCACGTAGGCATGGGTGATCCCGGAGTCGAACGTGATGCTCGTCGACGTGAAGCTGGCGATGACCAGAGCGTCAAACGTGAATCCATCATTGTCGAGGATCACGGCCTGGCCGCCGATCCGGAGGTCGGTGAAGTCGGTCGTGTCTACGTTGATCGTCGTGTCGTCGATCGCCGCTGCGGTCGTCAGGGCCATGGGCTCATGCCACATGGGGAGCCCGAAGGCGAGCGCCTGCCGATCGAACATGACGAAGTCGAACCTCTGCCGCTCCGGCCCGTCCTCCAGGAGGATAACCATCTCCAGTGACTGCCTTGGGTTCTTCCGCATGGCGATTCGCTGCTCGGTGCCGTCCACGTGTCCCATGACGTCGGTCAGGAACTGCAGCCGCTCGGTCATGGGCCGCTCCGGTGGGAACAGGAACATGACGATCCGGTCGCCGGTGACCTCGAGGGAGAGGATGGTCGGATCCACAGGGAAGTCGAACTGGAAGTCCAACGTGCCGACGATCTGCGAGGGGCCGGTCGGCGTCACGTTCAGGTTCACCTGTGTGCCGGTCTGCGGGAGCATGGTGAACGGCAGGGTGGGCAGGTCGGTGATGGAGACACCGCTGTCCACGTTGTTCGTGAAGGCATCCCAGTCGTGGGCCACGAATCGGTCTGAGTTGTAGATCGAGATCTCGAAGTCGACCGCGGTCAGCACCAGGCCTGCGTCGATGGTCCTGCTCGCGGCCGTCGCACCATCCGTTGAGAAGACGTAGACATCCTCGAACCAGTCCTCCGCGAGGGTGCGCGTCAGGTTGGACCCGTGACTGACCCTCTGGCCCTGGGCCTTCTCCGACGGGGGGACGACCCTGAAGGGCGCCGCCAGATTGATCGGGACCTGGATGGTTGCCAGAACGGCCGGGTCGAATCCATCGGCGGGTGTGATGACGATGCCGGTGCCTACACCGTCGAGGGCAAAGACCTGCCAGTTGGGCACGAGCAGCGGGTCGCCGCCGGTCGTGATATTCTGATCGCTGATGGTGCGCTGTCGCACGCTGGGAAAGCTGGCCATCAGGGCACCTGAAGGTAGGCGATGCCCATGTTCCTGGTTTCGCTCTGGTTATCTGCCTGGAACCTCTTGCGGACACCAGGGAAGATGCGCCACGTATCCGAGCCGACGACGATGGTCTGGCCGGGGGTGAAGTTGCCCATCTGAATATGCCGGATGTTGGGCATGAATCCCAGGAGGATGTGCTGGACCGGGCTGGTCCCCGGCACCGTGTAGACGATGGGGACAGGGATGAGGGGGACGAAGCCGTTCAGGAGACTGGCCAGCAGCCAACCATATTCGCGAAGCGCGAAGCCGCCACGGATGCCGCCGATGACCGTCTCCCGATCGGTGCCGTCTCCATCGACGCCCTGCCACGCCGCGGAGGTGGTGTTTCCGAGGTGCCCGTACCGCCCGGAGGCGACCTGACTGGGCAGGCCCTCTATATGGATCGTTCCGGGGTCCCGTTCCTCGGTGCCGGAGGTCGAGGTGTGGACGCCGTCCAGCAGGATCGTATGGGTGGTGCTACTCGGAACGTCGTCCTGGACGCCGTCCTCGTCCCAGACGTGCCCGCCAACCCAGTCACCGCCTGTCCAGTCGCCGATCTTCTCCAGCTCGCCGAAGCCGAAGTGTCGGAACAGCCCGGAGGCGTACTCCAGGACGACGTAGATGTAGTCGGGGCTGGCGCCCTGATAGAAGTGGTGGGCGGTGAAGGGTCCGTCCCCGATTCGGGAGACCCGCCGCTCGGCGGTGAGCAGGGTGGTCCCGCCGGGGAACGCAACTCCGTTCCCGGAGTCGTTCGTATGGGCGTCGATGTTCAGGCCCGTACCACTGAACGCCTGGGACTGGGTCATCGCGATGTTGTCTGGACCGCCGACCTCGGTGCCTTCCCAGCCAAAGTGCACGAAGATGTTGCTCCCCGCGGTGTTGTGAAGGCTGCCCACCTTCGTCGTCGTGTTGAACTCGTCCTGGGTCCAGCCGTTCGCCGTCGCGAAGGAGAATAGCTGCGTCAGGAGGTCCTGCTGGTTCGTCGCCGTTCCACTTGAGAAGGCCATCTATGGATTCCTCGTTCTGATCATGAACAGCGCCCAGGGCTCGGAGCGGTTGCCACTCTGGAAGACCGTGAAGGTGTCATTCTCCAGTGTGTCCTCCGGGATCACCGGGCCGACCGAAGCGGGGAACCACCTGACGTCGTCCAGCTCGCCCAGGATCTCGTTCGTGCCCGTGCGCCGCATGAGTGTACATGGCCACGTCGGATAGAGGTCGCCTGCGGCGTTGGGCGTCGGCGCCCATATCTTCGACGGGACGCCGGGGACTCCGATCGACGGGATGAACTGGGAGAAGTCGTTCACGGTGGAGGTCACGTACCACTGGTTGATCGTGCCTGATGGGTTCACGGGGTTCACCGCGGGGTGGACGCCCTGGGTGAGGACGGTAAGACGACTGACTCCGGAGATTTCCGAGTTGAAGATGCCCAACCACTCGCCGTCCGGGAGCCGGATGAAGCCGGGACCGCTGCCGTTGGTGGACTGTTTGATCGGGTCGGAGATGCTACTGTAGCCGATGAAGGTGTCGGTGAACCGCTGCGCGATTCGGTTGGAGCATCCGAAGACCGCGAGTGGATAAGGCCACTCGGTGGCGGTCGCGAACGGGTTGATGAAGCCGACGTAGCCGGACGAGAAGGCGGAGCCGATCTTCGCAATGACGATGATCCGTCGCCCCGTGACGTTGAACCAGTAGTCGATTGCTGCGTTGGCCAGGGGCATGATCGCCGCCGTGATCGTGTTGGTGAAGTCTCCAGGATACTTGCCCGGCTGGTTTTCCCAGGTCAGGGCGCCGGTGAAGCCCGTGAAGCCGCCCATCTCCCAGTTGCGTGCATCGCCGCCGGAGTTGAAGTAGCTGCGGATGCCGACGAAGATGTCGTCGGAGCCGGAGCCAACGCCCTGGAGCAGGACCTCGATCTCGTCGACCTGGTGGTTGCCGATCTCGTCGCGGTTCACGGTCCAGAGGATGCCGGAGAAGGTCAGGTCGATCGTCGCGCCGGTGCCCGTCCCACCCGTCACACTGTTGGGCGTCGAGGGGTTGGCGGTGTAGCCGCCGCTCTGCCGGATTTCCACCGCGGTGATCACGCCGGCCGACTCGCCGGTGACCTCAATGGTCGCCGCCAGGAAGAAGGTCCCGCCCGCGACCGTGAGTATGTCACCCAAGGTGTAGCCGGTGCCGCCGGCATTGACAGCGACGGTGTCGACGTGGTCAGAGCTGGCGAAGTCCCGGAGGGCGTCGAGCAGCGTGCGATAGTTGGTCGCCTGGGCTTGCTGGAAGTGGGCCATGGGGGTCAGGTTCCGATGACTGTGCGGACGGTTCGGCGATTGCGGCGGAGTACGTTGATGATAGCCTGTTCACCCGCGGGTCCGCTGAGTGCGGCCGCGATCTCCTCTGGATCTGTGATGTTGACGACTCGCACATTCACCTCCGGTGCGGCCGCGGCGCCGGGGATGATATTCCCCGCCGATGTGGGCATGAAGACCTCTGGGCCTCGCTCGCCGACGATGGTCGGCACGCCTCTGGAGACCGGGCCGCCGGCCTGCCTCCCGAGGAGGAACTGACCCACGGTTCCAGCCGCCTGCCCGGCGCCGAAGCCGCCGCCGGCACCACCGCCGGCCAGAATGCCGAAGATGGCCTGCTGGAAGGCCAGTCGCGCCAGGTCCTCCAGGATGCTGTCCACCAGCTTGCTGAAGTTGAACTCACCGGTCTTGACGAACTCGACGAAGGCATCTTCGGCGGCGCCGAAGGCGCTGGTCAGGAGGTTCTCCGTGATGTCGGCGAAGTTGGTCGCCGAGTCTGCCAGCTTCAGGAAGGCTCGGTCGAAGCCGGCCGTGATGCTCTGCTCCGTCTGGGTCAGTGCCTGGTTGAGCTCTCGCACCCTCGTGGTGTACTGGTCGAGGCTGATGAAGCCGGCGAGGAAGGCAGCGTCGGCGACTCCGAGGGCTCGGGCGAGAGCCTCCTGCTTCCCGACCGTATCGTCGATGAGATCCGCCTGCTCCTCGAGCAGTGCGATATCCTGCAGCTTCAACTTGATACTCGCGGCGATCTCAGCGAACTCCTCCTTCCTGATATCGATGTTCTTCTTCAACAGCGCGTTCGCGATCTTGATGAAGTTGCTCTCGAGATCGCGCGCGGCGGCGCTCTTCCTGAGTAACGCGGCCTGCGCATCCAGGGCGATCAAGACCTCCTCGATATCGAACTCCCTCGTGAGATCCGCACTCGCCGTCCTGGCGACCTCGTCCAGCTCGGCCGCCTCCACGCCCATCTCGGCCGCCGCCTTCACTCGAATGAAGAGCCTCATCATGGCATCCTCGACACCACCTCCCTCCGCGAGGCCCATATTGAACTCGTCTATGAATTGCTGGCCGATATTCCCCAGGCCCTCAAATCCCGTGGCAATGATCAAAGGGATATCGATCCCTACCTTCTGGCCGAACTCAGCGAGCCTCGGGATGACGATTCCCGTGATCGCCTTCACGACGACGCTGGCGCCATCGATGATCTTATTGAGGCCGGTGATGATTCCGTTGACCACGATCTTGAAGGCGGAGGTGATCGCGATGAAGATCAGCTTGATCACCCGGCCGATCTCGTTGAAGTTGGTGCCGAACGCCTCCAGGATCTTCTTCGCGGCGAGGATGGCGACACGGGCGAGACCATTGAAGATGCCGATGACGGTATCAATGACCCTCGCGAAGCCAAGGGCGAAGCCCTCGAAGTCTCCGTTGAGGTCTCCGAATACCTTCTTGAAGACCGCCGAGATCCCTTCGAATGCCGGCGCGATGAGGTCGACGAACTTCTGGAACACCTCTCCGATGATCTCGAACGACACCTTCGCCACGGTCGCGAGTGTGGCGGTGCTGTCCTTGGCGACCTTCATCTTGCTGGCGAAGGAGATGAGGAAGGCGATGACCGCCAGCCCGACGACCAGGATGGCCGTGAACGGGTTCTTCAGGAGAGCCAAGGTGAACTTCTGGGTGGCGGAGATGGCGGCGCCGATGGCCTTCTTGGCGTAGACCGTGCCGATGACGAGCGATACCGCTGAGATGACTCGACCCAGGATATCGAAGTTATCCGCGAGGAAGAGGATCGCCTTCGAGATAGCGGTGAACGCTCCGCTTGACTTGTTGAGCTGTCCGACGAAGTTGATGAACTCGTTGCGCAGGACCGTGAACGACTGGCCGATGGTCGGGGTGACTAGGGCGAACGTCTTCGACAACGATTCCGCGGCATCTTCAAACGCCTCGATGACCTCCTTCGCACCGATCTTGCCGTCCTGGCCGAGCCTGAGCAGTGCAGCTCTCGCGACACCAAACCGCGCGGCGATGACGTCGGCCACCTTGGGCAACTGTTCCAAGACCGATCGCAGCTCCTGACCTCGCAGCTCGCTGGAGCCGATACCCTGGGAGAGCTGACGCAGGGCCTGCGAGGCCTCGACCGACGTGACACCCGAGATCGTCACGGCCTGGTTGATCGAGTTGATGATCTTCAGAAGCCGCTTGTTGCTGAGGCCCAGGCCATCCGTCGCCGCTCGGAATCTCTGGAACAGCTCGGCGTTGGCTTCGAAACTGGTACGAGTCTCACGGCTGACCTTCAGCAGCTCCTCGGTGACCGCGACCAGCTCACCGGTGGTCTTCGTGGCGACGGCGAGTCTGTTCGTGATGAGGGTGAAGGTGTCGGCCGTCTTGACGAGCTGACGGATGATGAAGAATGCACCAATCCCCCTCAGGGACTTGTTCAGGAAGTTGATACTGCCGCCTGTACGGAGAGCCGCGGAGCCGATGTTCGCGATGTCCTTCTGGACAGTCTTCGCTCCCGTCAATCGGGTGACAATATTCAGTCGTTCGGACACTTATCGTCTCCCCAATAGCCGGCCACGGGCGATCACCGCTTGGGCGGCGATAAGCCCGAGAGAGCTCATGCCTGCCGGAGCCTTGGCGCTCGAGCCGTCGTCGAGTGAACCGATATATGGTACGCCATTCGTGATAAAGAGTGCGGCGCCGGTTGTGGCTCTCCAGACCGAGATCGCCGCAAGCGTCCGGGTGAGGGCGATACTGGATGCTTCACCCTCCCCGAGAGGAGTCTCGGGGATCACGTCGAGAAACACCGGGGCGCCGATGCTGCCGGCCCAGTTGGAGCGAGCCCTGCCCGTTGACACGGGAGTATTCTCGACGGCTACCGTGATAAACGCCGTCATTGCCGCCCGCCCGATGCGATCGCCATTGGCGGCGATGTTGCGTACGATCTTCTGCATCCTTCGGTTGAACTCTCTGGGCGGCACTAGCTCCTCCGGTTCGATATAGGCGCTTTCTTCGAGCCCGACTTCGACTCCATCTCCTTCTGATGATAGGTGAGGTATGCCTCGTCCATCTTCCGAATGTAATAGAGAAGATCCTCCGACTCCTCCTGGTCCAGCTCGTGATAATCCGAGTAGGCTGTGATGGCGACCCACGGGATGGGTCCCGGTCCCATGCCCAGGGAGCGGTCGCCCGTCAGGTCCATGTAGGCTCCGTAGACGAACTCGAGACCGATGTGCAGCTCAGGGGCGTCACGGATGAACTCGGGGAACGGCCGGCGCTCGCGAAAGCACTGCTGGATGATCCGTCGCTCGAATTCTGCCCCGTGCTTCGACGAGTACAGGAGGCAGTCGATCAGTTTCCCGAGTCGGCTTCCCTGGTCTCCTGACGGTACAGCTCTGCGTTCTGCGCGTCGGTCCGCAGGTCGTCCCAGAGATCCGGCAGATCCACCAACAGCTTCTGGGCGTTCTCCATGCTGTACTCCAGAGGTTCGCCGTCTGGGCCAGTCACATTCTCCCAGCCCAGAAGGCAGGTCTTGCAGAATGCCTTCAGGAGGAGCTGTTCGGCTACTTCCTCGTCCATTCGGTTGGCCTGGATGGCCCGCCGGTAGGGCTTGGACAGCTTCTGGATCGCGCGGTTGAATGCCTTGTTGGCACCACCGGCACGGGCGATCTGGAACTTGCCGGCCTCTCCGTAGTCGATGATGATGCCCTTCGACTCCATCTCGGAATCGGTCTTGAAGGTTCCGTAGGTCTTGCTCATCGGGGGGAACTCCTGGGATTAGGATCGCTTGCCTGTGGCAAGCAGGTTGGGAAGTATGAAACTGTCGGGCGCCAACTGGGCGTCCAAGGCCGCGGCGGCAACTCCTTCGTCCGTGACGACTAGGACTGCACTGGGTACGGCTATCGCACCATCATGTTCGGCGGCGGGAGGCAGGAGCTCGACCAACAGGCTGTGATCTCCGAGGTTGTCCGCCACATCCGCGGCGGCCAGGACGTTATCTGTGATGATGAACTCGAACTCGGCGCCGTTGCCGGTGCCACCTGCCATGTCCCCGTCGCCAGGTGACACACTATAGGCGCCCCGGTTCACCACCGAGGCGGTTTGGATCTCTCCGGAGCCGTTCACGGAGTCGACTCTGAAGGTCGCGAGCGGGTCGCCGGTCCCCTCTACCGGTGTGAGGATGTCCCCGACCGTGTAGTCTTCGCCTTCATCATCGAAGTCGCCAAACGCGAGCCGATTGCCGTGAGAGGAGACAGAGATGCTGGGAGTGAGGTTGAGCAGGGCGACGCAGCCGAGGGCCAAGTCATCCAGTGTGGCGGCCGCGAGGCCTGTGAAGGTCACATCAGCGATGTTGGGTCCGCCGGCCGCAGGAGCTACCTGAACACGCATCCGCCAATTCTCGTAATCCGTATCGGCTGCGAGCTGCGTGACAATCGCTTCATCCCACTGCGTGTTGCTGTCCGCATTGAACTTCGACTTCGCCATTGCACGCGCGTCGGCGGCGTCTGCAGCGAAGACCAAGGCCATGTCGGACTTGTCGATGCGGCGGGCCAGGGCTTGGGGATCAGCCGAAACCAGGAATGCCGGCATGATCAGGACTCGCGTTTTCCGACTGCCACCAGGTTGGGCACGACGTAGGCGTCCGCGGCCAGAGTAGCCGTCAGGTCGGCCGTGCTCACACCCTCGTGGGTGATGCTCACGACCCCGCCGGGAACAGCCACTGCGCCGGTGTGCTCGGCCGCGGGCGGCAAGAGCTCCAGCACGACGGTGTGGTCGCCCAGATCGTCGCCACCGGACCCGACCGCAACGATCAGGACCTGCGTGGCCGAGGTGTAGAGCGCTCCGGCGATACTCGCCGTGGCGTTCAGGGCCGTCTGCAGCAGTGCGCCCAGGTCGTCCATGTCAGCGGAGGCGAGCCCCACGACCGTCACGTCCGCGACGTTGGCTTCGCCGGCCGGTGCGGCCACTTGGCAGCGCATCCGCCAATTCTCGAGGTCAGCGTCGGCTGCCACCTGCGTGACGGTGGAGTTGACCCACTGCGGATCTCCGTCCTGCCCGTACTTCGAGGACGCCATCGCGCGTGCGTCGGCGGCGTCCGCGGCGAAGACCACGGCCATGTCGGATCCTTGGACCCGAACGGCTCGGTCAGAGGGATCGGCAGCAACTAGGAATGCGGGCATGTCGTTCGTTCTCCTTGATGGAACTTATGTGTCAGC
>Ga0114947_10000341_pt1 | contig 15386 bp, 14 predicted proteins | sample CR02metaG_FD_99656 | JGI IMG/M metagenome (GOLD analysis project Ga0114947, IMG submission 99656) | Deep subsurface microbial communities from Mariana Trench to uncover new lineages of life (NeLLi) - CR02 metaG | ecosystem: Environmental > Aquatic > Marine > Ocean trench > Sediment ...
CGGTCGGTGAGGCGCAAGCGGCCCGGAAGCTGCTCGAGCAGGACGGCGCCGACATCCTGGTCAGCGCGGCCCATAACTACCTCACATATCGGGACTTCCTCCTGGATTGGCAGGACTCGAATGGTGGTCCGCTGATGCCGACGGTTCACGGCGGTGCGATCCCCGGCAACCTTGGCGGCATCTGTGGCGAGCCCATCTTCCGGGCCCAGGGCCTGGACGAAGGCCAGGGTGTCACCGACGTCCTGTACGCCGAGAGCGTCGGTGTCGAGAGCGTCGTGCTCATCACGACGCCGACGTCTGGCTACCAACTGACCGCGGACGCCATCGAAGAGGCGTTGCCGATCGTCGGGATCGAGCTCCTGGAGCGCATCGACGCCCCCGGCGAGCAGGCCTCATACCGGACCGAGATCCAGCGAGCCGTCGACCTAGATCCTGATGCCATCATGATCCAGGGACAGGCCGGCGAGAGCGCCATCATGGTCAAGCAGGCCTTCGAGGCCGGCTTCTCGACATACATGATCGGCGAGGCAGGCTGGGTCGAGCCGGAGTTCCCCACCACCGCTACCAACGAGGCGATTGCCTTCCACAAGGCGGTGGTCTTCCCTGGGTTCGGCTTCCAGGACAACGAGGCGTGGGCGTTCTATCAGCCGCTGTGGGACAACAACCCGGACTACACCCAGCACACCACCGCAGATGACTTCTACTCGTACACCACGTACGACGTCTTGATCGTCACCGCGCTGGCCATCGAGGCGGCCGGTTCGATCGACGGGTGCGACTGGGCTGAGGCAGTGCAGAGCATCACCGATGCGCCCGGGACGGTGTGCTACACCTACCCCGACTGCCTGGCGCTGATCAGGGCAGGTGAGGAGGTCGACTACGACGGCGTCACTGGGCCGGGGACCTACAGCCCAACCGGCGTCAATGCGGTCATCCCCGCCGTCTTCGCCTATAGCGACGACGGTGACTTCTCCGAAGACTCGCGTGTCGACGCAGAGCGTCACTTGGAGATCCTCGACCAGGTCGCGTTCGAGTTCGAGGAGTAGGAAACAAGGCCGAGACCAAGCAAGTAAACAGCTAAACGGAGACGGCGGCGGGAAGACCACCCGCCGCCGTCTCTCACGACCGGGAAGCGGCAAGAACCATGGAAACCGATTTCCCCGATTTCATCAGGGCCCTTCCACGACCCGATGCCGATGTCGCCCTCGACGCTTACCTTTCCTCGGGCGACCGAGGGTTGGTCATGTTCTACGAGGCACCCGATGAAGATGTCTTCGTCCCCGAACACGTGCACGGTGATCAATGGGGGATCGTGCTCCAGGGGACGGTGCGGATCCAGATCGGTGACGAGATGCACGAATGCCATCGCGGAGACACTTACTTCGTGCCAGGCGGCGTTCCCCACATCACCTGGGTGGAAGCGGGGACGCGAGGCCTCGACATCTTCGAGGAGCACGACCGATACCTGCCGCGGAAAGATTGACACGGGCTGAGAACCCTTTCCTGGTCTGGGATTGCGCGTCTTGACCGGTCTTCGGTGCGCCGACTACGCTATTGCCATCGATAATCGATGATTCGAGCCATGCCCCCCTCGTGATGGCTCGACCGGTTTGCGAGGTGCAGCATGCTCAAAGCCGTGACCAGGGAAGAAGCCGAGCGCTTCGAGCTCTCCGGCCGGGACTGGTACCACTACAGCGGCCCCGCCATTACCGGCGCCGAACACCTCACCCTCGGGTTCTCGGTGGTCCCTGCCGGTTCCGCCCCTGACGGTCACGTCCACCCATCCCAAGAAGAGACCATCTACATCGTCTCCGGGCACGGGGAGCTGGTCACACCTGACGGGACTGTCGCTCTCGAACCCGAAACGACCGTATTCATCCCGATCGGCCTTCACCACGCAACGGTCTCCACCGGACCCGGCGACCTAGAGATGGTGACCGCGTTCGGTCCCCCAGTGGTGCCGGGATCCTACGAGGACGACAAATGACCAGCGGATATGAAGGCTGGGCATGACTGCAGAGGTGATCGAACGCCCAGACATCGACGAGCTCGAGGAGCTGGCGCGTCGGGCCAGGGTGGCGATCGTCAAGGCAATCGCCAACGCCGAGGGCGGGCACCTCGGCGGGCCCCTGTCAGCCACCGACATGCTCACCGCGCTGTACTGGAGGATCTTGAACATCCGGCCCGACGAGCCGCTGTGGCCGGACCGGGATCGATTCGTGCTCTCCAAGGGGCACAGCTCAATAGCCCTGTACGCAGTGATGGCATTGCGCGGCTACTTCCCGGTCGCTGAACTCGACACCTTCGACGCCATCGACTCGCGTCTCCAGGGGCATCCCGATATGACCGCCCTTCCCGGCATCGACATTTCGTCAGGCTCGCTCGGCCTCGGGTTCTCCGGTGCGGTCGGCATCGCCATGGGAGCCAAGGCGATCGGGGCCGACTTCACCACCTATGCGATGGTCGGAGACGGCGAGTGCAACGAGGGGATCGTCTGGGAGGGCGCCCACGTTGCCAACCGATATCGCCTCGACAACCTCATCGTGGTCCTGGATTACAACAAGCTGCAGCAGTTCGGATGGCGCGGCGAGAGCGCACAAGATCGGATACCTCCATACACCGGCACCGAGCTCGCCGATCGCTGGAAGGCGTTCGGCTGGCACGTCGTCGAAGGGGACGGGCACGACATCGCAGCCTTCCTCGAGGTCATGGAATCCGTTCAGGATGCCAATGGTCCCGTTGCCGTCCTCGCCCACACGGTCAAGGGCAAGGGCGTCTCCTACATGGAAAACGTCTTCCAGTGGCACAGCAAGGTGCCAACCGAAGAGGAGCTCACCATCGCCCTCGCCGAGCTCGGCGAATCACCGGGCGACGAAGCAGGAGGTGATGGGGAATGACAGCTCAGATGAGCCAGGCGCTCCGGGTCACCTTCGGCGAAGTCGTTTCCGAGATCGCAGACGGCGATCCACGAATCGTCATGGTCGACGGCGATCTGGGCAGCTCGACCCGGGCCGACATCTTCGAGGAGGCCCACGGCGATCGCTTCTTCCAGATGGGCATAGCCGAGCAGAATATGCTCGGTGTCGCCGCCGGCATGGCGACGGTCGGCCTGATTCCCTTCGTCAGCACGTTCGCCTGCTTTGCCGTCGCCAGAGCACTCGACCCGGTGCGGGTCCTGGTCGCCCAGCCAAACCTGAGCGTGAAGATCATGGGCGGCTACGCAGGGCTGCTCGCAGGGATGACCGGGAAGACCCACCTCATGTTCGACGACGTATCGATCATGCGCGCTATGCCCAACATGACCGTGGTGGCGCCCGCCGACGATGTCGAGGCGCGCCAGGCCCTCCACGCAATCGTCGACAGAGACGGTCCGGCCTATATGCGGGTCACCCGCCAGGGAGCACTGCGGATCTTCGACGAGGACTACCGGTTCGAGATCGGCCGTGCGGTCGTGGTCAGGGAGGGCAGCGACGTCACGCTCATCTCGAGCGGCGTCCAGACGACACGAGTACTGGGTGCTGCCGAAATCCTCGCCGGCCAGGGCATCGATGCCCACGTCCTCCACATCCCGACGATCAAACCGATCGACAAAGAAGCAATCGTGGACGCCGCAGAGCGCACCGGTTTTGTCATCACCATCGAGGACCACACGATCATCGGCGGCCTGGGGGGCGCCGTCGCCGAGACCCTGGCCGAGCACTCGCCTACTCCGATGCGGTTCCACGGGATCATGGACGTTTACGGCGAGTCGGGTCCCGACGCGGCACTGCTGGAGAAGTACCGGTTGTCGGCGGGACAGGTCGCCGCCGTGGTCACCGAACACCTCGAGGCGCGGCCATGAGCCAGCTCGACATCTACCGGCTCGATGACCAGGTGGCGGTCGTCCCCGGCGGCAGCGGCGGCATCGGCTCGCATCTGTCGCTGGCGCTGGCACGCGCCGGCGCCAAGGTGGCGGTCGTCGGGCGTACCCCCGAGACGTGCAAGGCCGTCGCCGCCACCATCGAGGAGGAGGGTGGGGAGGCGCTCGTCGTCACCGCCGACGTCACCGAACGCGCTGACGCCGACCGGGCAGTTTCCGAAACCCTCGACCGCTTTGGCCGCGTGGATATCATCGTGAACTCCGTCGGCGGGGGTGCGGGCAACGTCCTCTTTCCCGCCCACGAGTATCCGGACGATGCTTGGGAGTGGATCTTCGACCTGAACCTGACGAGCGCGCTCCTCCCCACCCAGGCAGCGGTGCGGGCCATGATCGAAGCAGGCAATGGCGGGCGCGTCCTGAACATCTCCTCGGTCAGAGGCCAGCTTGGCATCAACGCCGGTTATTCGGCCTATGTCGCGGCCAAGGGAGCGCTCGACGCGTTGACGCGTCAGGAAGCAACGGAGTGGGCCCAGTACGGGATCACCGTCAACGCCATCTCCCCGACGTTCGTCGACACCCCGCAGGTGGCGATGCTGCTCGACGATCCAGACTTCAAGACCGGCATCGTGAACCGGATTCCGCTGCGCCGCATCGGCACGCCCGACGACCTCATCGGAGCGGTGCTCTTGTTCTGCTCGCCGGCTTCATCGTTCATCACGGGACAGATTCTCACCATCGACGGCGGGCTCACCGCAACGCAATAATCTCCGGTCATGGAGAAAGGAGCACAGCTTTGGAACAGGTGACCGAGAACGTCTTCACGAATACGAAACTGCGGGGCTGCAACCCGAGCTTTGTGACCACATCCGATGGGGTCGTCGTGATCGACACCCCGCAATTACCCACCAAGGCGGTCGAGATGCGTACCGAGGCCGAGAAGCACGGCCCGATTCGCTATCTCATCAACACCGAGCACCATGTCGACCACATCTTTGGCAACTACTTCTTCATGGGTGCCGGCACCGTCGTTCACCATCAGGGCGTCTATGACAACTTCATGGTGCCGACACCGGAGTTGAACCCGTACGACTACGCCAAGGAGGCCCTCCCCACCGATGACCCAGACGGCGAAGCGATCTTCCCCGATGAAGAGACGTACTTCGCCGATCCCAACAAGGCTTCCATCGTGTTTACCGGCGATCTCCGCCTCGACGTCGGCGACCACACCTTCGATCTGCTCCACACCCCTGGCCACACCCCTGGCCAGGTGGCGGTCTTCGTGCCCGACGAGCGGGTGGTTTTCACCGGTGACACCATATTCTCGGATTGTCAGACCTGGCTGATGACGTCCGACGTCGGCCAGTGGCTTGACGCGCTGGAGCGGATTCGCCAGCTCGAGTTCGACTTCCTCGTGCCCGGCCACGGTCCGGTCACAGACAAGGCCTACCTGGACACCCAGCGGATGAACCTCATGGAATGGGAGACGGCGGTAGCGGCCGCCATTGCCAGCGGCTGGAGCCGTGAAGAGACCGTCGAGCGTGTCAACTTCCGCGACAAGTGCTCCGTCGACATCGGTCAGGAATACATGATGGATCACATCCAGGAAAACAACGCAGGCGCGCTCTACGACAGGCTGTCGACGTAGGCGCAGGAAGTAACGCTTGGGACCCGATCTCAGCGTGGCAAGCGGCCTGACGCAAACCGGACGAGGCCGCCGGCCGCCACCAGAAAAATGGCCATTGCGATCCAGGCGACCGTAAATGAAATCCCCTCGGCGATGATGCCGAAGACGACAGGGCCGACGGCGCCTCCGACGAAGGAGCCGGTCTGAGTGATCGCGGTCGACGCCGCCGGCGCCGCCTGGTTGGCCCGGACTACGGAGAAGGTGAACAGGCCTGCCCATCCCCATCCAAAAGCGAACGCGACGAGGGAGCCGACGACGACAAGCAGCTGTACCCCGGAACCGACGACAGCGAGACCGATCGCACCGGTGACGAGGAACACGGCGACCGTCGAAAACCCGCCTGCAGCCCGGCGGTCGATCTTCCAGCCGGCGAAGAGCCGCATCGAGATCCCAAACACGCTCCCCAGGGCCAGCAGTGCTCCGGCAGCGGCCGCCGAAAACCCAACGTCGACCGAATACAGGACCAGGAACGTCGCCAGACCACCGATCCCCATCAGCCCCAATGCGGCTCCGATTGCCAATACGATGAGCAGAGGAAGCGGAGTGCTCAAGCGACCGAGGACCTCGGGCTTTATGTCTGGCCCCTGGTGAACCTCATACCGCAATGGGTCGAACGGGATGAAGAGCGCAGCGAAGACCGCCACGATCGCCGCGATGAGGAACACCCATTCCCAGCCGAGGGGGATCGCGACTACCGGCACGGCGAAACCGGCGAAGGCCACAGCCGCAGGAACAGCAGCGTGCTTGAACCCATATGCCAGGCCCTGCCGGTCTTTCACCGTACATCGAGCCAGCCCGAGATTGGTGGCCGGCTGTGCCAACGCCACCCCCAAGCCGCCGACGATTGCGATCAATGCGAGTGTGACCACCGAGGTGGCGAGGAAGGCTGTCAGACCGAGGTTTGCCGCGGCAACGAGAGCGGCGAGCCGCATGCTTGAAGCCCAGCTCGTGCGCTCGGCCACCCGTCCCATCACAGGTGATGCCAGCGCGGCCACAGTGAAGAAAACTCCGACCACCACGCCCACCCCTGCGACAGTGATGTCGAAGTCGTCGGCCAGCTGGATGGCCAGCGCACCGGGCAGGAAGCCGGGCAGCATCGCCACGGAGATGGTAAGCACCGACGCCGAAACCATTCGCCATGGGAAGCCGGCGCCTTCCTCCGCCTCGGCTTGGCCCCGGGCGTTGCGCGCCGAACCCGACGGGTCCGGGACGACAGTCACGGCTGAAGGATGATCTTCAGCGCCCCATCCCGCCGCTCGTTGAAGGTGTCGATAGCTTCAGCGAAGTCCACCAGCGGGAAGTGGTGGGTGATCAGCTCGCCGACCCTGATGTGACCCTTCACGACCAGCGGGGTGACGTTGACCATCTCCCCCGCCGAGGCACGGGCTCCGACGAGTTCGAACTCGTAGAGAACGAGCTCCTGCAGCGACAGCTTCACGTCCTCCACCGGAATGCCGACGGAAGCGACTCTCCCCCCTTTGCGGAGCACCTCGAGGCTCCATTGGTAGGTCTGGGGCACTCCTGCGCATTCGAGCACGACGTCTGTTCCAAGGCCGGCCGTTGCCTGTCTGATCGCCGCGACCGGATCTTCGCTCGTATAGTCCACCACGTCGCTCCCCATCTGCGCCGCCTTGGCCAGCCGCGAGCCGCGCCCCACCACAATCACCTTTCCAGCGCCGCGACTCCGAGCGCAGTCGGCGGCCAACAGGCCGATAGGACCGGGTCCGAAGACGACGACGGTGTCCCCGGGACGGTTCCCTCCCCGATTCGCTGTGTGCAGAGCGATGGACGCCGGGTCGAGTAGCGCACCCTCATCGAAGGACAGCTCATCGGGCAGAGGGAACACAGCCTTGGCGCCGTGCACGACGAACTCGGCGAACGCTCCCTGATAGTTGTGGCCATATTGGTGATGCAGCCCGGGAACCCCGTAGTTCTCGCAGAGGTTGTAACGGCCTTCGACACACTTCTGGCAGTACCCACAGGCGTCGTGCGACGTGCCGGCAACGCGGTCGCCGGTCTTCCACCCGAGGAGTTCAGCACCGGGCCCGACCTCCACGATCTCCCCTGCCCACTCGTGGCCGGGAATAAACGGGAATCCAGGCGGCCAGAACTCCGGGTAGTCACCCCGAAGCAGGTGGGAGTCGGTTCCACAGATCGTCACCGCGCGGACTTGACACTTGACCTCGAATGCTCCGGGCTCGGGATCGGCCACGTCCTCGATCGAGAACCGGTTCGGCTCGGTGACAACGACGGCTTTCATTCGGGTTTCTCCCTATCTCAAATCACGGCCAGCGGATCCATCATCGATCCCGTCGCCCCTCGAATCTTGACCGGTAGGGCGACGAACAGGAACTCGTACACCTTGGCAGCGCCGATCTCCTCGAGATAGGCGCTCTCGATGAGGTAAATGCCGTTCTCTATCAGCAGTCGAGTATGCACCGGCTGCGGATTCGATGGCTCTCCCCGGTCAGGAGCCGGTTGCACTTCGTAGGTTTCGGTGTCGGTGCCGGTGGCCACGACGCCTCGCTCCAGCAGCCACTCCGCCGCTGACAGGTCGGGGCCAGCCGTCTTATGTTTCTCCATCGTGTCGGCGTCGGGCCAGAAGGCCAGATAACCGGTCCTGATGAGCACGACATCCCATTTCCGCACCTCGACCCCTTCCCACTCCGCGATCGCCTGCATCTCGATGGCGTCGATTGGCGAGCCGGCGGGAAGAGCTTCGACACCTCGATAGCCGGCGGCGTCGAGGAGGACGCCCCTGGTGAAGAAGGGGGGAAGCTTCTCGGCGTCACCGACCGAGGGGCCCCAGTCGGTCAGATGCTCGGCGGTATTTCCGCCTCCGTACCAGTGGTTGTCCGGCCCGACCGTCATGTGTGCCAGCGCGTCGATGTGTGTGCCGGAGTGGGAGGTGGCACTCACCACCTCGGCCATGTAGCCCAATCCGGCTTCGTTGGGCGGACCCCACGGCTGAGCTCCCTCGGCTCGAATGCCCCCTGGCGTCCGATACGCGGTCACCTGAAACGGCGGGTGACCGGGAAACAGCGGCATGCCGGGGAACCGGGATGCGGCGAGAGAGAACCAGCGCCCCTCCTTTACCAGCTGAGCCGCCTGGATGATTTTCTGTGGGGGAATGTCGGCAGCCGGTCCGACTTCTTCGAAAGTAGTCAGGGTCTCTCCTGGAGTGCTTGCCAGATTCGTTCGGGTGTGAGTGGCAGGTCGCGGATGAAGGCGCCGGTCGCTTCTCGGACCGCACCGGCCACTGCCGGTGCGGTGGGCAGAAGTGCTCCCTCGGCGATCCCCTTGATGCCGTACGGTCCGGGGCCGTCGCCGTTCTCCACGCTGGCGCTGACCAGCTCGAGAGGGAGGTCGTTGCTGGTCGGGATCCTGTAGTCGATAGCACCCAGGTTCTGAATCCTGCCCGACTCGTCGAGGATGATGTGCTCCATGAGGGTGTGGCCGAGGCCCATGATTGCTGCACCCTCGTCTTGGCCGGCGACCTGGATCGGGTTCATCGCTCGACCGACATCGCCTACGGTTACATATCGGTGGAGCAGGGTCTCGCCGGTCTCCTGGTCGACCTCGACCTCGGTCGCCGTACAGTTGAACTCGAAGAAGGCGGCGCTGCCTCCGAGGGGATGGTCGGGATCACCTTGCTTGCGCATCTCTCCATTCCCGACGAGCTCACCTCCCAGCGGGGCGAGACCCTGCTGAAGCACCTCAACTATCGCCGCCTCGCCATCGGGAAGCCGCACGACACCGTTCTCGACGACAATCTCGGACGCGTCTATCCCATGGAGACGAGAGGCCATTTCGCATAACTGCGCCTGGATTTCTTGGCAGGCGCGCAGGACCGCCGTTCCCATAAACACCGACGATCGGCTTGCTGAGGTCTGCTGGTCGTATGGCACCACCGCGGTGTCGCCCATGACGACGGAAATCCGGTCGAGCGGCACGCCGAGCTCCTGGGACACGATCTGGGCGAAGATCGTGCGCGCTCCTTGTCCCATATCCGACGTTCCTGAGTAGACGACACCGCTGCCGTCGGCGAGCAGTCGGACCGTCGAGTAGGAGAGACCGGCCGTGGGTCCGGACTTGAGCCCAATGGCCAAGCCGCGACCGCGGCCCGCCGGGACCGGGCTGTCCCATTTGATCAGCTCGGCTGCCTTGCGCACCGATTGCGCCCAATCGCCGTCGGCCGCGGTGTCGCCCGGGATGAAGGCCTCTCCGTCGGCGACGAGATTGCGCAGGCGGATCTCCAAGCGGTCGATGCCGAGAACGTGCGCCCCTTCGTCGAGGTTGGATTCCCTGGCCCACGTCAACTGCGGGATGCCAAACCCGCGGAAAGCCGTGCTGGGCGTGGTGTGGGAGAGGATCGCCCGTGCCAGGATCCGGGCTGCTGGAGTTCGGTACGGGCCACAGCCGAGATAGCTGGACTTGCTCACTACCCGATCGGCGATATCGGCGTAGGCGCCGATCAGGAAGTTGGCCTCGATGTCCTGGAACGCCAAGGTACCGTCTTCGACAAACCCGGTGCGGACGGTGATCTCGGCAGAAGCCCTCCTCACCGCCTGGAATGTCTCCTCGAGCGTCAGGATCAGCCGAACGGGCCGTCCGGTGCGGAGAGCGATGAAGGCCACCAACGGTTCGAGCTTTGCATTTTGCTTGCCGCCAAAGGCGCCGCCGGGGTCCGGGGCCAGGACGCGCACGCTCGCCAACGGCATGCCGAGGAGCTTCGCCATCATCTTCTGCAGGAGGTAGGGGTGCTGGATGGCGCTCCAAATCACGATCCCGTCTCCATCCGGCGCCGCCATGAAGCCGTGGGGCTCGATGGCGAAATGGGTGACGATCGGGAAGGTGTAGGTGTTCTCCACCACCAGGTCTGCGGCTGACGTGTCGACGTCCCCCCACCCGAAGTGGTGCTCACGCAGGATGTTGGTGCCGGCCAGGGGGTCGTCGGGGCGCAGCCCCGGCTCCTGAACCAGCGGCGACCCCGGATCGAGTGCCTCGGCGACGCTGAAGACGGCGGGCAACACCTCGTGCTCCACGACGACGAGGCGGGCGGCGGCCTCGGCGGCGTCCTTGGTCTCTGCGGCGACCGCCGCCACCGGCTCGCCGTGGTACTTGGTCTCGCCGACGGCAAGGACGGGCCGGTCCTGAAACTGTGGGCCGAAGCGTGGCACCGGCTGAGGGAGGTCGGCAGCGGTCATGACGAGGCTCACTCCTGGCACCTGCTCGGCTTCCGTGGTGTCGATGTTGAGAATTCGGGCCCTGGCGACGTCGAGCGCAACCAGCTTGACATGGAGCGCGTGGGGCTGGCGGATGTCGGCGAGGTACTCCTGTTGGCCGGTGACTCGCTCATGCCCGCCGACGCGGCGTGCAGAGACCCCGGCACCGTCGGCGCTCATCGGTTCACCGACTCGGCGGCGGCGAGAACGGCTTCGGTTATCTGCTGGTACCCGGCGCACCGGCACAGATTGCCGACCAGGCCGTCGTGGACTTCGTCCACTGTCGGAAGCGGATTCCTGGCGAGCAGTGCCTGGGCCGACATCAACTGGCCGGGGATGCAGAAGCCACACTGAGCCGCGCCCTTGTCGAGGAACGCCTGCTGCAGCGGGCCGAGCTCGCCATCGGATGCCAGGCCCTCGACGGTCGCAATCTCGCTGCCGTCCGCCTCGACCGCCAGCATGAGGCAGGAGTTCACCGACCGCCCATCCACCAACACGGTGCAGGCACCGCACTCCCCTTCGGCACAGCACTCCTTGGTGCCGGTCAGATCCAGCTGGTCGCGCAGGACATCGAGCAGCGTGTGATGCGTCGCCACCTCGAGGGTGCGAACCGTGCCGTTCACGGTGAAGGTCATCGCCAGGGCACCGGCGGGAATCATGCCGCCGCCAACCGATCGATGGCCTTGTCGAGCGCTCGCCGGCTCATGACGTCCAGCATCGCTTGGCGGTACTCGGCACTGGCCCTGATGTCCGTGATCGGGCTGGCGTAGCTGGTCATCTCCCGCAACGCGGCTTCCCGATCCCGCTCGTCTGCGCCTCGATCGGCGAGAACGCCGCTGTGGTCGCGCACCAAAAACGGGCGCGGGGCGACGGCGCCATAGGCGAAGGTCGTGGTCCCATCGGAATCGACCAGACACGAGAGGCTGATCGTGGCCAAGTCCACGCCCCGTCGCCTGGTCACCCGGGCGAAGGTGGCTCCAGCGGGCCGCGATGGGATCGGAAGATTGATGGCGGTGACCATCTCTCCCGCCTCCAGCACGGTCTCGCCCGGTCCGACCAAGAAATCGTCGAGCGGGAGGCGCCTCGTTGCCGACAGGCTCGTCAGCGTCACCTCGGCGCCGTACACCAGCAGTGCCGGCACTGTATCCGCCGCCGGCGAGGCGTTGCACACGTTGCCCGCAAGGGTCGCCCGGTTCCGAATCTGGATAGACCCGACGACCGCGGCTGCCTCGACGAGGGCCGGGTAGTAGTGCCGTACCCGCTCATCCTCGGTCAAATCGGTCATCACAGAGGTGGCGCTGATCCGCAGCGCCCCATCGGCCTCCTCGATTCCCGAGGTCAGTTCTGCTACCCGCTTCAGGTCGACGACGACTCGGGGCTGCACCCTGCGGCCGCGCAGGTCGACCAACAGATCGGTGCCACCGGCGAGAAGACTGGCCTCAGAGCCGAACTCGGCGAGCAGGGTCTGTGCCTCGGCGACAGTGTCCGGTCGCGCATACTGGAATGGACTCACCGGGTCATCCCCTCCGGGCTGCTCGCACCACTGGCCTAGTGGGCATCAGAGTATCTTCTCCACTTCGTCGATGAGGGCCTGGGGACCGGCGGCCCGGATGAAGTAGTAGGGCCGCTCGGCGAAGCTTTGGACGAACTCGGCTCGCGCCGACCGCAGCTCGGTGTTGTCGATCAGGGGCATGGGAAGCCCGGGCGCCAGCAGCTCATTGAGCAGGAAGTAGTTCTGCAAGCCGTGGAAGGTCTGGAACTGCCGCTCGAACGGGATCAGCTCGTTCGAGTTGGTGTCGAAGTTGCCGTCGATGGCAGGAACGACGACGAGATCGATATCGCTCACCTCGCCGTATTCCTTGATGGCGGGCATGTCGCCGAAGAAGATCTCAACCCCTCGCTCTGGGCTTGCCTTGTCGGCCCGCTCGGTGCCCTTGGCTCGTTTCTTAAGGAAGATGGATTTGGACCCCATCACCGCCCAGCCGCGCGCGTCGGTCACGGTGGTCTCGGTCGACACCAACAAGCCGCCCCGTCGGCACGCCTCGATCTGGGCCATGCTCTTGCCGTGATTCGACTCGCCGCCGAGAAACATCACCGTCTTGTCATCGATCCGTACCGCAGAGGAATGGAAGGGGTGCAGACCTGTTGCCTCCATGCGCAGCGCCAGCATGGCGACGACCACCTTCTGCAACTCGCCCTGGAACCAGTCGCCCTCGAGGGTCATCACGCCGTCGGTGTAGCGGATTGTCTTCTCGGCGGCAGCGCGATCCCACACGATGTCAGCCGCCGGCAGCGTCACCGTCGAGCTGATCTCGACTGCGGCCAAGCGATAGTCGAGAAAGGTGGTGTCGGCGAGAACGGAATCGACCGGCTCGTCGCCATGCACGTCGACGCGGATACGCCCCGCTCCTGCGGAGAGTTCTTGGGATAGCTGCAGCATCGATTTCCTTTCAGTGCGCGGTCGTCCGCATTACAGGTGCATCTCATTATCGATCGAGCTCGGAGCGGCCGAACCTGTCAAGCCAGGCCGCGGCCGGCCGTCTTCATCTGGGTCGGTCATGTTCAGCCGTCGCCTTCAAAGCCTGCTCGTCTTCCTGCGCCAGTCTCCTCGTGATCTCTGCAGCCTGCTCCAGGTGCTGGCGCATCACCACCGAAGCAGCTTCCGGGTCGTGAGCCCTTAGAGCATCGACGATTCCCTGGTGCCGCTTCGCCAGCCACATCAAATCGACCCCGGGCGCGGACGAGGTGAGGTAGGTCTGGCTGAACGGCTCAAGGAGCTTCCAGGTTCGCTCGAGCATCGCGTTGCCCGCCGCCGATACCACCAGGGCGTGGAACTCTGCGTTCTTGTGAGCTTGGGTGAGGGCGTCGCCTTCGGCAGCAAGGTCGAGCATCTCGTCGAGCAATCGCTCCAGGTCGAGGATGACCTCGTCTGAGATGGTCACCGCCGCCTGCTCGGCGGCAAACGCCTCGAGCACACCTCGCACCTGGACAGCTTCGACCAGCTCGTCCGGATCAGGCTTTCGAACCCAAGCTCCCCGGTGGGGACGCATCTCAACGAGACCAAGGGTTGCCAGCGATCTCAAGGCTTCGCGCACCGGTGCCTGGCTGATGCCGAACTCGCGAGCGACCCGGGTCTCGACGATGCGAGACCCGGGTTCCAACTCGCCGCTCACGATCCGTTCGAGCAGGCGGTCCTTCACCTGATCGCTGAGCACAGTGCGCTCGACGAGGGCCCCAGACGGCTCGATTGCGGAGTCGCTCTTCATCAGCCGGCGAGAATCTCGACGGTACCCGCTGAGCCGTTGACACGCAGCTGGTCGCCAGTCTTGATCTGAACCGTCGCCACCGAGCAACCGATCACCGCAGGGATGCCAAACTCGCGGGCCATCACCGCGGGATGCGACACCGTGCCGCCGGCATCGGTGACAATCCCGCTGATCAAAGTGAACAGCGGTGTCCAAGCCGGATTGGTCATCTGACAGACAAGGATGTCGCCAGGGCTCACCTGATCGAACTCTTCAGTTGACAGCACGACTTTGGCCGTGCCCTCGATCACGCCCGGCGAGGCTGCGATGCCGGTCACGACGCCGCCGTCTTCCTGTTCGATGTAGAGCTTCTCCGGGAAACCCCACAGGCCCAGATACGGGAACTCGAGCTGGGATTCGGTTGCGGTCCCGATCCAGTCGCGTGGCCGGATCGCCCCCTGCTCAACGCGCTCGGCGCGCCGCTCCTTGACGATGCTCCGCGCATCGAAGTTCTCCAGATCGCCGAGCAAATAGCGCAGCTCGTTGTAGGTCAGGAAGATGACATCGTCCTCCTCGTCGATCACACCCTCCTGGACCAGCTTGCGACCGATGCAGATCAGCACCACACGCAGGTGGGCGTTGGTGCCCTGATCGATGTAGAAGTGATGGTCGGGGGTCAGCGGCGCCATCTTCAGGTTGATGTCGCTGGCTGCCTTCAGCTTCTCCAGGTCTTCGCCCTCGAGGCCGTCGAGCAGCTCCGCCGCGGCGGCGGCGATGTCGTCGGCCAGTTCCTTCACCGCCGACGGGTAGTCGTAGTCCGCCTCGATGTACCCCTTGAGCACGTCGAGGACCGGACCCGCTTCTTCGAACCGGCTCGGGAAAATGAACTCATGGCTCCACACTGCATGCCACCCGAATTCGCGCTGCCAGGCCGTCACTCGCTCATCGAGGAACGTCTGGCCCTCCGGGGTGCTCCCCAGCGCCTCGAGGATCTCGGCACCGTTGTCGTTGTCGAAAGCCGCCGAGAGCACATCGCTGTTCTTGGCCTCTTCCTTCATCGTCCACAGCAGTTCGAGCGAATCCCAGTTCCGGTCGGCCGCCGAGTTCTGCAGGCGCCCGAGCAGCGCCTCATCGACCTCGCCGCGCACCTCTTCGGTGACGGCCGCGAGATTGAGCGTCGCCGACAGTTGTGCGAAGTTGAGCATCCAGTGGATCTTCCAATGGCGATCGTGGATGTCGATCGCATCCTCGAGGATCGTGGCCCACTCCATGAGCGGGATCTCGTCCCAGATGTCGATCTTCGACTCCAGATACTCGAGGTTGCGCTCCATCTCGGGAACGAGACGTTCCCGCCACCAGTTGGAGAAGTTCAA
>Ga0114947_10000344_pt1 | contig 15339 bp, 14 predicted proteins | sample CR02metaG_FD_99656 | JGI IMG/M metagenome (GOLD analysis project Ga0114947, IMG submission 99656) | Deep subsurface microbial communities from Mariana Trench to uncover new lineages of life (NeLLi) - CR02 metaG | ecosystem: Environmental > Aquatic > Marine > Ocean trench > Sediment ...
GGGGCTCGACGGCGGCGTTTATCGGGCCGAGCGGATCGGGCAAGACGACCCTGCTCAACCTGATCGCCGGCATCGCCCTTCCGCAGTCCGGCCGCGTCGTCACCGAAGGTGAGGAGGTGACGGCCCTCTCGGACTCGGAGCGCCGCAACTTCCGGATCGCGCGCGTGGGCCTCGTCTTCCAGGAGTTCGAGCTCCTCGAGTACCTGAGCGTTCTGGATAACATTCTCCTGCCGTACCGGATCAACGCCTCGCTGAGGCTGGACCGCGAGGTACGCGACCGTGCCCGGGATCTGGCCGACCGGGTGGACATCTCGGACAAGCTGGGTCGTTATCCCGCCAAGCTCTCGCAGGGGGAGCGGCAGCGGGTCGCCGTCTGCCGGGCCGTGCTCACGGAGCCGGCGCTGCTCCTCGCCGACGAGCCCACGGGGAACCTCGACCCGGTCAACAAATGGCGGGTCCTCGACATCCTCTTCGACTACGCGGAGCGCACGGACAGGACCCTGGTCGCTGTCACGCACGACCAGGAGATCCTGGACCGCTTCGAGCGGGTCGTGGACTTCAGCGAGTTCCACGAGTACGGGGAGGCCCGTCCGGCGGAACCCGGGGAGGTCCGTCCGGCAGAGCCCGTCGAGGTCCGTCCGGCAGAGCCCGGCGAGCTTGCGGGTGCGGGCCGATGAGGCAGGTGTTCTACCTTGCCAGGCGGTACCTGGCGTACCACCGTTGGAAGACGATCACGCTGGTCGGTGCGATCACGCTCATCGTGTACCTGCCGGTCGGACTGCGCGTGCTGGTCAATCAGAGCTCCCGCCAGCTCACCGCGCGCGCCCTCGCCACACCGCTCATCATCGGGGCGAAAGGGAGCCCGCTGGAGCTCGTCCTCAACACCCTCTACTTCGGCGCCGATCCGCCGGCCCTGACGCGCTACGCGGAGGCGAGGAGGGTCGCGGAATCGGATCTGGGGATGGCGATCCCGATGTACGTGCGCTTCCGAGCGCAGGGTCACCCGATCGTCGGCACGACGCTCGACTACTTTGACTTCCGCGGCCTGGAGGTCGCCGCCGGCCGAAACCTCGCCGTGCTGGGTGAGTGCGTGCTCGGCTCCCGCGTTGCCCAGGCGCTCGGAGTGGGGCCCGGCGACCACGTGGTCTCCTCCCCCGAGAGCGTGTTCGATCTCGCCGGCGTCTACCCGCTCAGGTTGCGGGTCGTCGGCGTGCTCGGGTTCGCGGACAGCGCGGATGACGATGCGATCTTCGTCGACGTGAAGACAGCCTGGGTGATCCAGGGCCTGGTCCACGGCCACGAGGATCTGACCCTGCCGGAGGCGGCGGCCGGCGTGCTGAGCCGGGAAGGGAACCGGGTGATCGCCAACGCGTCGGTGGTCCAGTACAACGAGATCACGGAGGCGAACCTGGACAGCTTCCACTTTCACGGGAACCTGTCCGACTACCCGCTGACGGCTGTGCTCGTGGTCCCGCCCGACCAGAGAGCCTCTGCGCTGCTCCAAGGCCGATACCAGTCGGAGGAAGATCTCGCCCAGATCGTCACGCCGGTGACCGTCATGGAGGAGCTGCTCGGGACGATCCTCACCGTCGAGCGGTTTGTCGTGGCAGGCGCCGTGATCGTCGGGCTGGCCACGCTGGCCACGGCGGCGCTCGTTTTCCTGCTCTCGCTTCGCCTGCGCCGCCGCGAGCGGCTCACGCTCTTCAAGATCGGCGGCTCGCGGCTGGCAGTGGCCTCCGTGATGGCCTCGGAGGTCGTGGTCGTGCTCCTGGGAGGGAGTTTGCTCGCCGCCGGGCTCACGTTCCTGACCAGCCAGTTCGGGTCGGTGGCGATCCGGGCGTTACTCCGCACATAGGCGACATCGACAGTTGAGCACATCGCCCACACCGACAGTTGAGAATGAGATGAAGATCCACAACGCGAGATCCGGGCTCGCGCTCGCTTGCGCGGCCGTTCTCGCAGCGGCCGTTCTGGCTCTCGCGGCGGCCTGCGCTGAGGCCGACTCCGGCGATTCCCGGCAGGCTTCCGACGAGGTTGGAGCTTCTGCCGGCGCCGATCGCCCGAGCCTGCTTGTGTACACAGTCAACTATCCGCTCGCCTTCTTCGCCGAGCGCATCGGCGGCGATCTCGTGCAGGTAGAGTTTCCCGCGCCGCCGGATGTGGACCCCGCCTTCTGGTCGCCCGATCCGGAGATGGTTGCCGCGTACCAGAGCGCTGACCTCATCCTCCTAAACGGCGCGGGCTATGCCTCCTGGACGGACCGGGTCTCGCTCGCGAGCTCTCGTCTCGTGGTCACGACGGAGGGCGTCGCCGATCGGTACTTGGTCGTCGAGGATGCCGTGACCCACAGCCACGGGCCGGAAGGAGAGCACGCGCACGGCACCGTAGCCTTCACGACCTGGCTGGATCCGACGATCGCGGTGGAGCAGGCGCGCGCGATCCGCGACGCCTTCGTCCATGCGAGGCCGTCTCAGGAGGCGTCGTTCAGGGAGGGCTTCGACGCTCTGGAGGCGGATCTCATCGACCTCGACGTAAGGCTGTCGCAGATCGTAGCCGCTCGGCCGGAGCAGCCGCTGCTGGCCTCGCATCCCGTCTATCAGTACCTGGCGGCGCGATACGGCCTGGATCTGAGAAGCGTCCACTTCGAGCCGGATGAGCTGCCGGGCCCGGCCGCCTGGCGCGATCTTCAGGCGATGCTCGAGGAGCGATCGGCCGACTGGATGCTGTGGGAGGCCGAGCCGCTGCCGGAGACGGCCGCGCGGCTTCGGGAGCTCGGCGTGGAGAGCGTGGTGTTCAGCCCGGCCGGCAACCGGCCCGCCGACGGCGACTACCTGAGCGTCATGGATGCGAACGCACGCCGGCTCGCTGCCCTGTACCGAGGCATGCCGGAACGCTGACGCGTCGGTCTTCCGGGGCAACCTCGTTCCGGATGCCTGGTTCGCCGCGTTGGCGATCGAGTCCGGCTGCGAGTGGATCACCATGGACCACGACTACGCCCGCTTTTCCGGCTTGCGCTGGCGACTGCCGGAGTAGGCATTCGGCGACACGCAGGGACCCGGGAGCGCGTTTCGGCCTACTAGGCTGTCCAACGGAGCCCCGCCGTCTCGAAGCCGTCGAGCGGTCCGTCTCTCGAATCAAGAGTCACATGCAGCTGCGCAACGTCGCCATCATCGCCCACGTCGATCACGGGAAGACGACGCTGGTCGACCAGATGCTCCGTCAGACCGGGGTCTTCCGGGCCAACGAGGTCGTGCGGGAGCGCGTGATGGACTCGAACCCGCTCGAGCGCGAGCGGGGCATCACGATTCTCTCCAAGAACACGGCCGTCCGTTGGAGGGACGCCAAGATCAACATCGTCGACACGCCCGGGCACCGTGATTTCGGCGGAGAGGTCGAGCGGATCCTCCGGATGGTCGATGGCGTGCTCCTTCTGGTGGACGCCGCCGAAGGACCGATGCCCCAGACCCGGTTCGTGACGCGGAAGGCGCTCGAGCTCGGCCTGATTCCGGTCGTCGTGATCAACAAGCTGGACCGTCCCGACGCCCGCCCCCTGGAGGTGCACGACGAGGTCCTCGACCTGTTCATCGAGCTGGAGGCGACAGACGAACAGCTGGATGCGGCGTTCCTCTATGCCAGCGGCCGGGAGGGCTGGGCGAGCCTGGAGCCCGACTCGCGGAGCGGCGATCTCGATCCTCTGTTCGAGACGATCCTCGCCTCCGTGCCGGCTCCAGCGGCCGACCCCGAAGGCCCGTTTCAGATGCTGACCTCCACACTCGACTACTCGAGCTACGTGGGGCGCATCGCGATCGGCCGGATCGAGCGCGGCCGGGTCAGGGAAGGGCAGTGGGTGGTCCTTCTCCCGCTCGGCGAGCCGGGCCCGGTGGCAGGCGGCGAGGGCATAGAGGGACGGGTGATGAAGCTGTATGGCTTCGACGGCCTCTCCCGGATCGAGATCGAGGAGGCCACGGCCGGGGACATCGTCGCCCTGGCCGGGCTCGAGGAGGTGGAGATCGGGCAGACGCTGACGGACCCGGCCCACCGGGAGCGGCTGCGCGGCATCGCCGTCGAGGAGCCCACGCTCTCGGTCGACTTTCGGGTGAACGACGGCCCGTTCGCTGGGAAGGCCGGCAAGTACGTGACGACCCGCCAGCTGCGGGAGCGCCTGTACCGGGAGATCCGGAGCAACGTCTCGCTCCGCGTCGAGGACACGGGGCAGCCCGACACGTTCGCCGTGTCCGGTCGGGGCGAGCTGCACCTCACGATCCTCATGGAGACGATGCGGCGCGAGGGCTATGAGTTCACGGTCTCACAGCCCCGCGTGATCCTCAAGGAGGGCCCGGACGGGGAGGTGCTCGAGCCGTACGAGAAGGCGGTCATCGAGGTCCCGCAGGAGATGGTCGGTGTTGTGATGAAGAAGATGGGGGCACGCCGGGCCGAGATCCTGGACATGCGGCCGACCGACGCGGGTCCCGTGCGCCTCGACTTCCGGATTCCGGCCCGGGGCCTGTTCGGATATCGCTCGGAGTTCCTGACGGACACCCGCGGGGAGGGTCAGCTGCACCACGGGTTCTTGGAGTACGGTCCCCGGGCGGGCTCGCTGCAGAACCGGTCGCGAGGTGCCCTGGTGGCCGATCGCGAGGGGGCGGCGGTCGCCTTCGCGCTGTTCAACCTCCAGGCGCGCGGCGTGATGTTCGTGGAGCCGGGGGAGGCCGTCTACAGCGGGATGATCGTCGGCGAGAGCTCCCGGCCGGGCGACATGGACGTGAACGTCTGCAAGGAGAAGAAGCTCACCAACATCCGCGCGGCGGCCGCCGATGAGGCCATCCGGCTGGAGACACCGCGCGAGATCACGCTCGAGCTCGCGCTCGAGTTCATCAACGACGATGAGCTCATCGAGGTCACCCCCGACGCGATCCGGCTCCGCAAGCTACGGCTCGACCCGACCGCACGGAAGAAGGCGATGCGGGCGGCGGCGGCTCTGGCGAGAGGGGAGTAGTCTACGAGAGCGCCACGACCTCACGCTCGAGCCGGTCCCCCAGGCGGTCCCGCTCGATCTCGAGGTCGTAGCGCACCTTCGGGTCGTACGCCCTCACCAACGACGTCGCCATGGCCACGTATGACATCGATAAACCTCACCGGGACCCGGCCGGCAGGTTCCTAGGGATCCCCACGCTCGCCAACAGCTGAGTCCACCCCTCACTTCGGCGGCTTGAAGTCCGTTCCAAACATCTGGTTGGTCTGGTCGTAGTAGAACTTGATCACGTCCTCGAATACGACTCGTCCCGAAGTGACGAAATCCGAGAAGCCGATCCGGTCGGCCGGGTTCGCGGCGAGCTTCTTCGTGACCGACGGCAGGGGCCAGATGTCCTCGTCCACCGCTGCCATGCGAACCCTGATGCTGTCCTTGGTGACGTTGAAGACCATGTAGTCCACGGCCAACTCGAACGGCCCGCCGTAGGTCGAGCGGACCTCCTCGATGATCTGGGGCTGTGTGTCGAAGTCGTTGAAGACGTGGTAGCCCACGGCCATCCGCGGCTGGATCGTGCTCATCACCTTGCCGAACATGGCCGGCGAGGTATGCACCTGGGTGGCGACGTTGAGCGCGTCACCCACCGTGAACTGCTGCTTGTTGACCATGATCGAAGGCGGCGCGAAGCACTCGTGGATGGCGAGGTCGCTGTCCTTGGTGTGCTCCATCCACCACTTGTTCGGGTAGGTGTCGCTGCTGAAGGCGAACTTCAGGCCGTTCCACGTCAGGATGAAGCTGACGGAGCCGTCGACGGCGTGGATCGCCGGGATCGTCCTGATGGTGACGCCGTTCTCCTCGTAGACGACCGCGTTGACGGCCTTGTAGTCGAACTCGTTCACCTCGATCTCGAGCCCCAGCGTGTTGACGTTGCCCTGCCGTGAGGCCATGTCCCACGCGTACATCTCCTTCATGCGATCGATCATGTACGCGGTACCCAGAGTACTGTCGGCGCCGCTCGGCCCCCAAACGCGGAGCTTTCGCTGCCGGTTGGAGATGACGCCACCGATCCACAGCGCATCGAGGTCACCGATATGGTCGGCGTGCAGATGGCCGAGAAACACCTTGTCGAGGTAGTCGTAGGGGATCTTCATCGCGGCGATCCGCTCGGCAGATCCGAGGCCGATGTCGAAGATGAACTTGTCGCCGTTTCCGAGCTCGACGATCCAGCAGGCGGCGGCCTGCTTAGGCCGGGCGTTTGGCATCCCCGTCCCGCAGGCGATGATCCGCATCTCATCGGGCGCGAGCGCCTCGCTGCCGGGGTAGTACACGTCCCGCGGGCTCAGCGCGGCGGTCGGATTGGGGGAATCTTGCACGGCGGCGACGGCCGCCGGTGACGGGGCTGTGGCACCCGTGTCCGCCCCCGACGTCCGGAAGGCGACGATCGCCACGAGAGCGGCGGCGGTCACGAAGCCCGCGACGAACGTCCACACTTTGCCTCTCTTCATTGGTCCTCTCCTGGGGTATGGGGAAGCGCTCGGTGGCGACTCCCGCCGTGATTCTTATCCGACCTTTTCTTGGGCTTCCTTAACCATGCTGACGAGGGCATTGCGGCAGTCCTGAGACGAGCGGACCTCGGCCGGGAAGCCGATGCGGACGCTGCGCACTCGCTCCGGGGTCTTGAGGCGGACATGGAAACCGAGACGATCCACCGCGGTCATCTTGGCCTCCTCGGCCTCGATGCCCTTGACGGTGCGCGCGATGAGGACAAGGGCCTCGGCATGGTCCGCGTTCATGTGCGCCAGAATGCCCGACGCGGCCTCGGCCAGCGGATCCGGGTCGGCCTTGCCGAACTCATCTTTCTCCACCCAGCCCATCACGCCAAAGCCGCCCACGAAATAAAGGTCCACGACCTGCATCCGGTAGAAGGCGAAGTCCTTGAAATCCACCCAGTAGCGCGCATCCTCGTGCCGGCTCAGATAGGCTTCTCGCACGCCCGTGAGCTCCGCCTTCGGCACCTTGCTCGCCTTACCGATCACGGTCAGACGCGCGGCCCCCAGGGGATCGTCCTTGGCCTCGGGCACGGTCACGAACAAGCTGGCGCGCGGGTCACGCACGAGGTTCTGAGTGTGCATGGCCATGCTGCTGATGAGGAACAGTGGGCTGCCTGCGGCATCGAGGGCGTAGGGCATGACGGAGCCGAAGGGGAAGCCCTCTTGTTTCTGGGAATGTGTCGATAGCACTCCGACTTTGCCGAGATGTAGCAAGGTGCGCGACCGTTCCGCGTAGCTGGTCTCCGGCGCCGGATTGAGGTCGTGCTCGGTGGTGGTGTAGGAATGCTGTTGGGTCTTGGCCATGTTGGTGTAGGGTTGCCGCTTACTCTTCTTGAGAAGCGCCCGAGCTCCTCCCGTTTCCTGTCGCCGATGATCGACTTCGCTGGGCAGATCTTGACGACGCCCGCAAGAGTGGGCACGCATCAGCACCGGCCTACCGTTAGCGTCAGCTTACGATCCGCGCGTCAGCAAAGTTGCTGCGAGGGAAGGAGGGGGGCAAGCGACGAGCCCTCCCACCAGAGCTCGCTCGTTTGCGTAGGGCCGGGCTCGCCGCTGTAGGTTGGGAGAAAGCCGCGTTCCGCAGTTTCTCAGCTCAGAGGCACCCGTGAAGACTTTCCACCTGACTTAGATTCTATGTAGGGCCGTGGCGGCGACGGGCCGCCAGCCCGGCGGGCCGGGCGCAGTGAAGTTTTCGGGCTGGAGCAGATCGTGGCCAGCGAGTTGTCGTGGCGCTTGTCCAGGCTTCGGGAAGTACTGAGCAGGGCGGTTCCTTCGGGGCCGCCCCCATGTGCGCCAGGCATGGCTCCTGTTCAGAACCAACATCTCCGATATCGGACCGTGATTTGCCATGCATCGGCATTTTCGAACGCATGGCCTGCTCATTTTAGGGCAGGCGGTTACTTGTACGCGACAGCCGCACTGGTCGGGCCTACGAGGGGGATGATTTCGAAGCGCTGGAAGCCCACCTCGCTGCACCAATCTCGGAAGTCTGCGCCGGTGTAGTCGAACGCGTCGCCAAACTCGATGAGCATGTTGAGCGACATCAGCAGGCCGAACGCGTTTTCCCGCCGTTCATCGTCGATGAGGTTCTCGATGGCGATGAAGACGCCACCGTCCGGAAGCGCATCGTAGGCTTTCCCAATCAGGATCTTCTTCTTCTCCAGATTCCAGTCGTGCAGGATGTTGCCCATGGTGACGACGTCGGCCTGGGGCAGATCGTCCGCGAAGAAGTCGCCCGCGACGACCGTGATCCGGCCGGCCATGCCCGCGGCGTCGATCTGTTTCTGCGCGTGGGGCGCCACCGGCGGGAGGTCGAAGCTGGTGAAGGTTAGGTGCCCGTGACGGGCGCCCACGATTCGAGACAGGAGCGCCAGGGCACCCCCGATGTCGCTCACGGTCCTGTAGCTGGAAAAGTCGAACTTCTCGGCCAACTCGTGGAAGTTCCCAGCCTGGAGACCTGACATCGCATCGAGGAATTCGCCGAGCTTGGCCTCGCTGGCGTACAGCTCCTCGAAGATCGGTTTGCCGTGAATCTTCGTTTCGTTCTGGGGCTCTCCGGTCTTTAGCGCGGTGCCCAGGTCGTTCCAGAAACCGAACAGGCGTGAGTTGAGGATCTGTGGCATTCCGCCCATGTACGCCGGGCTCTTCCTGTCCAGGAACGCGGCCGTCTCCGGCGTGCTCCTGTAACGCCCCTCGGGTCCGTCGCCCTCGCGCTCGAGGAACTTCAGCGCCACGAGCGCGTCGAAGAAGTCGAAGGTCCCACGCGGATGAAGCTCGAGCGTTTCGCCGAGCTCCGAGGCCGTCATCGACCCGTCCCCGAGCGCGGAGAACAGGTCGAACTCCACCGCCGTGAGCAGCACCTTGGAAGCCCAGAAGGCGGTCGCGGTCTGCATGATGTGACTCGGATCGAGCTGGTTGCTCATCGTCTCTCCTTTGGGCAGGCGCCCAGGCGGGTGCGGATTGGCCATCTGCCGCGTCTTTGCGTGGAGCGGAAGGTAATCTCTGGCGGGATCCATGGAGCGTCTCCGGTGGTGTGGGAGGCGGGGCCGCCTGAGGCCCCGCCTCCCCGATCTAGCCCCTCCACGCTCCTCATCTCGTCCTCGTAGGACAGCAACTCGCTGGCTGGATTGGTTAGACCACAAGGCTGGCAACTCCTACCTTCTTCTCTGCGAAAGCGGTCCAGACGCTTCTGCTTGTACGTCCGGGGCCGTCGGCGATGCGGTCTAGTAGAGCAGAAGTTGGCCTTCACGGACGTGCTTCTCGGTAGACAGACTGGGCAGCGAATGGTGACACACTCTCCAGCGGGTCGAGAAGGCCATTTCCTCGACCGGCTGCGTTCCTCGGCACCCCTGGTAGCCGTCGAGCTACGTCCGCCCCGAAACGACCTATCAAGATCACAGAGCATCGATGCCTGGATCGACTTGCACCAGGCCATCCATGAGCTGAGCCAAGACGACACAGCCATCTTCCTGACGGACAGTGCCGTCGGCTCTGCCGAAGAGGAAAGCCTACACCACGTTGCTGTGAACCTCTCCGGTGAAGTGCAACGGTCCCGGATCGTTCCGTTTCTCAGCTGCAAGCACTCACTAGAATACTGCCGACTGTTCGCCAGCCAGTCCGTTTCGATAGGTGTCGAGGCGCTAGTCGTTCTCGGTGGCGACACGTCAGTGGGCCCACCCCGATGTGTTGAGCACGCGTACGAGTTGCGTGAGGTCATCCGCCAGCAAGTGCCATCGCTCGTCTTGGGCGGTTGGGCGAACCCACACCGCGAGCCGGCGCGACAGGTTGACTACCTGCTGGATCCCTCCTTTTCAGCCGACTTCTATCTGACGCAGGTCGTGTCTCACCACAATCTGCGGGCGGTGGAGCGCTTTCTCCGTGAACTGAGGGAGCGAAAGGTACCCTATCCTGCCCTATTCGGAGTCTTCTTTTATCGCAGCGCGAACCCGAAGACGCTGAAGATGCTGTCCGAGTTCATGCCCGTTCCGGCCAAGGAAATCACGAGGGAGTTCGAGGCCGGGGCGTCAGCCGAGGAGATCTGTGCAAGGTCGATCCGGGCGCTTCGGAGTGTGGGCGTCAACCATGTATATGTTAGCAACCTCGATCTAGACAGGACGCGACAGCGGAGGGCACGGCTAGCGGAAGCTGTGGGATCCTGAGAGCCAGGGGTAAGGCGGTTCCTTCGGGGCCGCCCCTTCGCTTGCTAGCCCTCCTGCCGCGGGCCGCCCGCCACTCGCGCAGCGCATCGATTGCTGCAGTCGCGTTGGCGGGTAGGTGCGCGCTCCGCTTGCGGTCGGCAGGGTGGTCGCGCAGCAGAATCGCGAGACCGTTAGGCGGCTGCGAAACGGTGCACACCATCTTTTGGGATGGCATGATCGTGACACATAGACGATCACCCAGCAGGGCTCTTCTGCTGGCGCTCGCCGCGTGCAGTGGCTTTGCCTTGCTTGAGGGCGCGCTCGCTGGAGCCGATGTGGCGGAGCAGTACGCCTCAATGCGGTTGCCGGCCTACTTCCCCGCCGCTATGGGGATGGTTCGTCATCGGCGGCGTCTATTACGCCATCTGCTTCGTCGTTCTGTACCGAGTGCTTCGGATCAGAGAAGGGAGCAAACTCAAGCAGGCGGCAGTCACTCTTGCTCTGCTCATGATGGGAATCAACGCTGCGTGGAGCGTCGTGTTCTTTGGCGAACACGACTTCCGACTGGCGTTCTTCGCCTGCATCCCGTACGACATCGTGGCGGTTGCGCTGTTCCTGACGTTACTCAAGCTGGATCGCTTCGCTGCGCGGTCGTTCACGCCGTACCTCTTATACCTGGTTTACGCCAATGTGTGGGGATACAGTGTCTGGCAAGCAAATGCGGTGGTGGGTCCCTAGCCAGTCTCGTGTGCGGCCCATCGGGAACGCCGTTACACATCTTCGAAGCCGGATTCATGAGCAAGCCCTGCGCGCGAACCGCCGAAGCTATCTCGCCGCTGGTGCTCGCCGCCGAGAAGATGCGAGACGTTGACTAGCCCCGGCGCGCCTCGGTTCCCAAGGTCGAGGCGACCATGGCGAGCTGGATGTCGAGACCCTTCTTCACGCCGCCGCCGATGACCATCATCAGCCGGAAGATGGGCGTGTGCCAGGTGCCCTTCTCGATGTCGGTGACGCCCGACAGAGTCACCCGGCAGCCTTGGCCGGCCGGCTCCAGTGTGTACTCCCAGCGGCTAGTCATATTCACCGCGGCCTGGGACATCTCGCGAATCATGTGATGCGGCGGCTCGTAGGCCGTGGTCGTCACCGTGATGACCTCGCCGCGTCCCATATCCTCCTTCCAGGCCGGTCGCCTTTCGCCAGGCAGGGTCTCGACCGACTTCATCATCCTGCCGGTCATGGGGTGGGCCTCGACGTCCTGCAGGGTGTCCCAGACCTGCTGCACGCTCCGGTCGTACTCGACCACCGCCCGCCCCTCGTATCGCACCGGCATCAGGAACCCAATGATGACCGGTAGGGCGATCAGCGCGACGATGATCAATAGCCACATCATGATGCGCTCCCCTGTCGAGGCTGCCAACCTGGCCAATCTGCGGGCCGAACCAAGGCCCACCCTGCGTGTCTCACGCGACGAAGCTCATGCGAAGCGCAGGGTAACGGCTGGCGTGGTGGCAACACAAGTCAGGGCGAAAAGCCGGGCTAAGATAGCCCGGTAACCCACGCCTCCGGTGCGTCCCAAGCTATCCCTGCGGGCTTCGCAGTGTAACTGCTCTACAGCGCGAACCGCCGAAGCCATCTCGCCGCTTGTGCTCAGAATAACCGAGTCCCTATGCTGGCCGGAGGATAGACTGCGGAGCCCGCGCCGTTCGGGAGTGCCCTTCTGCAGTCCAATGGGAGTTGTGCCGTTAACCAGTCGCACAACATGACGTGCGAATAGCAGAAGCTCATGAACAGCAAGAAACTATCGGTCGTCTTCGCCTTGGTGTTTATCATCGGAATTCTGTCACGCGGATTTTGAATGACGGGGCTCCTGCCAGCCGTTGTTTTCTCTATTGCTTTCGTTGGCTGCTTTGCCCTGTGGATGGCAACGACCTATCGTACGCCGATGATTTCGTACTCAGCAAGTATCCGTAAGCGAGGATGAAAGAAGAGGAGCACGGCCCGACCGAGGAGGTCGGTCGGCTCGAGAAGCCGAAGGCAGAATGGCGCGAGTTGCTGCCGTCCGACGCCTATCAGGTGCTGTTCGAGGAGGGGACGGAACCGCCGCGCACCAGCCCGCTGAACGGGGAGAAACGACGCGGAACCTACGTCTGCGCGGCTTGCTGCCTCCCGCTGTTCACCACGGAGACCAAGTACGAGAGCGGCACGGGCTGGCCCAGCTTCTACGACGGCATTCCGGGGCACCTGGAGACCAAGCGGGACTTCAAGCACGTGCTGCCACGAACGGAGTACCATTGCGCCCGCTGCGGCGGCCACCAGGGCCACGTGTTCAAGGACGGCCCCCGCCCGACCGGCAAGCGCTACTGCAACAACGGCGTGGCCCTTCGCTTCGTCGCCGAAGGGGAGCCGCTGCCCGATCTGCGTGAGTAGATCATGCGGCCCACAACCTAGTCAAGGCCCGCCTGGGAGCCGCAGGCGAGCAACGCAACCGCCGATTTCTCCCTCCATCCCCGCGGCGGCCGTACCTACCCGGCGTACGGGAGTCGGACGGGCATCTCTGTAACCCGGACGTGTTCCGCCGCCCCACGGACGCTCTTTGTCTTCTCGGTACGACCGGCGTACCAGTTGGCGGCTGGGAAGGCGGTGATTCCATGGGCGAAGACGCTGAGGAGAACCGCCGTCATCACGATGACGAGAATCTCTTCGCGCCCAGGAAGGTCAGATCGCTCCAGCACGAGCAAGCCGAAGAGGATCGACGCGATGCCGCGAGGCCCGAACCAACCCAAGAACAGGACCGTGTCCCTCCGGAGTCTCGCCCCCAGGAGACTTATGGCGACCGGCACCATCCTCACCACGGTCAGGCTCATGAAGACGTACAAGATGACCCGCCAACCGAGGTGATCGAGAGCGGTTGGCACCATCACCGCCCCGAAGACCATGAACAGAAGAAGCGTCAGGAGCTGCCCTTCGGCCTCGGCGAATTCGTACAGACAGGCGCAGATGGAGCGTGAGGTGTTGCCGAGCGCGAGGCCGGCACAGAAAGCGGCGATGAAGCCATTACCTCCAACGAGCTCGGCCGCGGCGAAAGCCAGGAGCGAAAGGCCGAGGGCGGCAAGGTCTTGGAAGGAGCGGTTCATCCACCCGGTGCGCGATCCGCGCTCCACCAGCTTGCCCCCCACACGTACGCGACCCCAACGCCGATCAGCGGTCCGAGGGTGACTTGCATCGCAGCGAACAGGACCCAGTGGCCGACGGTCTGAGTCTGCTCAGCGGCGCCGGCCACCGCGAGTGCGATCAAGAGAATCGGCAGCACTAGGCCGTCGTTCAGGCCGCTCTCCACGTTCAGCGCCTGGCGGATGCGGACCGGCACCAGCGGGCTGCTGACGACGGCCTGTCCCAAAGCCGCGTCGGTAGGGGTCAGGATGACGGCCAGGACCGCCGCTTCCCAGAACGTCAAGTTATCCAAGAGGACCGCGCCGACGACGGTCCCAAACAGGATCGTGAGCGGCAGTCCGAGGACCAATAATCGTATCGGCAGATTGTGCTCCCGGCGGAGCAGGCTCAAGTTGATGCGCGAGGCGTCGGTGAACAGAACGAGCACCAGGGTGAGCTCGGCCAGCGTCTGGACCACGCCGCCCGTCACGTCCAGCTCCACCAGCCCCAGCGCCCGATGGCTCACCAGCAGACCGAGCGCGACGAAGACCATGGGCGGGGTGATGACGCTCTTCTGCACCCGCCCGGACACCAGTCCGAACGCGAGGATGGAGAAGGCGATGACCGCGAAAGTCAGAGTATCCAATTGAATCGGCCCAAACGAAGGCTCCATGTCGGGGCGGACAAGTATCGCGACTGACCACTTCCGCCGCCGCGATGAGCGGCTTCGGGCTCGTCGGGATCGGGTTCTCTTTGAGTAGCTTGGCGAAATAGGCGAGGTTGTGGGCCAGGTATTACCCAGCAATGCTAGCGGGCCAGAGGCGATTGCAGCAAGCGCAGGCGGAAGGAGGACATACCTCTCTCCTCCCGCGCGCGCGGCGAGCATCGGCATGCTAGATTGGGATGGCTGATGTAGATGCACCTGCCTGCGACGCAGGAGGTCGTCGAGGGTTAGGTACCTGTTTTTGCTTAATTTACATAGTTTACGCGGACTCATTTCTACGTGGAACTGGTTGTAGCTTAGAGATCCCCCTCCACGCTCCTGAGCTCGTCCTCGTAGAGCCGCTCGCCGGGCGCGTTGCCTAGGCCCTCTGCGCGCGCGAGAATTAGGGGCGTCCGACATTGGGATTTGCCTCTATCTCCTGCGCGAGGGCCATGTCACGCCTAAAGCAACTTATTCACGAGATCCACCGCCGCTCCGTGTGGCAGGTGCTGGTTATCTACATGGGGGGATCGTGGATCACCCTCCAGCTGGTGGACACACTAGCCGGTGCCCTGAACCTGCCCGACTGGGCCCCGCCTCTCGCGCTTTTCCTGCTGATCATCGGTTTCCCATTCGTGCTGGCCACGGCATTCGTGCAGGAGCCCGGGCTGCGGGCGAAGGGTAGGCCAGCCGAAACGACGCACGCTTCGACGACCGCTGCGGCGCGGTTGGAGAGCTCTACGGTAGCCCGGAATCAGGAGCCGAGCGTACTGGCCGCACATTCTGCCCTTCGCCGGATCCTCACCTGGCGCAACGCTATCGTCGGCGGAGTGCTGGCCTTCGCGCTCTGGGGCATTGTAGCCGCAGGGTGGCTGTTGCTCGGAGCCAGAGGAGCCGGTAGCGAAGACACCTCGCTGCCGGCGGCGTCGCCAACCGTAGTCGCAGTGTTTCCGTTCTCGGTGCGGGCAAGCGACGAGCTCGCATACCTGGCGGAGGGGCTCGTCAGCCTGATGAGCACGAAGCTGGACGGGGCGGGGGACCTCCGCAGCGTCGATCCCCGGAGGGTGTTGAGCGCCGTCGCCGGGGAGCGCGGACCAATGGATCCTGACCGGGCGCGCGCGCTTGCAAAGCGTCTCGGCGCCGGCCGTTACGTGGTGGGCGACGTGGTGGAGGCCGGAGGCCGGATCCAGATCACGGCGACCCTGTTCGACGAGAGTGAGGCGCCTGCCGTGGCCCTGGCCAGCGTGGAAGGAGACGCGGCGGAGCTCTTCCATCTGCTTGACGCCCTGGCGGCGCAGCTGCTGCGGTCAGGCGGCGGTCCGGGCGCCA
>Ga0114947_10000345_pt1 | contig 15330 bp, 18 predicted proteins | sample CR02metaG_FD_99656 | JGI IMG/M metagenome (GOLD analysis project Ga0114947, IMG submission 99656) | Deep subsurface microbial communities from Mariana Trench to uncover new lineages of life (NeLLi) - CR02 metaG | ecosystem: Environmental > Aquatic > Marine > Ocean trench > Sediment ...
GCGCTGCGCTGACGGCCCGCCAGTGGAAAACCGTGCACAATTCGAGCGGGTATACGCGCAGACGCCAGCAACATTGTGACAACGTCGACGAAGTCAGAATCCATGGAAACATCGGAAAGCAGTAACTCGACGTTCGGATCTGGAGAAGGGTCGTTCATTCGGCGCAGCAATTCGGTAGTAAATGAAGCCGTGTCTGCAGAGTGATCATTGACATCATCGACGAGCACTTCGACAGCGGTGTTCATGGGCTCATTAATTACCGGCAGCGGCGGAAACGGCGGCGTCGTATCCGACTCGTCGACACTATCGTCTTCGTAGACGGATATCCGGTAGTAAATCCTCTGCTCGCCATCGGCGCGTCGAATGGCCCATTGTGCTTCGCGGCCGCCGCTGCCGTAGTTCAGGCTAAAGCCGTAACCGCGTGACACGGAATTCTCATTGAGCATTCGAAAACCCGGCGTCAAAGTCGGTACGTGTAACTGCACTTTAATTGATCCCGGACCGCTGTCGAAACTGATGGCGGACTCGATCGTCCACACAGGCTTTTCCTGATTCTCCGTCAACGGAAAACCCAGCACCTGCCATTTATAGAAAAAGACAGACAACCCAATGACCGACAGCAATGCCGCCAAACCATATACGTAACCCTGCTTCATTGTCCCCTCGTAGGCGTTAGTTGACGCCCAGCGCGATCTTAACGGCGCGTTCTCTGATCGGCCCGCTGCGATTGAAGAACCACATGCCCACCGATCTTATTCCTTCCACAACCGTGGAGTCTGTCGCAAACAGGCGGTTGAGGCCAGTCATGAAGTGCAACATTGTTAAATTGGCGCCCTTGCGCGCGCGCTCATAGCGGCGCAGGACAGGCCTGTCTCCAGGGTGCAGCCCGGCGCCAATCGCCGCATCAATTACGCGCGCAAGTTCACCCGCATCCTGCAACCCAAGGTTCGCGCCCTGCCCGGCTAATGGATGAATCGAATGTGCAGCATCCCCTATCAATGCCAAACCCGGTTGCACATAATCCCTGGCATGCTGCGCACAAAGCGGAAACGCGCCTTTCGGACCTGCGACCGTCAATTCACCAAGAACCCCATCGGACGCGTCGCTCAACATGCGACCCAGTGCCTCGTCTGACGCGTCCAATGCCATTTCTGCAATATCAGGCGTCGTCGACCAGACGACAGAAATGCGACCATCCGCCAGTGGCAACATACCGAGTGGTCCATCGCGCAAGAATCTCTGCCACGCCGTCGCATTGTGCTCGCGTTGCGTTTCCAGATGCGTGACCAGGGCCATCTGCCGGTACGGCCATCGGTGCGTCCTGATGCCTGCCAGCTCACGTACGAAAGAACGAGCACCATCAGCACCGATAACCAGATCTGCTGCCGGCAGGACCTCGATCTGCGTCTCGAATCGCAATGCAACAGTCGTTTTATCCAGCACCTCCAATAAGGCGTGCTGCAACAGCACGTTTTCGACAATGAAACCCAACTGCGGTACCGCGAATTCGGCTGCATTGAAGCGCAATGCAGATCCGCTGTCAGGCGTATCATTTTCATCCCACACGGTCATGCACTGGTACGGTGAAACGCGCGCATCTTCTACGCCCGTCCATGCGCCGACCGAATCCAGTAGCGCAGCGGAGCCGTTGGCAATAGCCGATACGCGAAGTGAAACGTCATCGTCAGCAGAAAAGACGGGGCGCTTTGCCGCGTCGATCACGGTGATGTCCAGAGCGTCAGATTGATGCCCTTCAGCCAGCAAGGCCGCAAGCGTCAGCCCGGTAATTCCACCGCCGACGATGACGATTTTGAAGCGCGCCTTCATCGGATCGGCATACCACGTGACAAGCGAGGTAACTCACCGGCGAGACCCATCGTATGCTTTGCAAATAGCGAGCGAACTCCGGGTATCAAGTCGAAACCGAGCATGCCGATATTTCGCAGCGTCCGTAAACCCGGGCGTGTACTACCGAACAGACGCACGAGATTGTCCGTGAAGTGCACCAGCTTTTTCTGATCCGAACGACGCCACCTTGCGTACCGGTCCAGCAATTGCGAAGCACCCGGATCTAATTCGTCCGACTGTCCATCAGCAATGCAGTCGCACAGTGCGGCTACATCACGCATACCGAGGTTGAAACCCTGGGCCGAAACAGGATGTAGGCCGTGGGCCGAATTACCGATCAACACACTTCGAGTTGCCGTCATTCGCACCGCTTTGCTTAATACCAACGGATACGCAACTCGTTGACCAACACGAGAAAATTTCCCCAGACGAAAACCGAACTCCTGCTGAATCTCAGCCAGGAATTCGTCGTCATCCAGTCCAAGGACCCGGTCTGCGTCGTCCTCTGAAACAGTCCAGACAAATGCTGCGCGATCATCAGCAATCGGCAGAATCGCCAATGGACCCTGCGGGGTAAAGCGCTCGTATGCACGATGATCCAGATTCTTCTCGGGCAGGAGATTGCCAATGACCGCGCACTGTCCATACTCGCGGCGCTGCGCCGATATGCCCATCATCTCGCGAACTGCAGAATTTGCTCCATCCGCTGCGACCAGCAGTTTACACGTTAGCGTTTGTTTGCCATCGCCGGACTTAAGTGTCGCGGCTGCCTGGTCGGGTCCCAGCTCGATCGCCTCAATACGCGCGGGGCAAAACACATTTACCCCGACGACAGCATCGAGCTTCGATTGCAGCACCTCGCCCAGTACGCGATTGATAACGACGTAGCCGAGCGCATCGATTCCCTGTTCTTCAGCGTCGATATGAGAGAAACCGAAACGACCTTTGTCGGAAATATGAATTGCCCTGATCGGCGTCGAAGCAGCGACGACTTCATTCCAAATGCCCATCGCTTCAAACATGCGTTGCGTGCTTCTCGACAATGTCGTCGACCGATCATCAAAACTGGGCTGCAGTCTCTGCTTGCGAGCAACGGCCTCAACAACGGCAATTTGCAGTCCGAGCGGTACCAGCGCAAGCGCGAGGCTCGTTCCAATCATTCCGCCACCGGCGATGACGATATCGTATGTGTCTTTCTTAGATTTCATTGTTTATGTGGACGTGCTGCCCATTAAGGCCTCAATATCATCGGGGTCCCTCACCAGCCCTTTGCTCAGTACGTCCGGCCCGTTATTTGTCACAGCAACATCGTCTTCAATGCGAATTCCGATGTTGCGAAACTTTTTCGGAACCTTGCGATTGTTGTTGATGTAGATACCGGGCTCCACGGTCGTTACCATCCCCGTTTCGAGCATGCGCCACTCGTCACCCACTTTATAATCACCAACGTCATGCACATCCATGCCAATCCAGTGCCCAGTACGGTGCATGTAGAACTGCTGATAAGCACCATCCCTGATCAGCTTCGGCAGTGAGCCGTCGAGCAAACCGAGATTTTTGAGGCCCTTGGTAATGACTCTGACCGCTGCGTCGTGCGGCTCATTCCAGTGATTGCCGACGACAGTCTTGTCAATCGCTGCCTGCTGCGCCTCAAGCACGATCTCGTATACCGCGCGTTGTTCGGAAGTGAAGCGCCCATTGATCGGAAATGTGCGCGTGATGTCAGAGGCGTAGTAATCAAACTCACAACCCGCATCGATCAACAGCAGGTCGCCATCCTTCAGTTCGGCATTATTTTCGACGTAGTGCAGGATGCAGGCGTTCGCGCCCCCGCCAACGATCGGGCTGTAGGAAACCCAGGCATCGTTGTGGCGAAACTCATGACGAAACTCAGCCTCAACCTCATATTCGTACATGCCCGGGCGCGTGATTCTCATCGCTCGCTTGTGCGCCTCGACGGCTACTTTGGCCGACTTGCGCATCGCCGATAATTCGCCACGACTCTTGTACAGCCGCATGTCGTGCAACAAATGATCGAGTGCCACAAACTCCTGCGGGGTGTGGACACCGTGTGACAATTTCGAGCGTAGCGTATTGATCCACTCAGCTATGCGGGCATCAAACTCTGAGTACATACCCATCGTGTAATAAACCCGACTGCAGGACTCCATGATCCCAGGCAGGATGTCGTCGAGATCGTCAATCGGAAACGCGTCGTCCGCGCCATAGTTTTCTACTGCGCCCGCCTGGCCGGCGCGCAGACCGTCCCACAGCTCCCTTTTTGGGTCTTTTTCGCGACAGAACAGCAAGTATTCACCGTTCGCCCGTCCGGGTACCAGCACCGCTACTGCCTCAGGTTCCGCGAAACCGGTCAGATAGTAGAAATCGCTGTCCTGACGGAAACGATACTCAACGTCTCGGCTGCGCGTTCTGACCGGAGCAGAAGGCAAAATCACGATGCCGCCCGGACCGACCATACGCATCAGCTGCCTACGCCGCTTTTCGAATTCCCTGCTATTCATTGGGCTTCACTGTCAATATTTCGAATGCCAGCCAACTCCTCGCAGCACAGCCGCGCCGCCACCCGCAGGTATTCGATGAGCTCGGCATATGCCGAGTCATCTTCCTCCGCGTTTGATTCGTCGTCCAGTCCGGCACCGCTGGCACGCCCACGATCGCGAGCCTTCCCGTCAATAATCCTTGCGTTTGCGCAGCGTCCCAATTTGCGCCGCACTGTTTAAGGGCGTCTTCGAAAATATCGTGCCCGACCATTTCATCCATCCGGATGCCAACCTTGTCAATTCCACCAATCTCTTATGATCCCACGGACCGCCCATTCTGACCACGTCAGCATGACCCATCCTCAAGCGGCGATTGATTCTGACCTAAGGCCTGACTATATTGAACGTATGGGAGAGAACATCAACACGACTTTCGAACACGAATTAAAGCGACTTGAGAAGCGTGTCGACGCACTCGTGCGCGTTTGCGATAAGTTACAGGACGAGAACCGCTCGCTCAAACAACGTCAGGATATGCTGACTTCGGATCGTGCCAGCTTGCTGCAGAAGAACGAACAGGTGCGTGCGCGCGTTGAGGCGATGGTCGGCCGACTAAAAACGATGGAGCAAGGCTCTTAATTTTAGGGCAGGAGTACTTTGAATGACCGAACAAACCGCCCAGGTAAGTGTCAGAATCCTGGACAAGGAATACCAGGTAGCCTGCCCCGCCGACGAGCGGACGAACTTGCTCGATTCCGCCGAGATACTCAACGCGAAAATGCGTGAGATTCGCGACACAGGCAGAATCGTCGGCCTGGACCGCATCGCTGTTATGGCGGCGCTGAACATGGCAAATGACCTGCTTAATGCCAACGCGCGAGATCAAGAACTTGAAGGCGGTATTAGCGACCGCCTGAAACTTATTTCCGATCGCGTTGACCACGTACTGGGTGACTCGCAGCAGCTCGATCTCTGATCGGCGCGCGGGTCGCAATGCACGATAAAATCAGATTGGCGTCTCCTGCAGTGTTCGATACTGACCTGGATACCTCCCGACCCTAAATTTTCACCTCGGGGTCGCTGTCTGTCGGCTGCATATGAGCAAGACCGTTTCGACGGTGAGCCTGTTACAGCCACGGCTGACCCCACCTGTTGCTCCGGTTCGAGAGCGAAGGTTTGTGACGGCACAGGCGGGAGGCGCCTCCTTCTCAAAGTATTCTATTGTTGATCAACGTGATGCATGAACTTCGCACGAAGGCATTACGCGCACGACGCGAAATGACCGTCGATAATCGCGCTGCCGCCTCCGAAATAATATGTAATAAAGTGACGCGTTCACGGCTTTTTGCATCTGCATCCTTGCTTGCTTGTTACTTGCCCATGAGTGATGAAGTGGATACATGGACTATCATCGAACGCGGCTGGCGCGCAAACAAGCGCATTTTCGTGCCCATAACGCGCAACAACGGCAAAATGTTTTTTCGCGAGATTCGACCAGATACGACGTTGCTTCGAAACCGTATGTCGATCTGGGAACCCGATTCAGGTGAAATAATCTCACCCCGCGAGCTGCAATTGGTTATCGCACCAACCGTGGTTTTTGATGCTTCCAATCATCGAATCGGCATGGGCGGCGGCTATTATGATCGCTGTTTTTCCTTTCTTAAACACAGGAAGCGATGGTTCAAACCAAAACTGTTAGGCATTGCGTTCGAATGCCAGAGAGTCGAGAAAATATCGCCAAATACTTGGGATGTACGGCTTTATCGGACCTATAGCGAAGCGAACTAATACTTTGCTTTCCCGTAAGAATCCGCATTCTTCGACGCCGGGCAGCAATCCGTCCACTCAGTAACGTTTAAGTATTATTTTCCCCCGCAGATTGCGATAAATCTGTCGTGAATCATCGCAGATAAAGTCAGTTTTTTCTTTGTTTGCTCGAAAATACTTTTTCACATCGTGGCACTCATATCAGTGAGCGTTTTTTGATAACTATCTGTACGCGAGTAGCTTGCTGGATTTTTCGGTCTTGTTGTATATACTCAACGCCGGGTACCCGACACGGAGAAAAGTATGGCTACCAAAAAGAAGTCTCGTAAAAAAGCTTCGAAGCGGAAAGTCGCTAAGAAGCGGAAAGTAACCGCGAGAAGAAAGTCAGCGCCGAAAAAGCGCCGAGTAACGAAAAGGAAAAAAACCGCTAGGAAGAAAAAGCGGGTTGTGAAGAAAAAGGCCAAGAAAAAGGCCAAAAAGAAAGTAGCGAAACGTAAGACTAAGAAGAAGGCGAAGCGTAAAGCCAAGAAGAAAGCGAAGCGTAAGACCAAGAAAAAGGCGAAGCGTAAAGCCAAGAAAAAGGTAGCCAAGAAGAAGGCGAAACGCAAAGCCAAAAAGAAAAAGGCAAAGCGTAAAACCAAGAAGAAAAAGGCGACCCGCAGAAGGAGACGGTAGCTGACCGATCGCTTGGGAAGAGCCTTCTTCCAGAGAAGAGCAAAAGAGCCCGCACATGCGGGCTCTTTTCATTTACCCCGAAATCTCTATAGTACGCAGCTATGGAAGCATCGGACAAAAAACGTAACGCAGCCAAAGCGGCGCTTGAGTTTATCCAACCCGGCATGATACTCGGTGTTGGCACGGGCTCCACGGTCGATTTCCTGATCGAAATGCTACCCGTTATTCGCGACAAAATCGATCGCGTGGTATCCAGTTCCAAGGCATCAACGAAGTTACTCGAAGAACACGGTTTCGAGGTTGCAACTCTGAATGAAGTTGGCGACTACGACATTTACATCGATGGAGCTGATGAAAGTAACAAGCGCTTGCAGTTAATTAAAGGCGGCGGCGGCGCTTTGACTCGCGAGAAAATTCTGGCTGCCGCTGCACGTCGCTTCATCTGCATTGTCGACGACTCTAAACTGGTCGGCATGCTCGGCAAATTTCCATTGCCGATTGAGGTATTGCCGATGGCCCAGGAAATGGTTTCGAGACGTTTGGTGAAAATGCGCGGTCAGCCGGTTTGGCGGGAAGGGTTTATTACCGACAACGGCAATCACATTCTTGATGTCCACGACCTGCAAATTACTAATCCGCTGGAGATGGAAGCCCGGATAAATCGTATCCCTGGTGTAGTAACGGTTGGAATATTTGCCGAAAGAACGGCCGACATTCTGCTCATAGGCGAAGATAGTGGCGTTCGTGAGATGCGCGTCTAGGCCCTAAGATTGTGGGTGGAACCACCAATTGTTGCTATATATCCGCCCAAACGGAACGTTATGTTCCAATTATGCAAACGAAATCATAGTTAGGCTGCGGCGGATGCATCGTCGTATCTTGACAGCCCCTATGCACCAGATATTGGCTGGGGGAGAGGGATTCGAACCCCCGTTGGCGGAGTCAGAGTCCGCAGTCCTACCACTAGACGATCCCCCAAAAAGAATCGGCCACAACTGTCGCAATTAGCGTTTCGAGAACTGCGTCGCACGACGTGCTTTTCGCAGACCGACTTTCTTGCGCTCAACTTCACGCGCGTCGCGGGTAACGAAACCAGCTTTTCGCAGCGGCGGGCGTAATGATTCGTCGTATTGCATCAGGGCGCGTGTCAGGCCGTGGCGAATCGCGCCAGCCTGGCCCGTTGTGCCACCACCTTTAACCGTAACCCTGATGTCGAATTTCTCGCCAAGTTGCGTCAATTCCAGAGGCTGGCGAACAATCATCTGTGCCGTCTTACGACCGAAAAAAACGTCCAGCGGACGATCGTTAACCGTGATATTGCCACCGCCCGGTCTCAGAAATACTCGAGCTGTTGATGTCTTGCGACGTCCGGTGCCGTAGAAAAAGGTATCACTCATCATCTTGTCTCAGTGCCAAAGGCCAGAACCTTAGGCGTTAACTTCCAAAGGAATCGGTTGTTGCGCGGCGTGGTTATGCTCAGGGCCCGCATATACTCTCAGTTTGCCAAACATCTGGCGTCCCAGCGGTCCGCGCGGCAACATGCCCTTAACGGCCTTCTCAATGACACGCTCGGGAGCTTTGTCAAGCAGTTTTTCCAGCGAGATAGATTTCAAGTTGCCGATGAAGCCCGTGTGATGGTAGTAGATCTTGTTCTGCATTTTGTTTCCGGTCACACGAATCTTCTCCGCATTGACGACAACAATGTAGTCACCTGTATCAACGTGCGGAGTGTATTCCGGCTTGTGCTTGCCACGCAAACGACGCGCGATTTCAGTCGACAGGCGACCGAGAGTCTTACCTGTTGCATCAACCACGTACCAGTCGCGGCGTACGTCTGCCGGCTTTGCAGAAAACGTGTTCATAATATTTCGGTATCCGTCGGGAATGCTCTTGTCAATCGTCACTTTGGGGGACGGGTCTAGCTAATACGCTTGCCCAGCTTGCCGTCCGCGCACAACTCAACGTTCCCCGGAGTGGCGAAAGGCGCAAAATTTTACTTGAGCCCTCGCCCCATTGCAAACAATCAGGAGATTTATTTTTCTATATATATATCAATAATTTACAGGACACTAAATGACCCTAAGCAGGTCAAAAAGCGTACTCGAGCGATAAAGCCGTGTACCTGTCCGATTTTTCCGTCAATGGCGGCACATCCGAGTTGTGCTTAATCGTGTACGACGCCACCAATGCAAGGTCGCCGAGCAGCCTCACCGAGACCGCTGTTACAGACTCCGAGTACGTGTTTTCTTCGCCCACCTCAGCGATCAGTTCCTGGCGAAATTCGGCCATCTCACTAAACCGCCACTTATAATAAGCGCCACCGCGAAAAATGGTCTCATTCTCCTCGGTTCCGAACTGCAATTCAGATTGCCGCGCACCGACACCCAGCTCCAGATTGAGTGTGTGCTTGTCATTGTCTATCAAGTGGCGACCGTAACCCAATGTCTGTGAAAATTGCGTCGCATAAGCACCAAAGCTATCCCGGCGCCAGTGCAGACGGCCAAACAGGAAATCATGATCGGTCAGCCTGCGCTCACTTTTCCAGCCCAGCTCGTAGGCTTCTGCTGATGTCATCTGGTCTTCCGAGGCTTTGATCGCGGACGCATCGACCCTGTGTGTCCAGTCGCCCGAGGTGTAACCGACCTCGAAACCAGTGTTCAGCGTAGAATTCTCGGTATTTCCCGACGTCGCCAGATAACCCAGGACCGCCTTTCCAGACCACGGGCTCTGTTCCTCGCTCTCATCTGCAAACAATGAAAGCGGCAATAACAGCGTCACCAGAACCAATGACAGTCCCCTCTGCATTCCCAATATCCCCTAATAGGTCCTAGCCCCATGAAAAATGGTCGCGAAGTATACCGCCGGAGCCCGGGGCAGCGCTATAATTCGATTCATGCTCGATCGACAGCTGACGCCTCTCGACAAACTGTTTGCCAGCGCCACCAAGGCGCTGCGCACAGTTCTCACTCCAGCGAACCGGCAGGCGGCCCGCAGCTATCCTGCAGCGGCGGTAGAGGAGGCCGACCTCGACAGCAAACAGAAAGCCCATGCGGCGGGCCTTATGCGTGTCAATCACGCCGGAGAAGTTGCTGCCCAGGCACTTTATCAGGGGCACGCGACCGTCGCGCGAAACAAGGATATTGAGGAACAGATGCAGCGTGCGGCCGACGAGGAGTTCGATCACCTCGCCTGGTGCGAGCAGCGCATGCAGGAACTTGGGTCTAAACCGAGCCGGCTGAGTCCGCTGTGGTACGCGGGCGCGTACACGATCGGCGCTGCGAGCGGCGTCCTTGGTGACAAGTGGAGCTTGGGTTTCATTGCAGAGACGGAAAAACAGGTGTGTGCACATCTCGAAAGTCACCTGGACCGGCTGCCCGAGAACGACGCGAAAAGTCGCGCCATTGTCAAGCAAATGCGCGATGAAGAGAAAGTGCACGGCGAAGACGCGATCGATGCCGGTGCCGCTGAGTTGCCACGTCCGATAGTGCAGCTAATGCGAGCGACCGCGAAAGTAATGACGAAAACGGCGTATTGGTTTTAGAAACACGGACTTAGCTTGCCCTCAGGGGCATTCTGTATTAAAAGTGGTCCGCAACTTGGGCGAGGAATAAGTAATGCAGACAACAGCCAAAAATCTGAGCGATGTACCGGCTATCAACCGATTCTTGAGTTACTGTCGTGTACGAACTGTGCCGTCGAAGACCGTAATGATTCACGCCGGCGATTTGCCGGATGTTTTGTATTACATCGTCGATGGCTCGGTTGAAGTCATGATCGAGGACGAAGACGGCAATGAGATGGTGCTGGCGTACCTGAACAAAGGACAGTTCTTCGGTGAGATGGGCCTTTTCTACGAGCAACCGACTCGTAGCGCGTGGGTACGTACTCGTACCGAGTGCGAAATCGCCGAAATGACATATCCCCGCTTCCGACAGATCGCCAGCGAAAGTCCCGGGCTTGTATTTGAACTCGCCACACAGTTGGCGACGCGCCTCGACCGGACCAACCGCAAGTTGGGTGACTTGGCATTTGTGGACGTCACAGGCCGGGTCGCTCACGCCATCATGGATCTTTGCAACGAACCCGATGCGATGACGCATCCGGATGGCATGCAAATTAAGGTCAGCCGCCAGGAACTCAGCCGCCTCGTCGGCTGCTCAAGAGAGATGGCAGGCCGCGTCCTCAAGGTTCTTGAGGAACAGGGGCTGGTGTCTGCCAGCGGCAAGACGATTGTGGTCTACGGCGCGCGACCAAACCGAAACCTGTAGGAGCGGCCCCTGCACCCACAAGGGCATAAAGCCGCGAAGCGCAGCGGCAGCCGAAGGCTGCAAAAAGATTCAGTTCATGACACAAGCCGGATATAGGTCGCGCGCAGGGCGCGCTCCTACGGTAGGTTCTTTGCGATTTCGGCCTTCATTGCCGTGATAGTGGCGGCGTAGTCGTCACTGCCGAAGATTGCAGATCCAGCCACAAACGTATCAGCGCCAGCCGCTGCGATCTCGCCAATGTTGTCGACCTTCACACCGCCATCAATTTCCAAACGAATTTCCTGGCCGCTGGCCTCAATCATCTGCCGCGCCTGGCGCAGCTTGGTCAACGCTGATGGAATAAATTCCTGGCCGCCGAACCCCGGGTTCACTGACATAAGTAAGACCATGTCGACTTTGTCGATGACATGCGTAAGCCAGTCCATCGGCGTCGCAGGATTAAAAACCAGACCGGCTTTGCAACCCTGTTCGCGGATCAAGCCCAGCGATCGATGAACATGGCGGCTCGCTTCCGGGTGAAAAGTAATGTAGCTCGCGCCCGCTTTCGCAAAATCCGGAATAATGCCGTCAACCGGCTCAACCATCAGATGCACATCGATAGGCGCCTCGATGCCATACGTACGCAACGCGTCGCAGATCATCGGTCCTATCGTTAGATTCGGTACGAAATGATTATCCATGACGTCGAAATGCACGATATCGGCCCCGGCGTCTAGCACGGCCTGAACGTCATCGCCCAGGCGAGCGAAATCAGCAGAAAGAATTGAAGGTGCGATTAATGGTGTCACTGTCATTCCCCGGTTTTTTCTGAACTGTACAACACGTCCCGGCGGATCGACACCTCAACGTATCGAACGACGAGCTTTGAGCATTTCGTATGCCCTTCGTACCTCACGAGTTCTCCGTTCCGCTTCAGCGATCACGTCCGCTCCCGGATTACTTCCCGAAATTTTGTCCGGGTGATTTTTGTTCATGAGCCGCCGGTATGCCTTCTTCACCTCATCGTTACTGGCGTCCGGTGACACACCCAGCGCCGCATACGCTTCCCGTACCCGAGTCGCATCGGCATCGCCGGCCGGCGATCGTTTGAAACCCTTTTGCGCCCGAATCATCGCTTCAAGTTGCGCCAGTTCCACACGGCCGATCTCGAGTTCTGTGCAGATCTTCCAGATCAGCGCACGTTCCTGTTTCTTCAACTTGTCTTTCGCCAGCACAACTTCGAGCAACAGGCGTACGAACGTACGGCGATCTGATGCGCTGCGGGCACTGACGCGCCGGACCTCTCGCATTCTCTGTACCAATTGAAAGCCCGGCTGTTTTCCCGCATCGAACCAGCCGATCGCACGCCGTACTTGGGCGGGATTCAAACTAAGGCGATGCATCACCATACGCGCAGCACGTATCTCATCCTCGCTGACGCGTCCGTCGATCTTCGCAAGGTGGCCCATCGCTTGAAACAGCGCGCTCGCAAAATCCTCGGATACTCGAGGGAGATCGGCGCCCTGCTGTTGGAAGCGGCGATAGCGATCAGCGAAACCGAGATCGAACTGGTGACCAAGAATAAATCCCGCGACGGCGATCCACGCGTTCCGCATTGCGAGCCCGGCCAGGGTGCCGATGATCTTGCCCCAATACAATCCAGATTCCAGCCGTTCTGCCCATAGAAGAACTGCAATCCTAACTGGTGTCGGCAACCATTCCCATTGTCGACGCTTGCCTGTCCCGGCTGGAACGGCGATCATCGCAGCATGAGGTTTGGGGACGTATTGTTTGAGACTTCGGTACCTGGCTTGCCATTGATTGGCCGCGGCAAGGTCAGGGACATTTACAGCGTAGATGACAAGCATTTATTAATCGTTACGACAGACCGCCTGTCCGCTTACGATGTTGTCTTGCCGGACCCGGTCCCCGGCAAAGGCGAAGTTCTTACCAAGATTTCGCTATTTTGGTTTCGAATGATGGCCGACATCATCGACAACCAACTCACTGACATGACCGTAGACGATGTTATCGACGACGCGAATCTATGCGATTTGCTTCGCGATCAGTCGCTGGTCGTAAAACGGCTTAAGCCGCTGCCCATCGAGGCCGTCGTGCGCGGTTATCTGAGCGGTTCTGGTTGGCGGGATTATCTTGATTCAGGCCAGGTCTGTGGTCTGGACCTGCCCAAGGGACTGCAACAAGCTGAAAAATTGCCGCGAACATTGTTTACACCGGCAAGCAAGGCCGCTGCCGGGGGTCATGACGAAAACATCCGCTTTGAACAGGTAGTCGAACTGATCGGCGAAAACCTGGCGAATCGCGTTCGGGATGTCTCGATAGAAATCTACGAACGTGCGGCGGCCTATGCACTCGAACGCGGCATTATCATAGCCGATACCAAATTTGAATTCGGCCTCGATGACGAAGGTCGTCTGCATTTTATCGACGAGGCGCTAACTCCGGACTCATCACGATTCTGGCCTGTCGATGACTACAGGGTGGGCACGAGCCCACCGAGTTTCGATAAACAGTTTGTGCGCGACTATCTCGATACCCTGGACTGGGACAGGACGTCCCCAGGACCCGAACTACCCGTGGAAATCCTCGAACAAACTGCAAAGAAGTACGCCGAAGCCCTTACCAGGATGACGCGGTAACCAGTGCATGATTCAAACACTTAGAAACTGGATTGAAGCACTGATCTGGGGCGACATGCTGCGCGCCTATGGTCTGCCGGGTCGCATCGTGATGATGGTCTTGCGCAACGCTTATGCGGTACTTCGCGATATCGTGTCGGGGCAACTGACATTGCGCGCTATGAGTCTCGTCTACACGACGTTGCTGTCAATCGTCCCCTTGGTCGCATTCAGTTTTTCTGTTCTAAAAGGATTTGGCAAACACAAGGACCTCGAAGCCTACATCTATTCTGTACAGCCACTCGGACCGCCAGGTGTCGAAATTACCGAGCAACTAATGACACTTGTCTACAACGTTAATGGCAACGTACTCGGTGGCATCGGTCTCACGTTTTTAATTTATACAGCCGTGTCCATGGTGAAAAAAGTTGAAGAAGCCTTTAATTACGTCTGGTATGTCACGAAACCACGGAGCTTTGCCAAGCGCTTCACCGAATATATGTTCGTGCTGCTAATTGGACCCTTGGCCATAGTGGTGGCGCTTGGAGCGATTGCATCGATCGGAAACGAAAGCGTCGTTCAATGGCTTCAGCAGAACTCGCTTCTGGGCCCGGTGTTCTCCGCCACTAGTCGATTAACGCCTTACTTGCTCGTCACCGGTGTTTTCGCGTTCATGTACTGGTATATGCCAAACACCAAAGTGCGCATTCAATCAGCATTGATCGGTGGTTTGGCCGGTGGCGTGATGTGGGCCACGCTGGGAATGATATTCGCCACTTTCATCATCAACTCCGTGCGAACGCAGGCAATATATGCAGGCCTGGCGATCGCAATTTCGATGCTGATCTGGCTCTACTTGAACTGGCTAATTCTGCTTATCGGCTCGCAGATTGCATTTTACTTTCAGAATCCTGCGTATCTTCGTATTGGCCGCCGGGAGCCGCGGCTGTCGAACGCCATGCGTGAACGCGTCGCTTTGAACATCATGTATTTGGTCGGCGTCGAGTTCCGTGAACCGAAACAAGGTGTGACCTTGCGCAGTGTTGGGCGCTCGACGCGAATTCCGACCATTACGTTGGCTCCAATCGCCGCGGGGCTCGAAGCGAACGGTATATTGGTAAGCAATGAAAACGAGCAGCTCTTACCGGGTCGCGATATGTCACGGATTTCACTTGACGACATACTCGCGGTGGTGCGCCGCGAAGGCGAAACCGGGTCGCACCGCGACCCTCGCTGGGACGGTCCGATAGAAAGCCTGGGCAAGAGTCTCGATGACGCGGTAGCCGGAACATTGTCCGGCCGGACGCTAGCCGATCTTCTGGACCGCGCCGAAACCTGAAGACTGACCCGGCTGTCGGCGAGAGCTGACGCTTTGAATTTCCGCTTTTTTCCGACCTGCTCAAAGATCCCCCCGCTGGGGGATTTTTTGAATGAGAATCGTTTGCAATACCAGCCTGTCTGCTTATCGGCCGAAAGCAGAAGTTCGCGTGATACGATGCCGACGGACTGTTGCTGACCCAAAGTGGCCGTTCGTTGTATGCCGAATCGAGAAACCAAAACAATAGTCGGTGATGACGGGCGACGGCTCGCTGCGGGCAAGCAAAACGAAATTCCTCTTCTATACTGAAGTGGACACAACTAAAACAAGAA
>Ga0114947_10000352_pt1 | contig 15231 bp, 17 predicted proteins | sample CR02metaG_FD_99656 | JGI IMG/M metagenome (GOLD analysis project Ga0114947, IMG submission 99656) | Deep subsurface microbial communities from Mariana Trench to uncover new lineages of life (NeLLi) - CR02 metaG | ecosystem: Environmental > Aquatic > Marine > Ocean trench > Sediment ...
AGCAGATCACCGAAACTTTCCCCTGGGACCAGGCTCCCAGGTTCCTCATTCGCGATCGCCACCGAACCTACGGTCGGGCCTTCCGCGATCGGGTGACGGCGATGGGCATAATGGAGATCCCTACGGCGCCACGGTCACCTTGGCAGAACGGCTATGTCGAACGGATGATCGGGTCGATTCGACGAGAGTGCCTGGATCACATCATCGCCCTGGACGAGCGTCACCTAAGGCGGATTCTCAAATCTTACTTCGCGTACTATAACCAGGCCCGAACGCATCTAGCCTTGGATAAGGACGCTCCTATCCCAAGACCGATCGCTTCAGCTTCTGCAGGCCAAGTTGTGGCCATTCCTGAGGTTAGCGGCTTGCATCATAGATATGAGCGTCTCGCCGCGTAGGGATCGACGCTCCGGCGCTTACCTGGCTTGATCAGTGCCGCTCCAGCCTCCGGGCGGCTAGGCGTCGCTCTGAGACCGGCTGCCTCCGATCTCCTGACTCAGCGAAAGACCACCCATGAAGCGCACGGTTCAGTCGAAATCCGTTGACCGATCTACCTGCTACTGGCGTGCCAATCTCCGGAATCGAGGTTCTGAGAAACCACACCCGTCCCGGGGCCTGGGCCCGAATTCCCTGTTAAACAGGGAAAGAACAAGGAATATTTGCGAATCACGCCCGAATCAGCCCCGCGCGCGGCCGCTCAGCGCTATCGCGCGGCCTGTGCATCCAGAGCCCCGGCCCACCCTGTCAAACAGCAGCTCTTTCCTGTCAAGCGCTTGGCCTGGGGCTCTGGCACTATGAGGGGCAAGATGGGAAAGTTTTAGGGAGTTATCGCGGCTATATTCTACTTTTAGTAGGTAACAGCGGCCCTTTTGGGCCAATGAGGCAAGGGGCACATTCACCATAGTGATCTTGCATTCACCGTGGTGATATACTCTGCTTTGCTCAGTGCAGGAGCACAGGGAGAAAAGGTTAACAGGGAACAGCACTTAACAGGGAGATGGCAATGATCGATCGTCGCGACATGCTGAAGATGACGGGCAGCGTGGCCGCCCTCGCCACCATGGGGGGCCTGCCGCGCCTGGCCCGTGCCGTGCGGACCGATGAGCTGAACATCCTATGCTGGGAGGGTTACAACACGAGCGACGTGCTCGATCCCTTCCGCCGGGCCAACCCGGGCGCCAAAATCAACGCCGAAAGCGGCACCTCGGACCCGGACATGATCAACAAGTTGCGCGCCGGCGAGGTCAACGTCTGGGACCTCATCAACCTCAACCAGCCTTGGGCGCGTGAGCAGATGTACCCCGCGGGGCTGATCAAGCCGCTGAACCGGGCCCGTTTCGAACCCTATTTCGACAGCATGATGAAGGAGTTCCAAGGCCCCTACGAGTACGCGCTGGACAAGTCCGGCAAGGAGCTGATCGGCATGCTGCAGCGCTTCGGGCCGTTCAGCTTCGTGGTCAACACGAACAAGATCTCGCGTGACATGGCCGAGGACCAGGGCTTCAAGCTGTTCCTCGATCCGGCCATGAAGGGCCGCTACGGCGTGCTCACATATGACAACTGGAACATCATGCATATGTGTATCGCGGCCGATGTGGACCCCTTCAAGTCGCATTCGGAGGCCGAGTTCGCAGCATTCGAGAAGGTCGCCCGGCAGGTCTTCAAGGGCGCGAAGCTCTTGACCGACGACCTGGTCGGCATGAATACGGCGCTGGTGAACGGCGAGATCGACGCCTACTTCACCGGCGGCACCTATACGGCCTCTCCGGCGCGTTTCGATGGCGAGACCCAGGTGCGCGGCATTACACCGAAGTCGGGCCCGATGAACGGCAAGGGCGGCATCGTCTGGGTCGAGGTGACCTCGCTGGTCAACAACCCGAACCCCTCGACCCTGGCCGAAGACTTCCTCGAGTACGTGCAGCAGCCGGAAGTCTGCAAGAAGGTGGCTTTCGCGGAAGGCACCTACAATCCGGTCTCGCAGATGGCGAACCCCGAGGTCTTCAAGCTCTATAACAAGGAAGAGCTCGACGCGATCCAGTGGGATTCGCTGCCCGAGGAGATGGCGCGCGCGGCGGATTACAGCATCAATCCCGACTACGACAAGATGGGCGAGATCTACAACACCGCCAAGCGCGAGGCTTGATTATCTAGGGGTTCGTGGTGACAAGCGGCGCCGCTCCTGCTCGCGCGGCAGGCGGTGCCGCTCCACCCCCTTGTTCAGAATGCCGCCGCGGCGGTCCGCGCGCGACAAAACTGAATCCGTAGGTCAGAGGTGTCGGGGACAGAGACGAGCGTTGTCCTGAGGCTGGAGGGGATCACGAAGAAGTTCGGCGACTTCGTGGCCCTGAATGGAATCAGTCTCGACATCTACGACGGCGAGTTCCTGACCATCGTCGGCCCCTCGGGCAGCGGCAAGACCACCATGATCCGCCTGCTGGTCGGCATGGACGAGCCGACCGCCGGCGACATCTACCTCAAGGGCGAGCGGGTCAACGACGTCCCCGCCAACAAGCGGCCGACCTGCATGGTCTTCCAGTCGCTCGCGCTCTTTCCGCACCGCTCGGTCGGGCAGAACATCGAGTTCCCGCTCAAGATCCGCAAGGTGGCGCCGGCGGCGCGCCGGGCGCGTGCAGTGGAACTGCTCGCGCTGCTGCGCCTGCCCGCGGACTGCTACGACAAGAACGTCACGCAGTGCTCCGGCGGGGAGCAACAGCGCGTGGCGCTGGCCCGCGCGCTCGCCTTCGATCCGGAGATTCTGTTCTTCGACGAGCCCTTGGCCTCGCTCGACTTCCGGCTGCGCAAGACGCTCGAGAAGGAACTCAAGGACCTGCACCGGGCCACCGGCAAGACCTTCGTCTATATCACCCATTCGCTCGAGGAGGCGATGATCATGTCCGACCGCATCGCCATCATGCGCAAGGGCCGGATCGAGCAAATCGGAACGCCCGATCAGATCTACAACGCGCCGACCAACCGCTTCGTCGCCGAGTTCATGGGCGAGGTCAATCTCTTCCGCGTCCGTGCCACCGGCAACGGCCGGCTCGAGGCCCTGGAGATCGATGCATCCCTCGCCTCCCCCGATGAGGAGGCCGCGGAGGGGGAGGAGGGAACGCTCATGGTGCGGCCCGAGGTGATCCGCTTCCTGGCTGCGGGCGAGACGGCCGACTGCGTGCTGGAGGGCACGATCTTCAACGAGTATGTGCTCGGCTCGCGCGTGCAGTACAGCGTGCGCGTCGGCGAGAAGACCCTGAGCGTGGAGAAGCTGCGCGAGGACCGCTACACGGGCGAGATCGACACCAAGGTCCTCATTGGCTGGAATGCCGAGGACAGCCGGCTCCTGGGCTCGGAAAGCTAGGGGGCGGCCATGCAGAAGAGCCTCCGCCTCGCCGGCCTGTTGTCCAGCCTTCCGATCCTGCTGCTCTTGGCGCTCGTCTTCATCGCGCCGCTGCTCGTCGTTTTCGGCTTCAGCATCATGCCGACCAAGACCTTCAGCCTGTTGCAGTGGCCGACTCTGGAGAACTTCGAGACCATCATCGGACTGAGCTATTACAGGTCGCTGCTCTGGTCGCTGGGCCTGTCCTCGGCGACGGTCGTGATTCTGCTGCTGATCTGCTATCCGCTCGCCTTCGCCATGGCCAAGGTCTTCGGCGTCTTCGCCAATGTCATCGCCATCCTGGTCGTGCTCACGCTGTTCGTCTCCGAGAACATCCGGCTGTTCGGCTGGGTCCTGGTGCTCATGAAGGGCGGGCTTCTTTCGGGCACGCTCAAGGCCTGGCTGGGTATCGAGATGGCCGGCCTGCTCTACAACGCGCCGGTGATCGTCTTCGGGATGGTCTACGTCTACTTCCCCTTCATGCTCTTCCCGCTCACGCTGGGCATTTCCATGGTGCCCAACGAACTGCGCCACGCGGCCGCCGATCTGGGCGCCTCGCGCTGGACCGTGCTGCGCGAGATCGACCTGCCGCTGGCCATGCCGGGCATCCTGGTGGGCTGCATGCTGAGCTTCGTGCTCTGTACCGGGGCGATGCTGGAATCCAAGCTGCTGGGCGGGCAGAAGGTGATCGTCATGGCCGACGAGATCGAGACCGCCTTCACCTACGGGCAGAACTGGCCGCTCGGCTCGGCGCTATCGGTCGTGCTCATCGCGCTTGTCGGTGTGATGGCGATCTTCGTGCTCAGGCGCGTCGATCTGGACCAAATCCTGGGACGTACCAATGTTCAGTCATCTTGAACATTGGTACCCGGCCTGAGGGCGTGCCATGGGCACCCAATTCACCCGGCGGCAGCGGCTCGGCTACCTCCTTTACGGCGTGGTGGTGCTGGCGTTCCTCTATCTGCCGCTTATCGCGATTACATTGGCCTCCTTCTCGCGCAAGCGCTACGTCAGCTTCCCGATCAAGCAATACACCACACGCTGGTACGAGAAGGCCTTCGATTCGCTGACCATCTCGGACATTTTCTGGACCTCGCTCACCATCGCGCTCGCGGTCATGGCGATCTGCGTCGTGGTCGGGTTCTTCGGGGCGCTGGCTTACGCGCGCTATCCCTGGCGCGGGCGCAAGACCTATCAGAAGTTCATCCTGCTGCCGATCTTCTTCCCGCAGTCCGTGCTCGGGCTTGCGCTTCTGCTCTGGATCAACTTCCTCGGGATCATCCCAAGCTGGCAGACCGCGATCGCCGCCCATCTGGTCTGGATCGCGCCGATCGCCACGCTGATCATCGCGATCCAGGCCTACAGCTTCGACCCGGCGCTCGAGGAGGCCGCGCGCGACATGGGCGCGAGCAACTGGCAGGTGCTGAGGGAGATCACCCTGCCCCTGCTCCTGCCCGGGGTAGTCTCCGCGGGACTGTTCTCTTTCCTGCTGTCCTGGGGGAACTTTCCGCTCTCGCTGTTCACCACCGGCGCGGATCTCACTCTGCCCGAATGGCTCTACGCCAAGATGGTTTCGGGCTACTCGCCCCTCGTGCCGGCGGTCGGCGCGCTCACGATACTCGGGGTTGCCATAATTCTGGCGGTAACGATCACCATCATGTGGCTGTACCGCCACGGCCGCAGGGCCGCATGACGCAATCACAGGACAAACGCAGATACGGGAGGTTCAAGACATGCTGACATCGATCGAAGGCAAATCCGTCATCGTGACCGGCGCCAGCAAGGGCATCGGCAAGGGCATCGCCCGGGTCTTCGCCAGCAAGGGGGGCAAGGTCATGGTCGTCGCCCGGCACGAGGACGCCGGCAAGCGGACCGTTGACGAGATTACCTCGGCCGGCGGCACCGCGGCCTTCTGCCAGGGCGACGTGACCTCCTGGGAGTCCATGCAGGCCATGGCCCAGGCCGCCGTCGACACCCACGGCGGGATCGACATCCTCTGCGCCAACGCCGGCATCTTCCCCAACGTCCAGCTCACCGAGATGAGCTCCGAGGACTGGGACGAGGTGCTGGGCACCAACCTCAAGGGCACCTTCCTCTCGGTGAAGGCCTGCCTGCCGCACCTGCCGAAAGGGGGCGGCGGCCGCATCGTGCTGACCTCCTCGATCACCGGCCCGATCACCGGCGATCCAGGCTGGACCCACTACGGCGCCAGCAAGTCCGGCCAGCTCGGCTTCATGAGGACCGCGGCGATCGAGCTGGCGCCGCACAAGATCACCATCAACGCGGTCATGCCGGGCAACATCGCGACCGAGGGCCTGGACGGCCTGGGCCAGGACTATCTCGACAAGATGATCGAGTCGATCCCGCTCAAGAAGCTGGGCAGCGTCGAGGACATCGCCTACGCGGCGCTGTTCTTCGCCTCCGAGGAGGCCGGCTTCATCACCGGCCAGACCATCGTCATCGACGGCGGCCAGGTGCTGCCCGAATCGCTCGGCGCGATCTTGTAAACCCAGGCTGGCGGCCGGGGGGCCAGGGAGACGACGACCATGGCGCACGACGAACTGCCGCACGATCTGTTGATGGCGCGGCTCGCGGAGATGGCCAGGACGGCGGTGCCGATCTACGGCCTAAATCCGGATTCCGCGCTCACCATGATCAACCATTCGGAAAACACCACCTTCCGGATCGACGACCCGGCGACGGGGGAGCGCACGGCGCTGCGCGTGCACCGCAACGACTACCACTCCAAGCACGGCATCGGCAGCGAGCTGGCCTGGATGAAGGCGCTCCGGAAGGAGGCCGGGGTGATCACGCCGACGCCGATCCCCTCCCCCGGCGGCGCGCTCATCAACACCCTGGAGTTCCCCGAACTGAGGCCGCGCCACTGCGTACTCTTCGAGTTCCTCGACGGCGAGGAACCCTCGGAGGACGAGCTGCTGGCGCCCTTCGGCGTGCTCGGCGAGCTGTCCGGACGCATGCACACGCACTCCGAGGGCTGGCGCATCCCGGATAACTTCGAGCGCCTGCAGTGGGACTTCGAGCACATGCTCGGCGACAGCCCCAACTGGGGCGACTGGAAGCAGGCGCCGGCGCTCGACGCCGAGCGGATCGAGCTGATCGAGCGCCAGGCCGCGGTCATGAAGCGGCGGCTCGAGGCCTTCGGCAAGGCGCCGCATCGCTTCGGCCTGGTGCACGCCGATCTGCGCCTGGCCAACCTGCTGATCCACGACGGCACCACCCAGGTCATCGACTTCGACGACAGCGGCATGAGCTGGCACCTCTACGACCTGGCGACCGCGCTCAGCTTCATCGAGGAACGCCCGGACGTGCCGGAGCTGGTGGACGCCTGGGTCGCGGGCTACCGCAAGGTGCGCGATCTGGGCGAGGAAGACGTGGCCGAGATTCCCACCTTCCTCATGCTGCGCCGGACTCTCATCCTGGCCTGGATGGGGTCCCACTCCCAGACCGACCTGGCCCAGGAGCTGGGCCCGGACTACACCGCCGTGAGCTGCGAGCTGGCCGAGAAATACCTGACCGATTTCGGCTGATCCCTGCCCTGCCGCCGCCGGGCCGGACTTCCGAGATGTCAAATTTGGCCCGTCGTGCTGTCAAGCCGCCCACCCCGCCGCCACGCCATACTCGTCGCCCGGGATGGGATGGATATGGCTTGGTCACGAACGGCCGCGGGAGGCGAAGCATGAGCCGTGAAAAGGACGAATTCCTCGACAAGTCCAAGACCTTTTGGAACCCGGGCAAGACCCAGTCGTGGCTGGATTTCGGCGTCGACCTGGTGATCGGCCGGCGCGAGGGCTATTTCCTCTACGATATCGATGGCCGGCGCCTGATCGACGTGCACCTGAACGGCGGCACCTATAACTTGGGCCACCGCAATCCGGAGCTGGTCGCCGTGCTCAAGCGCGCGGCAGACCACTACGACATGGGCAACCACCACTTTCCCGCGCTGGGGCGCACGGCGCTCGCGGAGGAGCTGGCCAAGGTCTGCCCCAGAGACCTGCAATACACGATCTTCGCCTCCGCCGGCGGCGAGGCCATCGACGTGGCCATCAAGACCGCGCGGCACACCATGCAGAAGCGCAAGATCGTCTCCATCATCAAGGCCTATCACGGCCATACGGGCCTGGCGGTCTGCGCCGGCGATCCGCGCTTCTCGGAAATCTTCCTGAGCGACCGGCCCGAGGAATTCACCCACGTGCCCTTCAACGACCTGAACGCCATGGAGGACGCCCTGCGCCGGCGCGACGTGGCCGCCGTCATCATGGAGACGATCCCGGCCACCTACGGCTTTCCCCTGCCCAAGGAAGGCTATCTCAAGGAGGTCAAGCGCCTCTGCGAGCGGTACGACGCGCTCTATATCTGCGACGAGGTGCAGACCGGCCTCATGCGCACCGGCGAGATGTGGGGCATCACCAAGTATGGCGTCGAGCCCGACATCCTGGTCACCGCCAAGGGCATCGGCGGCGGCATGGTACCCATCGCCTGCACCGTGGTCAGCGAGCGCTGCGCCGGCTGGATGAGCGAGGACGGCTTCGCCCACATGTCCACGAGCGGCGGCGCCGAGATCGCCTGCATCGTGGCGCTCAAGGTCCTGGAGATATGCCAGCGGCCCGAGGTGCGTTCGCTGGTGCACTACATCTCGGGCTTCATGGGCCGGGGCTTGCGCGAAATCCAGAACACCTATGGCGATTTCTTCGTCGGCATCCGCCAGAGCGGCGTGGTCATGGGCCTGGAATTCGACCACCCGAAGGGCGCGATGTACGTCATGAAGGCGCTCTATGAGAACGGTGTCTGGGCCATATTCTCGACGCTCGATCCGCGCGTGCTGCAGTTCAAGCCGGGCATCCTGCTCGAACGCCCGGTCTGCGAGGAACTGCTGGAGCGGGTCGAGGTGGCCATCGGCCAGGCGCGCCGGGAGGTGCTCGGCGAGCGGACCCGCCGCGCCGCCTGATACCGACTCTCCTTGATATAGCCCCGCCCCCTGTCAAGTTTTCGTTCCAGTCTGTCAAGCGGGCCTGGCCAGGTATTTGAGACACTTCCAGGGTGCCCGGAGACCGCAGGAGCCGGGCGAGGTTTGTTGGGAGGCCGGTAACCATGCCCGAAGGGCGGGTCCCGCTGCCACAGGAAGTGGTCAGAAGCGAGGAGGACGTCGAGCACCAGGTCGACATGATGCTGGAGCGCGCCCGCTGGGCGGCGGGCGCCTTCGCCGGCTTCGACCGGGCGCGCACGCTCGCCATTGCCAAGGCCGTGGCCGAGGCCGGCGCCTCCCGCGCCAAGAAGTACGGCGAATGGGCCGTGCGCGAGACCGGCTTCGGCGTGCCCGAGCACAAGACGATCAAGAACGAGCTCACCACCACGGGCTTCTACGCCCACTACAAGGACCGCGATTTCGTCGGCAAACGGGTCCGGGCCAAGGACAAGATCGTCGAGATCGCGCGCCCCGCCGGCGTCATCTTCGCGCTGGTCCCCTCCACCAACCCCATCTCGACCGTCAACTTCAAGGTCATGAGCGCGCTGATGACGCGCAACGCCATCGTCATCAGCCCCCATCCCGCGGCCAAGGAATGCTCGGTGGACGCCATCGAACACCTGGCCGAGGCAGCGACCCGCGCCGGGGCGCCGGACGGCACGATCCAGGTGGTACGCGAACCCAATCTCGCCGTCATCGACTGCATCATGCGCTCCGAGAAGGTGAGCGTGATCCTGGCCACCGGCGGCTCGGCCATGGTGCGCGCGGCCTACAGCTCGGGCAATCCGGCGATCGGCGTGGGCCCCGGCAACGCGCCGGCCTTCGTCGACTCCTCGGCCGACCTGGCCCAGGCGGCCGAGCGCATTATCGAAAGCAAATCCTTCGACAACTCCATCCTCTGCACCAACGAATCGGTGGTCGTCGCGGAGGAGGCCATCGCGGACGAGTTGCTGCGCCACATGGCGCGGGCGGGCGCCTATCTCTGTACGGCCGGGGAGCGCGACCGGCTGCGAGGGCTGCTGTTCCAGGATAAAGGCTTCAACATAGAGGTCCTGGGCAAGCCGGCTGCCTGGATCGCCGAAAAGGCCGGCATCTCCGTCCCGGCCTCGACCCGTGTCCTGCTCGCCCCCATCGACCGCATCGCACGCGAGGAGCCGCTTTCCCGCGAGAAGCTTTGCCCCGTGCTCGGCTTCTTCCGGGCCGCGGATCGGGCGCACGGCATCGCGGCCAGCCGCAGCCTGCTGCGCATCACCGGCGGCGGCCACTCGGCGGCCATCCACAGCCGTGATCCCGCGACCATCATGGCCTTCGGCGCCAGCGTGCGCGCGCTGCGTGTCGTGGTGAACAGCCCTTGCAGCCAGGGCGCGGCCGGTTTCGGCACCAACCTGGCGCCCTCGTTCACCATCGGCACCGGCTATTTCGGGCGCAGTTCGGTGGGCGACAACGTGGGGCCGGAGCATCTGATCAACTGGACGCGCATCGCCTACAACGCCGATCCGGACGAGGCCTTCGGCGACTTCACGGGACTCGAGCCCTGGAGCGGGGCGGAGGAACTCCCCCTGCCGGCGCCGGTCTCCGGCCCTGCGAGCGCCGAGGTGCTGGACATGCGCGACGAGGTCCGGCGCATCGTGCTCGACGAGCTGCGCCAGATGGTGGGGGGATAGGCCGTGGCCGAGTTGCGCTCCTTTATCTTCATCGACCAGCTCCAGCCGCGCACCATGTGCTATCTGGGCACCTTCATCCGCGGCTTCCTGCCGCGCAGCTACATGGCCGCACAGATCATCGAGGTCGCCCCGGGCCTCGACATCGAGGGGCTGACCGACGTGGCGCTCAAGCACGCCGACGTGCAGGCGGGCATCCTCGTGGTCGAGCGCCAGTTCGGCTATCTCGAGCTGCATTCCCGTTCCACGGCGGCGGTCAAGGCCGCCGCCGCCCAGGTGCTCGAAGACCTGGGGGTGAGCGAGGACCAGGCCATGCGGCCCGAGATCCTGGCCTCGCGCATCGTGACCCGGATCGACCACCAACACGCCTTCCTGATCAACCGGAACAAGTCCGGCTCCATGGTCCTGCCGGGGGAGACCATGTTCGTGCTCGAGATGCGCCCCGCCGCCTACGCCATCCTGGCGGCCAACGAGGCGGAGAAGGCGGCCGACATCAAGATCGTGGACTACCGCATGATGGGCGCGACGGGGCGGCTCTATCTGAGCGGCCTGGAATCCGACGTGCGCATGGCGGCCGAGGTCGCCGAGACGGCGCTGAGCAACCTGAATTGAGAGAGTTGAGACGAGGGACATGACCGGACAGTTGGACAGCGAGGCTTTACGAAGCCTGGTGCGGGAGATCCTGCGGGAAGCGATTCCGGACGGGGGCGAGGCCCCGGCGCTTGGCAAGAGGCCGGGACCACGCGCCGCTTCCCGTCCCGCGGGGGCGCTGCGGGAAGAATCGGTCTCCATCGGCAGCGATGCCGAGCTCAAGGCCTTCGTCGCCCGGCTGTTGCGGCTGTTCGAGGACCCGGCAGGCCGCGAGGCGCTGCGCAGCGGACGTCATGCGTTCCGCCTCGCCCGAGCGGGCGGTGGCGGCAATGGAGGGGTCCAATCCGCCGACGGCGGCAGCGGCCACCTGGAGAAGGGGGTGCTGTCCGAAGCTCGGCTGGTCTCGCTCGCCAAGTCCGGCAAGCGGATCACACTCGGCAGGGGCGTCACGGTGACGCCGCTTGCGAAAGACAAGGCGCGCCAACTGGGCGTCAAGCTGGAAAGGGAAAGGTAATGCAACCTGGTGTCGTGATTGGCTCGATCTGGTCCACCAAGCGGCTCGAGGCGGTGCCCAAGGGCGGCTTGCTGGAGATCGAGATGGAGGAGGGCTCCCGCGTCGTCGCCTTCGACCCGCTCGGGTGCTGCGAAGGCGAGCGGGTCCTGGTCATCCAGGGGTCGGTGGCGAGCGCATGGTTCGGGGAGGACAAGGTGCCCGTCGATGCGCTCATCATCGGCTCGATCGACGAGCAGACCCCGCGGCGATGAGCCGGCAAGGGAAACCGAGGAAACAATTTTTCGAACTCTGGTGAGGAGGAGGTTATGTCGAACGCAATCGGAATGATCGAAACGAAAGGCTATGTCGCGGCCTTGGCCGGGGCGGACGCCATGGTCAAGGCGGCCAACGTGACCATCGTGGGGCGCGAGGAAGTGGGCGACGGCCTGGTGTCCGTGATCGTCAACGGCGACGTGGGCGCGGTCAAGGCCGCGGCCGAAGCCGGCGCGGAAGCCGCCTCGGCGGTGGGCGAGCTGGTTTCCGTACACGTCATCCCGCGGCCGCACTCGGACCTGTCGCGGTACTTTACCGCGGTGCCGGCCGCCTCGAAGAAGTAGAGCCCCGGGGCCTCACTCTCGCCAATCGCCGGCCCCCGCACGCTTGAGCGGGGGGCCGGGCGATGGGCGGGCGCCGGGGCGCCGGCCGCGGTCATGACCGAGCTTCGGGTCTACTTGCTGATCGAGAACCTGCGGCAGCAGTTCGCCGCCTACATGGGCACGCCCACGCGGGCCCGCGGCTATCCGCCGCTGGAGGGAACGAACTCGCTCATTATCGAGGTCGCGCCCGCGCTCGCCATTCAGCGGGTGATCGACCTGGCCATCAAGTCGGTGCCCAACGTGGAGGCCGGGATTCTCTTCGTCGAGCGCCAGTTCGGCGTGCTCGAGTTGCATAGCTACGACCTGGGGGAACTCAAGCGCGCCGGGGAGGCCGTTCTGAAAGGCATCGGCTGCAGGGCCGAGGATCAACTCAAGCCTCGGATTCTCTACTCCGACGTCATCGAGGAGGTGACCGACCAGCACGCGGTCATCCTCAACCGCAATCGCCAGGCCTCCATGATCATGCCCGGCGAAACACTGCTGGTTTACGAGATGACGCCCGCGCTCTTCGCCGCGGTGGCCGCGAACGAGGCGGAGAAGGCCGCCCCCGGAAACACCCTGGTGGACGTACAGATGATCGGCGCGGCGGGGCGCGTCTACATCAGCGGCGAACCGGCGTCGGTGACCCAGGCCCGCGACACCATCACGAAAACCCTGGAGGCCATCGAGGGACGGGCGCAGTAAGGGGGCGCCATCCTTCGCACGCACCCGGTACTATTGTTTTCCGTGCCGCTGGCGGTAGTGGGCCGGGGCCATGCCGGTCCATTGCCGGAAGGCCCGGCTGAAGGCGCTGAGCTCGGAATAACCCAGCAGGAAAGCGATCTCGGTCATGGGGATGTGGGGCTCGGCCACGTAGCGCAGCGCCAGGTCGCGGCGCGTGGCGCGCACCAGGTCGTTGAAGTTGACATCGAGGCTCCTCAATCGGCGCTGCAGGGTCCAACTGGTCATGCCCAGGGCGACCGCCACCTTGCCCAGTTGCGGGTTACCGCCGGAGAATTGCTGTTCGATCTCGTGCCGCACCTGTCCGATCATGTCGTCGCTGCGGCCCCGGCGCGCCTGGCGGCCGGCCATGAAGGGCTCGATCAGCGCAAAGAGGTAGGGGTCGTTGCCGCGCATCGCCGCGTCTAGATCGGAGTGCCGGAACACCAGGGAGTTGGTCCGCTGGGAGAAGAATACCGGCGCGTCGAACAGCGTCTCGTGCTCCCTGCCGTCGATCGGCGCCGGATGCTCGAAATGGACCTCCACGGGGTGCCAGCGCCCGCCATGGCAATGCCGGAAAATGTTGCGGAACATGCCCAGCGACAGCTCGGCGTCCTGCCGGCGGTCGACGATGCGTCCATCGGTGATCTGGTAGTCGAGCAGAAGCAGGTCCCCCTCCTCGCGGATCGAGAAGGTCGAGTTCTGCTGATGCGCCGGGAAATAGACCGAGAGGTTGCGCAGCGCCGCCGCCATGGTGGGCGAGTTGATCGCCAGGTACCCCAGGGCGCCCAGTTGCCGCGGCAGGAAGCCGTTGCCGAAGCGCAGGCCGAAATTGTCGTACTGGGTCTGCCGCGCGGCCTCCTCGAACAGGCCGCAATACTGCTTCAGGCCGAGCTCGTTGAGCGGGCTGTCCAGCCGGGAGGTGTCGATCCGTGCCCGGCCGAAGATGCTGTCCACGTCTCCGCCCTGGGTCTCGATCATGCCGATAACGCCGGCCGCGGCCGCGGCCAGCACATAAGGCTCGGCGGCGCTTGACGGAGCGCATTCCTGCGACATAGGCGAGCCTCCCTGGAAGCTCTTATTCTCTTGCCGCTAAAATACCCCGAAATCCCACCCAGGAACCAGCCCCCGTGACCCAAGGGCTCTCGGGCGAGCGAAAACCGCCGCCGGCGGGGCCGCCTGACCGGCCAGGCCGGTGAAATTCCGTTCAAAATATCAATGAGTTGCCTTGGCCGCCCTTGCGGCCGCCCGGTGGGCGGCTGACGGGGCGCCGCCCCGAATTTGCCGGACCACAACCCAGATCGGGCTTTACGCTAAGCCCGATGAGCCCCCATAAATGAGCCATAATCAAGAAACCAACGAGGGGGCGTCATGAGCTGGAAAACCGCCTACCGGTCGATGTACTACGAAGGTGCGCCCGAACCCGAGGACCTGGACCTGGCCTGGTCCGAGACCGCGCTCTTGGTCATCGACGTGCAGAACACCTACCTGGAAACCCGCGCCCGGGAAGACGTTCCGCCCGACGAGCAGGCCAAGTGGGACCGTTGGGTCCCCTTCAACAAGCGCATGCGCGAGATCGTCATTCCCAACACGCGGGCCATGATCGATACCTTCCGCGGGAACGGACTGGAGGTCATGTTTGCCCGCATCGCCTGCCTCACGCAGGACGGCCGGGACCGCTCGCTGAGCCAGAAGAAGCCGGGTTGGAACTATTTACTCATGCCGCGCGGCACCGAGGAATCACGGCTTGTGCCCGAATTGGAGCCCCAGGGCGACGAGATCGTCATCACCAAGACGACCGACAGCGCGCTCACCGGCACGAACCTGCGGCTGATCCTGCGCAACATGGAGATCGAGAACGTGGTGGCCTGCGGCATCTTTACCGACCAGTGCATCTCCTCGACCGTGCGCAGCCTGGCCGACGAGAGCTATGACGTCGTTGTCCTGGAAGACTGTTGCGCCGCGGGTACCGACGAGCTCCACCACAAGGAGCTCGAGATCATCAATAATATCTACTGCCACGTGATGAGCAGCCGGGAGCTCCGCGACATGATGAAGCTCGGCGAGTGAGCGCGGAATCCTTCGAGGACGGAATTTCCGTTAGGGACAGCACCGTTTCCGGCGGATCAGTAGCCTGTCACGGTCGGCCACACCACCACAGTCGCGCTGATTCTCCAAAACCACGCAGCATCGTCGGGCGATTTCCCGACCATCGACCGGCATCGTGTGACCACGGAAACGGCTGACAGAGAAAACCGCGCGCCGGGGCCTCGCTCGCCTGTCTACGACCACGGGCGGGCGGGCTCTGTTTTTTCATTTCTTGATGGCTTCTTTCATCCAAAACTGGAGTCGCGCATCGCTGTTTTCGACAACGATCTTGCACAGTTTTGCGTACTTCAACAGCAGGATAGAGAAGTTGGAGAAGTCGTTGTACATTTCCTCTCCCAACGGCACTGTCAGACCAACCTGAACCGGCCTGCGAAGGGTGCCGGTCCGAGGCACTCAGGCCGCCAGCTGACGCCACTCGGCCAGGGCGGCGGAACGGTTCTGTCTGAAGATGTCGCGGTGATTGAGGTGACGGTCCTGATTGAAATGATTATGGATCGAGGCGTGGACGGCGGCAAACTTCTGCAGAGTCTTTACGTCCCTGAACTTCGCCATTGCACCCTCTCGTCGTCGGAACGGCTGATGTGAGTTCTCGGCTCTGTTGTTGAGCCAACGGCCACACTCCTGTCGCTCCACAATTCCAATAGCTTTCATCGCGGCGACGTAGG